>Ga0247770_1000026_pt1 | contig 113309 bp, 60 predicted proteins | sample UWRJL136409B6_FD_179943 | JGI IMG/M metagenome (GOLD analysis project Ga0247770, IMG submission 179943) | Plant litter microbial communities from Arlington Agricultural Research Station in Wisconsin, United States - UWRJ-L136-409B-6 | ecosystem: Environmental > Terrestrial > Plant litter >...
TTTAAACCTTACAGCTTACACACACGTGTTTAATAGCGAAATGTCCCCTTATTTTTTTTATAAATCTGCTAACCCTTTACTTATTTATTAGGTTTTAAACCGGTTTAACAGTTATAACTACTGTTTAAAAAGGTATTAGCCTTCCTAATGTGACGCTTTTAATGTTAATAAAGTAAAGTTAAAGGCTTTTCTTATTAAAAAGTAGAACCTTAACTTATAAGTTAAGTCCGCTACTTAATAACTTTATAAGGCTATTATTAAGCTTTAAAAGGCGTTAGTGTGCCTGGTGCGCCTTTATAAGTAACGGTCTCGCCTTGAGGACTGGGTTGTGAAAGCGTTTAGTTGTGAAGTGGAGTTATTAGAGTTTTAAGAGAGTAAGGAGGCTAGGTTAGACGCTCCTTTTAAAGACGTGGAGTCTTTTAATTAAGGGAACTTTCTAATAAGGTCTTTATATTAAATAGTCGCTTTATAACTGGGTTTATAACTTCCTTCACTAAGGGCTTATAGGTATAAGTTTTTATTTCTTCTTTTCTTTTTATTAACTTTTTTCTTTAATAGCATTTATTTTTATATAAGGCTTATTAGGAGCTCCGGAGATCCTTCCTCTTTATTAAGTTTAAGGTCCTTATAACCTTAATTAAGGTTCTAATAAATATCTTTCCGTACTTATTAAGGAGTTTCCTACTACTTTTTAAGCTTTAAATCCTATAGTGGTCTTACTTTTTAATATAATAGTTTAAATATCAGATCTTATTTTATTTCTAATTCTTATTATTAGTTTTAATCAGTTTAAATTCTTTTAGTGGAACTCCGTAATTAAGTTTAGGCACTTAAGATTTTTAATTAGCTCTTATAAGTTACTCTTAAGGTTATAGTTTAACTATTTAACGAGATATTTAAACGTGTTCTTTCCCTTTTATAAATTTACAACTTCCTTAACGTCGTACTTATCCTTATTAGCGTTAATCTTAATCTTCTTTTCCAGAGGAACTCCCTTTAAGGCAGGTTCTAAAAGTGAGATGTGGAAAACCTTAATCCGCACCTTTATGTTAGCAGGTAAGTTTAATTTGTAATTAAAGGTGGTAACCTTTTTCTTAATCTGGAACAGTCCGTACCTTTTAAAGTCGAGCTTCTTACTAGGCCGTTTCAAATATAAGTTTCGTGAAAAAAGGTAAACGTAATCCCCCTCTTAAAAAGTCAGTCCTTTAACTTACTTACTATTATAATAAAGTTCTTTTTTAAGTGTTAACTATTTAGTTTTATATTTATTAATAAACTTCTTTATTTATTTACATATAAACTTAAGTTTAGCTTATAGGTAGTTATGTAACTCCTATATCCAGTCTGTATAGACTGCGGCTTAAGGGGCGTTAGTAGGCGGGCCTTAACGGAGCTTAGACTCCTTACTGTAGTTAGTAAAGAATGGTGACACACCTGTTAACTTAATTAACGTTATGTTATAGGTTATCTATACTGTTAGTAATAATTTAAGCTAATTATCTTATTTAAAATTAACGTATATTTAAAGATATATTATAAATATTTAGTTAACTTACTCTGTTTAGCCGTCCGTCTGTAGGTGGAAAGCTGTTAAAAGTTTACTTTTCACACCTATTCTTTATATTAATCCTTATTAAAACTTTAATATAATTAGCTTATCTTAATCTATAACGATATTATCTGGCTAAAGGTGTTGTAAAACTACCTCTTTCTTAAAGACATAAGCGAGTTACTCCACTATTATATCCTTTAAGGTTAATAGAAAGTAAGCCTATTTTGTTAATCTGTTAACTATTATAAGGATCTAATTATAAGTAACTCCTGTAACAGGGTCCTTAAACTTTAAAATCCCAGTGACGAAATTAAGTAAGATTAAACTTTATAACGCCTATAGTACAGAGAGTGGTTTAAAAAGCTTATAAAGCTTATAATGTTAATTCTACTTCTAATAACAGATATCGTAGTTATTAACCACTTCCTTAACTAACTTCTTTATTCCCAAGAAGGTGTACACTTACTAGGCTTATATAAAAGTCTTAACTCGGCTTATATATCCTTTAAGTTAAGATTTATAAACCTGCTAAACGTACTCTTTCCACTTTCCCAGGTTATAAATGTACAGTTTCTTTTAATACCAGAGCCTTACTCTTAGTTTAAACACGCCGTTTACGCCTTCTGGCAGCAGTTCTAGCTAATAACTAATTTCATTGTGGTTTAGATGCTTTAAACACTCCTTACCATAATCTTACACATACCTTAAAAAGTCTCTTAAAAGGCACTTATACTTACAGGTTCCTTCTACTAACCTTTTTACTTAAAAGTCCTGTTATTATTAATAGATATTATACTCTGTTTATAAGTTTATATAGACGTTAATAGTTTATTTTAGTATTTAGTTATCTGACACTTATAACATATGTTTTATTATACTGTTCTTTACTTTATTAAATATAATAACGAGGATTAAGACTAAGTTAGTATCCTTATAATCCTGTCTTTAATTAAGAGTATTAGCTTACTTATTATCTTTTCCTTTAACGTAATAGATTTAAAAGTGGAACAGGGCCATTAACTTTACCTATTATGCTTATTATAAATTAAATTCTTTTATTAAGAAGTACTAAAGGTTATTATGGTTAAAAAAGACCTGGACCGGTTCTTCCATACCGCTTAAGTATAATACTTACTTAGTAAAGTATTAAATAATCGCCATTAGTTCCTTATTATGGATTAGATATCACAGGGCTAAGCTGTGGATTCCTTTTAACAGGAAGGTAATTAGATAACGTTTCCCATCGTCTTAAATTTAGTTAAGTTCTCCACTAATTATAAACTTTAAGGAGTCTGTTTTGATTTAAAAGAGTTTTAAGAAATTAGGGAGGGCCAGGATTAAAGCTGTAATAAAGGTGTATTTAAGGTTTTTAAACACCTTTTACTATCTATTAATCCACTTAAACGGCTTTCCTTTACCTGTAAGTTTATAAAGTAGTTTTACAATTTTTATAAAATACCTAATAAAATAGCGATAAAAGTTCGTAAAGCTGATAAAGGTTTATAACTCTTTCTAATTCTTCAGAGTAAGTTAATCCCTAATTACCTTTATCTTCTCCAGTTACATTTTAAGCTTTTTAAGGGTTACTTTAAACCTTAAATAGTTTAGTTCTTAAACGTAAAAGTGGCTTTTCTTTAAGTTTATTATCAGTTTCACTTTTTTAAAAGCTGTTAAAACCTGTTATATATACTTTTAATGTTCCTTTAAGGTTTTAAAGTAAATTAAAATGTCGTTTAAATACATAAAGATAAACTTGTCAAGGAAGGGGTAGAGAACATTATTAATAAGGCCTTAAAAAGTCGTGGGGGCATTTATTAATCTTATTAACATAATATAATACTGGTAATGCCTGTTATAAGTTTAAAAGGCTGTCTTATATTCATCCTCCTCTTTCACTTTAATATAGTTAAATCCTATAGGGAAATTAAGGTTAAAGAACTAATTTACCTTAATAATCCGTTCTCACATTTCTATAATAAGTAGTAATAAGTAGCGATTCTTAATTATATCCTTATTTAACGTTTAATAGTTAATAACTATATATAGTTTACTATCTCCCTTCCTTAAGACAAACAGCACTAAATACCCTATTAGTAATTAAGACTCTATAATAAACCCGTTCTTCAGGTTCTTATTAACGTACTCCTTTAAGGCCTTAACCTGCTAAGGGTTTAAGTAGTAAGGCTGGAAGCTGTGGAGCTTTACTCCCAGCTTTAGCTTAATTTTATAATCCTATAATTTATAATCTGGTAATTACAGTATCTTTTTTTAAAACAGGGTAAACTTCCTATATTCCACAGGTACCTTAAATAAGTTAACTCCTTTACTTACTTATAAATTAACTTCTTACTTCTTTCCACCTTTTAAATTATTATTTAGGTAACGTAATAGACTTTCTAGTCCTTTAACTGTCTTTATAAACCTAACTTAAACTGTACTTAATTTTAAGGGTTTAACGTGCTTTTAAGTGCTTTATACATCTCTGGAACGGTTTAATACCTTCTTAACTTTCTTTAAACAGTAATTACAGTTAGGGGACTTATTAAAGGTAAGGTGGCCACTCCTTTAATTAATCACAGGGTTATACTTTTCCAGCTAGGGTAGACTTAGGATTATGTCATACCTGGTAACTAATATAACGTTAAAGTCCATTTATTATTTATCCCTATCCACTTTAATTAGGAGTGGTAAGTGGTAGGTAACTTTACCGTTATTATATTAATATAAGCCTCCTTCTTTATTCTAAATAGGAATTACCTTTTTATACTCTTAATTAGGGAGTTTCCTTCAGTTAATTAATAAGGGGTGTACTAGGTTAGAAACACTCCTGTTATTAATCACTGCTTTTACCTTAAATAGCCTCCCTTTTCCATCTATTAAGCCGACATTAATAGAATAATACTTATACTCCTTTAACATTTAAGTTATAGTAATTATCTGTCTTTAAGGTCTTATCCAGCCTAACCTTTAAATACCTCTCCTTCTTTTTAAGGTTTTTATTAACCAGTAAACTACTAATTTCCAGCCCTTTTAAAGGGCCTGTAGCCTTTTCCTAATTCCTTCTAGAAAAACAGGCAGCTTTAATAGACCTGGCAATTAACTTTTCTTAGGTTTTTACACCTTAACGTCCAGTTGACTTTAAACGGTATAATGTTCCTAAAGTCTTTAATAAGTTAATAATACGCTTTATAAGTTTAGATTGTAGTAATATCTTTTTACTTTTAGATCTGTTAATAATCTTCCCACTTTTACTACTTTTTAACTTTTCCATTAAGGTGTAATAAGTATATTATAATTAGGTAATTATTAAGTATTCCTCCTCACTAACACGTGGTAAGAGCCTGGTTAACTACAGTAACCTTCTATTTATTACCAGATTCTCTTATTAGGGAGTAGGAAACTTAATAATAAGCTAATTCTAACTTTACTTTTATAATAGTGTAATCCTGTCTTTATATACTAAAAAAGTGGTTATAAAGGGCCTTAAGCCTATAATGCTGGTTAAGGGTATAATTATCATACACGTAATTAATCCACAGTATATCTCTGTAACTAAGGTAGTTAATATTAATTATAGGTGCTGTGGTTATAAAGTATAAAACGGGGGAAGTGGCGCCTTATTTTTTCTCTTCTTCCACTTACCTTTATATACGTTATTTCTCCTAAACCTTTTTCCAGAACTCAGGTAATAATAACCTAACTTATTCTTCCATAAAATGGTCTTCCTTAATAAGGTAGTGTTTAAACTGATTTATAAAGCGAACCCTATTATAAAGTTACAGCCTAATTTCCACCACTTTATCCTTTAACGTTATAATAAAGCCTTTAACTTACAGGTCCTTTATTTCGTTTACTAACTCTTAATATTTCTCCTTTAACTCCTAAACCCTCCATTAATATACTTACTTCGTGCCTTCTTAAGGAACCTTTAAGGTACTAATTTAAAGTACACCAGCTTTAATACAGGGCAGCCACTTAAGCTGTCCCTCTTTTAGGGAGGTAAGGGTACTAATCCACTTAACGTGCTTAAAGTACTTAAAAGTTTTAAAGGGTACTGTTAAGAAGAATTTTCGTTTCTCTAGCTTAATTCTCTTAATTTATTCTCTTTCACCTTTTAAAGCTTACTTTACCGCTTAAGTGGCCTAAAGGGCTAGTTCTTTAACTCCCTTTACCATCTTAGTAAGGTTTAAATTAGGGTCCTTCTTAGACTTCCTTAATTCCTAAGCTTATAAGGTAAGGTTTTTAAGGCCTGTTATAGCTAATTAAAATATCTCTTCCTAAAGTTAATCTTTTATAACCTACACCTTTAGTGGTTTTAAGTTTCCACCTTAAAGTTAGTCTATAACAACCTACACCTCCATAGCTGACTCTTTTAAGACACCCTTAAGAACTAGGTACACTACATCTTAAGGTTTTTCTTCTTCTTCGTCCTTATCTCTTAAGTTATACTTATCTATTTAAATATAATCTTCTTTATTACTTACTATCCTAATATAAATATCCCTTAAGTTAAACTTAATATACTTTCCTCCTTTTAAGATAAGTTTCTAATTAACTTACTTTAATAACAGGTATTACTGTGTTATATATTCTTTTTTATCACAGTTAAAACATTAAACTTAAGACAGGTCTTTAAGCTGCCTTTATTATTACTACTGTTAAGGTTTATTACAGTTAAGTTAGTTTTAACAGTTTATTATATTAATGTTTATTAACCTAGGGTGGTAACCTGTTACAGTTAATTAATTCCCCTTCTTAAGTTTACTTAGCTAGTAAAGGGTCTATTCCTTTTAAAAGTTCTTCTTATAATAGTAATTATAATACTGATTATTAACCTTAATAGCCATTTTAACCAGTTCTTATAAACGGTTTAGTTAATCTTCTCAGTAAAGGTTTTTAGTAACGTGTTCTTTTAAGCCACTTTAAAACAGCATTATTAAAGTCTCTTAGTTAAGTTTAATCTTTACTACTTTTAGTTTAAAGCATATGGAGAACTTAAAGACTAAGGACGTTTACCTTAAAGCCATAAGGTGTTACTTAACTTACCAGGGGGCATCTAGTTCTTTAAACTTAATCTAAAGTTAGTTAATAAATACGTTAAAGTTATTAAAAAAAGCCTAAGTCTTAAGGGCCTTTTTATACACTTTATTTATAAAAAGGTTATTAATTATCTTTATATAGAGTTTATATTAGTAAGTGGTTACTCCGTCTAGTAAGGCTCTAGTAAACCTAACCTTTTCTTTTTCTTTAAAGAACTGCTTATTGTAATAAATAATATAACTCTAAAGTTAGGCTATTTAAGACTCCAATTATATAAAGTCTCCCTTAAAGCGTGACGGTAAAGGGAGCTTTACTTATTTCTTTTATAAGCCCTTAAAGTTATTATTCTCCAGCTTAACAGCGTTAAGTTAGGCTTAAAGTTTTTTAATAAGACTGATATAGCTTTTAATATCTTTAAGGAAGGCCTTATTAAGTTCCTTAACCAGTCCCTACTAATTAAAGTTTAAGTCTTTAAGGCATGTAACTAACTTATTAATAATAAGGAGTTAAAGTTAAACTTACACTTCCTTAATCTCCTTTCCTTTTCTAAAGGTTAACATGTTAGTAAGAGAGAGGTAGTGTCTAGGAATTTAATAAACAGCGTTTAAAACTGGGACGTTAATATTATATTATAACTTACACCTAACACAGGCCTTAAAAGGACTAGTGTAAGTTAAGATAAAACGTATAACAGGACATTAACAGGTAAGGGGTGTTCCGAAAACGGCTTATTAAGCTAACACTTTTAAACAGGGGGTTTAATGTTACTATAGGTTATTATCACTATAATGTATAAAGGTAAATCTAAACAGTAAAACATAAATAAATAATTAAATATTAACGTAAGGAACTAAAGTCCCTCACAGTAGTTATAGGCATAACCATAGCTATCTATACTAACTAATTAGGAGGTACTTTATACTTTACTTATAGTGTTACAAGTGCTCGTTACGCGAGCACTCTACACTGCGCAAGCGTTCTGCTCGTAAGGTTTCTCCTGCTCGCGATGCGAGCACTCAGCATGCTGCAAGCAGCACCTCATTAGTCGTAAGGGCTTCAGGTCTTTACACCCCTGGCCCAGTACGCCTAGACGGTGTGCACCGTCTTTCCGCACTGTTCCTTCTGCAGGGGATTCGTCGGGCCGCCCCGGCCCAAGTAACGGCCTGCAGGGTCGTCACAATTACGCTGTTTACCACTATACTATTTCTATTTCTATCTGTGAAAAACTAAAGTTTTTCTTTAACCTAACTAGGTAAATTAGAGTAATAATTTAATAATTTTTAATTATAAGCTTATATAATCAAATAATACGTTTTAATATGCATTATATAATGTAGAATCCGATTTTCACATTGTTTTCATAATTAGGGTTAAATATATTACAACCTGCACCCGACACAGGCCTTAAGAGGACTGACGCAGGTTAAGACAGAATGTATGGCAGGACGCTAACAGGTAGGGGGTGTTCTGAAGACGGCTTGCTGAGCTAGCACTCCTAGACAGGGGGTTTAATGTCATTGTAAGTTGCTATCACTATAATACATAGAGGTGAGTCTGAATAGTAAGATATAAATAAATAATTAAATACTAGTGTGAGGAACTAAAGTCCCTTACGGTGGTTATAGGTATAACTATAGTTATTTATATTAATTAGTTAAAAGGTACTTTATACCTTAATTACTGTGTTTACTTAACGTGAGGAGTGATTATAGTGATTAGAATACCTTTAATTACTGTGATCACTGTGCTCTTAGTGAGATTAAAGTAATTACTTAATAATTAATCGTAAGGGCTTTAGGTCTTTACACCCCTGGTTTAATATATAGTACTGTGCGTATTACCTTTCTACACTGTTCCTTCTATAGGGGATTTATCAGGCCGCCCTGGCCTAAGTGACGGCCTATAAGGTCGTTATACGATTCTCCCTTTTTAACGTTCTTTTTTTATAAAGAACTATTTATATGTTCCTTCCTTTCTTACCAGTTATTATATCGTTTAATTAAGTAATTAAGAATAGGAAAAACGTAACGCTTTTATTAACTAAACGTTATATTATTAATATTAAGTTTATTCTTACTTTTAAGATTATTATGCCTGTAAAGTGTAATCGTTATCACCACTTAAACCTGCCAGACTGTAAGGTGGCCAGTAAGAGTAAGTTATGTAGTTACTGTATGGTGGTTAGTGGGATTGTATACTTATCTTATAACGTTTATGGAAACGATCTGTCTGTCCTATACAGGGTTCTGGACGAAAAGAAGCGCCTTAACGCTAAAGAGTGTGAAACCACTCTTCTTCTCCACGATATGGCCTCTAAGCTTCTGCGCTTTAAGGACTAACAGAAGGGATTAGTATAGTGGGTAGACAAACTTTTTAGCCATAAGTTTAACATTATGGTGGAAGAGGAGTGTAAGGCCTAGGAAATAACTGTGTTAATTCCTAAGTTTAATTAGGGAAACCTTTTAGTGGAACTAACGTGTGGTTCCTTTTTTAGGGGGTTACTGTAACTAGTAACTTTTTCTTAACTTAATCTGTCGCTTTACTTATTTCCTTTTCTCTTTACTAACTTCTTTTTTCTTAACAGTATTTATTTTTATATAGAACATACCAGGAACTTTAAAGGCCCAGCCTCCTTATTAGGTTTAAGGTCTTTTTAACCTTAATTAAGGTTTTTAATAAATGTCCTTCTATACCTATTAAGGAGTTTCTTACCGTTTCCTAAGCTTTAAGTCTTATAATAATCTTACTCTTTAGTTTAACAGTTTAAATATCAGATCTTATCTTATTTTTCTGTTTTTAAAGTAAACTGGTTAATTTACCTCTTTAAGGTTACATTAACTAGTTTAACCTTCACTTTACGTTTTTTACAGGTGGTTTTAATTAGTTTAAATTCTTTTAATAGAACTCTGTAATTAGGTCTGGGTATTTAAGGTTTTTAACTAGCTTTTATAAATTACTTTTAAGGCTGTAATTTAACCACTTAACAAGATACTTAAACGTGTTCTTTCCCTTCTATAAATCCACGATTTCCTTAATATTATACTTATCTTTATCAGTGTTAATCTTAATCTTCTTTTTTAAAGGAACTCCCTTTAAGGCAGGTTTTAAAAGTGAGACGTGAAAAACCTTAATCCTCACCTTTATACTAGTAGGTAAGTCTAGTTTGTAATTAAAGGTGGTGACTTTTTTCTTAATTTAGAACAGTCTGTACCTTTTAAAGTTAAGTTTCTTATTAAGTCGTTTTAAATATAGGTTTTGTGAAAAAAGGTAAACGTAATCCCCCTTTTAAAAAGTTGGTCCTTTAACTTATTTACTATTATAATAAAGTCCTTTCTTAAATACTGGTTATTTAGTTTAATGTTTATTAGTAAACTTCTTTATTCGTTTACATATAAACTCAAGTTCAGCTTATAAGTAGTTATGTAATTCTTATATCTAATCTGTGTAGACTGCAGTTTAAAGGGTATTAATAGGCAGGCCTTAACAGAGCTTAGGCTCCTTACTGTAATTAGTAAAGAATAGTGATATACCTGTTAACTTAATTAACGTTATATTATAAGCTATTTATATTATTAGTAACAGCTTAAGCTAATTATCTTATTTAAAGTTAATATAGGTTTAAAGATACGTTATAAATATTTAGTTAACTCGCTTTATTTAATTATCCGTCTGTGGGTGGAATGCTGTTAAAAACTTACTCTTTACACCTATTTTTTATATTAATCTTTATTAAAACTTTAATATAATCAGCTTATCCTAATTTATAATAATATTATCTAGCCAGAGGTGTTATAAAACTACCTCTTTCTTAAAGATATAAATAAGTTACTCTACAGTTATATCTTTTAAAGTTAGTAGAAAGTAGGCCTATTTTATTAATCTATCAATTACTATAAGGATTTAATTATAGGTAACTCCTGTAATAGGGTCCTTAGACTTTAGAATCCTAATAATAAAGTTAAGTGAGACTGAACTCTATAGCATCTGTAGTATAAGGAGTGGTTTAAGAAGTCTATACGGCTTATAATGTCAGTTTTGCTTTTAATAGCAGATATTACAGTTATTAACCACTTCCTTAACCAGCTTCTTTATTCCTAGGAATACATACACTTACTAAACTTATATAAAAGTTTTAACTCGGCTTATATATCCCTTAAGTTAAGACTTATAAACCTACTAGACGTACTCCTTTTACTTATCTAGGTTATAAATATACGGTTTCTCTTAGTATTAAAGCCTTACTCCTAGTTTAAATATGTTATTTACACCTTCTAATAACTATTCCAGTTAATAACTAGTTTTATTATAATTTAAATATTTTAAGCACTCCTTATTACAGTCTTACAGATACTTTAAAAAGTCTTTTAAAGGGTACTTATACTTATAGGTTCCTTTTATTAGCCTTTTTACTTAAAAGTCCTATTATTACTAATGGATGTTATACTCTGTTTATAAGTTTATACAGACGTTAATAGTTTATTCTAACGTTTAATTATCTAACATTTACAGTGTATGCTTTAATATACCGTTTTTAACTTTATTAAATATAGTTACAGGGACCAGGATTAGATTAGCATCCTTATAATCCTATCTTTAATTAAAAGCATCAGCTTACTTATTATCTTTTCCTTTAATATAGTAAATCTGGAAGTGGAACAGGGTTATTAATTCTACCCACTATACTTACTATAGATTAAGTTCCTTTATTAGGAAGTATTAAAGGTTATTATAATCTGAAAAAACCTAAACTGGTTCTTTTATACCACTTAGATATAATACCCACTTAGTAAAGTATTAAATAACCGCTATTAGTTTCTTATTATAAATTAGGTATTATAAAGCTAGGCTGTAAATCCCTTTTAATAAAAAGGTAATTAGGTAACGTTTCCTGTTATTTTAAACTTAATTAAGTTCTTTACTGATTATAAACTCTAAAGAGTCTGTCTTAACTTAGAAGGGCTTTAAGAAATTAGGGAGAGCCAGGATTAGTGTTATAATAAAGGTGTATTTAAGGTCCTTAAACGCCTTTTACTGTTTATCAGTTTACTTAAACGGTTTACCTTCTCCTATAAGCTTATGTAATGGTTTTATAATCTTTATAAAGTACTTGATAAAATAGTAATAAAAATTTATAAAACTGATAAAGGCTTATAATTCTTTCTAATTCTTTAAAGTAAGTTAATCCCTAATTACCTTTATCTTCTCTAGTTACATTTTAAGCCTTTTAAGGGTTACTCTAAATCTTAAATAGTTTAGTTCTTAAATGTGGAAATAGCTTTTCTTTAAGTTTATTATTAGCTTTACTTTTTTAAAAGCTGTTAAAACCTGTCATATGTGCTTTTAATGTTCTTTTAAAGTTTCAGAATAAATTAGAATATCGTTTAAATATATAAAGATAAACTTATTAAGGAAGGGGTGGAGAATATTGTTAATAAGGCCTTAAAAGGTTATAAGGGTGTTTATTAATCTTATTAATATAATATAGTATTAATAATACCTATTACGAGTCTGAAAGGCCGTCTTATACTCGTCCTCTTTCTTCACTCTAATGTAGTTAAATCCCATAGGGAAATTAAGGCTAAAGAACCAGTTTATTTTAATAATCCATTTTTACATTTCTGTAATAAGTAATAGTGGGTAATGGTTTTTAATTATATCTTTATTTAACGTTTAATAATTAATAACTATATGTAACTTACCGTCTCCCTTCCTTAAGACAAATAGCATTAGGTACCCTGCTAGGGATTAGGACTTTATGATAAATCTGTTCTTTAGATTTTTATTAACGTACTCCCTTAAGGCTTCTGCCTATTAAGGGTTTAAATAATAGGGCTGGAAGTTACAGAGCTTCGCTCCCAGTTTTAACTTGATTTTATAGTCTTATAGTTTATAGTTTAGTAATCGTAGTATCTTTTTTTAAAACAGGGTGAACTTCCTGTACTTTATAGGTACTTTAAATAAATTAATTTCTTTACTTATCTGTAAATTAGCTTTTTGCTTCTTTTTACTTTTTAAATTATTATTTAAGTAATGTGGTAGACTTTTTAATCCTTTAACTGTTTTAGTAAACCTAACTTAAACTGTACTTAGTTTTAAGGGTTTAATATACTTTTAAATACTTTATATGTTTTTAAAATAGTTTAATACCTTCTTAGCTTTCTTTAAATAGTGATTACAGTTAGGGGACTTATTAAAAGTAAGGTAGCTACTCCTTTAATTAATTATAAGGTTATACTTTTTTAGTTAAGGTAAACTTAGGATTATGTTATACCTTATAATTAATGTAACGTTAAAGTCCACTTATTATTTATCCCTGTCCACTTTAATTAAGAGTGGTAAGTGGTAGGTGACTTTACTGTTATTATATTAATATAAGCCTCCTTCTTTATTTTAAATGGAAATAGCCTTTTAATATTTTTAATTAGGGAGTTTCCTTTAGTTAACTAATAAGGGGTATATTAAGTTAAAAGCACTTCTGTTATTAATTACTGCTCTTACCTTAAACGGCCTCCCTTTTCCATCTGTTATATTAACACTAACAGAATAATGCTTATACTTCTTTAACATCTAAGTTATAGTAACTATCTATCCTTAAGGTCTTATCTAGCCTAACCTTTAAATACCTCTCTTTCTTCTTAGGGTTTTTACTAATTAGTGAATTACTGGTTTCCAGCCCTTTTAAAAAGCCTGTAACCTTTTCCTAATTCCTTTTAGAAAAATAGGCAGTTTTAGTAGACCTAGCAATTAACCTTTTTCAGGTTCTTACGCCTTAGCGTCTAGTTGACTTTAAACGGTATAATATTCTGGAAATCTTTAATAAGTTAATAGTACGCTTTACAGGCTTAGATTATAGTGATGTCTTTTTACTCTTAGATTTGTTAATAGTCTTCCCGCTTCTGCTATTCTCTGGCTTTTTTATTAAGGTGTAATAAACACGTTATAACTGGGCAGTTATTAAGTATTCCTCCTTATTAGTATATTATAAAAGCCTGATTAACCACAGTAACCTTTTACTTATTATTAAATTCTCTTATTAGGGAGTAAGTAACTTAATAATAAGCTGGTTCTAACTTTACTCTTATAACAGCGTAATCTTATCTTTATATGTTAGGGAAGTGGTTATAAAGGGTTTTAGGTTTACAGTGCCAGTTAAAAGTATAATTATTATATATGTAATTAATCTACAGTATATCTTTATAATTAGGGTGGTTAATATTAACTGTGGGTGCTGTAATTATAAAGTATTAAATAGGGGAAGTGGTGCCTTATTCTCTTTCTTCTTCTACTTACCTCTATATGTGTTATTTCTCTTAAACCTCTTTTTAAAACTTAAGTAATAGTAACCCAGCTTATTCTTTTACAAAGTGGCCTTTTTTAATAAGTCTATACTTAAGCTAATTAATAAAGTAAACTCTATTATAAAGTTATAACTTTATTTCCACTACTCTATCCTTAAACGTTACGGTAAGACCCTTAACTTATAAGTCCTTTACTTTATTTACCAGCTTTTAATATTTCTCTTTTAATTCCTAAACCCTTTATTAATATACTTACTTTATACCTTTTTAAGGGACTTTTAAAGTACTAGTTTAAGGCATACTGGCTTTAGTACAGGGTAGCTATCTAAGCTGTCCTTCTTTTAAAGAGGTGAGGGTGCTGATCCACTTAGTGTGCTTAAAGTGTTTAAGAGTCTTAAGGGGTACTGTTAAGAAGAACTTCCGTTTCTCTAATTTAATTCTTTTAATTTATTCCCTTTCACCTTTTAAGGCTTATTTCACCGTTTAAGTGGCTTAAAGTGTTAATTTTTTAACTCCTTTTACTATCCTGGTAATTTTTAAGTTAGGGTCCTTTTTAAACTTCCTTAATTCCTAGGCTTACAGGGTAAGGTTTTTAAGACTTATAACAGCTAACTGGAACATCTTTTCCTAAAGTCAGTCTTTTATAACTTACACCTTTAATAATTCTAAGTTTCCACTTTAAAGTTAGTCTTTTATAACCTGCACCTCTGTGGCTAACTCTTTTAAAACACCCTTAAAGACTAGGTATACTACGTCTTAAGGTTCTTCCTCTTTTTCCTCGTCTCCCAGGTTACACTTATCCATCTAGGTATAATCTTCTTTATTACCTATTATCCTAATATAAACGTCTTTAGAGTTAAACCTAATGTGTTTTCCTCTTTTTAAAATAGGTTTCTAACCGACTTATTTTAATAACAGGCATTACCGTGTTATATATCCTTTCTTATTACAGTTAAAGCACTAAACCTACAATAAGTCCTTAAGCTGCTTCTGCTGTTATTATTATTAAGGTTTATTACAGTTAGGTCGATTTTAACAGTTTATTATATTAATATCTATTAGCCTGGGGTGGTAACTTGTTACGGTTAACTAATTCCCCTTTTTTAATTTACTTAGCTGGTAAGGGGTCTGTTTCTTTTAGTAATTCTTCTGATAATAGTGATTATAATACCGATTATTAGCCTTAATAGCTATCTCAATTAACTCTTAGAGGCGATCTAGTTAATCTTCTTAGTAAAGGTCTCTAATAACGTGCTCCTTTAGACCGTTTTAAAATAGCATTATTAGGGCCTCCTGGCTAAGCTTAGTCTTTATTACTTCTAATTTAAAGCGTGTAAAGAACTTAAAGATTAAAGACGTCTGCTTTAGGCTTATAAGGCGTTACTTAGCCTATCTTAAGGCGTTTAGTTCTTTAAACTTAGTCTAGAGTTAGTTAATAAAAATGTTAAAGTTATTAAAGAGAGCCTAAGTCTCAGGGGCTTCTTTTTATACTTTATTTATAAAAAGGTTATTAATTATCTTTATATAGGGTTTATATTAGTAAGCAGTTACTTTATTTAGTAAGGCTCTGGCGAACCTAACCTTTCCTTCTTCTTTAAAGAATTATTTATTATAATAGGTGATATAGCTTTAAAGCTGGGTTATTTATAACTTTAATTACGTAAAGTCTCCTTTAAAACGTAATGGTAGGGGGAGTTTTATTTATTTCTTTTATAAGCCCTTAAGGTTGTTATTCTCCAGTTTAACAACGTTAAGTTAAGCCTAGAGGTTTTTAATAAGATTAATACAACTTTTAATATCTTTAGGGAAGGCTTTGTTAAATTCCTTAACTAGTCCCTATTAGTTAAGGTTTAAGTTTTTAAGGCGTGCAGTTAATTTATTAATAATAGGGAGCTAAGGCTAAGTTTACACCTCTTTAATCTCTTTACCTTTTTTAAAGGTTAATATGTTAATAGGAGAGAGGTAATGTCTGGGAATTTAATAAATAGCATTTAAAACTATGACATTAATATTATATTATAACTTACACCTGACACAGGCCTTAAAAGGACTAACGCAAGTTAAGATAAAACGTATAGCAGGACGCTAACAGGTAAGGGGTATTCTAAAGACGGCTTATTAAGTTAGCACTCTTAGATAGGGGGTTTAATATCACTATAGGTCACTGTCACTATAATATATAGAGGTGAGTTTAAATAGTAAAATATAAATAAATAATTAAATATTAGCGTAAGGAACCAGAGTCCTTTACAGTAATTATAGGTATAATTATGGCTATTTATATTAACTAGTTAAGAGGTACTTTATACCTTGATTACTGTATTTACTTAACGTAAGGAGTGATTATAGTGATTAGAATACCTCTAATTACTATAATTACTGTGCTTTTAATGAGATTAAAGTGATTACTTAACGATTAGTTATAGGGGCTTCGGGTCTTTACACCCCTGGCCCAGTGCGCAGTACCGTGCGTACTGCCTTTCTGCACTGTTCCTTCTATGGGGGATTCGTCAGGCCGCCCCGGCCCAAGTGACGGCCTGCAGGGTCGTTACAAAATAAAGGGAGATATTCATGTTTAAAGTGAAAATATTATAACTTTCACACTTATTATTTTAGTTTATAATATAGAAAAAGGAAGCATTATATGTAGATTTTAACTGCAATTCTTAATCTAAAGCCTGATTTGGAATAGCTATTAAAACCAGAGAGATATTTAAGTTTATATTAATGTTATTATTATTATTTAGGCTTAAACAGAAATATCTTTGTTATTATAAGCTGTATAGTAAAAATAGTTCCCGCTCTGTATTTTACGTAATAAACTGTATAGGAAACGTAATTATTACTTCTTATTATGCTACTTATTGACAGGTTATTATTATAATAACTATTATTATCTAACTTTAAACATTAATATCTTTCTTAATTTAAGCAGTATGGTAAAACTGATTCCAGTTCTGGATTCTACGTATTAAGTCATATAATAAACGTAGGTAAAAGAACTTATTATATTACTTATTAACCAGTTATTATTTAAATAATTATTATTATTAGACTTTAAACAGTAATGTCTTTCTTATTATAAGCCTTATAGTAAAACGAATTCCAGTTCTGAATTCTAGGTAAAAATCTACATATACAACTACCTTCTTTGATTAGATTTAGCCTTGTTTTTATTTCCGAATACCCATTTGTTTAATTTTTTCAAACGCTAATAACTCCTGAACCATAACCCTAACCCTGAATCTGACTTCAGATTTGGAATCTTGGTCACGTGACGTATCTGAAAACATACCATATCACGTGATTTGGGGCCCGAGCAGACCCACTTTTGATAATGAACCGACCAGTCCTAGGTGGAGTTGAATTTCCTTATCAGTTTTGACTGAATTTCCCATAGTAATTTTTTTTTGGACCACCCCTACAACAAATTGTCCTCCGGACAGGATAAAAAGGTAGACGTTTGGACTCAGCGACCGATTACCCCCACCGCCGATCATGTAACCGGGGGGGCACACCTCCAACTCCACGACCCATCCCTCACCAACCACGCACTCAAATGCAATAGAAATTGATGCCTACTGGTTCTCCTCTGCCTCGTGAAGCCTATGAAGTATATAAATAACCTCCTCTCTGGCCTCCTCAAGATCTGGAGCCGGGTTTCGTGCCGAGGCCCCCCTCCTCCGCTTATACAGCCCTGTGGAGGCCTCCTGAGCCTCAGCGATGTCGTCCAGGCTGGCAAATTTACCATTTGGTGGATCCTTGACTTTCTTCTTACTTTTCGGTCTTCTGGCGTCCGATTCCTCTCGTAACCGTAGGTTTTCGGCTTCCAAGAAGGCCTTCTGGGCGTTGGCTCGGTCCAAGGCCTTCCCCGCCTTCAAAGAACGCTCCTAACGTTGCGAGAAGTAGGCGATTGGTATTGCAAGGCGTTGTGGACTGAATCTAGAATATCTCGAAGCCGTTTAGGTGTTTATAGGGTGACTCCTTCTGTAATAGGAAGGTTAAGGGGGGTGGGGGAGCGGCTTGGGGGAGTGGGCGAGTCTCCAACCACTGCTTCAGGTCTCCAAGAATTCGTTGGGGATCGAAAGGCCAGATTCCAGTCTTTTTGAAGCCACTACATATATTATCAGCAGTAAAGGCCTTTGCGGCAGCATCGCGCTAGGCCACGGTCCAACGTTGTTTATTCAGGGACGAGGAGGCCGTGAAAGTAGCCAGGGCAGTGTTTCTTGCCGAAAATAGGTCTTCACTGGAGAGAAAACGCTCTGGTCAAGTGGCTGGCTTTTGTGGGAGGTGTGAGCTGGCAAATAGACAAGCTGGACCCTATTCCGGAAGGCGGTAAGCTTGAAGTCCTCGTTGGTATGGCTAGAGTCTTTGTCGAGGATAAGGATGCGCCATGGCGAGGCGTTTTCTGGCCTGGTTTCCGGTAAGTAGACCTCGTTGAACCACTTGATGAATATTCTGGTATTTGAGAAGCCAGGCTCGGAATAATCGTACTTCCAGGTGGAAATAACAGAGTCCTCCTTATGGAAATCGGAGAACCACTGGCCCTGCAAGCTTGCACCGGTAAAAACGATGACTGGAGTGAGCCTCTGGCCGTCAGCGGTAATCGTTTCGATTACAGAGACCCAGGCAGTGGCCTTAGGAGTCTCTTTTTAGGTTCTGGAAGTCAAGGAGTCGCCAATAAGCTTGCAATTCTCCGTCGTCTCCAACTCTTGCATGCCGTGCTCGTCGACGTTGGCGAGGTACCTCGGCAGGACGTCCTTAACGTCTATCTGATACTTTAGGCGCGCAAAAAAGTCTTCCCAGACCTCCTTAGTACTTTCTCGGCGTCGTTCTTGATCGAGAGGCCGAGAATTCTTAACCCTGACGTTCTTATAGCGGCGGAGGAAGCGGTCAACCCAGCGTTTACCAACCAGCTTAGCACACCCTCCTTGCGCCAGAATAGCTGGAGCCATTCTACCAAGCTGGGCCTTTGTTGGAGCTCTTGCAGAAGCTTCTTCATTACGCGCCCAAGATGCTAGAAAGCCTCTTCTTCTGGGGAGAGTCGTTGCTTTGGCAATAGTGCCTCGTTGACGGTGGTCGCGCCGCGGAGCCGGGCGTTGAGCGTCCAGCAGCAGGCCTCAGCGCTGCAGACGTGGCAGAGCTTTGAGCAGACCATGGTTGCGGTCAATCAGGGCAAGGCAGTCATCATATTCACTGTTGCCACCATCATCTTTGTAAGCTTCACTCCGCCTACTCGCTGACCTTGTCGATCTGAATCTACTACTCGGGGCGGGCATCCCATTGACAGTGTCTCACTCTAGCTCCCGCTCTCGCTCATGTGAGCCGTCTTCGGTATGAAAAACGTCAACTTTACCGATAACGGCAACAACACCATGTCCCTAGCGCAGCAACTGAAACTCACAGGTAGGTCTCACATCCGGGCCCCTTTGATTCTCCTCTCCCTTGTCACCCTTCCCTTTCCATTTCCCGACCACATAGCTAATGACTTATGCCAAGAAGTTACGTTACCGTATCAGCAGGCATCATAGCCATGATCGTACTGATCGCCTACCTGGCGATAAGTCCAAACAACCTACTGCTGCTCACACTACGATATTGTCTCTGGCAACTGTCTTGCATCTGCGCCTCTTCAAGATCCCCACTAGGTCAAAAGAGGCGGCTCATCGCGCAAGGTGGGCTCCAACAATATGTGGTGTTTGATTTAGAGAGTTCATTGTCCCGAGAGCGACCGGGCCATTCCGTGGATGATAGTATATATAAATGTGCTGGCACAGGGATGACGATGTCTTTATTTGAGAGAGAGCCTTCGAAGATTTGTATAACAGATGTAGGTGAAGGTTTCCAACCTAGATAGACTTCAAATTCGGTAACAATCCGTGTCTGTAACCATACTAACAAAGGTACCGAAAGGAGCATTTGTCCATGGCCACACATATCAAGGTCATCCTGCTGCTTGTGCTGCTGCTCTGGCGGTCCAGCGAATCATCAACGAGGAAAGACTTTTGCAAAATGTCCAGCCGCTGGGCGCATTGCTCTCAAAGCGTTTGAAGGAAGAGATTGGCCATCACTCCCGTCAAAGGCGATAATGTGGTGCTTATGAGAGCGCATTTCCATCTTATTCCAATGGCCCAAGAATCTACTGCGTCTATCAGTGTTGTTTATCGCGCCTCCCCAGCCCGCTTCTTGTCTTCGATGTCCTTGTCATACCTCGCGAGTGTCGCGGTCAAGCTCTTCAACCTTTCCTGCACTTTCAGATACGCCTCGTGCAGCTCCTTCTTCCCTTGCTGGATCTGCTTTGCCCGCGTCATGACGACGAGCATAAACGACCTCTCCATGAGATTCAACCCCTCGACCCCCGCTGGCGGATGAGTGAGGATCTGGCGGTCAAGAAATACGTCAAGATGATGCAGCTCAGCAAACCGCTCGTAAACCCACGCATCAAACTCCTCGGCGTCCATCTGGTTGACGCACTCTCCGGCCTGCACCGCACGTCCCACGAGCGGCACTGCCCGTAACACAGCGCGTGACGCGTGCAGCACCCTCCCGATACCGTTATAGCAGACGGCATAGTCGACCAAGACGTAGACGAGCTGCCGGCTCGGCACGTCGGACTCGCCCTCCAGAAGACGCCAGTATTCGTCCAGGTGGCGCAGGCCCTTGCGGTAATCGCGAGCCGCCACGTCTTCCCATGGTACCGCCACGCGGAAAAGTGCGCTGTGAATCTCAGCCAGCCGCTTCCATCCACCCGAGTTAGTCGAGGTAGGAGCCTCGGCCTTGAAAATATCGGCGAGGGCTGCCTCAGCACTGCTCGTCTGGCTGGCTATCATGTGAATCTGGGCGTCGACCATCGCCATGTCGGTACGGGCCTGTTCGCAGTGGCGCAATATTTCCGGCAAGGGCTCGAATGCTGGTAACTTAGAAGAGGAGCTGCAGCCGCTGCCAGGCTGATCCGGAGCGGGTGTGGCGAGGCCGAATGCGGACAATCCGCCCGGGATGTCGGCCATGTTGGCGGCGAAGCTCTCATCAAGGATGCGGTGGGCTATCTTGCCGAAGCGGGCGATGGCGTCCGGGTTGGCTTCAATTAGGGGCGCGATGTGGTCTTTGATTGGGGTGCGATCGAAGAGCTCCGGGTGCTTCTTTATCGCCGTCGCAACTGCTCCGGCATAGCCCCCTTCACGAAAGTTGGGGTCATCGAGAAGCTGCTTGGCAAGCTGCATCTTAGCCATGTCAATATCCTCTTTCGGCTTGTCCCTCAGTATGTCCAGCCAGGCACACGAGATCCATTCCTGCAGGTTGCGGAACTGCATTCGGCGGATGGCGGCGTAGAACGGGTGGTCTTCAGCGACATCCCGTTCGAGGTTACGCTGGAAGTGCTCCATCCCTTCTATATTCCCCTTCCTCCGATCTGCAATGCAGGCTTCAGCGTAGCGTAGCTGAAAGAGGGTGAAATCCTGCGTGGCGGTGAGAGGATGCCTGCTGAGGGAAGAGGACTGACGGTGCACGCGCTCGACTGCTTCAAGTGCCCGCACGACGATATCGGAAGCCTTCGCTGGGTATTTCTCATGATTGTAAGATTCCCATGAGTAATTCATAATCATCTCTAGCTCGTGTCTGTTAGGGATTCCCCCTTTCCTGTTGTCCACGACCTGGAAGATGCGCTCCAGATGCTGTTGAACAAACGGCAGCAATGCCCCGGATCGTCTCGAGTTGGTCTGGAACGAGCTGAGCGATTGCATATGGACGAGGTCAAATAAAGACATGCCCATTCGTTTTACCTCGTCCTCGAAGCCGGGACCTTCCAACGAAAAGGCGGTGGCCATAACCTTTAGATTCTCGACGTAGTCATCGTGCCGCACGAGACCGTCCCACATGATGCTGGAAATTTCGTGCATATCAGCGTAGGGGCTGGCTTTCGGGACCCAGAGCAGGAATTGCCGAACGAAGGCGAATTTTATTGAGGGCCATCTCTCCTGCGGTGCCCAGGCTCGAGCAACCAGTGTGGCCATGGGATGCAGATGGTAGCAGGCGATATCGGTTCCCTCGCTGGTCTTCATCGTTGCTCGCTCGGCTAGCCCAGCACTAATGAATCGGTCGAAGATAAAGCCCCAATGCATGTTGATACGCTGCGCTTCCTCAAACTTGCCAACAGCGATACGGAAGTCTTCGGTTAGCCAAGTGGCGTAGGACCCCTCCTGGAACATGCTCATGGACTCAAGAAACAAGAACCAGTAGTAGTGCCGCGGATCACGCGGAGCGATTGTCCAAAAGGGGGCGACCTGGGCTGGCATAACCAGGGAGCCGCGGGGCGAGGGTCTCTCTAGCTCGGCGAACACATAGGCAACAGTTCCGGCGAAGCGGCTGTCACGCGCCCCCTCGTCATCGTCGGGTGGTGCATCCTCCTCAAGAACGCCAAGCAGGATCTTGTCATGCAAGGCGCTGAGGTTGTTTCCCAGCCGTCGCAGGTCCGGGGCTATCCTCCTGAGGACGGCCGGGTTTCCTTCGAGAAGGATGACAAGTCGGCGGATGATATCAATGTTCTGCCGGTGGCGCAGAGTCTCTGGGATATCGGAGAGATCGCCATAAGCCAGCTTCTCAAAAAGGCGGACGCCTGGGATTATGGCGAGCCCAGAGAGCTGGTAGCGATTGCAATCGAACTCGTCGTTAAGAAAGGGGTCTTCGACGTGCCGCGAGACCAGTACCACTCTGGATCGACCCTCTGAGGCCTTGAGAACAAACTCGCGGAGCTTGACCAAGTCCTCCCCTTCCAGCGTAATTCGTTCCAGAGCGCTGGTGCGAGCCGACAAGGATTCCAGACTATCCAGAACGAGAAGGCAAGGCTCGCCTTGCAGTTTGGCGACGATTTCTTCCTCCGACCTGTGACCCGATGGCATCCCCAACTTGTCTGCAACCATGTCTAAAATGGCAAGGAAGGAAACTTGGCGCCTGCGAACACCCTCATCACCATCGCCGAATAAAACAAAGTTTATTGTTGCTGTGTGTCGGATCCATCCAGACCGCTTCCACCATTTTGTACAGAACCGCATCAAGGCTGTCTTTCCACAGCCCCCTTGTCCGGAAAGAAGCATCAGTGGCTTTGCTGACAGAGCGTTTTCCATTTCCAAGATATCTGCATCCCTCCCGATGAGTTCTTCGTCCGGTGTGTCTCGGCCGTAGCCTGGCTCGAGGGACTCGACCTGGAGGAAACTCTCAGATGTTGCGTGATGCGCGCTTTCGCTCGTGGCCGTTGCGGTTGTGTTTAGGATGGGCTCGTTGCGTGGTCGCCGATACAAGATGGGGACAATGTAGTCCATCAGCGGAACGGAATACATGTGGGCAGCCCGTCTCTGCTGGTTGTGAAGCAAGGCCTGGCGTGATAACTGGGTTGCCACTTCCACGTGCGAGCCGGTCAGCAGCAGAGAGGAATAGAAGACGTTGGTGAAGATTTCCACCGCCTCATCTACCACCTTGAAGGACATGGCGACGACGGATTGCATGCCGTGGGAGATAAGAGTCGCGGCCAGGTTTCCACCACACTCTTCACTGCGGCTATTGGCGGACTCGCAAGCGTTCACCACCACTGCCCTGACGCCCGACTTGGAGAGCAGCTTGCCAACGTCCTCTCCCGACTTCCACTTCTTGGTGGACCGTTTGGGTTTCTCCCGCGATTCCTGGGAGTCTTTCCTGTCCGGGTTGCTGCAGAAGCAGAGCATGGCCCTGTGGTGGTGCATCCACAGTCAGTTAGCTCAGCCGGTCTGTCTTGGTTCTATTCACGTTTGCACCACTCGTACCTCGCAGTAGGTTCCGTTTTGGGCTTTCGGATTGCGCCGTGCATGTCCAGGTGGACGAGGTCGTAACGTCTCTCAGACCCCTCGCTCAGGCAAGCCTGGAAGGCTTCCCAAGTTGCCGGCCGAAGCACCTCGACAGAGATCCTCACATCCGGGCGGGCCGCGGAGACCCGCTCGGCAATGGTCATCAAGCAACGAGATACCAGCTGATACTCAACGTCAGCGGCCCCTCCTGGCCGGGCCACGACGAGGAGGATATTGAAGCGCTTCGAGTTCCGCACGCGGGGTTCGCTCGCCCAGCTCGAGGGGGCTTGTTCCGTTCTTGTGGCCGTCGTCCTCCAGACGCTGACGCTGTGAAACTTGTGCTTCGTGGGCCACAGCGTGACATCCCCCAGAACTTCCCAGTGGAGGCGCTGCAGGCTGGACAGTGCCGGGTCGTCAGGCGTGAGAACCTCAACCTCAAGGTGTCCCTCTGAAGGAAGCAGACCGCTGCGGGAGAGCTGCGCGGCCAAGCACTGGCCATATTCGCGGATGAGATGGAGTGCAGAGTCGGCTTTGGTTGCCTCGAAAGGCTCCGCGACATATTTCTCAAGGTACCACTTGATCAAATCTTGGGCATCATCTTCGGGGCGGCCTGTGGCGGTGATGGGGTCGAGGATCTCGATCACTCGTATGCCACCCGCATCCTTGGTTGTGAGATCGGCCGACCAGCCCAACGTGTTGCCCTGCAAAGCTTTGACGGGGGAAATTTGAAGAGTAAAGGCCATTTTTGCAGTCGAATCAATTGTAGGGCAGTCAACTAGGCGCTAAAATGTTGGGCTCTATATGTTGGGGAAGGATCAATGGACACGAATGTGCAAGGTGGGCATTCGCACCCCCACCCTCCGCTTGGTGAAGACCACATCTACCCCTTTTCCTGCCCGGGCCGCGGAGAAAGGACGGTGAAGAAACGCCTCCGGCGCCACGGCGTCTCGGTTGTCATGCTCCTCAATTTAGGTGACATCCTCGCAATTGGTTACGGCAGCGTGTCGGCGCCGCCACAGCGCAAAAAGTCTTAGCTGGCCCCTGGCGGTTCACGTGACATCGAAATGATATTTTCTCGCCAGAACCTTCTCGCGAGACTTGTCTCCCATCTCTTTTTTTCTTCCGAGCACCCACAGAGTGAATTGAGTCGAAACCATGGGTGCGCAATCTCACGAACTGAAGTTCTTCCTGCTCAAGAGACGGCTGCCGTCGTCGGAGAGCGCAAGCATCCTCGGGCGCGTCGTCAAACACTTTCTCAGCCCCACATCCGACTACACCCCGCAGTCGCCCGAAGGGGCACTCACGCCTGGCGTGTGGAGCCAATTCCTGCTGGAGCAGCAGGTCGACCACGATGCCCACATCACCGCCTCCGCCTCCAAAGACGACTCCTTCTGGGCAAAGGTCAGAGGTGTACTGGCCGCGAAAGCCAACGCCGCAGAGGACGGATCGTCCGAGATTACGTCCCCGCGTGTCTTGGTCCGCGCGCTGAAGCGAGAGTCGACCTACCTCGAAGCACTCAAGAAGGCCCCCCACGTCCGCCGAGAGATGCTCAGACTCTGCCCGGTGGGTGGCAAGGTGTATCTCGTCGTGGGAACTATGAGCTTTGCGACTGCCAGGGTGAGGCGCACAGGGAATCGTGCCACCGGGGCTGGCGCATCCGCCACCGTGCCCGTTGCGGGGGGCGTCGACGCGGGCGGCGCGTCCATCGAGCTGGGTGCTGAGCGGTCATCCTCTGCGGCTTGGACGACGGATTACACGGTTCAAGTTGGCGACGCGGTTGGCGGAGGACAGGAGGTCTTTGCGATAGCCTGCAGGGAGATATCGCGCAATTTGCTCGGCATGGGGGCCGACGTCAAGCTGAGAATTGCTCAGCCAGAGTACCGGGGCGGGGTGCATTTTGGCGTCGATGACTCTGGCGATTCGGACGATTCGGACAATTCGGAAGATGGGGACGCGAGTGGGGATGAAGACGACGCCCAACCCCTTCCACCCGTGACGGGGCAGTGGGATGTAGATTCGATCGTGTTTACTTTCCGTTAAGAACTCGTTGATAGCTGGTTGAAGATGAAATATTGTGTTGAGGCCAAGTTCATTGCAATAAACACAATGTGTATCACCAAGCCTTGATTAACTACGACGTTATATTCCCATCCAGCGCTCCTTAGTTTACGGCACAGGCCCGAGGGAAGGATTTGTCCCCATGCCCTGTTTTGCCGCGCCACATCTGCCAGCGCCACACCAGGCACCCGCCGCGGCAGTGAAGCCCTTCATTTGGTCGGTGTAAGCGAGACTCTGCGTTTCTGTAAGAAAAAAATGATAAAACTTATTGTTCGTGGACATCAACTTGCAGATGTACTTGTCTGGATGTCTGCGGTGGTACACCCCTGAAAGTTTGAAGCACTGCTTCGGGCACCTTGCAGGACACTATTTTACGAGACGAATCTGGGCACGGCTCGGCCTACGTGACATCGCTCACCCTGGCTCAGGCCCTGCTCAGTCTTTGCTCAGGCTTGCTCACCTTTGCTCACCCTAATTACCATTTTCGGCAGGGCTGCGCCGCAGCAGGCCGGGAATTGCTTCAACTCTAGCCGAGTGGGCCCATTCATATAGGTGCTACTGTAGCGGCAGGCTCACTAAATATATTAGTATAAAGATTACTTCTAAGATTCAGACTTAAATATTTCTTAAATTTTCACTTTCACGGTTTTCCAACGTCTAAATCGCATAACTAGCAGCAATAAGGAGGAGCGAACCTTTCTTCCAAGTCCCTAAGCCAAGGGGGGCTCTGCCAATGTAGATGAAGGGGGGCGAAGGAGGAAGGGGGGAGGAGGGGAAAGAATATAGGGTGCAAGACGGGGCCGGAGACTGGTCACTCGGTCATCCGCTACCAGCAGCTTTAGGTTGCTATATCTGCGGCTGCAGTAGAATAGGGGAGTCGTAAACGTGTTTCCCCGCCTTTTGCGACTTGACCAACTAAGACCCGGGGATATTTTCCTACTCTCAAGCTCTATGACACTGTGTACTGAATTAGAGTTGTTTCTCTGGGGTTTAAGGCGAAGACAACCCCCGCAACGGCAGATACAAAGGACACACTCCCCACTTGCGCTACCTACCAAAAGGTGTGCCAGAATAACAACTCTGACTACTTGTCATTCTAGAGTGTTATATAGTTAATTAAGTCCGAGTTGGTGAGTGCACAGATTAACTCTTCCTGCTGTCAGGTGAATAGCGGGTGCCTTGCCCCAGAAATCTTCACACGAACATATGGGCTTTCACCCTCTCGTGCGGGGTCGAAATTGCAGGGATCAAACAACGCTGTGAGCCTGTCGGTCTCCGAGAATGTTAAACCAGGCCCATGCACAACCGTTGATGACAGCATTCGAGCGAACGCCCTGGACAATGTCGCCACCTTGCAATCCCCGTGACTCCGAAGAGAGCCAAGCCGAGGTGACAGCACGCGCTTTCGGTGAACGATGCTGCCAAGTCGCCAAGGCCAGAAAGCGCTCACGATAAATGCCATGGCGGCGGCGATGTACTTACCAGCGGTCAGTCTGTTGGCGAGCCAAGAGAGAGCCAAGAAGACCTTGGCATCTTGGCGGTGATCAGCCATATGCGAAGCATCGCGGGTGGAGTTTGGCAGGTCGAGCACTCCGTTAATTTCGAGCGTTGCGAGGAGGGCACTCCCCTTAACTTGCTTGATAAGAGGAGTCTTGGCCCGAGGGGTGGCTATCTTGTCTTCCCGATCTTCTTGGCATCATGAGAAAACAAGCTGAGGGGCTGGATCCCCTGGCATCCGACGAACCATAAGTAGGAATGTGAAACTCGAGCTGTGATTGTATCGGTGATCTTCGTGCACCACCTCTTCGTCGGAGAGAAACACCCTTTCATTCACCTGAGATATCGCCATGCCGGAATTCTCCAGTACATTTCCACCACAACAGGCTGTTTGGGGCCTGCTTGTGGGTTGGATCGTGTGGTTGGCTGTCGTTTCTGTCTGTATTTTCACCCTGACGCCGCCTGTTGTTCCCGAGGTGATTGTTGGGACTTCGATGGTTCCTCTCCTCACCTTCGTTTGTTTGTCGATACATTACCAGCGTGTGTAGTCAACATCTCTATTTCCCTCCCCTGGGGACCCAATCTGACTATCATATCAGCTCTATACGAAGATCCAGAAAAGGACTAACGACGTACAGTTATAACTTGGGCAACACAATTCTTACAGTCGTTGCCGCAGTTATCGGGCTTCCGATACTGTATCCAGTGGCCTGGTACCCTGATCGAGTCAGGAACTTGATTGAATATGCCGAAGACACTGTCGTAAGACACCCCGCTGTGTAACGAGACCGCACCGATGTAACCTAACTCTCCGTTAGGAAGAAGCCATCTTCCCGTCTTTGGCCCTGTTCCAGCGGACGAACTGGGCATCTGAAGCCATACTTGACGACGTAAGGAGCAAATGTTTCATTGGCTGGCCCGATGACAATGCTCCAAACTGCACTCATGTAATCGACTTGACAAATGCCTGTCAGTGTGCGGGCAATTGGCAATTTGGGTGGCACAACACCAGCTATCGCGTTCTCACACTTCAGTCCAACCAACAGATGAGATCGGCTATGCCAACGACACAGATGATCACGCAAACACCTTTTTTCTGTCAGTTCAGCCCGCTTGCGCCGGAGAGGACCAGACTGCTAACCCGATCACGACGCAGACAACTCATCCGGAGTAACTCGATCCACTTTCACATCGACGCCCACCCTCTGGATCGCTGTTTTCGACCCCAGCTTAACCCTTCAAGAGGCGATGGAAAACGGCTATACGCGCATGTACCCGATCAACGCCAACGGCATGGCCGCCATCAGCCTCGGGCTTCATTATCGGGAAGTGCTGGGCAAGCGCCCTGCCTACGACTACGGCGTCTCCTTCTCAACGGTACCGATACCCAAGATCAACTGTGATATGGCTTCAGATCCAGACGCCGCGCCGTGCACCTTAAGTCTCTTTTTACAGTATCCGACATTCGACAGGCAGGTATCGAAGCAGAGTGTTGCATCGACCGCGGGTGGGCTAGTAACTGAAGCAGGAGCGTGGTTCGCGTTATTTCAGCTCGTTGGTTGGTTGCTTTCTGGGTTAGCCAGCCAGCCCAAATAGAAAGAAAGCGCTTTTGGGGTATGGGTTGGTTATGTCTCTACACCAGCTGTTAGCCCATGTGGCAAACGGTTCGACGGGATCGAGATTTGCGAAGCTGAGGGAGGCAGGTGTGGACGCATTGATAGCTCGCCCGGGATTCGGCGGCGCCGTAGGGGTCGGGGAGTTTGCGATAGAAAACAATCAAGCACTTTGCACACACACTTTTCCAATATCTTGTGGATCCTTCATGCACATCAACACTAATCGAACCATCTAGTAGCAGGTTACCGCCGAAGTTTCCCTCAGGATAGCAGGTGCTATTCTTCAGTTTTATGAGGTAAGGCGAATGATTAAGGACTCGGGTGCGCTTTATAGCCTTCATCCATTCTTAAAATTTAAATATGTAAGAAGGTCTTGTTGCTTAGTTGAACGTGAGCATTTGAATGTACCAACACTAGTGGGCCATCTTTGGTAAGCAGAACTGGCGATGCGGGATGGTGCTGGTAGTCTCAAAACCTGGCCCCGGCCTTTCCGCCAATCATCATACCACGAATTCTGTCTATCCTGCCGGTGCAGCTGTGCCAGGTGTCTACAGCTATCATACCTGTGCTAAGCGGAGAACTACCGCTACACTAAAAAGCACAGAACTTTCATTACTTCAATGAAGTGCCCTTCTTTATACGCAAGCGCATCGTTACATGCTTGCAAAGCCGGCGGCAGGCTTAGATGTAATGTTCTGGGTCAGTTCCAGAGGAAGGCGCGTTGTGAACACATCTATGCTGTTGCAATGACCAAACCACTCCTTAGGAGACTTAAAGTGGGTGTTTACCTTTTAGTCTTAAAACAGGTATATGTACAGGTTTATATCCTTTAATATGTGCTGATTAGATTAAAAGATGTAGTTATTTTTATCATTCACCTTTATATAAGAGAATGTCTATTTGCACTATGACTTCGGTCTATTTGCACTATGACCCCGCACGATGCTGTACATAACCCTAACCCCCGCCCGCATTCAAATGTCCAGTCGCATCCACGGTCGCATTGTGCCATGAAATTCTTTCCATTCTGCCACAACTTTGCTCCCCCACCACAACTAAACCATCGCCATTCTACGGTCGCGCGCACTGCGCCCAAGGGTAACTAGTCATTCGGCGTACGATTTCCCGGGCTAATTGAATGTTCAGATGGCCAAAAACAGCCTGCCGCGCGATGGCGCGATGCAAGCCGACCCCGAGGTCGATCCCGAACCCGCTAGCCAGCTAACCAGAGGCCGAGGAAGCAACCGTAAGGGACGTGCCCGTGGTGGTGCTCGCGGAGGCGTACGGCCTTCTATACAGCGTAAGGCCTCCAAGTGGGAGGGGGTTACTCTAGAGGGTAGCCAAACCATGGCCGTAGGGGGTGGCCAAGCCGTTGCCACGCCTGTGAATAGTAGCAAGGGTAGAGGTGGAATATGAGGCAGAGCGAGAAAGGCCTCTGGATCCAGTAAGGCATCGTTAACTGCAGCACGAAGAACACACGAGGTAGTGGCTGAACCACACGTTCCAACCGGTCAGGTAACGCAGGAGCTGCTTATTCAGCGAGTAATAGTTAGTAGTCAATTGTAATTTTATTGCAGAATTGAGCGATTTGGGCCCTGTTCGATCGATCAATTGCGAGTGTTCAATTGAATCGCGGTCGCAAATGCGACCGTGGATCCGTGGATGCGACTGGGCATTTGAACGCGGGCGGGGGTTAGGGTTATGTATGGCCTGGTGCGGGGTCATAGTGCAAATAGACCGGAGTCATAGTGCAAATAGACATTCTCTTATATAATAGGGTTTAGCAGCACTTACGTTTAGCGTAACCCTTTAGCCTTTTCCATTTATATCAGCTGAAATTAATAAGAGTATTTAAAGCTTAGCTGCCCTCCGTTCAAATTGTTTAAAGGCGGTGGTATATTAAGTTACTGCCGTATTACTACGGCGGATTGCATCATTCCAGATAAGGCAGCGGATCTAGTATAGTTAGGAACGTGTTAGAAGTTTACAAAGGAGGTATAAGCAAGAGTTAGAGAGAAGTTACATGTCCGAAACAAGGAACTGATTTATCTTCGAGAAAGACAGGTAATGGAAACTCTATTAACAGAGCCAGTGTCGGTTGACGCTTAGAACTGAAGGGGCAGATCTTCAAGTTAATATGAACGAGGTCATTTCGCAAGCATAATATATCGCTAAACTGGCGTTTCTCCTTCACCCCACGCATGAGCCTTTCCGACCTGTTTCGAGCGCACCACTGTCGTATGAACTACAGGGCTTCAGAAGTGCGCGCTAGTGTCAACCTCTTCCTCCAGTTCTAAGTCTCTTTCTATAACACAGTTAGTTTGCATTAATAAATGTTATATCAGCAGTAAGCTGTTTAGTAAAACACTAAAATTTAACTCAGCTATATTAAAGTTACGCACTAAGAACTAACGATAGTTTCAGTGGGTCTGTCAATAGTGGTTATTCATATAGGCGAAAGAAAATGGTAGTACTTAGCGGTAGCCTGGTGTCCCAATATTAAGTCCGCAGCTCACATCCTATTTTAGATTACGGTAACCGGGCCAAACATTGCTTCCCTGAACTGACCTCAGCGCAGGGAGCTACTCGCTGCGCCTCACCCTCAGCTCAGGCTCTGTGACTAATCCGGGCTTGGTCAGAGAATGTTGTGGGGGGTGACTAAAGAGGTAGCATTCTCCCCCAGTATCTACCTACCTCACCTAATCTGTAGCTTGTCTCCACGGGACCGCATGGCCCCACCTTCGCATATCCCAGTGCTCCCAGGTTCAAGTGCGTGTACGTCAATGGCACGACACCATTTGGACACCAATCGTTCGTCGGCACACCGCCATAGACCTCGGTATTGATCAAGCAACTACAGTCCCCTGAGGGCGCCCATAGAGAAGAGAAGACGTTGCGGAAGGTGTTGGCGCAGTATTGGCAGCAAGTTATCGGGTCCGGGGTCTTGACGAAGCCGTCGACGGTGTATTGCCCCGGGAGCGTGACGGTTTGATAGGACGCGGCACTGGAACAGAAATCGATGGGTATGGTCTCGATGGGGGCGATGGTGGTTTTTGTTGAACTGATTTCGGTCAGGGTTGTTGTGGCGGAGGTGATTAGGGTGGTGTCGAACTAGACCGCTGCACCAAAACACTGCAAAAGTGAATCCACTGATACCAGCATTTAGTAATAGCGACTATATCCATATTGTTCCACAGGTGGAGATGTCGGTTGAGGTGACGGTGGAGGTTGAGGTGAAAGTCGATGTGTCTGTGGTGGTGGTGGTTTCGGAGCCGAGATAAAGAGTGACGATGCTTTGAGGGGGCGCATCGCGAGCCGCTGACAAGGACTCAAGGATCCTGAGCTGCGATTTCCGCGGCGGAACAAAATCAGCAACATCACATCGCGAAACCGGCGCGCACAGTGGGGAGGAGAGGGTATTAGGTCTCCTTTTCAGCTGAGAGATTCAGTGACGGATTTGTCTTTGTCGAAAATACAAGGCGTTCGGCGTGTCGGGGGTCTGGCGCGTTCTAGCCGTTCTAATCGAGATGGCCCGGCCCCACTATCACATCCACAACGACGCCTCCTCGACTTCGTCCGTCAACATGGGGAAATTCTGGCTTGGCGGTAGTGTGCGTCCGGAAGGGTGAGAAAGAGGTCGATGAGGACCCCGCGCCCCCGTGGCTCCACCAGCACCGCACCGGCCCCACAGTCGGCGTCTTGGCAGCTCCGGGCCCATCTCCCGCCCCACTCCCACCCTCTAGTCCCAATGGTTGCACCTTTCACCAGCAATAACTCGGCCACTCGGCCACTCCGTGGTAGTTGTCGGCTTACACCCCATGATTACACCCTTTACTCCTTGGCAGAGAGGTGCCTAACTTGGGTAACGCTTGGTAAGCACGGCAGGGTCATTTCAGGGCTTAGAAGTAGTGCATATGTGCTGAGCCGCAGTGTTGCTAGGTACTCTCCAGCTGACGTGAACCTGCATGCGGGAGCCGGTCTTGATTCTCATGAACCATACTGTCATTGTGCCTCATTAGGTGTTCGTAGCTTGATGTCTCTTGCTTGGCGGGTGTATTTGAGTGGTTCCATCTCGTTCAAAGAGTTTTCTGTGCCGTGTGGTGCCAGTTTATTGGCGCCTTCGAACGGGCCAGTCAGCCCCCAACCTAGGTAGCCAGAGCCGGGTGCCGCCCGGCCCCCACAGCTGCTCCGGGCCAATACATTGCCACACCTCCCGTAGCCTACCTCAGGCTACCTCAGGCAAACCACCACTCGGGCATTCAAAGACTGCATGGGAGGGTTGCAATGCAATACCCTTCCACTTCCCAACTTCGCTTCCATGTACTGCAGTGCAATGAGGGCCTCAAGTCAAGGGTGGTAAGTCTGCATCCAGATGAGCAACAGACACAGTCATGAATCAAAGACCCCATAGAGATTGTAAACATATTCATCAATCCAACTCTTCTATTGATTACTTGAATCACCAAGGCTGGGATTTGTATATAAAACAAGTGGCTTCTTCAAGGCCCTCTGCCCAACTCCTTCTGCAGGACGATCACCTTACATATCCACCAGAATTCAACCAGTCCTGCACTTCAACCCTAACTTCTACGACACCATCCACACAAACAAGTTAACCTATTCATCATGAAGACTCCCACCTTCATTGCCCTTCTCCTCGGCACCCTCCATATCGCTCTCGCGGCACCGATTGCAGCCCCAGAGCCTGTTCCCGAGCCTGCTCCCGCTCCAACTCCCGCTCCAGCGCCGGAACCTCTCCCTGTGCCTGAGCCTGTTCCAGAGCCCATGCCGTTCCCAGAGAAAGCGGACGGGACTAAGGGTGGCTCTCAGAGTAGCGGCGGCTACTGTGCCGTTATGTGAGCGGCACCTTTATGTATTCCAGGTTGGAAGCCCGGCCTGCCAGTCGGGGTTTTGGCGTATGGTAGGTTTCCACTTCTCTGCACTTATACCCACCTTGCCAGTTGAAGAGATGAATTGAAGCCGTTTTCTAGTGGGATTCATGGCGGTGCCGTACCGCTTGCTCTGATTTGGGTGGTGTTCATTCTTGACTGTCTTTCTTTTTCATTCATTCTTTCAATTTGACGTGTGGTTTGATATTTAAAGGGCGGCGGGTGTCCCGGTATGGCAAGTGAGGTCCGGTAGTCCAACCCTGAATATACAGTTTCAGACATTCTGGGTGTATTATCCCGGAACAACGAAGTGAACTGAAATTACCCACTAAGAGTAATTACGGTATCTCGGGTATTTTTGATTCCACATCATCTAGGCAAAGACCCAACTCGTCCTTATGAAAAACGCCACGTTCCTTGCCCTCACCGTGGGGGCCATGCACGTAACTCCAGCTCCGGCAGCACAACCTGCAGCCGCTCTATGGGGATCCTCCTGCGGCTCCCTTTCCGGGCTTGGGGGCCAAAGTGGGGCCCCAGAGATGCAGGCGTCGGCATCGGCATGTAAGCGGCACAGCTCTTCGGCATTGAACTGACACGCCAGGAGAGATAGAAGTGGGAAACATAGACCGAGGCTATTGGTGCCTGCAGGCTTCGCATGCAGCGGCGGGGTAGGATTGGGGGCTACTTCGAAACGGGACGATGTGCATTTCAGCCTCCTTTTTGTGTTCTTAGGTACGAGGGCTCGGGCCAAAAAAAAGGGTCCCATCAGCCAGTGCGAAAAATGCCTGTTTACTGTTAAGACCGCCCATGGTTTTAGCTATACCAGGTCTCCTATTACCAAAGGGCATGCCAGCCTTCAAAAAAGGTCTTGCCGTCCCGGAACAGGACTGTATGAGGATCCAACAACGGATTTTCGCACTGGCTGAGGGAACTCTTTCTTTTGGCCAGAGCCTTCGTACTAATTTCCAGCTTGGTGCTCGGACCTCAGAGAACGGCAGTGGCATGCCCACTGGGTTAGGTAGTCTCATCCAAGCCAAACCCGAAAACGCGCATCTTGAATGTGACAACAGGCAGTTGAGCCACTTTCGCGGACATGGCCTTTCTACCATAAAAGAGGCAAGCACTTCCCACTACCTTACCTTTGCTCATCTCCCCCTTATTCCAACATCACACCCCAAGATATTTACCCTCAATTCCAACATCTGCCCCAACCGTCCTGCCATACAAACACAACATCCTGTCATCATGAAGACTCCTACTTTCCTCGCTGTCCTCTTCGGCACCCTCCATTTCGCCCTCGCTGCACCAGTTGCTACGCCCGAGCCAGCTCCGGCTCCAGCCCCGGCCCCGGCCCCAGCCCCAGAGCCTCTCCCTGTGCCAGAGCCTGCTCCAGAGCCCATGCCTCTGCCCGTGCCGGAGAAAACACCCAAGAATACCGGCTACTGCGCCGTCATGTAAGCGGCAGCTCACAGGCCGGGCAACCGACCACGCCAGATGAGACAAGGTATGTGGCGAGCTTCCAATTTCTTTCTGCAGCTATATCTAGTGAGTGGGATCGACTGACGCTATTCTTCCTAGTACACATATGAAGGATTTGTGGGTAGCGGTGAGATTGAGGGCTGCTCCCGTTTGGAACGATGTGCAATTTGGCCTTGTTGGTGTCCTGCTAGGTTCTTAATATTACTGATACTATTACTGATATGTCCGTAACTTGGAGAATGGAACTGGCATGTTTATTAATCCTCCCAAGGCAAACCTGAAAATGTGCGTAATGTGATGGCAAGCGGTTACAAACCTGTCACGGACTCGGACATGACTTTTCCAGGCACCTCCAGAGCATAAAAGCCAAGATAATTCACACTCTCTTTTCGCTCAAATCTGTTGTCTTTTTGCATCATCACTCCAAGATATTCCTCTTCAACTCCAACATCTGCCCATACCATCTGCTCAACTACCCCTCTCATCTCATCACTATGAAAAACACCGCCTTCCTCGCCGTGACGCTCAGAGCCCTGCATGTGGCCCTCGCTGCGCCAGCTCCCGCTCCCATCCCCGCCCCCGCTCCCATCCCCGCCCCCGCTCCGGTCCTAGACCCTCTCCCTGCTCCGGATCCTATTCCCATCCCCGTGCCGGAGGGGGGTGGAAGCGACGGCAATGCCTATTGCACTGTCATGTAGGTAAGCGGTGGCTCTCAGGGACAACCAGTGCTGCCAAGCCAGGAGCAGTCGGGAATATTGTAAGAGATCCCCAGGACGGGTACCAGTGGGAATCTGCAGCGATGGCTAGGTAACTTTGTGAGAGGGATGAGCTAACGCGATTTCAAGTGCCAGTGGGGTTTGTGAGGTGGATAGGTAGGTAGGTAGGCAACAGTGGGAGGGGTAGTTATGCGGCTGTGGGATGTGTGGGGTGCTTAGTTTTGTCTTGCAGCTTGGGATGGTGGTTGTTCTGGGGTGTGTGGTTCTGCTTGTAGTTTTTGTGGTAGATAGGTATCGGGTACGTTGAGAATTGAAGGTTGTGTGTCGCCTGGTCAGAGGTAGCTACCAAGGGTACCGTGCAGTGTGGTGAGCTGAGAGCAAAGGTGCATGACCGATTGAAATCCAACAAGTACCTAGGTATGCATCTGATGGACAGATAAGCTGCATTAGCGTGGAATTTTGTATTAGACTTCCGTACCCGACCTGAGCTCCATGTAATTCCCTCCCCCCGGCCATTGCAGCTACCACATTGTTCATTGCTACAGCCTCTAGACCACTGGCAGTCTCTGCACTCGAAGACTCTATGCAGCACCGCGCATGCGATACTACCCCTCACCCCATCGCCGCCCCCAAACGCTGCAATGACAAGAGCCTCGTGATGCATATTTTCTGCTAGCAGAACATGGCTGTGGACCTCGGCCGTCAATCACCCGATTACAAACACTTTGACTAACGAGGCCACGGGAGGCAGAACTGGGTACCTAGGTAAGTCAAGGCACGTACCTGGAATACCCAATCATTTTGGGCATCATCAACACGGCCACCACAAGATTGCTCCCTGCTATAAAGAACCTAAGGGAAGTGACTCCCCGTCCATCTCATCTGCTCCTTACCAACCTCCTCTCCGTAACTCCGCCTCCTTCACCATGAATACTCGAGCTCCCGTCTTTCTCGCCCTCCTCCTCGCCGCACAACACATTGCCCTCGCCGCACCAATTCCGGTCCTCTCCCCGGAGAAAAGCACCAGAGGCACCTACTGTGTTACCATGTAAGCGACCGCTCGTTTGAGAACTTGAACCCACCTGGTGTGCTCGGACTGCACAGATCACCTTAGTAACGTCTTGTTGCTTGAAGGAATAAATGGCCTGGCTTTTGCGGGTTGACGATATAAACTGTGCTGCCTGCCTTCATGACCTTGGCATGTTTTTCAACCTGAGTTAGTTCGGTTTGTCTTTTCTAGGTACGGACACCATGGAAGGCACCTAGGTTAGGAAAGTTAGACTTTCAATGTGTGAGATATGGTGCAGGCAGACGTCGAAAGCGGAGGTCGCGAGCCGCAATCGCCAGCCAATAGTGGTGCAATACAGACACACTACTTTGTCGTTGTGCTGAAACATGCAGTGGGAGCGGGATTTGTAGCGTTGCATCGGTGCAGGCGAGCTGCCCCCAAACCGCCCTGAAAACGTGGAAATCATTACCAATCCCTTGGCTGCAGAACCGACAGCCACAAACCCTTGGTCCGACCCCGGGGCGGCCGTGCAACCCCATCTGCTCGAGCCACATGCATCTAAACACACACTGAAGCCTGCCGGGGATTGGCGAGCTACGGCCCTCACACTGGAGGGGGCCAAAATAAAGCTGGCTGTAGTGTCCTGCAGTGCATTGCCGATTGAGGTGCGGGATACCGTGCAGGTAGGTACTAGTAGGTGGCCAACATGCGGATTACTGAGCAGTTTACGCTCCAAGCCAATAAGTGGTCATATGAGAATCTCAATCGCGACCTTCGCTGACTCTATCCTCCTGCTCGCGGTGTTGAGAAGCCCGCTGGGTATAACCAAGTGGAAAGCTTCCCAGGTCATCCGGAGCTGACGAGCGTTCCGGCGTTGGTCCCAGTCAGAGAGCCGCATGTGCAGACCGCCCGCCTCGGCGGCGGTCGCATCAATTGCACGATGGGCTTCCACCAGCCACTCCCGCGGCCACTGGGCGCCGACGGTGGCCGGCGACAGCTGCATCGGATTCAGAAGTCGCAAGATGGCCGCCCTGACTTCCTGCACCCGGTTCAGCACGCGGCGCACGTCGTCGGGGGCATCGCCGATCGCTTGTATCGCCGTCGTGAGGATCGTCGTCACGTGCACGACCGTCGCGACCGCCGAAGACCCCGCGTAGCTGATGTTCGGAGGGTCGGCCATTGCGCGCCGTCGGTTCGAGGTCGTCGAGCAGATCGTCGAGGGGCGATTGCGGAAGAGATGTGGTGAGCGGCGGAGGACGTTAGCAGTGATAATAGTACTATTCCATTATTGTATTAGTTAGCTCCACTTTACAGAAGGCTCTGGAAGAATTCTAAAGCCTCCCATAGCTTATAACAGGCCCTCTCCTCTCCTGTATGTAATTCTAGTAAGGTGAGCAACTCTACTCTTTTTTAGTCATTATACAAGGCACTGCCTTCCAGATCCTCTTGTTTCCAGCGTTAATATTCGCTGTAATACCCTTATTTACAGTGGCACTGCCCTGTAATTCAGGCTTTTATTTGCTTCCTACAGTGCCCTAGGCACTGTAGTACGGCTTAGACCAGTACGCACTTCTTCCTCTAAGCCACAGCCGCTATATTACAGCCCTGTAGGTTCCTAAAGTTTAATAGATATTAAGCATTATTTAATGCTAGTATTTTCTTTAATTAATGATATTTTTATTATATTTAAGAAGCTTTCGGACCAGTTTAGCCTAGCTGCTAAGCAGCTCCCCGACAAAGCTCCTATTTAAACTAGTGTAGTGATGTAATAGGAAAGAAATTATAAGGAGAACTCCACTTACTAAACGTCACAGTCGGCTTACAAAGCTGATTCCTAAACTACTAGTCCTCTAATCAAAAGGACATAAATATAACTAACGTAGAAAAACAGATATATACTTAATATAGAATAAAACCTAGTATAAAATAGTGCCTAGCATAAAACGGAGCCTAATATAGAATAATAAAAGAAACGCGACTGTAAATTATGTTATCTTCCTTTGATTAAAGGGCCAGAATGTCACTAGGCTTCAAATAGGAGGTCTTTATAATAAAAATCGTCGGATTAATGATTGAAAGAAGCATAGTTTAAAGAACTACGCGGCGCGGCTCCTTTTTAATAGTAGCACGCGCTAGAGAACGCATCGCTATATACATAAGCAGCTACAGTAATATTACATATAGAGCTTAAAAAGAACGACGGAGTCGACCTAAACAAACGCCCCGAGTCGTTATTTACTTTAAAAGATAGAAATCGATTTGATCTTATCCATCCCAGTCCTCCTCTGCCTTTTAACTTCAGCATTAACAACTTTAATTATGTAACTAACCTGCTAATTAGTACCTTTATAGATCCATTAGTTCTTTAATATCTTAAAAGTAGCAGATTTATAGTAGAGGTAGCTAGCTGGGCCTGGGATTTAGGTTAAGCATAGTGGCTTTCATACATAGCTCTCTTACGGAGCTTTAAGCTTAACTAGTATCTTTACATCTATACCTTAACTAACTAAGCCTAGTATAATAACAGCTCTATTAGCGCCTTAGATGAAATAACCGATATTATAACGCGTTTACCGCTTTTAAGATTAAAACTACAGTTAACTTTACTTACTTACACTTATACATAAGCATGTTAAAGGACGATATAATGCTGGAAGATGATAATTAGAGCCTTACTGGGTCTGCTAACACTTACTGCACGTTCTAGCTAGCCTTAAGTAAGCGATTGCGGCTTATAAAGAATATAGCTTAAGTGAAGTAATATATTAGGCTAGTTAGTGCTAAGAGGGAGCTTTATAAGATAATAGTCGACTTTAAAGAGGTAAAGCAGGCGCTGTATAAGATAAGGGCCTAGCTTACGCTACTTAGCCAGGAGACTATAAGATAGTACTATATAATACGCTTCTTAGTAGAGGCTGTTAGCACGTGATTAGGCGGTATGGTGGGAGATATGTGTAACGACCCTGCAGGCTGTCACCTGGGCTGGAGCGGCCCGACGAATCCCCCGCAGAAGGAACAGTGCAGCAAAGCAGTACACACAGTACTGCGCACTAGGCTAGGGGTGCAAAGACCCGAAGCCCCTACGACTAATGAGGTGGTGCTCACAGCATGCCAAGTGCTTACACTACGAGTAGGAGAAACCTTGCGAGTGGAGTACTTGCGTAATGCAGAGTGCTTACTCTACGAGCACTTATAATACCATAAGTAAGGTATAAAGTACCTTCTAATCAGTTAGTATAGATAGCTATAGTTATACCTACAACCACTGTAAGGGACTTTAATTCCTCACACTAATATTCAATTATTCATTTATATCTTACTGTTTAGACTTACCTCTGTGCATTATAGTAATAACAACCTACAGTAACATTAAACCCCCTATTTAAGAGTGCTAACTTAATAAGCCGTTTTCAGAATGCCCCTTACTAGTTAACATCTTACTATACGTTCTATCTTAACCTACATCAGTCCTTTTAAGGCCTATATTAAATGTAAGTTATAATACAATATTAACGTTACAATTCTAAACACTATTTATTAAATTCCCAGACACTACCTCTCTCCCATTACTAACATATCGACTTCTAGAAAAGGCAAAGAACCTAAGGAAACTTAAACTTAATCTTAGCTCCTTACTGTCGATAAATTAGCTGCACGTCTTAAAGAGTTAAACCTTAACTAATAAAGACTAGTTAAAGAGTTTAATAAAGCCTTCCTCAGAGATACTAAAAGCTGTATCGGTCTTATCGAGAAACTTTAAGCCTAACTTAACGCTATTAAGCTGGAGAATAACAACTTTAAAGGCTTACAGAAAAAACAAGTAAAATTTCTACTATTATCGCGCTTTAAGGGAGACTCCACACAGCTAGAGTCCAGATAGCCCAGCTTTAGAGCTATATCACCTATTATAATAAGTAATTCTTTAAAGAAGAAAAAAAGGTCAGGTTTATTAGAACCTTACTAGACAGGGTAACAGCTTACTAATATAAACTCCACGTAAAGATAATTAATAACCTCTCTGTAAATAAAGTACGTAAGGAAGCTTTTAAAATTTAAGCCCTTTTCTATAACTTTAACGTTTTTATTAACTAACTCCAAATCGAGTTTAGAAAACTAAACACCCCTAAGCAGGCTGAATAACGCCTTATAGCTTTAAGATAAATATCCTTAGTCCTTAAGTTCTCTACACACTTTAAGCTAGAAGCAGTAAAAACTAAACTCAGTTAAGAGGCTTTAGTAATATTATTTTAAAGTGGTCTAAAGAAATATATTATTAGAGACCTTTACTAAGAAGACTAGCTAAACTGTCTCTAGGAGTTAATTAAAATAGCTATTAAGGCTAATAATTGGTATTATAATTACTATTATCGGAAGAACTTCTAGAAGGAACAAACCCCTTACTAGCTAAATAAGCTTAAGAAGGGGAACTAATCGACTGTAATAGGTTATTACCCCGGACTAATAGATATTAATATAGTAAACTGCTAGAACTAACCTAACTACGATAAACCTTAACAATAACAGCAGCAGATGTAACTTAAGGATATATCTTAAGTTTAGTACTTTAACTGTAGTAAAAAAGGCTATATAATCTCAGTATCGCAGCCTTCCCCGCTGGGTTAGGCGGTATCTAAAGCGGTAATCGACCCCTGTGCGCCCCGCACTACTCTTTACGTCATAATGCCCGGCTATTTTCACACCCTCTTTTATTACTACCCTAGTCTCTTTATTAAATGTATCCGCTGTTGACGTCAGTACCACACACTACTTATAGGCTTGTGGAGTAGGCTAATCCAGTGACCTATTTACGAGATCCACATAGTTCTGGAAATACGGACCTAATAGAAGCTTATACTAGAAACCCTGCACACTGGATTTAGTCCAATTAATGGAGCCGTAACTGCTAGATTATATTGCCTGTGTGATCTGTCCAGAGGTTCTGACTTACGACGGTTAAATATCGATACTTGAGCGAGCAAGACGCCTTCGCCTTTCAGCGTCTTGTGACGGGCTACTCCACGTCCCTACGATTCAAGAATGCATTTTCCTCTAAACTCAAGCCGCGTCTTTTACGGGCTAGGGACATTAACGTTAGTGGCGAAGCTTAGGTGTGGTATTGTACGTCGTTATAGTCTTGTGGGGATGAGCAACCTACGGCCAGCAGGGAAGATGACGGCATCGATGTGTTAAAAAGAAGACGCCTAGTCTGCCTGGGCTTGCTAGAATGCTAGTCAGCTTGGCACTGTTAGAACGCCAATGAGGCTAAGCCACTGTGGTGACGAAAGCTGAGTCCTACAGAACGTTCTATGAAAGGAGGTTCTGGTTTCTAGCTATAACTATACGAGCAATACAATCACACAGTTGCAAGCCAGAGTACCGTGTTTCTGACACGATTTGACGCTGGCTAGGCCACCTCTTTTACTTGTGGTTTTTGGGTAGAGTGAGGAAAATGCCATCTATCAGCTATAAGGGTGGATTTGCGATATGAATCCCAACGCGAACTCTTAAGCATTCACAGAAGAAGAGGAGAAAGATGACAACAAGTTCCAGCCCACAGAGATGGAGTTGCCCTTGCGTGTCCGGCCAATAGGGCTGGCTGCACAGGGGACGAGTTTCGCGATGGACACCACAAGCTTCAGAAATCTATCATCAATAGAGGAGAAAACGGTGACGCCGATTACCAGGTTCACAAGTGGCAGCATAATGCCTTCGTCGAGATTCAACGAAGAATCGCCTTGAGACTCGTCCGCCCTTTTTTTTTTAGAGCTTGCGAACCAGAGGCTTGGGCGGTATAACATTAAAAACCGAATGACCTCGGCTTCGACAACTTCCGACACGAGGCTCCGTGGGGAATACGAATAAGCTTATATTTCCATGCTGGCACAAAGTATGCGCTCTAAGTTCTGAGGTATCTCACCACTAATGATTTTATTTGTCATAGTTTGGTGGATGCTAATTATTGTGAACTGTGCCTTATGAAAACGATAAGACGGCCCTGCTTAGTCCCGATCTAACTACGCACTATCCTAGTTACCTAGGTAGCTAAACTAACATCTACTAACCTTCCTTCGGCCTCTCCCCTTTATTGTCCCTGGACTAACCCGTTCAGAACCTCCCGGAGCATAATGTCGTATGAATAGCAATCGCCGACAAAGAGGTGCTCACCGTTCTCGTGGGGCCTAAGCACGATAGGGATATCAGCACCGAACAACGCACACAACAGATCCCCCTTCCTCATTCCCTCAGACCCAACTCCAACCATGCCCAACTTCGTCCTGAAGAGTGCGCCCTCCTCAGCCCTGAGATACTGCTCACCATCGCCCCCGCTTTCCAACCCCTTTATTTCTACCATCTGCGCGTCCTCGGTTATTGGTTTTGTCATCATTTTTACTACCGGCGTTCCATCCGTGTGGGTGTAGCTCTTTTTGCCAGCAGCTACTAAGGAAAGAAGCCAACCAAGGGCGTCCCAGCTTAGGCTTGAGGAGAGGAGTGTGTCGGAAAGATTCTCGCAATAGGACGCTATATCGTCTACAAGATGCCCGTTGGGGCCCAACCCATACGTCAAGATCATCGCCAGGCAATCTAAAGCGATTGTATCGCCCGGTAGCCTAAGTAGGTGGGGCATGGTTAATAGTAACGTGAGCACCGAAGGATTAACACTGTCAGAAACGCTGCACCACTGTTGTGATCACTGCCAGAGCGACCAGAAAGAAGAAGGTTCAAGATGCTAGATTCTCTCAGCTCTCTGGCTTCGCCAGAGAGCTGCCTCTTGTGTATCTAGGTATGAACTAAGTGGCTGATCAACGGTATGATCGCCACGATCCACGGAGTGGATCGTGCACTTTCTGATATATATTAGCTATATACAAATAGTAAAGCGATGCGAAGAACTGTTGTTGTTCAGTTGTCTTGGTGATGTTGGTCGATGGCTGCAAATGACAGGAACGCACAGACGAAGGTGTGGTTTTACAGCTAAAACCCTAACCCGTTTACAAGCTTTTGGGTCGTGAGTGCCCCCCAGCCAAAAGGTGCCCCCGTAGCAAAAAAGGGGGTGCCCCCTTAGCAGTCGTCTGTATTTGGTATATGTTAGTATAATAGCCCAGCGCCAAGCAGAGGGGACTGTATTTACAGGCATATATCGCGTCGTGCCTTTGATGCAGATACGAAGGACACTGTCGCTAGGCGTCGCTGGGCCCGGCTAGACGACAATACCTCAAAGCACCATTCGAACGACCGTTAAACCTCCACATGTGAAGTTTCCAACATCGGCAGCTTGGAGGGCGAAGGAGGCGGAGGCGCAGGCGCCTCACAACGCACGATTCGCCAGCAGCCACCACCGACGCGCGTCAAACCATCACGAAGACCAATCAATCAAGATTGCTGAATTGTAGGCGTGGTGGGTTGATCACGTCCCTGGTTCGCCTTTTAGCTATCCAGTAGAATTCGCCCAAAATGCCGAGTTTGGAGGAGGGGCCGACGTACCGCTACTTCTTCACTCATATTCCCAAAGGGGAACGCATCTCACCGCTCTCGTCGGTTCCTCACTCGACTGCACCGCCCCGTAATCCCAAGCAAATCTGCATCATTAAGGTCGTGCGGTCTTCCTCTGCGTCCACAGTTGCGTGAGCCGAGTGATTAACAATGGAAGTCACCAGTTTAGCAGTCGGGGCCATTGCCATCGGTCCACCACTTCTCAGCGCGATTCGTCGCCTGCGGCATATTTGCGACGCGGTGAGCGACACATCAGATGTTTTGAATCGCTTGGAGCAGGATGGTCGCACCATTCATTTTTACGTCGAAAGCGTTGACGAAGCCATCAGAAAGGATCCATCCGGGTATCCGCCTAAGTTCGTCTCCTGGTATGCCGATGAGAAGAGACTCCTCCAGCGTTCGACTGCGCAGATTGAGGACTACTCCAGAAAGCTTCATCAGCGTTCCCAAAGCTCACCTGTCGTCAATGGCCTGAAGATAGCATTTGACGTGACGGACATTGCGAGAGTTCAGGAGCAACTGAGAAACAGTATGAGTGCCATTGCGCACATGATGGCCATATGCAGAGACCAGTGGGTTTCACGATATCAGGAAGTTGTTAGCTTCGGTAATTTCTGACCTTTTCTAGGAACTCTTTCATCACTAGGGCGGCCGCGCTGAACGGCAACAAGAGCAAGAGTCTCCGTGCTCGAACCTCGTCTAGTCTGGCCAGCTACGGGGAGCCCTCCTGCACCGTCTCCAGCAGTCTCGGTGATCCCGATGAGTCCCGAACGTACGATGAAGAATGCAGACGCTCCCGGGCATATATCCGCGTAGCTCTCAAGTTGCTTGAGAATGATGTCAATGGTGGCAATGGGGGGGCATCATCTACTGATTCCATGCCACCATCTGACCCTGAGCTTGGAAGCGCACCTGGTAGCTCTAAAGAAGCCGCCGCTAAGTTGCAGATAGACGGCCCAGAACCACTGAACACGGATGCCCTGCCCCTATCGCTATCAACACACAGCTCATCGTTGCAATCTACAATTTTTTCGACTCAGCGGGGCTGGAGCAGCGCAGGCGACACAACACTTCTCTCCTCACCGTTGACAACTCAGACAGTTGATTCTTTCAACCATTCAGAATCTGATTCCATTGAGCACAAGGACCTTGTTCCGATACGAGTCGAAATTGAGGACCTTGGAAGCAGAGAAACAGAGCTGGATAGAGGTGCCGGCCCGGTCGACATTCAAGCTGTGAACGCCGTGATACAGACCCTACGGGACGAGATTCTTACTGCCGCCGGTGCCAGCGCAACAGGAGCATCGATTCAGTCCAAAGACAAGCGCATTATTGCGTACAAGACCACAAATGTACCGGACGATTGTGAGAGGTTCCCTCTGAATGCTGGCTTTCTAGCTGGTGCATTCGAGGAGGCCGACAGCGGAATATACGCCAAGCTGGAGATCTTTGAGATTTTTGCTCTCCAGGAGGAGGAGGAATCTCGCCTGGTGTCGTTAGTTCTGGATGCTCGAGCAAGAGATACAGCCCTCAGAGGGAGACTTCCCCTACCATTTCCAAGTGTCGATACAGTCCTCCAGCTACAGCAATACCGCACGCGTGGAAAAGGATTTAGATCAAGTAACTTTGGCTCCACAGCGTCAGACAAGGCAGACTGGATATTGAGTTGGGTTGCGCAGGGCTTCATGAACCTCGGTGAAGCATCATCTATCTACGAGGCCATGCCAGAGGGGCCGAAATACAAAGACCGTCACTACATCGCACAAGGAGGCTCATCCGAGGTCTGGAGGGTCGAGATAACAGCATCCCACAGCGTACACGTCCGAGAACCTGGCCCATTCGCACTCAAAGTCCTCAAGCCTGGCTATGAGCGCACATTCAAGAGGGAGGTTGAAGCACATATGCATCTCGCAACACTCAATGATCAGCACGTAACTCGACTTCTCATGGCCTATCAGCAGAACTCTGCTTGCTATCTTCTCTTCCCATGGGCGGATGGCAACCTTTTAAGTGTCTGGCAGTCTCAGGACATAACACCCTCGCAAAGAGTTGTGAGGTGGGCTTTGGAGCAGATGTACGGCTTAGCACAAGCCTTGACAGCGCTGCACATACCTATTCAGACACGTTCTCAGGTTGGTTGGCATGGCGATATAAAGCCCGAGAACATTCTTTGGTTTAAAGGCGGGGCGGGTGACAAACTTGGCCGTCTTCAGCTCTCCGATTTTGGTCTGTCCGAATTCCACCGGACCGATAAGTGGTTCAGGAGTCCAAGAGGTGCGCGTGGCGGCACAGAGGCATACGCGCCACCAGAAGCCTTGTCGGATTCAAGTCCTCGTTCCTTCCAAGCCGCCGATGTCTGGTCACTTGGATGTGTCTTCTCGGAGATCATCACGTGGCTTGTCAGGGGATCAGAGGAAGTAAAGAGGTACGTATCAGTCACATAGTGGCATGGCTTCTTGGCTCCAGGTACTAAAATTAACCGCTCCTACAGATTTCGGCGAGCTCGGCTCTCTAATGTTCACAACAACAGGCACAGAAGTCCAGGTCTGTTGATGAGCACTCAGTTGTCCTGGATCAAAGCCTTTGTTGAATGCCAAGGACCAGCAGAAGACGATCCCAGACTTGGTACTTCTGAGGGCCCACTGAGGGAGCTCTATCAAATTGCGAAAATGTGTCTCAACCATCGTCCCTCTAAGCGCCCCACGGCGACGGAGGTTAGCAACAGTTTACGAGCAGCCTTGGAAAAGCTATCGGTTGCCTCCGGAGCATGTTTCCTTGACGACTGCATTGCGGGAGCTCCATGGTGCAAGCCTGCCCTCGGCCTGCTGTCAAAGCCAGGAATGACGCCATTCCAGTTCATGCACCAGACGGCATACGACTTCCTGGTGGTCCCGCAAGAGTCTTCAGCATCTGCAGCCAACTTTCAGAGACGCATTCTGGGGATGGGAGGCTGTGGTTTCGACGGTGCGCTGAAATCTCCTCTCTTCACTCTTGGCGGCAGAGAAGAGGGTCTGGACGACGGGCGAAACCGTGACTTGATCGGGTACTCTCCGTCTTGCCTCCCTCCGTGGGATGAGGAACCCTCGATGAATGCCTTTTACCTCTCCTGGGTCTCCATTTTCTATCCTATTCACGGTGATCTAGGCCTAAAGTTGGCTTCCGTTGAAGCATCTGGATCACTGCCGACGGCCCAGAAGCTTTCCTGGCGATTTCCGTTTATTTCCAATACGCAGGACGCGGATTCTTGTTGGCGGTGTAGAGGGAGCTATCAAAAGGTACCCTCCAGCAAAGTTTCGTTGTTCGCAACATCACTAACATTCTGAGCAGTGTCGTCCGGAGGTGAAACCCTACTATCGATGCGTTGCTACTAGAACGAGGTCAAATACTCTCTGTGGTCCCGGGCCTATTCGTCAAATACGACTACTACGTCTTGCCCCACACCGCGACGAACCAGCTCCGATCCGACACGAAATCTTTGAGTGTCCTATTTCCCAGGGGAGCTACGAAGCTTTGTCATACACCTGGGGCTCTCCAGACAACCCTCAGCCTATACAGGTTAGCGAATGGAGTCAATACGGGGAAGATGATGTGGGTGGCGTATCCAGTCGGCGCAACTCCAGGAAACTGTCCTTTGTCGCAAACTTGCTCGAATCTCTCACCCACCCTCCGCGTTCCTGTGCCAACCATTCGTTGTGGATCGGCACTTTATGCATCAACCAGGACGATGTCCACGAGCGCAGGCAACAGGTGGCGCAAATGGGACAGATCTATGCTAGTATTGACCGTGTTCACGTCTGGCTTGGAGAGGACTATAGCGATGGTTCCGACGGGGCTTCAAAGGAGCTGAAGATTGCTCAAGGCTGGGAGTCTGGCTATGACCGTCGTGCTGACCACCGGCATCATACCGGCCTGAACCCCCTGTCGCGGCACTCGTGGTTTCGACGCAAGTGGCTTCTTCAAGAAGTCGCAATCTCTCCGCAGGTTATCGGAGAGACCTCTCATCTGGGCGATTCTGCGACCCTGCACCTGCTGATGAAGGACACGTTCGATCGAAGCCAGCAGACGAGAAATGGAACGGGCGACGAAACCAATTCTCCATTTGCGCTTCAGCTTGCCCCACTGGTGGATTTAATGCACATCTTTGTGACCGGATTTGCAACGAGGGCAGAGGACAGCATCTATGCTCTTCTCGGTATAGCCAGTGACCCTCCGGACGATAGCGACCTGACTCCAGTCCACAGGACCCTGTTCGATGCACATTCACTAAACCTCCTCGAACGTCCCGGCCAATGTGAAGTCGTCTACTCAGTGGAATACACCTCAGCCTCTGGGTGGTCAGAGATGTTGGAGCGCTGGGCGGCAAATTATCTGGCAACTTTTTGGATTACGGAATGTTCTGGGCCGGGCTCACAGTCTCTCAGAGAGGGGAACGAGACGCATAGGGGCGGGATTGAGCAAGTCGAGAGTCAGCTACCTGGAAAAGGGAGAAGCGCCGAGGCGATAAGATTGGGTGCTTCAGCTGGTTTAGCGCTGATGATAAGAAGAGGAGGATTAGGGGCGCGACTTAACCTATTCCATTACGGTGCAGGTGAAGGAGCATGTGACGATGTGCTATTGTTGGAATTCCGATAGATTAGCCGTTTGAGTGTTAGAGATCTGGGGAAGGGCGTTTCGTTCAAAAAGAAAGATCATCGTATAACAATTCCGCTGACGCGGCGGGTTTTTTGCTCTTGGACACGTTGAACTAGTCCGCTCGCCTGTTTGTTCGGCCGGCTATATCTCCTTGGCGTCATCGCCTTGTGTCATCGGTGGGCATCCTCTATGTACTTAAAGGTTTATTCAAGCCATATCCTATCTAGAAGACAATTTTACGAGGATTGCCATTTTTACTAAAGTCAGTAAGCAAATTAGGTCAATAATGATAAGGAATTTGACTAACACGCTAATATAAAGTTTAATTGAAACGTACCGTGAACGTGTTAGGAAACGCGTCCTACCTACCTAAGTACAGGTAGTTGAGTTGTCTTCCAGATAGGATTCTGTCGCTTCGTTACTCTCGCCCTACTTCTACAACTAAAATTAGCCTTCGTAAAGATAAATCCAGCCTTCTTAGCGTGTAAAATTGTCTTTCAGGCAGCAAAATTGCCAGGAGCGAGAGTGAGGCCAGGATGCGCCCCGAAGCGTTAGCGTAGGGTCGCGCGACGGCCGAACGAAACGACGCCAGCAATTTTGTACCTTTTTGTTTCTAGTTGCCAAACTAGGATCCGCAAAGTGATGAGGACTCTAGGAGGCCGACAAGGTTTTTCGATAATGTTATGACAGCCAAGTGAGTGGCCTCGGGATTACCTATCTTCCAGTTGCCACACCAACTAGTCAATAAAGTCATCGTACAGAAGTTCGGGCGAATAGAAGGTAAGTGCAGACAGCTTTAGCTGAAGCTGTTGACCCAGACGTATAAGACTTGGTAGAGTGAAATGTCTTCTTCCGTCGGCCCCTCTCTTTGTACATACGTTGAGATGAACTAGATGGCAGGGTTGCGGCTGATCGATGTTTGATCGCCACGCCTCTCAGGTCAGGGCCAGGATCCACGGAGTGGATCCTGCCCTCCTTCTGACATAAGGCAGGATGCCAAGGGGGGTTAGTGTAGGGAGGTTTATGGCATAACCATTATCTTCAGCCTACTGCAGTGTAATGAATAGAAATCCCAAGCTGGGAGACCATGTGTATCTAGCTTTACCTTGGCTCACCGCTTAACATTAGGGCAAAATCTGTAACGCTGCGGAGCAGGAACTACTGTGCCAATAGAGCAAAAGATCCGTCAGTGCAAGTACTGGGTGCTTGCATATTTGGCAATTGAACCTTATATTGTCTATACGTTCCACCTCCTTCTTTCTGATAGCTACAAAAGGTATAATGTCAGTACAGCAGAGTACGCTTGCAAACCTAAGCTCGTTAGCAACTTAGCTGAATCGCTGCTTGGTTAAATCAGCGCGGTAGTGTGAAGCAATCGTCAGAAGCTCTTATATGAAGCGATTAAATGAGGATATTGTATGAAGCTATCTCACAAAGGTAATGTAACTGTCAGAAGTACCACTGTTGCACGGAGTGCAATCGCGGCGTCGCTTTTGTCACTTTGATGTAGTGGCAATTTCTATCCGACAGTTGGTCGCTTTCTGTCGAACTGCAGTGGCAGTTCTTGGGGCTCAGGCGCGCAGGCGCCTTACCGCTCCAGGCTAGGCTGGAGCGCAGGAGCCTTTCGTCAGGTGCTCTCCTCACATATAGGGAGCTCTCTTTTATATTTAATCTGGGAGCTTCGCTCCTACCCTTTCTACTTAATTAAGTCACTTTATAACTGCACTTCCGCTGCTCCCATAAGCTCCGTACCCTTAGTGAAACGTTCTATAATTATAAGTCCGGCTTTATCTAATTAAGTAAAGTGTGGAATAAAGCACTTAAGACGCTTACGAGCAACGCCCTTTGTAAAACCCTTAATAATGCGTAAAATCCTTTCTAACCTGATAAATCTAAACCTATTTATTAATCTACAGGTTTAACTTATTATAACTAAAGAGACCACGCTTTATAACAGTATCCTAGCTGACAGTTAGAAGCTTAAGAGCTTATAAGATTAGTTTGATTGGATTAAGACCCTTAAATACTATGTAACGAACTAAGGGATCTGGGACCTGATCGATTTAGTTACTCCCGACGTAGCGAATCTACATATTAAGCTGAGAATTACGATAATTTATAAGCTTGTAAGCAAACGATAGGAAATAGCGATTACGATTTATAACCTAAACACCGCGCTTTAGGAGAAAACACCTAAAGCTTTAAGAGACGTTATAAATAAGTTAAATCTTAAAACAGTTATAGTAAAAAAGGTTAAGGATAAACATAATTGTTTAGTGGCTACAGCCGCCACTTACGTCACTGCTATAACTGAAATGACTAAAGCATACCAGTATATTTAGAACTAGGTCGACTGTACAGTTAATAAGAGCTTCAGGGCGCTAGTAATGTAACAGATGATTTAAAACGGCGGATTTACAATTTAAAGGTTTATACGTTTCCTAAAAGAACACCTTAAGCCTAGCTAAACCTTACTAGCCTCCTTAGTGTGCTAAGAGTATTAAGTGGTTATAGAATAAGTTAAAAGCGTTAATATGTTAAAGGAGTAATAAATGAAGGATTAGGAGGTGGTTTATTATAAGGTAGAAAGTTTTAATATTACGGAAATTAAGGGCCCCCTGGTTATTAAGGACTGGTTTAAGGCTATCTAGGTGTGTATGGCACCCGTGTGGGCCGGTTTGAAGCTTACTAAGCTAGTGGAATAAGAAGTCTAGGGGCTCTTAATAAAAGGAGTTACACATTATATTAAACTTATCTCAGTGCTTATTAATAAAGCGAAATTCTTAATTAGAGGAGGTAATTAATTAAGTAGTATATTTTACATTAATTATAAAAGCCCTAGCTCTAAAGTACCGGAGAAGCTTAAATAGAGCTTTAAGAAGGAGTGCTCCTGTGGAGAAAAATATCCCTAGCTACCTGCTTATTACTACACCTTACATTTAGTAATTATTAGATTAATTCCTACATATACTATTAAGTATATTAAACAGTTAACGTCCGAAGTTAAGGAGAAGGTTAAAGCGTAATTCGTTAGCTTTAAGTGGTTTAAGGTTTATAAAACCTGTTAAGAGAAGTAGGGAGCTGCTTTAGCCGCTTTAAGTAAAGACGGTTTAACTGCTCTAACGTTCTTAAGATCTATTAACACTATAGTGATTAGCGTTTAAATAATAGAAATAATTATTAAGGTGACAGGGTAGTTTGCTATTACTGGATTTACTAGGTACCCGCTCTCTAACAGCACCTTAGTTAACAATTACAGAGTAATATACCTTATTAATTATAAATTGCTATTAGTTAAGGGGAGCTTTTAATAAGCTGAAGCTAGAGATTACATCTAAGTAGGGATTAACTTATTTCTAATTACTGGGTATAGTAAACGTGTGATCTTTAGGGTATTTATAAGCTTTATGGGGGTTAACACTGAAGATCTAATGTTTAATAAAGTTATTATAGTGGAAGGATTTTATGTTAATATTATCTTAGAAGCTTTAATTATTAAAGTAGGAGCTTAGTATTATGGTTTTAATTACACACTTCACTACAGTAATATGGAAAAAAATATAATGTTAAGGAAGTTAAAGCGCTAGTATAATTTAATGTTCCTTTAATACACTTTTATTATTACTTACTTAAGCTTCCTTATACCTATTATTATAAGCGCTGTAAGTAGGATATTAATAATTATAATGACATAAGGAGTAAAGCACTTACATTAATGGCTGTACCTGTGAGAGGATATAAAGAGCCTCTAGCACACTTACACAGGCTATTTAGGATTAGATACTTTAAGGAAACTTATTAAATAAGTATGTAATGTAGTGATTACAGGTATAAAGATTATTAACTGTGAACACTATACGTTTACATACTTATATTAAGTTATTTCGAGGTGCTGCTTTAAAGGATTCTTACACTGCCTGTTCCTGTAAGTTAGTTAGGATCTTTTCTACTTTAATAAAGCATAGGACGGATTAATTTACTTACTTATAATTAAGGATAAGTATAATGGTAAGCTCTTTTATTACGTATTATAAGATAAGAAAGGGCTAGAAGTGTTTAAAACTATTAAAAACTTTATAAATTAGGTAAAACAGTAGTTTAAGCTTACTATATATATTATATGTTAAGATTAAGAGACTTTTATGATTACGATTAAGGGATATACATTATATTAGCTTTAGGTGATTAAAGAGGGTATTAAGATTAAAGCTACTCTGTTACATATATATAAGTTAAACGGTAGGAGTAAACGTGTAGGTTAAGAGCTGATTATAAAGGTTATTAAGATGAGAGAGGGAGTGAACCTCCCTAAATTAATCTGGCTTAAGAGCTTACGTGCAGCTGCTTACCTGCACAGTATAAGCCTTAACTGTTAAAACGATTAGCTATCACTTAATAAGAAGCTTGTAAAATGGTTTTATTAGTACTTCTAATAGTACACTTTATTAAATAAACTTAACAGGAGCCTAGCTAATAATTACTATCTAGACTAGAGTGGGATTTACACCTACGGCTACTAAGCTTACGTTTTTAATAAGAGGTAAGAGGTGGAGTAGGATAAACTTAGTTTTAAGACTAAACTTTAAGGGTATATTAGGTATTTAGTTAGTTACGTTACTTTTAACATTTACTACATTTAATGCCTGTAACTGAAAACAGTGTTTATAACGTGTAACGTAGTGTTTAATAAGAAGCTCTTTTATAAAAAGGAAATTAAGGAAGTAAAGGTATTATTAATACAGGTTACTTAATAGCTGCTTAGCTTTATTAACATTAAGTAATAAGTATAAGATATTATATCTATACTTAAGCTTTTTATTAACATTTTAAACTTAAACGCTACGTTTAAGCCTAATAATAACGAAACTCTAACTAAATTTAAAGACAAAGATGCTCCTAAGGGTTAAAACTTAAGGGTAAGCGCGCCTAAAGACGGTGTGGCGCTTTTTCAAATTGAGGATAAGCTTGCAGAGCTTAAATAAAGCTTTGTGAGCTCTAAATAAGGACTTTTAACCTTAAAGTAAACATTAAAGGCTAAATTGCAGCTAGAAGCTTAGGGTGTGCCAGCTTACCTAATTAGCGAGAGTGGTGTAAGATTATTAACGGGTGATTATTTACTAACAGGTAAAACACCATTACTAACGGGTGATAAGCTTAAAGAAACTGAAAAGCTCTTTAAGTAAGGGTCTGGATGATAAGAAACTTTAGAATAATAAGATAAGGCTTTTACTAATAGTGTAAAACTACGTATAACTCTTAAGGAAAACGGCTACCTGTAAGAGGATAGTAGCGATAAGACATTTATAACCTCTAAGTATAAAGTTTTAAAGGAGTATAAAAATACTTTATTAGAAGATTCAGTTAAAGATATTATTACAGTGGTAGAGCTGGAAGTACTAGAAACACGTAATATACGCCTATAAATTAACTACCCTTTTATAATAAGACAGAGCAGGAGACTTTAAGGGCAGCTAGCTCCTCCTGGAATACCTAGGTTAACAATTTACACATTTATTATTTAGATTTATAATAAAGAAAGAATTAACTACTTAGTTTTTAATAAAAGCTTTACAAGCTTCTTCGTAACGTTTTTACCTAATTAGTAAACGGTAATTAAAAAAGGGAGTAAAGCTTACAGGACGCTATATATTATATTCTAAACAGTAATATTTTAAGTAAAGGTGAGGTTTAACACTTCTTTAAGCATACCTTACCTTAATCGAGATAATCTTTTTAAATTATAACTGTTAAAATATTAAAGGGATTTTAATAACTACCCGCTTAGCCCACAGTTTAAGAAGGTATGTTAAGCTGAGATATAGCACCTTTTACATAAAGGAACGTGGTGTAAGATTAAGTACACTGTAATACGCTTACGGCTACTCCTACTTAAATAGGTGTTTACTTATAAGTTCTATAAAGATAATACACTTAATAAATGTAAGGTAAGGATCTGTGTAAAAGGTGACTTATAAAAGGTTAATACGCTTTAAAACACCTATATAGTAACTTTAACTATTTACTTATTTAGGATAATAATGGCTTTCACCACTTAACGAGACTTAAAAGTCTGGCAGTTTAATATGGTTTAGGCTTTCTTATACGCTAAGTGAGATAATAACTCCCTAGTAATATGTAAGCTCCTAAATGGCTTTAAGGAGGAGAGCCTTTATTACGAGCTTAAATAAGCATTATACAGCCTGTGCGACTTACTATTATTATAGTATAAGGAGTTTACATTAACATTAGCGGAGCTTAACCTTACCCTATTAAACGAGGAGCTATAACTTACGTTTAATAAGAATAAGACTGTATATATGCTTTTCTATATAGACAATTACTTTATAATGTTTGTAAAAGAGCACTGTAAAGCTGTAGAAGTTATTATATAGGAGCTTTATACAAAATATAAAGTTTATAAAAAGGGGCTGATTATTAGCTTTATTAACATTTAAGTAATTAGAGATTAGAGTGAACGAAAGCTTTAACTAACTTATAACTAGTATATTAAGAAGATTATTAAACAGTATAACCTTTTAAAGGGTATGTTCTTAAATATCCCCCTCTTTAGCGTGGAACTCCTTAAGAACATAAGGAGTACGTTAAAGGTAGAGGTTAAGGAGTATTAAGAGCTTATAGGATTTATTTTATATACGGCAGTTATAATCTGACTTAATGTAGCTTTTTTAGCCTTAATCCTCTTACAGTTTCTTACTAACTTAAACTTAAAGTACCTGGCTGTAATAAAGCAGATAATTAGGTACCTGTACGGCTTATAATACGTAGGGATTAAGTACGGTGGAGTAGGGGAAGAGGTTTTTATAATTATAAGTAACGCTTCTTTTATAGATAATATTAAGACACGTTACTTATTATAAGGGTATATTATAATGCTTTTTAATGGTGTAATTAATTAGAGAGCTGCTTATTAACATACGGTTATAATGTTATTAATTAAAGCTAAACTGCTTACACTTACGTACGTAGTTAAGGAGATTATAGCGTTTAAAAGGCTTATAGCTAATATTACTTATAAGCTTAGTTTAGTCTGGAGGATCTTCTGTAATAACCAGTAAATAATATAGTTAATGGTTAGAGAGAATGTGAGAGTGAACATTAAGCTCTAGTACGTTAATATCTATAACATATAGGCTTACTAGGAGCACGTTAAAGGCTTATTTAAAGTCTTATATCTTCCCACGTAACAGATACTAGTAGATGGACTTATTAAACTGCTCTCACAGTAGCACTTTAAGCACTTTATAACACTTATAAGATTAGAGGATATTAATTATATGGTAAAGGGAACTGTAATAAAGGAGCTGTAAGATTAAAGGGAGTACTGCTCTTATAATCTCCACACACGAAGGCGTAACGCTGTAGGTGTAATAAAAGATAAAATAAGCCTGAAGGTAATAAGATAGCAGGCTAGATATAACACTCTGCTAAATATAAGAGGTTAAGTTAATAAGTTTGCTAATTACGGCGATAGTACGCTCTTTTAAGGAGCTAGAGCCTTAAATAACACTAACGTTACTAGGTAAAACGTTACTAATAACCACTATAATCTTTTCTTAGCTTAACTAAGCTAAAGGTTTAATAAGTAACACTTACAGTATAACTTTATGATTTTTAAACTCTTATTATAGGTAATTAGAGTAGAACTAGCTTATAGAACACAGGAGACTTACGGTAATTAAAGCTTTACTTTACAAAGCCGTAAGAAACTTATCCTTAAAGGGTTTAATTAAGAACAGGTTAAGTAGTAAGTTAGTTAAGTACGTAATTAAGTTTATAGGAAGAGCACCTATATTAGTATATAAGAGTAACTGTTAATATAATAGTGGTAATATATTAAAGTGCTAATTAACTTATAATAACAGTTATTATTATTACTAGTGATGGCGTTCTGTAAGCACCTTAAATAGACTTTATTACGTTTAGGTGTGGTTACTAGTGGGTGGGGTGACTTAATAGTGTATGGTTTATTCTTCCTATTAAAAGCTTAAAGTTAAATATAAGTATTTACTATTATAAAAGTAAATCTACTCACGTCAGCATTATAAGAGGCTTAACCTTTTCCTCTTCCTTATCCTCCTCCTTATAAAAAGGCAAGTAGGGGGGTAAGCTAAGCGGTTTAGGTAATAGGGTTAAGGTGTGGGTATAGGGCTTAGGTTTTTTAACACTTAAATTAAAATCAGCTGCTACTTTTAAACAATAAGAGTAAGTAAAACTTACACTATAAACGCTCTTTTTTTATTATAAAGCTTTTAACTGTAAAGTACGTTAAAATTAAAGTAGAAGAAAAAGTAGTGGAAATACTTACAGACAAGACTAATTACACTTTTAACAAGAACTGGATATGTAAAGTACGTTAGTAAATAGAAACAACAGTTTTTTTTAAACAAAAGGAGCAAGACTTACGTTTTCTTAAAGTGTAAACCTGTAGTCTTTACGTTAGCTATAGTGGCCGGGAGCAGGAGTAAGAATAGTGGTGTTTTTAATTTTTTATGTTTACTTAAAGAAAGTAAATAAATAAAAGGAAAGATTGTAAGCTTTTAATATAGAGTTAAGAAGCTTAGACCACTTAAACTTACTACTTTTAGTTTAACGCGCGCTGAAAACGTAACCGCGCACTAACTTAACTATAATTAGGAAGTTACAGGCTTAACTCGCCTCCAGACCTTATTATTTTCTATTTATAGCGAACTTCTTTTCGAACGTTTAAGCGCTCAGAACGCAGTTCTGAGCACCTAGGGGGTATGTCGAACTGCAGCGGCAGTTCTTAGCGCTTAAGCGCGCAGGTACCTTACCGCTCCAGGTTAAGCTAGAGTGTAGGAGCCTTTTATCAGGTGCTCTCCTCACACACAGGGAGCTCTCTTTTATATTTAGTCTGGGAGCTTCGCTCCCACCCTTTCTACCTAATTAAGTCACTTTGTAACTACACTTCCGCTGCTCCCATAAGCTCCGTACCCTTAGTGAAACGTTCCACACTTTCACTTACACGAAGTCACCTTATGGTGGCAAAAAAATGATGTTAGCAAAGTAGAGCATGTAATCAGAGTGCGAGAGTATGTAATTATAGTACTGGAGCATATTATCAAAGTAAGAACAAGTCAGCAAATCGAGTATAACAGCAAATAAAGCATGTCAGCTGTCAGATTCTGCTAGATCTCTGGCAAGGCCAGAGAGCTATCTTTTGTGTTTTATAAACTAGATTACAGAGTTATAGCTGATCGACAGTTTTCCCAGCTGGGGGCACGATCCACTTTCTGTCAAATTACGTAATCGCGCCTTAGCGCCACGGAACCGCAGCGCGGCCAAGCACCAGAGCTTCGCTTAGCTGAGAGGACGGCTCCCTGAATATAACAAGACTTAATGGTGGTAATTACTGTGTTCTTAGTTGACTGCGTTGAATTCTACACTTTCGTGGATCGTGCCCCCCTTTCTGACACTAGTAAATGGGGTATGTAATCTATAAGTCAAGTAGCTACAACGATGTGCTTTCATATCTATACTACGCTGTAAATTAAGCAGTCCAAGTGGAGAATGTTAGTGGTTAAAGCCGCCAAAAAGGGCGACATTTACCGCTATATCGGAAGGTCAAGACCGCTTTACCGAGACTACCCGTATAATCATAATACAACCTAATATGCTCTACATCGATAGTATGCTCCACTTTGATGATATGCTCCACTTTGATGACATTCTCTACCTTGATGACATTCTCCACTTTGATGACATTCTCCACTTTGATGACATGCTCCATTTGATAACATGCTTCATTTGATGACGTGTTACAGTACGAAAACATGCGTATGTATATACTTGTGTTAGCAAAGTGAGCCCTGCTGGCACTTAGCGGCAGATTTAATGAGCTTCCCAGTGACTATATTATAACAATGTTAATGAGTTATAGTACGGCACTTCTGGAGAGATTAGTATGACATCAATGTCAGCAAAGTGGAGTACGGTGAACTTGTTAGCAACTTAATAACATACGTCATAGCCAAAACGATGACAGAACTGCTGACTATTATCACGATGCTAACTATAGGTCCAGGAAAGAAGACTTATTGTAGTTAGGAGCGAAATTGGCATGCTGTCGCTTGTACTTTAATCATGTAAGATAGATGCACGGACGAGCTGACGGTAGAACGGATTCGTTTTTATTCACAAGTTGTACTTGTAAGTCATAACGGGTACGTTTTCCAAAAAGCGGTTTTGGATTTCCTGATCCAAAAGACCCAGCGCCCGAATTTGGAATAGCAGGCAAACCAGAACTGAGAGGCAATGTGTCATCACAATCCCTCTTCTGCCAACAGCAACATTACCAACTGCACTACGATTACAATAGCGCCTAACCTTACTCTCTACAAACGTATTCTGATTTACAATATGTTACGGTTTTCCTACACCGTTAGGCGGCTCGTAATGAGATATCACCAGGCTGTAGACATATTGGCAGTCAGTGAAGTAGACGGTTGTTAATTAGTCCCGTCTATTAAGTTGCACTGTCACATGGTGCATTCGAACGGTAGGCCACTACCCCGCTATCTGACCTACCTTAACACAATATAATATTATTGTTTAGTGCTGACTAGAAGTGATTGTGGCAAATTTGTCATGTCAGCATAGTAGAGCACGTTATTAAAGCATTAGGTACTGTTACGGTACCGAACCGCTCTAGATAGCGATGGCTTACGGTGCAGTCGCCTGGCTGCATAACATTCTACTTTTGCCAGTGGTGTAGTGGTTTGAGCATTGCTATCTCGTGCCTTTACAGGTACAGAATTAACAGTAAGGAAAATAGCTTGCTTTACATCTACGATACTGGTGTGAATTTAACAGCTGAAATAAGGAAGGTCAGCAGTTAAAGCCGCCGAAAATAGCGGTATTTACCGCCTAATTAGGCGGTTAGAACCGCATCACTAAGATTACCATTAGTCTCAGTGACGCGGTCTCACCCTCCTAATCTGGCGGCATCTGCCGCCGAATTAGGTGGCTTCGACCGCTTATATTCTCTACCATTTTCTCTCACTTTACGGTACTGGTGTAAACGTAATATATATAATTCTCCACTGATCGTCGCACCTTCGCTCGTTTAAGTTACTTTAATACCGTAATTTGTAATAAAAACCTTGGAATAAAGACACCGTTCTACTACTTGCAATACCCACCCTCATCAACCCACGTTACAGCATGTCATCAAAGTGCACTATGTAGAACATATCTGTGAGGGACGGGGTGCAAATCCAATGCGAAAACGCCAGAGTGAAGGCAGTACAGTAGGTCTAAGCAAATATCCAAAGGTTGCATTCGTTGAACTCTGGCCTCCTCTGCTCTCGGGGTCCAGAAGCCCCCCCTTTTTATAGACAAGTAGACAAGAAGCTATCTACTTCCGTTTCCGGACCCTGTACGCCTTTCTTGCGCTATGATTACGCAATGAAGTACCGCACCTTTGTCCTACCCCGCACGCATACCGGATCCGTCTTTGCCTAACCTTTCCTCCAGCCGTGTGGTCGCCCTGCTTTGTTGCTGCGTTTCCTGGGGGGTTCCGGCGTTCCCAGCCTTCGGAGCCTCTAGAGCCCCTGAACCTCCGGCTCTCAGAGCCCTATCTCTGGCAATATCATCAAAGTGGAGCATGTTATTGAAGTAGAGCATATTAGGTTGTATTGTGATTATCATATAATAATAAGTCTTTTTCCCTAGTTTTTAGTTAGCGTTGTGATATATAACTTGTCCGATCCAAACCTTAATAGTAATTAAAATAATAATATAGTATTTTTAATAATATATATAAAAGTAATCCTACTAACCCGGGTGTAGCTTACCGGGTCCTTAGGTTTTATTTTATTAGCTATATTATCTATGTCTCGGAAGTCGCCCTACTGTTACGGCCTGCTCTCAGTACACCGTGGTGACTAGGTGAAGACAGATCGTAGTAGCGGACAAGGTCCCAGACCGTGGCTAATTGCTATAAGGTGAAGGGGAGCAAGAAGACTGAGTGAAGGCTAACACAAATCTCGAGGCAGTACACTGTTAAGCAGATCGTGGATCCAGAGGCATAAGGCAGATAGATCCTACTAAGTGGTACTCAAGAACAATGTATTGCTAGTGTGAGGAACTAGGAGGTCCCTCACTCCATCTTGGCTAGGATGTTAGTATCTTATACTATTGCCCTCTGGCTTGTACCTTGTATCTTTTCCATGTAGTCACTCTGGTCACTGTGGTCTCCTGAGACCAGGGTGATCAGGGTAACCAACGACTTTTGGCTTGGTCACTGTAATCACTCCAAAACTAAGTAACCAGGGTGATCAGTCCGTACGAGCCGCGTGTTCGCACGTTCCTTCGTACTGTAACACCTGCGGGGACACGTCGGTCCAAGCCAGCCACAAAGGCGGCCTGCAGGTCGTCACACCTACTTTTCCCTGGGCTACTCTGATAGGCTGCCCCTGGCCTTGCGTGCCTGAGACCTGCTGTGGATTCGACATGGGTCGTAACACAAGTGGGGTCAAAAAGAGGGGTTGGGCGTTTTTTTCTGGTACCCACTGTAAGAATCAGGGCGCTCCGTGGCCCGGGCGTAAGAGCGGGGTACAGGGGAACTTGCACATAAGAATTACGTTCTATAAGAATTTTCGCCTTATAAGAATTATTTTTCGGCCACGGACCGATTTTGGCTGTAGAATAAGAATTTCCTAGATTTTGGAATAATTCTTCCAGATCCGGCTGAGTAAGCTACTAAAATTCTTATGGTCAGGAAGGGTTAGGGTTAGAATCACCCCTCCTAACCCCGCGCCAGGACCCACATTCACGCATTCTTTAGCTTCCAAGCTCTAAAAACACCGGAATGTTTACTTATTCTTACAAACGCGTTTATTCTTCCTACCGCTAATCCAAAGCGTTGTTTTCCGACTTGTGAGGCCGCCCACAAGAATATTCGAAAAAACTGTGAGTTCTAGCTTCTTCCTCTTATTCCTGCACCTCTCCATCAATCCCTACGCTTCAGTCGCGATTCCAGCGATCTGTTTACTACTATGGATGCCCCTAAAAAGCGATTACCAGTTTCTGACAAGCAGCGGAAGCAGGCGCGCCAGTATGCCCACCAAAATCAACACCTTAAGCAACACCAAGTGGCTACGTGGGCCTCTCGAGAGTTCCAACGCCCATTTACGCAGTTAATAGTTTGCAAGATTCTCGAAGACCGTTACCTCCACCTTAACGAAATGTCCTTTCCTCGTGGCGTTTCCGGAACCTCTTAAAGCGTTACTGCCCATTTTCCTATCCTTGAAGTCGCTCTGTTTGAATGGCACATCTGAATAGAGACTCTTAAGTTACCAATTACTGGTGATATGATCTGCGAAGCTGCCCGTACTCTCTGGCAAAGAATACCAGAGTTCTAACTCCTCCTAGAACCTAAGTGGTCAAACGGTTGGCTACACGGGTTTAAGAAGTGCCATCGCATTAAGTAATATAAACAGAGCGGTAAGGTAGCCTCTGTAGACATTACTGGGAGTGAGGAAGAGATTATTCAGATCTGTGGGATAATTAGCAATTACGCCAGCCATAATGTTTATAACACTAATAAAACAGGGTTGTTCTGGCTCTAAGCTCCAGATAATACCCTTATAACAAAAGCGCAGTCCGTTATTAAAAAGAAGAAGAATAGGATCACATTACTCCTAACAGCTAACGCTGACGGCACTTATAAACTAGACCTCTGGGTTATCGGCCACTTTAAAAATCCCCGCCCCTTTAGTAAGAACTCCTGTAAGACCCTTAGCCTTCCTTTTATTTAACGGTATAATAAAAAGGCGTAGATGACTGTGGTAATATTTATTAAGTATTTACGTTAGTTTAATAGCCAGATGGCTAGAAGGAAGGTGCTCTTACTTATTAATGGCTTTTCGGCCCATATCAGCGTAATTAAATAATTATAAGGTATAGGGGGCCTTTAGGGCTTAGGGCTTCGGAATATAAGGGTTAAAGTTCTGCCGCCAAACACCACCTCTATCTATTAACCTATAGATCAAGGCATTATCAACAACCTTAAGGTCTATTACCGGAAACGTTAGCTGTAATAGATAGTCTCTTAAACACTTATTAGTATCGATCCGACTGAAAACATTATTATTTTAATAGCTATTCGATGGTGCCTTAATGCCTGGAGGAACGATGTAAGCACGGAGACTATCGCTAACTGTTAGAGGCATTCCCAGCTCTTTAGGCCTTATTACGGCCCTAAACGATACCCCCCTGAATACTCTAAGGAGGCCCACATCCGCTAACTGGCTGAACAGCTGCAGGCAGCTGGTAGGATAAAGGAGGTGATAAATATCGCTTACTTTATTAATCCGCCAGAGGAAGCCGTTTTTGATTCTGGCGATGACCTCCTGTAACAGATCGCCGAGACCTTTTCTAAGGCCCGTAAGCTAGCTGAAGAAGACAAAGAGCAGCAAGTTCCGCAGCCAATTTCTACTACCGCCGCGCTACAGGCTGTCAACCTGCTTGTACAGTTCGAGGTCCAGGAAGGGGGTGCAGATCTGGCGGCTTTGGAGCGGGTACGACGGAGAGTTACGGAGGTTAGGCTCCAGAGGGCTGGCAATGGGGCTCAAGGCACCTTAGAGGCCTTCTTCCAGACAGATTCGCAATAAAATTCTATCTCTCACAGTCCAACAAGCCCTCTCACCAATGCTCCAGCCCCCTTGCCAGGCCTGCCAAGTCCCCTTTTTGTGGGGCCTCTGTCCACAAGAATAACCCCCTCATAAGAATTATTTTTCGGTCACGGACCTAATTCTTATGTGCAGGTTCCCCTGTAATTAGAGGCTGAAGGAAGAGAGCCGTTTTCGTCTCTTCGTTCTTCCCAAGTCTAATTGCTTTGACCGACTGCGCGAATCATGGAAGCATTCCGAAAGATCATTGCGTCGCTGGTTCACTCCCCTAGAACGGCAAAGCGGACGATGGCCCCAGATCCTGGGCCTTGTTGCGATGAAAGACAAGAAGAAGCCCCATTGTCATCTCCCGCTGCGAAAGCCAAGGATGCCACCGAACCCAGCTCTTCTAAGTCGCTCCTACATGGGCGCTTTGTGCTGTACCCTCCGCCAGACCTGCCAAACGGTTCATATAAGCCTGCTTTCGAGTAAGCAATACTCAGCCCCTCCATGTCCGCTTCTCACAATTTTACTAGCATCGTGGCTATACATGAATTAAATGGAAACGCCAAAGAAACCTGGCGTGATCGGGCCAGTGGGAAACTCTGGCTTGAAGATTTCCTCTCTACCGCAATGCCGAATGCTCGCATTCTGAAATTCGGATACGACTCTAGCCTGGTGTTTAGTCGGTCCAAAAGTGGAATTGAAAGCTTCTGGCGAGACTTACTCAATCGCCTAAAGGTGTGAGGAGTGAGAATAAGGTGCGGCGCCTTGAACTGGGTGCTACGATCAAGCTGACGAATGGACAAGGTAAAAGATAGGCCGCTCATCTTCATCGCTCACAGCCTTGGCGGCATCGTGGTAAAGAAGGTAGGCGTATTTTCCTCCCTCATCTGCGGGCAGAAAGTTAATTGGTATAGGCTCTCATTGTTGCCAACGAAGCTCCCCAGCATTATGGAAACATCCTGGCTTCGACCCATGGCATAATATTCATGGGAACACCACACCGAGGATCGGAAATCGTTCCCTGGACTTTACTATTTGCAAATATCGTCAATGCCTTGTCCCTTGGGTATACATTTAGGACAGATCTAATTTCCGAACTTCATACTCGCTCTCAAACACTCGTTGAGATATCACAGCAGTTTTTGTGCCTTTCCTCCCAGTTCAGGATCATGTGCTTCATTGAGCAGCAAGCCGAACCCGGAATAGGCACTCTGGTTAGTACTCCTTCAGCGCCTCGCGTCAAACGAACTTACTAATATGAATTGCTAGGTCGTGCCAGAATACTCTGCTCGCTTGGATCTAGAAAACGAGACAATATTCCCTGTGAATGCTCATCATCGCAACATTTGTCGTTATCCGGCGCCAAACGACCAAACCTATATCCTCGTCGAAGCCGCCATAAAGGAAATCGCCTCAGGTAGCTCCAATAGGCCACGTTTGGGTATGGGGTTCATTGGAATACCAATGTTATGTGACTGCTCTTGCTGACCCCGGTTGAATTCCTAGGCATCTGGCGTTCGAACCCCAGCAGAAGTCAGCGCGACTCCAGAGTAATTTTGGGCCTCAGAAGAAGCCAAGCAGGTGTACGAGTTAGTCATCAATTTGTCAGGCTCATCCTCTCCAACGCTAATATCACTTGGCTTTAGACCAGTACTACCGGCACATCCCTTCTGTCCCCCCTCTCGAGTGGATATCCACCCAACCAGATACTGGGGGGCAGCGCTTCTAGAAGGGAGAACGATGATATGCTAGAGACCGAAATACCATTCTTGCCAGGTTTTGCAGATGATGAAGCTGATGTGATCACAATGCGAGTCAACCGACTTCGCTGCAAAGCAGTAACGACTTGCAGAGGCCGGTCCGAGGTTTCCAGAGAAATACGTGTTCCAGCTAACACTGATCTACGCGAACTAAATATCCTATTACTTAACAAATATCAGGGTAACTAAGTGTTTTCAGGGAGAAATATGATCACTCTTGCTAATTCGATCTTTTCTACACGCAGAGCTGAAGACCTTTCAACACTTCAACTTTCCCGGTCGAAGATCGATTATTTCGGATCGCTGGTGGGACTGTTTTACCATTCCTGTCCTTGTCACATCGGGTCGGCCTTGTTATGCTGAGGTTGACGGCTTCAAAATCAACACGGTTCAGCCTATCGCTGCTTTCTTTGGTAGAGTGTTCCCAGACCCTCTAGAAGCAACCATAGCAACATACCCAAGTTGGATGCAATCAAGCATGGGGTTGTCGCATTCGATCGCTGTTGGGAGAGCCGACGCCCGTAAACTCCATATCACGTTCATGCGGACGGTCCGCGTTTCTCTGGATTCGAAGATTTACGAACCTCCTGTTGGACTTGGCACTTTCCCGCTATTCGATATCGAGCCGTACAGATCTCGGCTCCCTCCAACAATGGTGGCTCAAGGCGGAATATTTATTCCAATGTATGGTATGTTTAAGCGGGTAATTCTGAAGACGTACACCCTTGCTTGGGATTCGCTAACTTTAAGGCTATTATTTCTTAGATATGGAAGCTTTGTGGATGTCATTTGAATGTCACCCCTTCGAGAAATACGCTATTCGCCCCTTTTTCGGAGGAGTAAACGGGATATCTGGTGAACAAACGATTATCGATCAGGCATCTCGCTTTCCGAAATCCTCGATGTCGAAAGTGACTCAGGACTATATCGTCGTACCTGAGCAGAAACGACTTGATGGAATAGCGACGAGCCCAGGAGTTGTCAAGCAGTGCGTCGCAACCCAAATGACGATGATGGGCAAAGGAATGACCGTAGCATCTGCAAATATCGACTTTGAGTCAGGTGGCTCAAATGGGGAACAACACAGCCAGACTACGAGGGCGAAAGGCCAAACCATAGAATGGCAAATGACTGGAAAAGATAGAATTAGAGGGCTCCAACTGCAAATTATTCCTCGGTTTAAGGTCGAGCGTATATTTGCCGGGAGTACAAGAGATGTCTGTCCCGATGACGACGATGAGAATCTGAGATCATACGAACGGGTACCGCACACTGCGGCGCAATACGACGTCCTGAGCACGCCAGAAGAACTGGGCTTATCAGATGGCGACATAATACACATCAAGGACATGGGACTGAAGGAGCGCCAGTCCCGAAGCAAGCTGGTACGAGATTTGCTTAGAGAGAGACCCTTGACACAGGCTCAATCAAGCACAATTACGCTGGAAGCCTGCCCTCTGCCATCAACCTGGAAAATCTTCACAGTCCGCGCTCCTGGGTCGACCGACGAAACGATATCATTTGAAGTAGGTATGAATAGAGTTCACGCCCTTTCTTCGGCTAACTCACCAAAGGTGGATTTTTTTGACGAATTCGACACTATCTTGGAAGCCGCACGGAAAGCGCTCAATGTTCCTGACGGTTTCTTGCATATGGAGAGCCTTGTTGCGAATAATCCACATATATGCCTTCCGGTAACCAGCTGGGGGCGATTCACCTTCTTTACAGATTATGCAAGGAAAAGTGGAGGAGATATCCCGCTAACCGACTTTATTCTCGTAGGTACCATTTGATCGAGCCGTGGTGCTTGTGAAAGTCAATGCTGTGAATTAAAAATGTCTTGGGTCGGTACTGACAGGAACAGATGCCCTCAAACCAGGATTCGTATTACATCTGCCATGTTGCGTTTCAAGATTGGCCACGTGACTTCAGTTGCCACAAGCCACTGATCCTTGAATTACCCGAGAAAGGTACCATCGCCGACCTAAGACAAACAGTCGAAACCGCGACTAGTTATTCGATTTAAGGATTCCCGATAAATTCTCTTGATGAACCTAATCTCGAAGATGGGCACATGATATTCAAATCGAATAGGCCGAACCGGTTTGATTCACTCAACACTCTTATTGTTGCTAGGGATGGTTGGAAGCCATATTTACTCCGTCACCTCTCTGCTACAGGTGATAATACTATATATATCAAGCCTTTTCTGGGGAGGACAGCCGAATTTCCGTTCAGGGAGACAGACACTCTCCTAGAACTTATGCGGAAAATTGAACAATATGGCTTTGAAACGGTCGAGTACCTTCGGTGTTAAGGTTTTGGGAACAGTGATAGTAAGTTTTCCCCTTACGGTGCGCTCCTAAATTAGAAGCTAAGCGAATCAAAGATATAAATCACTAGCCGAGTGCCGTATTAGAAAGGTAATGTTTTCCAAATACGTAGAAATAATTTTCTGGTAGCTTAACATAACGCAGCATGACATAATACAGGTCGGCTCAAAACGGCGAGGCGGCGGCGGAGATTGGAGCACCATGCCCATAACAGTAATGCTGCATCAATCACAGGTGTACAAGGGTATCGCTTCGAGTGTTGCGGAGCTTAAAATGAAAATTTTCCAAAGCATCGGTATCCTACCGGACCGGCAAGTTCTGATGTTTGGAGGCATTCCTCTCTCGGATGGTAAGTTACGCCGCCTTAATCTCTGTTGACTGTTGTACAGATCCGTGAAAAGGGAAGCTAACGTCTCTTCATCAGACTGTAATCCAGCCTCTCAGATGAAGCTCACAGTTGATCTCCAAGTCCGACCGCTAGAGAGTCTAGTCCTAGGAATTGGCGTAGGCGGCAAAATCGAGCAAAGCATTATCCCCGATATGTCAGACCCACGAATATGGGATGTAGGCAACGCTAAGCTGCTCAACATCGGGATTGTGAGCTCGAGTGATTTCAAAGCAATTACAGGACACGAAGCCCCCCAACCCCCCGTCACTACAGAGCCTCTCAATGATGATTGTGGGTTTGCTGGGGTGGCGGGGCCTGGAAAGGGGATAAGCCAAAAGGTGGTTAGCGCGAGTAGGATTTTTGATACGCTTGAAGCAGCTCAGGAGGCAGATTCAAAGGGCAAGAGCAGGGTGAGTTTAGAAATTGAGTCTGGAATAACAAGCAGCAGCTCGGACTCAAAATTGCCCGGACTTCCTGTTGTCATGGCTGAGCCAGATCAAACAATTCCATGGTTTCAAGGGCGAGCTGTTCTAGAGGCGTTGGAAAGTGGGAGCAAGACTAAGCGTCTATGGGACTCCGCGCGCTAGAGATGTTGTTGATGTAGGGGGTATTTCCGATTCTTATAGCAGATAGGCAATATTGTTTAGTTAGATAGGTTTTGGCAAGGCATAGAAAGGCTAAAGGGCTATAAACAGAGCGTTTCCGCAGTAGCCTTTACTCCTTGCGGATCACAGCTGGCCTCGGCATCAAGCGATGGAACTATTAAATTCTGGCAAATATCTCCGGGACCTCAGCCAATAGCTCTACAAGATTATTGTAAAGCTGTTGGCTTATAACCTTTTTACCGGATTGTCACGACCTAGAAACAGGCCTAACCCCAAGCACCAAGCGGGGCACGAAGGACCAATCAGAAAGGTCCCGAGAAGGAGCACACTTAGGACAGGAAGGGCCAATTAAGTTGTAACCCAAGCCGGGGAAGGCTCGGGACAGGACGCAAGGTCCCGAGGTCCCGAGGCTTCGGGATATCGGAACCGCCTAAATATATACGCTAGATAAGCCTAGCTCTATAAATAGTTTTCTTTATCACCTTAAAATCGATAATAATACTAAAGTACATCCTAATACTACTTTGCATTATTTGCATTAAAGTATCTTTTAACTGCTTACTGTTACGGCCCGCTCTCAGCACACCGTGGTAACTGAGTAAAGACAGATCGTAGTAGCGGACAGGGTCCCGGACCGTGGCCAATTGCTACAAGGTGAAGGGGAGCAAGAAGACTGAGTGAAGGCTAGCACAACTCTCAAGGCAGTACACTGTCAAGCAGATCGTGGATCCAGAGGCACAAGGCAGATAGATCCCACTGAGTGGTACTCAAGAACAATGTATTGCTAGCGTAAGGAACCAAGAAGGTCCCTCACTCCATCGGGGCTATGATGGGGATATCTATACTACTGACATTCACAAGTATTTCGTACCTTGCTCAACATGCTCGATACTTCTTGGCGTTGAGCATGTTGAGCAGAGAAACTCTGATCAACATGCTGCGCGCCAAGACCTGTTGAGCACACAGTGACCACCACAGTGTTTGTACGTTATTCTGACTGTGGCTCCTGCGGGGACACGTCGGTCCGGCCCGACCGCAAGGATGTTCCGCAGGTCGTCATACTTACAATCTGTGTAATTTACCACCTTGTTACTTCGTTTATATACCTTATAGTATATATATACCTTTTATATATTAACTTACAATTAAAACCCTATCCCTAAGGCTTAGGTTATATAGGTTATTATATATTATCGATACTTCCTTTTAACTATCTACTATATAGAAAAAAGGTATAATATATCGGCTACCGATTTTAATTTTAAGAGTAAAAAGCCTAAGCTCCCTAAGCTAGTTAAACCCCTCCCCGGTACTTATAATACCGAGAAAGGAGGACATATTAATACTAATATAAACATTAAAAATCCTAAAAGCGACAAAGAAGTTATAATTAAAAATATCTATAGTAAATTAAAATAGTTTATAAACTTTGCTAAAAAAAACTTAAGAAAAGTATAAATAAAAGATAATAAGATATAACTAAAGGTATAAAAATGCTATAAAATAAAATCGCCAGACTTTAAGGTAAAATTAATAAAACTTGCTTAGCTAGTAACGTTAGGATTACTACTACTATACCTAATATTGTAGCTAAAGTTAGTAAATTACTTATATTTTCAAGAGTTAAAAAAAGTTACCTGCTTAACTTTTATATGTTTAAACTATTTATTACTTAAATGGTATAAAAGATAATACGATTTATCTTAGCGTTACAGCCTTTTCCACTAGAATAAGCAGCATCTAATGCGGTAATTAACCCCTGCAGGCTACGCATTACTCTTTACATCGTAATGTCCGGCTATTCTCACATCCTTCTCTTATTACCACCCTTATCTTTATTTAAATTTTTTTACTAGTGACGTAACTACCTTACACCACTTAGGTCTGTTTCATTTAAATATTTTGACTAATGACGTAACTACTTTATACCGCTCAGGGTTATACAGAGTCAGTTAATATAGTGAACCATTTACATAACTCCTTTTAGCTTAAATCCCTACACTAAAGCTTAGCTTAGTTAAGCTCTGTTTAGCTCGGTTAGCTATTCCTTGATAGTGTTCTAGCCAGGAGCTACAACACCTCTTCTTTTTAATAAATACATAGTCACTCAGAAAAAGCGGTGCCTTTCTTTACTAAGAAAGAACCTAAGTACAAACCAAGCAAGCTAGTGCTAAAAAAAAACCAAACCCAGTAAACTGTAGCTCGTATGCGTAATGGCCTGAGTAGCTCCTAACAGCTAATATCATTTCCTTAACACACTACTATTTAGACTACTATTTCAGAGGTCATTATAACCTCCTCTAGCCTTATCTCTCCTTTGGCTTGTAAATAAAATAAAGAAGCTATTATTACCCAGAATGCCGCCCCATCACCTTATTTTAGTCAGGGCTTACCTTCTAGGCGTATAGGCTTACCTTGATGACTACTATATTTCGTACTTTAAAGCCGATTTGTTCCAGCAGTTTCGTTTCTGAAAAACGCATAGATACGACATTCTGAATAGTAGCCTCGATCGAAGGCATCTAGTTATTAAAACGCGAAGCCAGCTACCTATTATTTCCCATGGTCCGTTCTCAGACTGCTCTAGAGCAAAAGGGAGTGACACTGATTTTACAAGCGACTGTAAAACTGCTTACATTTTATTTTTTTTATTAGAAAGCTAGTGTTGAGAAAGAAAGCTAGCTTCACATTTGGCAGCCATTCTGCCTCCTGAATTCAAAGGCGGTGAGTCAGAACCAAGCTCCGTGACCAGTGGTCACCCAGCTCCAGGTTAGTGGTATCTTGCTCTTATTAGAAGCTGTCAAGAACCAAAAACAGACCCGGTGATGCCTGGGGCAGGGGCAGGATGGGCACTAGCCTATCAGAAAGGACCCAGGGATCAGTAGGGACGATCGCAGGTCTTGGGAGTCGCCGTCTAATCAGGGAGGACCCAGGGATTACAGAAACATCTTGCTTCGAATCCTACGTGATGAATTAGTACGATGACACGAACTACGACTACTAAACCAAAGCTCACACGTAGAAAGCAACCAGTTCCGATAATTAACGATCGGTGTCGCTAATGCAGAACCTCCGATCGAAGGCTGAAGCTCTAGAAACGTAAGAACAGCAACATACTTATCAAATCAACAGGTTTTCAGTATGTGTTACAAGGGGTAACCCACACTTCTAGACCTTAGGAGGAAACACAGCATGTTAATCACAGCTTGGAACGTTACAGTGGTCCGTGGGTATAAACATTTTTCAATTAACAGTGTAATGTCAGCAAAGCAGAGTAACTTACAGACTTGACCTTATTATTAACACAGGGAGACTGTCAGCTTTGTTTGAGCTAGTGCTGTCGTACGAAGCTGTCATCAGAAGCTGTCATATAAAGCGATTGTATAAAGCTATTGTATGAAGCAATCTTGTTATGTGTCACGACTGTAGTTATGAATGCAGGGGAGCACGGACCAGGAGGGGCTGAGCCCCGACTAATTACTGGGCCAGTGGTGTATGACTCGCTAGACCTTGGAAGGAGTAATTAAGTTGGTCCCGGGGTCCCGAGCTAACATGGACGGGACCATGGGACATATCTCGGTGTCGCGAGGCCGAAGCTTCGGGGACTCGGGACCACGTAGAATAATCCACATATAGTCACTTCCTCTTAGAATAGTCAAGTGAGGAATCTTGGTTCCTCACGTAAGTAATTCACTATTTAATTGTGCTCTTGTTACGGGATAAATCACCGTTCCGCTGATATACCAAACACAAGTGAGTTAACACATAATGTGGGCAGTATAGTAATTGATTGATGTCAGAGGGAGAATCCTTACTGCCCTGCCGTAAGGGCGCGCCATGTTATAACGCGGCACGCCACGTGCCGTCGCGTGGCGCCGTGGCCTACCTCTGGCCTATGCCACCGCTATCTAAATATTTATCCCGTAACAGCTCTACTGTTCAACCAGTTTGTGCATTAAAGAGCAGCGGCCTACAGTGACAAGTGATCCGCCCGTCTGAGAGGACTTGCTTCATCATTCAGTCTCCTGATTACCTAACCCGAGGGTGCTGCCTTGCAACTCCTGTTGCGGCTCATACCCGCGACCTGACTTAACTCCCTTTGGGTGTAGGTTGTAGCATTATCGTCCCACTTGTAAACATGGTTCAAAGGTTTCTTAGGCAAAATTCACCACGCAATGGCTTGTGCTAAACTAACAAATTCAACACGGAAGACTGGGAAACCTTACATCACCGATGTAGTTAATTTCTTCGCTTTAATGCTGCCACGCACATATGCATCGAGATAGCACATACAACCAAGTTTGGGAATACTATGACAATGAGGTTCCGGTATCTCTACCGTCTGCTAAACCGTAATAGAACTATTCTGTTTATGTAATGGTCACTTCAGCGCCTGGCACGCCAAGGATAGTCCCAACTGGGTCTCCGGGGTGCAAGGTCTTAATGTATCGTACCAGTTGTATTTCGTGCCTGTTCTTCCAGGTAGAACGTCCCCCCCTAGCTGAGAGAGTGAACTAGCTGTCAGACTCCCCTTGGTTGTAGTCACTACCACCTATGGTGACACTAACAGAAATTTCGGTTGCTGTCCTGTTGACACCTGTGATTATTGACATCCTATACACATGAAATTTTAGCAGCGTCGACTAATCGATCCTTGATGCTTACTTCTAGCTCAAGTAACGACTACACAGTTAGAAATTTCTCGGGATGACAGCACGCGATATAGTGGTGGCCAGGTTCAGTGTCCACAGTTCCATATGTGAAATCTTTCTAGGTGTGGCCAAAAATGGGTCTTCAATGGTGACATACAGTGTGTCTCAATTTGTACTGTGTACTACGTCGCCCCCCCTAACCCCAGTTTACTTAGCGTAGCATTACGGTTTACCAGCAACCCAGGGGTACTATTTACATGATTGATATAAATAATATTTTAATGAATTTAATACGAGAAGAATGGCTTCTAATTCATATAAGCGCAAAGACCTCTTTGACTGGTACTTGTACCTTTGGGTCATTCGAATTTTCTGCCCGCATCTTCTCACCACATGTTGCAACAGCATCATCGACCACAAAACACTCACCAACTAATTGATACCACCGAATCTGCTGCTGCTGCCGCAGACTCTGACTCTGGCTCGGTTGACTGGAATCATATACCGGTCGAAGCAGGTACGGCACGGCGGCCCCGTCTAACACCACGGCTACGTCGCCGTCTCTTGCTGTCCAAGGAACGAAACCGTGCACTCCGTTAGAAGAAGATTCAAAGAAGAAGGGGCTGATACATGCGGGGATGGGGAGCGAGTTATTTCCCATGGGTCTGGGCCGTGCGGTGGCTGGGGGGAAGTAACTTATGTGTGATTGAACATGTTGGTAGAGGGCCCTGAGCCACCCGTCGGCGGTGATATCTTCGTGATCGCCTGTATTGACGTTTGTGGTGCGGGGCCGCGCCCAACCTTGACAACAGCCGCAGGGGTCGATGATGCGGTGGAAGACGGCGCTTAGGTCTGAAGATCGTCACGTCTCCCACTGGAACGTCGCATCGTGCCTTCTACCGTGATCGTCCAAAGAAATAGGGCTGAGTTGTACGCGGAACACAATTGTGGACTGCGATGTCGGTCGGGTCATCTGATATTCCGTCCGTCAGTCTTGGACTCGCTCCCAAGCATTCGAAAAATGCTGGGAAGGAGGCTCGCTATTATTGAAGCAATAATAGCAAGTCAAAGCTATGCGGGGTTGCCAGCTGCACCCTGCGACGACGGGATATCGATCTCCAAATCAGATAACGCAGTACCCCAAAGAAGGATTTTCAAACAACCCATCAATGATTCAACCTTGCGTCGATGGTGCGACCACTCGGCCGGTATACGTCCCGGGCCCGAGCCGACGAACACCGCCCTTCCCATTCACTTAGCTACACGTAGGGCGTGCGGGTAAGGTTCATGACCGCAGACCAACAAAAGCCATTGAGCCTGGCCATGACGACTCGGAGCTCTCCACCCCTCGAGCTCTCACCGAGCACCCCAACGGGACAGGCAGGAACACCGTAATCTATCCCCCTTCTCGGTCTCCCGGCAGCCGTGCCCGGTTCGTTCCTCGTCCCAATATCAACCCACGTCCCTTTTGTGGCTTCGTTGGCACCAACAAGGAGGGGGGGGGGGGGGAACAGGGGCCCCTACCTTCGTCACAGTCTGACAAAAAGACCCATTGGACACGCGAGCTGGGCAGCTTTGAAATCCCTTGGATGCAGGACTCTTTTTTGGCTCCCCCCAATCTCCAACTCCGAGACTTCTCCAGGCTTTACTCGAGCAGTTTTTTAATCTGGACAAATCTGGGGTAGCTTTAGTGTCCGTTTGGGCACAAAGCAGCTTAGAGTTATCTTCATTTGGCGAAAATGGGTGCGCTCGTGATCCCGGTTCAAGCGTCTCTAGGCCCTACGTTCGTTTACTTGAAATAAGGCCCCTGATATAAACAGATTGGAACTGCAGTCTAGGCGTCATTCCCGTCTGCCGGCGAGACATGCCCAGGCATGCATCTGAACCTCCTCGCCTGGGTTTGGGTACCTACCTTCTAGTGCAGCGGTGCCGCCTCGCCTTGCTGCAGCTGCAAACTGCACAAGGTCACTTCCCCGCAGCCCGACTGTGGTGTGTGTGCGTATGTGTTTTGTTAGATACCATTTATTTTTCTCCGTCCCTTCTAGCCCTTTCGGTGCGAAAGTGGTTTGGTTATCCGTCCCATCCCGCCTGCGTCCGGAACCGCACTCTCTAATTTCTCGAATCTTGCATGACGGCCGATGCATCCGATTGAAACGTCGGCGTGTCGGCGGTCTGAGCAACTCAGCCCATCCGAGGGATCGCTGACCTAGGTGGACTCTTGTGCGTGGCCTCGTACCCGGCACCCCGGCGCTGCTGGTGTTGGTGGAATCGGCCCGGCGCGAGTTTACCCCCCTTAAGCCTGCCCTTTTTCCCGTTTATGTAATGTGTGGGTTTCTTCCCGCCCGTGCCAAAGCTGCTTCCGGGCTGCGCGACTCATATGGCTTCATATTCTCCTAGGCGATGCGGAGCGAACCTGGTTGGTGACGACCTAAGGGTAGTGGAGATATTTTTGAATTTGTGGAGGTAGGTATGCATGTCACGGCGTGTTGTTGTGTTGGGAGGTCACGTTGACGACCGAATCAGGGGCAGATTCCAGAAGAAAGCAGAAAAAAGAGGGTCCTGCCAAGTTTCTAGGTTGAAACGTCCGAGCTCGGACAGAGGAAAAGAGTGGAAGCTTAGTAGCGGCCGCGTAGGCGGATTCTTCCGTCTTAGGCGGGGGTTGAGCGAGGAGAGAGGGGCTCTGTCAACGGCCAGTGGGCAGGATACGTGGCTGGCTTTGCATCCTTCAATATGCGATGCGGCGGTGAAAGACGGCAGGGGGTGGCCGGTGTGCCCAGGCATACCACGTTACCACTGCGAGTGCGAAAATTGCCGAATGACAGATATGTAGTTATCAGGCTGTAGTTGTTCAGAAACGATGCCGAAGAATGCCGAAGATGTGGAGACATGGAGAAGGAGGCTGGTATTGCTTGTCAGTTGGGTTGTTGACTGTGGCCATGTGTGGTAAGACTGACGACGCAATCACAATTCGTACTTTCATGATGCGAAAGAAATAACCAAAAAGAGGGGCAAAGAAAATTGAGCGCGCACTGAACAAGGCTCGGTCCTGCGGTTATCAAAGATATTTTGTGACATCTAATAGAAGCTCACTCATCTAGCCATCTGGCTGAGGGCGAGACCGATAACGTCGGACGAAGATATCAGTAGAGGTGCAAAGTCTCCTCGAACCCTTTGAACCAGTCCGTCGTCCCCAGATCTTCGTACAAACCGATACGCCGGAACCCGTTATACAAGTCTGGTAAACGTGTAACCAGCAGGCCGGCGGTACGAAGACTGTCCTGGCTGCCCATGAAGTAGTTGAGCAGGTAGGCGTCTGTAACGTCGTCCGAGACCGTGTCAAAGTTTACAGTCATGCTCAATGGTCTGTTGCTGCTGGGGTCGAAAATTGTTTGCTTTCCGTCCTGCCTGGCGATTTTGACCGGCCGAATGAAACCACTGATGACGATGTATCCGCCTGGCCTGACCGCCCCATATCGGGCGCTTAGATGGCTGGGGAGCAAGGAAGCTCCGTGTATCTTCATTTTCTTGTTCGACTTGAGGGCTGGCGCCTCCCGTGGGATGCTGAAACTAACCGGGCCGTCAATGGCCGCCCAGCTCCATGATGGGGCGCGTTCGCGTTCTGGGCGTCGTCGGGGCTCATCACATCGCCACATCAGATCACGATGGAGGTCCGACTCCCATAGCCCGGCAAGGTACTTCCCTTTTACATGCGGGGCGAATCTGTTGGCGAGGCCGGATATTGCCAGGAGCTTGTCGTCCGGGAGAGTTAAGCTTCGGTTGGTATAGTTGGCCACTAGTTTTCTCCAGAGTGCACAGTACGCCTCAGGCTCTCCTCCCGTCGTAGCGACCAAAGCATATCGCAGGTTGAGGAGCCAACGATCCGTAACGAAAATGTTGTTGTTTGGTGAATCCGTTCGGAGAATGCCAGAGGCGCACTCAACCACCACCATGTCGGTTTTGAAGTTCAATATCCGTTTGCTGAGAGCCTTCTCTTGCAGCGCCCATGCTCGGGTGTCCAGGGGTTCAATGTCCTCAGAATTCGGGTTTGATGTCGTGACAAATATGGTGCGCATCTAACTGAGTTGGAAGCGGAAAAGATTCACAGCCATTGATCTGGAATCCAGGAACCCACTGCTGGAAGACTGGCCGCAAGATGCTGCGATGGTGAAGTAGGCTCCTGCATATATATCGGGCATCTGTGATATTTGTTGTTCCTTGTCGTCCTCGCTATCCTGGATGATACACTACACAGCACGTCAGTTAGGTACTATTGGTGTCAAGGCCCGGGCTGCTTTTCTTACCAGGCAATCGACCCACAGATACTCAAGACTCATGGCGCGGGTAACTTCGATCGCTTCCTGGAGCGTCTTTGAGAGGGATCTGATCGGAAACCCCAAGACGTGTCGTTCGTTAACATTCTGGGTCGAGGTTGCGCATTCCTGAGGCCCACCCCAGCAGTAGCTCAGTGCTACGTACTGAATAAGCGTCTCATCCGGTACAGAGAGGATGATGTGCGTCGGGCTGTGAATCTGGACGAGCCGGAGAGGAACGAACGGCTTCTGCTTCGGGCAGGAAGCGTGCGATTCTTCGCAAACGCGCAGCTGCTTCTTTTCTTCGGCTAGAGCGCTTTCGATATCGTAAGGCCTCGGGCGAAGGACTTTGTCTTTGCTAGTCGAGGGGCCATCGGGGCCTGGCATTGAGAAGGGAAGTTAATTATCGAAACTGAACTCTTTTTCAGAAGCTGCAGCCTACCGGGATGCACCTGTCCACTGCAGGCAACGATCTCTCCTTGTCCGGAGCCCCAAATGAACTGTGCTGCGTCGCCTCGGTCGTTTTGAATCTTCAAAAATAGCCTTGAATCGTCCGGAATGGGCGGGCCTCGCATGTGTGCCCGAATGGATTGGAGGAATGCGCACTGCTCCGCATCTTTGGTGCCCCGGAAAATAGCATCCTTGCTCCGTAGTGTGTAGAGGAAAGGTGAGGTGGAAGGAGATCCAAACGGGACCCAAAGACAGCAGCTCTGACAACCGTGGAAGCTTTGTGACGGTGGGGCCGAGGGTGGGGTAACCTGGGCAGGGTCGGCGTCGAGGGTGCGATTGCCTGATGGCAGCTCGATTTCTAGCGCATCGAATCCGTCTTCCGAGTCGTCGTCGAACTCTGATTGGAAATCCTGATCCCGTTCCGAAGGGCTGTCCATTTTCTGAGGTTTTGACAGGGCAGAAGTCCCGGGATCAGGCCGACGAGAGAAACGTGCAAAAATTCGGGCTCTGTGCGACATGGGCAAGTTGAAGCACTTGGCCAGTCACCTTGGGCGAGGCTTGCCACGATGCGCAGTGGTTGGGCATCAGTTTGAGAAGGGGCTTGGCACCGGAAGACAGCTCGAATTTAATCCGGAAAAGAGGGGTAATCGAGCCCTCCCCTATCAGCTCAGGAATCCCAAACCGAGCTGAAAAAAAAGACAAAAAGCTGTCGAGACTTGAGTTGTGACCGCCGAGATGGCCCAGTTGAGGAAGAGTGAGACGGATCTTGAGAGGTAAGCTGTGCATTGAAAGACTATTATTATTAACACCATACTTACCAGCCGACGCGAATTAACGATTCAGCAGCATTTGGCTCCGTATTGAACGATGTCTTGAGGCCGTGTTCAGTCCAGCCGAAAGTGGCGCTTCTTTGGACTTCCAGACCTGGATGGGTTGCTATACTGCAGTCCACGCATACTGTACCAGTCAGACTCATATCAGTCTTCCGTCCGGATCATTTGCTGCCCACAGAAGAGCTCACCTTTTGGGAGAGGACCTGTACAAGCGCGTCGTATCATTCGCGAGAGAGTTCTGTGATGAGATCAGGGCAACAGCTCAGACGGTTCCCAGAGATCAGCTTCTTGACTTCTATAACGACCGATGGAATGCCTTCGTGTATTCCAGCAAATGTTGCCATCACCTGTTTCGCTATCTCAATCGACTCTTTGAAAAACGGGAGATGGATGAAGGGAAGAAAATTGGTTTCTTCATGGTGTTCGACCTCTTTCTAACAGAATGGCGTGTCAACCTGCTCGGCTTAATGGAGAAGCGGCTGTCGGCACTCTTGTTGGACTTGATTCAACAGCAAAGGAATGGAGAGTATGTCCAGCAGCTTCCTCAAAAGGATTTCATGCGATCCGTTAGTGAGTCTTTGACCCCGTCCTATCTCTTCTCCGCATGCGAGTACCCGCTCACATCAAAGCCAGTGACTCTGGGTTATTATTGGGATAATAGACCCGAGATATACGATGTTACTCGTAATTCCACAAGAGCACTCACTGGGACAATCACTGGGAGCAGCCTAGCTAGACGCTGGGAGGATATGTTTCATGCATCGACAAGGAAATATTACACCAAGGTCAGCAATGAAACACTAGCAACCGGGAGTGCCGAGGACTACATCAATATGGTAAGTTTGACCAGTGAGACGCTTGTAAGAACACGATGAAGATGGCTACTAACGATGTCCAGGTTGATAAATCACTCGCGGCTGAGCAGAGGAACACCGAGCTTTTCCTCCCAGATTATTTGCGCTTATCGATCCTCTCGATCTGTTACAAAATATTGATCAGAGATCACATCGATGTTTATCACGCCAGATTCGTCAAACTACTCGGCTTCGAGAACTCCCCACCCCAGCTCAAGCAGTTATACACCCTTTTGACCAAGGTCGACGGCGGAATGTTGCCTTGTTACGACGCTTTTGAGAAACACATCCGTCAAGAGGGTCTGAACGCTGCAGAACAAGCTGTATCGGGGAATTCTGGAGACTTTTCTGTCATCGATCACGTCGCCTTTGTGACGGCGCTCTCTGAGACCATCAGAAAAGCCCAGAATCTCGTCCGAGATGCTTTTTCTGGGGACCCGAACTTCATGAGGGCCGTATCTCGCGCTTCATCTCAGTTTGTGAACTGGAATGCTGCATGTCGCAACGATACAGATGCTCCGGAGCTAGTCGCTCGATATGTCGAGGTTTTGGTGGCCTCGCCCTCATCTTCCGCTCTCAGTGACCCGGTCATGGTTCAGCAGCTCCAGGACGTCGTAGGCATTCATTTCGAGTTTTCAAAGAATATTCTACTGACTAGCTTGGTAGATCCTCCTGTTTACACATCTTGAGAACAAGGAGTCGTTCATCACCATCTATGGTAGAATGCTCGCAAAGCGTCTCGTCCGTGGACCCACCACTCTCCAAGAAAATGAGAGATACTTGATCGACAAACTGCGAGCGGTATACGACCACACGGGCAGACTGAAGCAGATGCTTCTTGACATGGACGTGGCAAAAGATCTGCAGGGGAGCTTCAACAAATGGTCAGCAGGTGGAGGGATGGCACCGCAGCCTGGATTTCCCACTTCGTTCAAGCTGCTCTCTTCAGCACATTGGCCCCTTCACCTACCACCAGCAGGTTTCCAGGCGCCACAAGTTCTCCTCGAGGCCAACTCCAACTTTGAACGATTCTATCACGAACAGCACCCTGGGCGGCGGGTTTCGTGGCTCTGGCAACTCTCCCACGGGGAACTAAAAATGACAACGGGAGACGGCTACAGCGGCTCCTCACACACTCTTTGCGTTTCAGCACATCAAATGGCCATACTCCTACTCTTCAACCAAGACCAAGCACTGTCATTCGAAGCCATCGAGGCAAAAACAGGAATCCCACCCGAGACGCTGCTTGTCCTCCTCAACAGATTTGTCAAAGTTAAGATCCTCTGCGTGGCAGATTCCGAGCAGGCAACCAAGAAGACAAGGCTCTATTCTGTCAACCAGAGGTTCAAACCGAGCAAGACGCGAGTTGATCTCCGCGGTACTCTCAAGACGCAGAAGGCTGCCGAGTTGCAGGAGGCTCGACAGAAGGTTAAGGAGGATCAGTCGTTGTTGCTTCAAGTGAGTTGTCCGAGACCTCATTTTTCTCTGGTGGTGAGGAGAGTTGGAGGTCCTTGTGCTGACTCCACAGGCTGCAATCGTCCGCATCATGAAAGCGAGGAGGAAGATGACGTATCAGGAGCTGGCGATGGAGGTGGCTGGGCAGTTGAAGTCCCGGTTTTCGCCCGATACGGTTGCCATTAAGAGGTGTGTAGATTTGTTGATTGACAGGGAATTTCTCGAGCGATTGGATAATGGTGATATTGGATATTTGGCGTGAGGATGTTTAGATTGGTACTAGGATTTGCTGAGCGGAGATAGTTTGACTCTTCATACCTCCTCAGGTTACCCTAGCACTAGAAGGAGGTCTCCAAAGCTACATGGCGGCGATGTATGTGATCAATTAGCTCATGGAAGAGTCAAGGGGATCTTAACACTAGTAGGCTACAGCTCACCGCAGCTCACTCAACATGAGTCCTGAACTTCGCTCTCGGGCCCTCGGGATCATGCCCCTCTGGGAGGGCCCTTATCCTGGTTGTCGTCCTCGCTGTTCAAAACATCCGAGATCTGGACATGCTCTTCGTACCTACCGACTCGGGCAGCGGGGCAATGTACATAGGCATTGCTAGCTCTTGGAGATCCAGAGCATCCTCATTTTCGGATTCCAAAGATGACGAAACGTGATTCCAAGGACCGGTTCCTTGCTTTGGATTACCGCCTGATGGCGCGATAGTGGCACCACCCACTGGTGCGGACGTGGTCCGAGTTTATGCAGCACGACCGGGACGGGTGGGAAGTCGCTAGGGTGCGCGTACGGGTCCGTTTTGGTGAGCACTGGTGCTGGAGTCTGGGGTACCCCTCTCTTTTTAGACGTTCCACTCATTGCAGGACTCCGAGCCTTGGTCGGCAGTGCCGTGGCAAACATGGTCTCCGTCCGCTCTTTGGCGCTTGGAGCTCTCGGGCGTGTCGATGCCATCGTCTTGCTCCGGCAGCTGGCGTGGGGTCTAGTAGGGGCGTGGGGGCTGTCGGGATCCTGCTGGTTCGAAGCTTCGAAGCCGCTATAGCGCCAGTTTTCCGGGGCAAGTGCCGTCGACTTTCGTCGTTTCACTGATTATTCAGGATTGCCAAAGGACTTTAGGTACCTAAATTAGGTAGGTATGTAATTACATATCAGGACGTCTATGCGATAAATGTTGTGATTTCCGCTGCTGCTCCGGCGCTGGCGTGCTGCTTGAAGTGGAGCAAGAGACGATATTAAGAGTGGCAGGAGCGAACCTCCCTTTGTGTTCCCCCCGAAACGTCAAGTTGGGCCAGCCCACCTACTCCTCGTCATCCGAAGAGCCGACCGAAATTTTAACTTCCCTATCCGAAACATTGCTATGATCTCATCTTTGAGGTCGGCCGACACTTTTTTCTTCTCGGAGGCTTGATCGCCCTTCTGATTTAACGAGTACACCGTCAGGCGGTCCGCCGAGCCGCACCTCTGCGACTCGTTTCCAGTGCAGAGCATACCGCACTGGTTTTCGGATACCTCCTTGCCACTGAGCGAGTTCCCGCAGAAGCACTGACTGCCGTACTCGAGCCCAAAGAAGCTGAAATCCTCGCAAAACGTTGCGCATCTCTCGATGGACATGTCGTCGCGGCGGAGGACACCATCCGAAAGCGAGCGCGTCGATTGGCTATCCGTGAAGCAGCCCTTCGCCGAGTAGTTTCCGACGCTCTTGGGATTCTTGATGTGCCGCACATTTGGGTTGAAGTAGACGTTGAGACGGTCGGCGTCGCCACAGGGAGCATCGGAATCTCCTCCGCATTCCATGGCGCACTCGTACCCGCGCACGTTCTCGGAGCTAGAGCCCAGATGGAGGCCACAGAAGCACTGCGTACCATATTCAAGACCGAACCAAGGATATCCAACGCACGCCCCGGCGCACTTGGCGGGGCTCATGTCCGGTGAGCGAAGGACTTCTCCGGTCAGCGCGCGCGCGTCCTGTTGATCAGTAAGTTGACCACCCTGCTTTTGGACCCCCCCCTGTTTTCGCACCCACGCGTCGCGTATCCCTGCCGCCCCAGCCATCTATATATACCCTACCTTTTCCACCACCACGCATTCAATTCTTCATCCTTTTTTTCACTCTTTTCTGCATTCGATTGAGCAGTCAATAATACGCGTATAAACAGAAGATGATATTCAGAACGCTATCGCTGATGTTCTGAATGGCTGTACACTGAAGGGTACTGTTAAGAAGCACCATATACCACCCTTTACCCTCTGTAGTCGTATTCACGATGGTAAGTCTTACAAGACCGCTTACCAACACTAGTAGAGGCTTTCTGTGGTCCAGGAGAAAGGCCTTAGCGAGTAGATTCTGCGCTAGGAGAAGCTTAGATACACGTTAACACACGTATAAGTTCGGTATCTCACCACCATGCTTTTACGTTATAGAGGTAATTATGGTAAACTTGGCTGTAAGTGGATGGTATGTTTCTTTTGCCGCCACTTAGTTATTAGAGGTAAGTTGGGTTATAGAACTTATTAGGAACGAGTAAATGAGGCCTCTCTGGCTAATATTAACATCCTTTTTAACCTTTATCAGACGGTAGAGTTTATCAGGCCGGCTTGGTGATGGAACGCTGATGAAGGAGGTATTATGAAGGGCTAGGGTGTGAATGGTTGTATGCTTAGTAGTGCTGAGATGAGTCTGAAGCAGACCTGTGTGAAAACTAGCAGTTTATAGTCTTAGATCTTATTTATTAAGTATATCCCGGTAACTGGTTGTGCTTTAAACCCCGTTATCATCTTTAAAGGTATTAGTATCTAAGATTAGTAGTTTAAGAAGGTAGTTTACCGTAAACACCTATCTTGGTAAGTCACCTACTTTGAGAATAGTTAGATTAGTAATGATATTGTACTTAAATGGTTAGAGAAGGTCTTTCTTTTAGAAATAAAGGATGGAGATATCTCGTAACTGAGGCTCCTTATTGTCGATGGTCACAGCTTTTATATAACTGATAAGTTTATAGCCCAGTACTTCTTAAATAATATATATATATTGTTCTTACTAGCTTACACTTCTTATATCACATAGCCTCTTGATCTGTAGTGATTTTCCAGCTTAAAAGTAAAGTATTGGAGCCTTTTTAACAAGTATATCTCCCTTATAGATTTAACTAGGGTTGGAAAGCTTAAATTCCTTAAGATTTTTACAGAAGTGTGTAAAGTTGGCCTAGATGTAGAGAATATTAAGGTAGGATAGTGAGTGACTGGTCTGTATCTAAAGAACCGGTAAAAACCACTTTGTTTGCTGTGGGTTTTGGATCGGAGAGTGGTTATACCACCACTTATTACACCATTGAATATTTCGACCCTATTATAAAGCAGTGACGTTTCTAAGCTTTTTAACAGTTCGGAAAGAAGTCTAATAACTCGTATGTTTATTCGTAAGGTCTTTAGGGCCTTAGATTAACGGAATCTTAAACTGGCATTAAAGGATTATAAGATTACAGTGTTAAAGGTGAAGATTAAGAACTGTAACCCACGTGGAGGTGTAAGGTTTACCTTAATCTAAATAAGCATTTTGTTACGCTTAGAGAGATACTGCCCTAACGGAACCGTAAGCCTTTGTAACATATATCCGAAGTATCTAATGTGGAGGACTTGATTGTAGTAGATCTGGGGGTGGAGGGTGGTGGGTCAGATGTGGAGTCACGGGAGGTAACACTACCACGGCGATCTGGAAGAGTAAGGCGGTTAATCAGAAGGCCGGATCCTTAAGATGATAATGAGTTTTTCTTGTAATTTTAGCTGCACGATTGGTGGTTGTGGTGATGCCTTCATCTTCGTGGGTTGTGGTCGTTGTGTGGGGCTGCAGAGGTGTGAAAACAGGGGGGGTCTCAAAAGCAGGGTGGTCAACTTATAGCAGCCTCGGTAGAGATAGTCACCCACGACAGGCGGAGCCATGAGAGCGGGGCCCCAGACATTCGAGCGCCTGCCAGCACCGCATGCCGTTTTTCTGTCGCCAGCGCAGGGAAAGGAGCACTCAAACTCGGGTGCGGGCTGCTGCGGCGGGTGCTCGCCACACCAGCACTCCCGGCCATATTCAACACCGAAGAACTCGTAGTCGGAGCAGTGTGCCGCACACTTGGCCGCCGTCATGTCGTCAGAGTCAAGGAGGTTGTCCTGAAGGGCCCGGCTGTTGCCTACGTGACTGTAGCATCCGAGATAGTTGATCTTCAGCTTCGCGGGCAGCCTAGGGGCGAAGAGTAAATGTAAGAGGGCTGAATGTAGTTAGCATAACTCTTAAAGAATAACACTATTATATAAGTTATAATCCAAAGTATATAAACTAAACAGTAAGTAATATTAAATAAGTATTATTATTAATATAAAAAACTAAAAAGGTCCCTTACCTATTATAACTACGATAATGATATTTATATTATTAAACATAAAGGTATTTTATACCGTATTTATAATCTTTAGACTAATCTGTCTTATCTTTATAAAGTCCTAAAAAAAAGCTACCTCCTTATTATAAAGGATATTAATAAAAGGTCAAGTTCTTTTATAGTCAGGAGGCTAATAACTTTATTAAAGATCTCTTACAGCCTCCTTTTTATCAGCCTTAACTTTTATTTAATTAAAAAGAATTTAAATTAGTAATAAGGGTTAAATTTACTTTTATATTATATATACTACTCTATATCTATTATCTATTTCCGTTTCTAATTTAAATCCTTTTTAAAAATAAAGCTATTAGATAAGGTTATATTTACTGGCTTAATCTTTTTATCAACTTACTTATATAGGGTAGAGGTTTTAGCTAAAATTAAAGGCTTTTTTAAGCTTAATTAATAATCTCCCTTCTTTAAGCGATTTTTACACTTTTTAAAGACCTCTTATAACTAGGAAACGTTATTCTTTATATTTACTACCCTTTAATTAAAGGAAAAGGTCTTTGTTAACTGAATAAAAAGGGTTTTACGTTATATTTCATTAACTAACAGTAATGTAAAGTATTTAAAAATATTGATAAAAACAATCCAGTTATTATTATTATTTAAAAATCTAATAAGTTCTTAACCTTTTTCCACGCCTATTTATTTAGGAATATATTTTTATAATATATAATATATCAGTTCTTGTAATATACTAATAATTTTGTTAAATATGTTATATTCTTATTTAGTTAAAGCAACTAACTACTAATATTATAATACAGGTATTACTAAATAACACCTTAACTATAATAATATACCTATTATTCTCAGGTTCTTTAAAGTATATTTAATTTAAATAAGTATTATTAAAAAGGGGATTTTAAAAAATAAGTCGTGATATATAACTTTATATTTAAAGATAAAGAAGTAAACTAGATATAGTTTTTTATAAAAAAACAGTAATACTTTTATTTCCCCTATAAAAAGAATAAGGTCTGTACTATTAAGGCTTTATAACTAGATATTTATATTAAAAATAAAAATACTAAAGGCCTGTACTAATACTAATATAATAATATTATACTCTAATCCTAAGTCTAAAAAAGCTAGTATTTTTTTAATATAAGGGATTTAATATTAAGGTAAAGACTAAACAGTAAATATTAAACTGGTATAAAAAAAACACACTAAGAGATAAAGTCATAACGACTAGAATAAACCTACCTAAAGAAAGACAGTAATGGTGGCCAGAATAGCTACCAGTTACTGGCCTTCTTTAGATCGGAGGTAGAGAAACAGACTTGATACGAGAAAACGTAAACTCACTTGCGTGGCGAGTAGGATTAGTCGAGTAGGTATAATTAAGTAGGAGTAACTAAGTATAACTAAGTAGGAATAATTAAGTAAATAAAGATATAAACTACTTTTTTATGCTTTGATTAAAGGGGCAGAAGTTACTCTGTTACATTTATAGTAAGATTTGTAGTAAAATTGTTAGGTTTTCACAAACCTAACCCAGCCGTTGCGGCTGGTTCCGCGGATCTGCAACAGCCAAGAACGCCAGGCTCGGCAACAAACCTTGTATTCAGTCAGCCAAGCTCGCTTCGCAGAAGCGAGTGCGGCCAATGCACTTCGTGCACTAGCTACCCTCACGGCTATAATAATACGGCTCCCGCTCTTAAAGATAGAAATAATTCATCACCTTCAACCACACTTTTCTCTCCAATGCTGTGACCCTCTGTTATGGCCTGCTCCTAACACACCGAGGTGGTCAGGCAAAGACAGATCGTAGTAGCGGACAGAGTCCAATTGCTACAAGGTGAAGGGGAACAAGATGATTGAACGAGGGCTAGCACAACTCTCAATGTAGTACACTATCAAGCAGGTCGCGGATCCAGAGGTCCCAGACGAATAGATCCCAAGTGCAGTGTTGCGGCTTGAACAATGTATTGCTAGTGTGAGGAACCAAAGGGTCCCTTACCCATCGTGGGCACGATAATGGTAACTATATACTGCAGCCTGAACTAGGTAACTTGTACCTTGCTCAACACGTTTCTCTTGCTTCCCTGAGATCAGGGGAAGCAGGGGGAGCACTTGTTTGTGTTGCTTCCCCCCGTTCCCCGATTTCAGGGGAATCACGGTGAGCACTCCGTACCGTCCACAGTTTCCGCACTGGGCTCGCACGGGGTTGCCTGCGGGGACACGTCGGTCCGTCCCGGCCGCCGCCCAGGCGACCTGCAGGTCGTCACACCCTCTTGCATCTCAACAAAGAAATATGTATAATAACTGCCAGTAAGATTAACAAGATGTCGTAATCTCTAATCATTAACCTCTAAAGCACTCACCTTTCAATTCCATACACCAGCATCTTCCCTTTATCTCAGGCTGCTCGCTATCCCGGCGGCCCTCTCTTTTATTCTCTTTTATAAATACTCCCCCTTATTCTTTCCCTTCAGCATATCAATCTCTCTTTTTAACATATCTGCCTGAAACTTCTAAAACGCCGTCTTAATATTCTTCTAGCTCTCTGGATAGCCCGTAATATACTGTCTTGCTAACGCCGACCCTGAAAGTAACCCCAGCTCGCCCCCCTAGAAAGACCCTGCCGAGGCTAAAGGCGGTGTACGTAGTAGTATTAGACTAACGGGTAGGACGGATGTAGGGCTCCAGGTTGGGAATTGGCTCTGATTATATTAGCACTCGTTAGCATCTTTTCCTCCCTTTATAGATTGGAAGGGCAACATACCCCTCCAGCCATTAGTAAAGATAAGCTCGGTCAGCTTACTCACAGCCTTGATGGTATTATAAAGCGCCAGCCGATTGGCGTGGATGTGTGAGGCGAGCGCGAGGCCGAGGCCCAGACTGAGGACGGTGCCGACGGCGGTGTGGGTTAAGACGGTGGAGGTGGTGCTGCGTAGGCGTAAGCGGTTTTCAGACGAGAGATCGTCTTGGAGGTGGGATTTGCCGATCTGGGTGAGGTCTTTTTCGGGGTAGCTGCGGAAGATGGCGAACATGATGGGCAATTGCAAGCGCTAGACTGACAGTTTGCGTGGTGTGAAGATGAAGAAGGGGATGGCCTAGCTTTTGGTCTCAAGTTGGGGTGCGGAGTGTGTGATGGTGGGGACCTTGACGAATTAAGACGTAATTTGGACAATGCAATTGGCAAATGCAACTGTGACGTCACAGGTGATTAGTGCCACGGGTTTCCAACCAGTGAAGAACGAAACCCAATCAAACATTTCCTTCGTAATTGCCTACAAGCAGCCGCATCCAATGGGCCTATCCTGTGTGTATACAGTGTACCCAAGCACCATCCATTACCTCTCCCCTCCTGACTAAGCCTTACTCAATTGCAACATTCCTCCTCCAAAGTGGCAACAGACCCGAGATGTTCATTTGAAGGTTGCGGTGACCGAATCCATGGCCACTCCATCAATCTCCAGAGAGAAGGTCATGAGTGCAGACTTGAGCGTGACAACCAACTCGTAGTGCACTTCAAAGCTGTACAACACGTTTCAGCAGGTATTCAGGGCGAGAGAAAAGTGGAAGACTCACTATGGCGTACCGTCCTTGGCTGAGACAAATTAAGGCATAGACTCGTTAGCAAGCTGTGGTTCTCAAAGCAAAACAACTCCATGTGGGCCTACCAATCTTGTGGAAGAACCGATCCTTCGAAATTGTTCGCAGGTCAGCCTGGACTTGGCAATTCATACCAATCTTGTCTCCTTTCGAAAAATGAACCGGCGCGTCTCTGTGAACGGTAGTGGTCAGCGGGCATCAAAAACGGAGGGGTAACCAGAACGCCATCACTCACCGATCTTCGCATTCATACAGGTTATCGGTGAATATCAGGTCAGATGGCGCGTAGTCCTCCTTTATGGAGCGATAGAAGGGAAACTTGATGCTTTGATCACGGGCAATATCATCCCCGATATTGATGAACCATGTCATCTGGCCATGTCAGCTTCAGCGATAGCGTGGAGGATGAGAGTGGCCGAATACATACCCTCTTGGCTCTCTTCTTGCCAGTGAACTTGTCCGTGTACGTTTCCACGTCAACGTCGATCTGTGGGTCAAAAAGTGACCCAGCTTGGGTGCCGTAGTGCTTTGTTGCTGATGTGGCAACGACTTCGGCTTCACGGGGAAGTTTGCTCAGCGCAGCGCCCCTATTGCAATGGGCATTTTTGTCAGCTTCATAGACCTTCGCGGCCAGAAGCCAGGCGGGGTCGGAGCCTGAGTAAGCCTGCACTCACTTGACAATCGCAGCCCACGCATCCATCGGCTGAAGCACTTGAATGCCTTGGTACTGCTTCTCAACTTTGGATTTGAGGTATTGACTGCTGCCAAACCCCCCAACCAGAAAGATTCCCTGCAAGCGTTGCGCATGTGTCAGTAAGAATGCCGTGTCTTGGACAACAGAAAAGTGTGTGTCGCGTATGTGTGCGTACCGTCACTGGCTGATTTTGGCGCTTGATCTTGACCGACTTCACTTGCTCATCGATGAGACGCAAGATGTCCGTTATGAGAGGCGCAAAAATGGCTTTGAGATCCTTGCTGTTGAAATGGTTAGCACTCGGGGCAAGGATCTGTTCCAGTCTGGTTTTCCAGGTATACATGCCCTGTGAGCCTCCAGCAGTTTGCTTCCAGCCCGGCATCCGGATCATCTTCCAGGGAAGCCATTGAGAAGTTGATGAAGTATTCCTCGTTGGGATCCCCCCTAAAGGAACGCTTGACCTCACGATCAAAGCTCTTGAGAGCAAGGCTGTATCCTTTCGTTTTGCGAAGGTCGACATATTGCTCATCACCGACCAAGTTCTTGATAGCCTCTTCAAAGCGTTGATTCAAGCCCAGAGAGCCCGCCATACCGCCTGTTCGAGTGCTTGCTTAGCTTCCTGGCTATGTAGGTAACTTGGCCGCGGTCTTGGGAGGCAACTTACCAGACCCTGGAACCAGCTCCTTAAGCTGGAGATTTGGATGCAGGGCGACCACTTCGTAAGAAATGAGATCAACCGTGCCACCCCCGGCATCGCACACAACAAACGCATCTCCAGGGTTGAGAGTGAAGTCAAGTGAGTGCATCGTATAGAGGGCAGCAGCCTCTGGCTCCTTGATCAGCGTAACTGGGTAAATTCCGGCAAGCTTGGCCGCCTAGGCGTTGCACAGCATTTGATTAGCAACATGGCTCCTCCGGTATTCCCGTGGACAGGTGAGGTAGCTGAGTGGGTAGGCGTCGTAGCTCTCACTCACCTGCAGTGTAGAGTTTTTAGCTTTGTCGGACCAAACGGCTGGCACTGAGAGGACGTATTGCTTCTGGCAAATGGCAAAGTAGTCCTTGGGCACTGCCTTGGCGATCTCGCCTAGAGCGTGTTTGTAGATCGCCCCGATGAAGTCAGCAGCGATCTCGATGGCAGGCTTTGGGAGCTTCTTGATGTTCCGCTTCATGTTGGATGTCGGGAGGTACAGCGGCCTCTCCTGAGCCGGGTCGAGCATCAGCTTGACTCCAACAATGTTTTCGTGCATTCGATCGACCGAGGCGCCCCATGCGAACTCCTTGCCATCCGCGCCAGTGTAGTTGATCAAGGTCGGAATCTTGGGAGCTGTCTCGCCCTGGGCGCCTGGAATGACTCGCGTGTCAGCAAATTGGCAGTGTTGTCCCCCTAAAGTGGGAGTGGCGGGGGCTCACCTGGCCAGTCAACAATGGCGACGACCTTGGCATCTCGCTGGTTCGCAAAGCAATATGCGATGCCCGAGAAGGTAGTACCAAAGTCAAGCGCAATGATGAGCTTTTCCTCAGATTCCATCGCATTCGATCCATCCAAGTGCAATCCATCCATTCGCAGCACCACGTCCTCGCCATTGCCCTTGCTGCCGCCCTTCTTGCTGGACGTCGATCTCGTTTTGCCTGACATCTTTGCTGGGTTTTGCACAGGCAGAAAGAGGAGAGTCAGTGAGGCCGATTTGCGTCTAGGTCGTCGTCAAGGTGCAAAGTGGGCATCAGTTGGCAGCGACTGTCGGAGGCAGCCACGCCCGCTGGGAGTTGCCCAGATAAATGTGCGCAGGCTCTGCAGGGTTCCAGCCGCCAACTGTGTGCCCGACTTGGATCCGAGGGCCAGAACATTCAGCTTCTCCATTCGGCGACTAATCATTGGTCCTGGGAGGGAAGCGCTCGTCGCAAAGCCCTGGAGTGACGCGTCGGCACACTGATATATGGCTCACGCCGCTGAGCGCCCGCTGCAACCACCCGACCACCCATGACTTCGAGCAGACGCCATTGGATCGAGAACGCGAGCCATTTACTCAATTGGGCGCCACGTCGGTTGTTGAGACGGACTTTGACGCCGTGCGGCTCCTTGACAAGGATATTTCATGCGTAAAGTGAGGGGTTTGGCGCCTAAGGGTCTGCAGGCCAGAGCCTTGCGGTCGTCGGGCCCGAAAGACAAATGGGGCATGTCCCAAGACCAGGCTCTCAAAAACGCAGCTGGCCCTCGTGAGACGGCCAGGACTCTTCACTCTCACTTCGTCCACATCCTCACTGTGACAACGACAGTTGAAGCGGTGACCACAGCCACGACGACGAATGTACGCCACCGTCCGATACGTCACCGCCCGCTACCTCGAACCCATCATGGCCGGAGACGTTGACATGAGGGATTCAGAACCTCCGGGCGACGCCAGTGCTGTCAGTTCGGGTGAGCTTCGTGGCCGTCTTGGTCACATTCAGAGTTGCCTCGAAAACGGCTTTTCGAACATGACCGAGCAGATTCAAGCTCTTCGCTCCGAGGTCGGTGGCGCCGCGAGAAGTCCCACAAAGGTCAGTGTCTGTCTCCACCACACCCACTAGCCTACCTAGGTGCCTTATTAGAGGCCATAGCTTGCGATAATATCGTGCGTCTCAAGGCTAATGTTTGAGGCATTCCAGGCTGTCCACCCACACGTGCAACAGCCGCCGCGCCGGGGAAGTTCCTCTCGCTTATCCGAGAAAGAAGCTAAGACGGCAGAGAAAAATGCACTGGTGGCGGAAAACGACAGAATGCGACGGGACAACGAGGGAATGAGGCGAGAGATCGAGAGCATGAGGAAGGAACAGCAGCGTACCGACAGCGAACTCCAAGCCGCGCGTGCGCAAGCTGAGAAGCTCAGGACGGAAAGCGTACGCCTTCGAAGCATCTTCCTTGGCAAAGCTGGCACGCAGAAAGTTACCGACGACGAGGTTCTGCAGCCCTTTGTCAAGCTGCGACAAGCGGTTCAGAAGCTTGTGAGCAATCAGGCGTACGCCTTGACCCAGGACGTCGTTCTTTCGACGAATGAGGCAGAGAGAGGCGACATGGTCGAGTTTTACAACACATCGGGTTGGGACAGGCTGTTGCTCAAGGATCGGAAGCTCCGATTCCGAGCCAAGTTGTTTGAGTTTCTTCACCAAGATATCCTGGCTACGCGCTGTTTCGGGTTGAATGGCTTCGAGATGAGTGATGCCGAAGTGGAACAAGTGAGGATGCGGCGAGAGCTGCGTCATTCGATGGGTACGATCGAGCCTGGACTGCAACGGTTTGAGCGGCTGCTGGAGGAGCATGAAAGTAAGTTGGTTCAGCTGCTTGTCCAGAAAGAAATGGCGCATACGCTGACGCCGTTGAAGTTGATGCGGACTCTATTGCGGACTGGAGGATCGCCACGATTGAGCGTGTCGAGATGTGCCAGATTGAGGAATCGACAAGCAGACGCACCGCGCGTCACATATTCAACTTCTTTGCCCCTCTTGTATCAACGCACGTAGGCCGCACCGAGGAGGATGCCCTGCAATCAAGCATTCGTGAGCTTGCTGCGGGAGCTTTCAAGCTGGCGATGACCATTCGCAAGTCCAAGGAGCAATACACCGTCAAGGTTCTTGAGAAAGAGCCAGGTAGCAAACATCTCGTCCAGAACAACGCTCACTGGGTTGAGCCGCATGCGGTCGAAGGTGGAAAGCCTGAAGACAAGGGCGACGAAATTGCTTATACTCTCTTTGGCGCCTTGATCAAGCACTCGGAAGGGCGCGAGATAGTGTTGGAACCGGCCTCAGTAGTCCTGAAGCGGAGGCATTGATGGCGGAAATTTTGGTGAATGGCTTGATTACCGTTGTTTTGTTTACAGCCCCTTTCTAAATCACAATTTCTGGTATACCCACCTGCATCACCTGCTGCCATGTGTCCCGACGTCCTGTGCAGCCACACAAGCCAAGTGCGAGAGCCTGAGACACAAAATTTGACACAGTCATTCCCGAAACCGGAAGCGACGAACCTGAACTTGATTTTGAACCACTACCACGAGATGGCAAATATTAAACGGCTGTCACAAAATTTCCGCATTACCTCGTTTCCCGCATCGCCAACCATTCCCAGCTCTTCGTCCCCAGCCAGAAGCGCATATCATCATGGGACACCAACTTCTGGACCTCCTCGACGAAATTCTCTTCGAAATCATGCAATACCTCGACCCGGAGCCGGTCGCAATGCAATACTTCCGCCGGGACGACCGCACCTTCCTCCGGCTTTTCTCGGACAAAACGTTCAAGCCTTGACTCGTCTGTCCTGCGACATGTGCCTAATCGATCACCCGAAGGCGTTCTTCACGCCGCTAGAGCGGACAGAGAATCGATCCATGCGCACGTATATTGGCTACACAGGATACATCCGGCCCTGCGAGCACGGAATGACTCGGAAGCACGACCTTGAAGAGTTCTGGCCCCGGCTTTGGGAAAATAACGCGGAACCGGCAAAAGACCTGGTCTGGGTGCTGAGGGAATGTCGACATCCTAGCCACGCACCCGCGCTGGGCCACCATCTAATGAATGAACGGGCCTATCGGGCAACCTACCCGTGCGCCACGCTCCGCTGGAAGGAAGGTGCCGTGCTTTTTCACATGGCATGGGTGGGCCATCTCCAGCCGCCCAAGGATGCGTAGCTATCCCGGGATGACATGGCGGCGTGTGTGCGGGAGTTGCGAAGAGGCGCAGGGGAATTCATTGCTCCGCAGGCTGCGCCTGGGGCACTTCCTGAAATGAGATGTTTCGGCCCAAATAACTGCGGCTGTGTGAAGTATGAGGGTAGGTATCCTGCCGACGCACGATGGGCGTGCACAACTTGGCTGGAATCGCTGGATACGGGTTGCACGGTTACTCCCGGGGACGCCTAGGCCCTTATACTGCCTGTGGATTTTAACACTTATTAATTCGTCTTAAAACTGATATATGTGACGATATGATTGATTTGTTAATAGTTAAGAAGGTTAAGCTAAGGAGGGCATGTAATATAAGCCACTCGACAGCTCGAAAAGAAAGGTCGTGTTATACGATTAAACGAACTAAAGCGTTATTAATGTTCTGAGCTAGAGAAAGATTACTTTATATTATAATCGCATCAATATGCTAGTCCCAAAGTACAGCAGTCCGAGTTAGAGCCTCTTTAACTAAGATATTGACTCGGGGCATCTGTTCAGGCTACCCCTTGTGGTTCTTTGCCTGGAGGGTGCCGTTATTACTGTATCCAACTTTTTGTAATTAGCGATGCTCTTGGCGCGTGCTGTCTCGCAAAAAAGGAGGCCGCGCTGCGCGATTCTTTAGACTTCTAGGGAGGCTAAGGAGGCGACTCCAGGCGATTAATTCGACGATTTCACCACGAATCCAACTGCAAACGTAATGGAGTGACTTCTGCCCCTCCGATCGAAGGATGAAGAAGTAGTCTGTGTCTTTGTTTACTTTGTTGTTCCATGCTAGGCTTATCTACTCGGTTGTCCTATACTAGATTTATCTACTCGGTTTAGCTACTCGATTGTCTCGCCACCCACAGGTGAGTCTACGTTTTCTTGTGTCAATTCAGATCTTCTACCTCCGATCCGAGGAAGCCCAGTAAGTGGTGGCCATTCTGGCCACCAAAGTTGTCATTCTTTGGGTAGGTTTATTCTAGTCGTTGCGACCTTATCTCATGGTGTGCTTCTGCACCAGTTCAATATTATACTTTAATTAAAAATGGTTCCAAGCGGTTATGGTGCTTTGACAGTGGTACTTAGAACAGTATTTACAATTGTTAGAAAATAGGGGGTTCTAGCCAGGGGCTAGAACCAAATACTGGCGAAAGTACTATAATGGAGTAGAATAACAAGATTGGTAATATTGGCCACGGAACGCGCAAGCGTTGCCACCACACACACCTGTATAAAAAGGAGTACTCTGGCTTTTGCTAGAGTACAAACAAGCAATTAAATCAAGCAGTTGTAGCCAACTCAACTCCACGAGATTCCAGTGTGCAGTGTTTCTGACAACAATAAAACAAAAGACCTCTGTCTGAACGCTCTAGCTCACCAGAGTTAGGTGGCCGAGAGTGCTCCCAGGTTAAGACGGCTTGTTTAACACGAGACTTACTGCTTGTAGAAGACATTCTGAGAAGCTTGGAGGTTAGAATTAGGCAGAAACCAGCAAGCGGGGCAGATACGAGGGAAAATCTCAACGATATCGCGATATTGTATCGTTATCGATAAGCCACGCGATATCGATATCGTTTGGCGCTAAACGATATCGCTTATCGTTGCCCACACTGCTGTTGCTGCTCCCTGTCTTTACGTTCCAGGTACACGTAGAAACAGGGCAAGGTCTTCGGTTAATATGTCCTAAGGCGTCGCTATACGACGAGTGGAGAGACGCTGGTTATTCTAGCTGTTTATGTGCAAGTGTGCCAGGTTGTGGCATAGCCCGTGACTAGGGAAGTTTAAAGTTTAAATGTAAATATTAATATTTTACTAGTATTTAACTGTTATTTTAACCTTAGTTAAAGTAAGGTAGTTAATAACTAGTTTCTTATTAGGGTTAAAGAAGTAATTGTTGGGTTTTCACAAACCTAACCCAGCCGTTGCGGCTAGAGCAGAACGGCTGGATCCGCGCAGCCGCAAAGTGGCTGGTTCTGCGGATCTGCAACAGCCAAGAACGCCAGGCTCCGCAACCAACCTCGTATTCAGTCAGCCAAGCTCGCTTCGCAGAAGCGAGTGTGGCCAATGCACTTCGTGCACTGGCCACCCTCACGGCTATAATAATACAGTTCCCGCTCTTGAAGATAGAAATAATTTATCACCTTCAACCACACTGTTCTCTCCAATGCCTGTGACCTTTTGCATCTCAACAGTAATTAACGTAAGATTAAGTAGTGTTTAGGTTTGGTTCTCCTTTAATTAAAACGTTATTATTATCCTTATAATTAAGTTTTAAACCGTTTATTATCTTAACTAATCTTTACTAAATCTTAAACTCTAGATTCCTATCTTTAAACTACTTATACTATTCTTTAAACTTAGCGTAATAAGGCTTCTAAGGTCGTAACGCTAGTATTATAATAATATATAATCTAAGGATTAACTGGTCTTTTATCTCTATAACTTCTTTTCTTAATAATTTATCGTCTAAATCAGATCTTCCTTATTTACTAGAGACTAGTCTAAGGTATAGATTATTATAAAAGTAATAAAGTAGGCTTAACTATATTATATAATTTATAATATAACAGGTTATTATTAAATAGCTAACTTACAAGTACTAATAATATATAAGAGGTAAATACCTTTAGCCTTAAAAGAAGGGATAGGTGTTTTTCTACTTTTTAATTATTAAGAAAAGGTTACTATTAGGTCTTTATTACTTATAAATTATATTATAGTTAAGTAGTGTTGGGCTTAGACTAGATTAACTTAAAGGACTTTAAGTTACAGGTGTATATTAATGTTTAAATATAGTAAGTTTAGCTTCAACTCTTTAAGACTCCTAGTTAAGGTATCTACCTTTATCTTTATTACTAGGGTTATTAGGTAAAGTTCTCTAGTTCTGATTAAAGAAATATAGTTACTTTTTTCCTTTTTTAGAATAAGAGAGAAATCTTTTATATTATTTTTAGTAAGAGTAAATAAGGGCTTTAAAGTAATAGATACTGTAATCGCTCCTTTTAAAAGGTTAAGAAGTTAAAGGTGTATAAACTCTTTATTTACTAAGTAACTGTTAGTTATAAAACTAATAGCCTATTTTTTAAATTTGTTGTAATTAAAGGCTTTAATTTAATTATTAGATTTATTTTGTTACGGCCTGCTCTTAACACACCGAGGTAGGTTAGGTAAAGACAGATCGTAGTAGCGGACAGGGTCTAATTGCTATAAGGTGATAGGGATAAGATGACTGAGCGAAGGCTAGCACAACTCTTGGGGCAGTACACTACTATACTTACCGACTGCTGCGTTAAGGATTCTCTTCCGTCTTTATGACAAGTCCCTTTCCCCGATCCATCGCCTCGCCATTGGTCATATCTTACACAAAGCACTCCCCAATCCCACCTTATTATAGTAAACGCCGATTCGGGTTGCCGAGTGACTAGTTGTAAAGCTACTGGCATACTGCAGGCGCTGTGATATCCGGGCGGTCGGAGCAGGGTGCCTCTGTGGGCCGCCAGTGTCGGTGATACATAGATGGTTAGGCACGTTGAGGCCCCCTAGCTCCTCACATAACAATTTGGCGCTGAGCTGAATTCAGTTTCTACACATAGTATGCCACCAAGTCATTTGGTAGAACAACATGTGACAGCAGCAGCTGTGAAGTTATGTGGACCCTTGAATACCCTTTCCTTCACGTTGCCACAGGTAGGTAGGTTTACATGATGCAGGATAAAGGTTGGAGCTTCAATAAATTTAGTATCTTGCAAGTGCCCGGCAGACATTTCTGGGAATTCGCCACTTTGAATTCTGGAATTAAATGTCCAATCTCAGGTAGGGGAACTCCCGTCAGACCCGATCCGGGCCTTCGTTGCGGATGTAAACCCGCTGCGGCCGCCTTGACTGCTGTGAAACTTCGGAGGGTATAGCGCTGCTACTGGGACTGTCAGTATCAGTGGATTCACTTTTTACTGAAACGATAGTGCAGCGGTAGCGTTTGGCAACTGCCCCCTGCCGGCGTCAACTCGACGTGCGTCTTGCTGCCAGTGGTGGACCTGCTCTGACGTCACTGCTTGTGGAACAAATGTGAGAAAACGCAAACAACAAATCTCCCTTGTCTAGATAATAATAACCTGCTCCACTCTTCCGCCTTGAACCCAAGCGAGGGAATCCTTTGCACCATCCCATACCGAGTCTCCAAACATACTCTTGTGACTCCCATCCGTGTTCGTCCAGATTCCTCGAAAAGCGCCGATGCGGGTGCAGACCAACCGTCCGGGATACGGTGACTGCGTCTCTAGAACCCTATCCAGTTCCAAGCCGTACATTACAAGTTGGTCTTCGGCGATTTCATGGCATAGAACCATGTAAATTCTTGCAAGATTACCAGACTGCAGACGTGATCCCTCCACACTCAAGCTAAGCAGATTATATGACCTTTGGTGAGAATGGTTGATTGCGATGGTTGCTGAGGCGCTGAGACCTTTAGGAAGCGCATCTTGTTCGGCCTTCGACAGAGGGATATAGCCCTCGTACCAGTCACAGTCTCGCAGGCGAGTCCCCGCAGGGATTAAACGCATGTTCTTATGATCTCTGTGGGGGCTCGCGTGGAACCTGTGGGTCCCGTTGTGAACGCGAATGTCGACGCCGTGGTAGTTTTTTGACTCGTGCCGTGGCTCAAATATGAAGCCTTCTAACACCAGCCCGCACCGGACACCTTCCCATAGGGATCCAAAGGTGTCTGTAACTCGCAATCCGCGCGCAGAACTTTGAATCTAGGGTCGAGAGTAGCCCCTTTCTGGCGGTAAATCGATTTCGGGCGACTGTCGGGTGGCGAAAGCTTGAATGAATTTGGGTTTACGAGAAGGCGGACGGTACCTCGCACCGACGCCTACGACCATGTTGGTGCGATGTACTCGCCTTGGCTGCAAGCTTCTTGCCGGGAACCCCACTTCAACTTCCAAAGTAGAGCCACTGGAAACTGGGAGCGCCACATGCCAGCAAGATAATTGTCGGGGCCCAAAGTAAAATTCCCGTCCGGCGCGGTATGCGAATAATTTTCCGCAAACCTCCGGGCCAGCCCGCCCAGCGCTGGGAGTATGTCGCTCAGAACAGTCAGACTAAGCGAGGTGTATGCTCGACAATGGCAACCCAGGCGGCAAATGCCCAGTTATCCCAGTCCTCTGTGGCTCCTGGGTTGTAAGAGTTTTTGCCGTTGTCATGGTTTTTTTTTTCGCCCACGACTGCAAATGCTCTGGTGGCCAGCTGTCTTTGGCCCCCTCTTTCCATGTCCAAGTCCAAGCATTCGCACCTCCGTGATGTTTGGCACTCAAACACAATCTCATCCCTGGTAAAGTGAGCGATGCGTACCGAGAGATGTCGCTCCTGGAACGCCCACTTGGGCGAGAGCCGCGCGCAGCCAGCGCACTATCATCAACGTTCCGAAACCTTTGGTCCTCCCACTCCTCTGCTGTGACCCGGAAGTCTGGATCTGTAGTGAGATATTTCTTTGGTGCTGCAATCGATCTGTACTGTTCATGCGCCTGATCGCCATCGTGCCGCCATTTCAATCCCCCCCAGGGTGTCCGATACAGAGGGACCTTCCAGTCTGGACCCCGAGCGTCGCGAAGGGAGAAAATCCCACGTGAACTGTCAGAAGCGGCCGTGGCAGCCACTGTCAGATATGCAGACGAGTAAATCATACTCATCTGGCCCGCTTGCTCGGCCCAATCCGCCTTGTCGAACTGAATGATACACAAGGAATCAATCCAGAGATAGCGAATGCAAAGACTTCTCGCAATACTGACAGCGTCGCGAAAGGTAGTAGGGAGTGAAGCAATGGCAATGCCCCCCAAATGTGCGGCGTACGTTTCACTGGTTGTCTTGATGCTCATGTGCTTCCCCCAGCAGTGGCTCAACGCAATGTATTGGACGCCACTGGTACTGGTAGTTTCCGCGGTCTGTTCAACCAGAAACACGGAATCTTTGGCTTTCGCAACGTCCAATAGCCTTTTGGGAACAAATGAATCTGTAACGCAGAGCCGGTGGTTTCGCACGCAGTTATCGACCCACGACTGGACCTTTTGGAGACATTCGTATGAGCCGCTCCAACGAGACACAGTCAAGCCGGGTCCGCAGGTATCTGGCTGAGGGGGGTGGCAATAGGCATCGCCGAGGAGGCTGGGACCATTGTAATCTACCAGCCAGCGATTAGAATGCTTCTGTGTGAGAGTGGGGTATACCACATACATTGCGTGTAATGAAATCTGCGCATTTGCCACGGGCTTGACCACTTATGTCCGCGATGTTCTACGGTTCGAGGAACCCGAACCTCCAGGTCGATCCCAGTGGTGGTAACGCTAAGCTGAAGTACTTGATCCTGGCACTCCCGCTTCTCGGCTTCCGATAGGTCCCCAAATATCGCCGAATAGAGGAAGCTGCAAGCATCGCAGGAATCTGCGTTCTTCAGCAGATCGTCGTGGGAAACGAGGACAACAGGGGTTGAAGAAACAAATAACGGTCGTTTTCCTGTTCGCAACTCTGGGCGCAAATGAAGTTCCGAGGCCAGGACAAAAAGCTCACGACGACAGATCGTGCACTCCTTGTGATTTTGGAGTCCTCGTGGCTGATGTAGCAATCTAGGGCCTATCAGTCCCCAGGCCCATTTCAGAGGCGAGTAGAAGCGTGAGGATCTTCGTAGCTTGGGATAGTATAGATCTGGCCAAGGCAAATCTGCATTGGACGGCATTTCGGCGACAAGAACTGATTAGTAACGTTGATCTTGTACACACGACGACAACAGTGCCGGGACAACTGGAAATATTTTGAGAAAGGATGGTCGATAGCCTGGCAGGCGGGCTGTCAAGAGAAAAACCCCTCACGTCCGAGAAAAGTGTCAGCCCCGACAACTTGCATATTTGCTAGGCAAATGCCAAGACACGTTTTGGGCAACCAAACTGGTTGCAAAAAAAACCAAAAAAAAACCACACTGTTTACCTTTCGAGACTTGTTCAGCCCCTCTAAATTGCTGGACGGTCAGGTACCTGAAAGTCCCACCACACCACTTTCACCACTTACAGATCCCCTGATGATAGTAAACTAACGAACTTCTGAGCAATAACTAAGAAGGGATGCTAGACAATCATCATCCGCACAAGCCAAAATCTTTGCGGTGTCGTGTTTTTTGCAACTAGTTGGCAGCCTATTTAAGTATCTACTTCAATTTGTGATGCCCCTCCGCCCATTGATTGCCACTTCCGCACCTGAATCTGGCTGGGGCGTTCTTACCACATTCCAGGTTGCCAACCAATATGAACCAGCCACAACTTGGAAGCCACGGCACGCTGCACCCCTTCCAAAACGCAAACAAATGGCACCCCCGTCTATTCTGCGCAAGAAATCACTTCAACACAAACTCTACCGCCTCCGTCGGCACTAACGTTGTAACACTCACATGCGGCCACGTTAACACACCCCCTTTGACCCTAAAGTCCAAATGCACCATCTGCGAATATTATACTTAGATCCCTGGAATCATAAAATCCTTCTCCCTAGTAAACCCCCCTGCTAGCGCTATGACCTGAAACCTCGGCACCGGTGCATTAAAGTCGACCTTAACCTCTATAACACATTTCTTGTTAGCGGTTAGCTTTAGGATGTCTACCTTGTAATCTACAAACTTAATTCAGAACGTGGAGGATATAAACAAAGCGTTAGTGTTAACGTGGTAGTTACCTGTTATAGGTGTTTTCGAGATTATGGTCTTACTGTTAATAGTAGTGTTAGTTTTGAACTTGGTTTTAACCTTGGGATTTTTAACGCTTATAAGGAAAGCGATGTTAAAAATACCGCTGTTAATAAACGTGTTAGTTAGGGAACTGGTAGAGATGTTAAAGGTGATAGTTTCTTTAATGTTAAGGTTAGTAATAACGTTTTTAAGGATATGGTTAGGGTTTTTAATGATTTTAATAGTGATGGTTTTCTTATCGATGAACTGGGTAAGGTTAATAGGGGAGTGTAAGGTGTTAGGCTTTTTATTATCAGCCTGTATGGATATAAAGATATTTTATCTTATAGTGGGATTATTAATAGGGAATAACTAGGTGTTAATATTAGGGATATTAGGCTGTATTAGGATATTACTGTTAAGGCTTAGATTATTAAATAGGGTAAAGCCTTAGGTATTAGTAGTTATATTATACAGGATAAATACTGTATATATAGGGGTTAGTGCTGTCTGTTATAAACTGTTTTTTAAATTAACCTTTAGGATATAAAAGAAGACACTAGGTTTGAAATAAATATCGGGACTGATTTTAATGTTACTTAACCCTGTGATTATATTATTAACGTTTTTAATTATCTAGATATATAGTATATTAATAAGTATAATATCACTTTATAAGTTAAACCCCTGCTTTGGGATCTTGTTAAGGGATTTTAAAAATGTTTACTTCTCTTTAATCAGGTTAACTTATAAAATGTTATTATTTAGATTATTTTTGGTTATAGGCACCTTATTATTCTTAAGTTTAAAGGGCTTTAAGTGGGAGGTTATATTAAAGCTAGTGCCTTTAAAGATTTGACTTAGAGATAGTTTAACGGCAAGCTGATAAAGATTAATATTCTAGTTAACTGTCCCTTTACCTACCTTATTACCTTTTAATCGTCGTTTAGGCGTTAAAACCTACACTTACTAACTTATAGGCCTGGGTTTAATTTATCTACAACGCTTTAGTAAAAGCCTTGAAATCTAAGATTAAGGAAGGTGTTATCTGATATAATAAATATGTAATAGTGATAAAAGCTTTAAAGGTTAAGTTATTAATATAAATTAAATAGAGAACGAGTTAAAAGTGTAGTGAAATTAAAAGGGTTAAAATTTATAATTTTAATAACTTTTAAAGTGGATAATTATAACCTCTTTTATAAATATTTCCCTTAGGTTATTATCGACTCTTTTACTAATCTATTTAATGGATTATTTAAAACTAACAAATGTTTTTATTATGTAAAGTGACACGGCTTTCTATCTCAGCTTATTAAAAGAAAGCCATACACCTTTAAATAGGTAAGTAGTGTATTAATATAAGAGTATATATAAAAGGACTGTGTTAGAAAGTGATGTGGGATGTTGCCTTAATTAGACTAAGATTATGTTATAATCTCTTTTTACAACTTTAATTTCCCTGATAAGGCTGTGTGGTAAATACTCTTAAGTGTTAGGTACAAGGAAGACCTTATATGGCAAGCTGAATATCCCGATAGTAATATCTCCCGATTAGGATTATTAAGTTATTTAGCTAGCTGAAAGATCTAAACCTATCCTGTCATTAACTTATCTTATTATAGGTAGTTATTTTCCACTTAGGGTTACATCCTTATATTCTGAAGAAAGAATTGTGGTTAAGTTATTAACAGGCTTATTTAAGGCCTGTTGTTAGGTTTTCACAACCCTAACCCGGCCGTTGCGGCCGGAGCAGAACGGCTGGATCCACGCAGCGGTAAAGCGGCTGGATCCGTGGATCTGCACAGCCAAGAACGCCAGGCTCCACAACCAACCTCGTATTTAGTCAGCCAACCTCGCTTTGCAGAAGCAAGTGTGGCCAATGCACTTTGTGTACTGGCCACCCTCACGGCTATAATAATACGGCTCCCGATCTTGAAGATAAAAATAATTAATCACCTTCTTCTCATACTTCTTGCCTTCTAACACCTGTACTGTATTTTATTCTCTTATAATGCCCCTTTACTTATTACAGGTGTTACAGGGGCTTAAGCCGAGATATATACTTTAAAGCTGATTAGCTTAATTAACTTAATATAATTAGTCCTTATTGTGTAGTAATTCCCATCTACCTCTTACCTTATAGGTTAACATATTTTAATATAATTATATCACATGACGATGTAAGAATAGTATGTTAGCGTGTTATAACTTACACCTAATACCTTTAATACCTAATACTTTTATTTAATATATAGCTGACTTAAAGATTAAGTTTATTATTTTAAAACTAGAAACCCCTTTTCCGTTCAGATACCTTAGCGGGGGGTATTAATAATAATACTTATAAAACATCTAGAAATAGTACTAGTATATAAGACAGTAATATTAAAAAGATGTTAGTTAAGTTCTGTCTTACTGTTATATAAAAGGGGAAAGTATATATATTTAGCTAAAGTATATCTAGGTGATTATTTTTTAGTTAATAGTCTTTTAATTACTGTTATAAAGGTTAATACTAATGGTTACGCCTGTAATGTATTATATTATAAAGATAAGGAGTCTAAAGTGGATGGTGATAATAATAGTAATAATGTTATTAAGTTCACAGCTAAAGTTATAAGTGGGTGAGATTAGGGTGATTCTGTTATTTAAAAGAATGTTAGTTTGGTATTAAAAGGGTATTAAAGGAGGTTATAAACTTAAGTTAACTATGATCCTATATCTGTAAGTCTAAAGGTTAATGATTATATAAGAGTTGAGGAAACTTAAGATTAAAAGAGAGACTTTGGTCTTTACCCTGGCCAGCTTACCAGAGCTTTAAATAAAGCAAATAGTCGAGTAGGGGCTAACGGTATTAATAATATTATTACTTTATAAGTAAACGAAGCAGTAGTGGTAGTTATTATCTGGAGGTACTAGTATATCTGTTTAACGTTATTATTGTAATATATTACACCTGTATAAGTAAGTTTTAAGTCTTTAATAAGACGATCCTTCTTATTCTTTTAAAGTTATACAATGTTAAGATTGACGTTTTAAAGGAGAGTAAACTTTAACTATTAAAATAACATTTTAAGTGAGAAGTTATTTTTAACAGGTTTAAGGCTGATAATAGATTTATATAAGTGTTTAACAGGTGTTATAGTTTTATTCTTACTGGCTTTAACAGTTTTTAAATCTTTTAAGTTAAGGATTATAGTGATTTTAGGGTTGGTATTAATAGTGTTAGATCCAGGTACAGTATATTTAGTTTTAAGCTCTTTTAGGGTTAAGTAACCTTTATAGTAATCTTTAATACTGTTATCCTTACTTTTGGGAAAAGGAGGTATTTTACCTTATTTTAAGAGAAAAGAATTAAAGGGAATATGTATATAATTAAGCTACTAGTCTTATAAGATAATGACGTATTAGAGCTATAACAGTTAAAACATAGTAATAAGAAAAGCGATATTAATATTTATATTAATAATAATATTAGTAGTTTATTACTTAGTTAATATTTACTTAATATTACCGCCTTTTATTAGGAAAAGTATAATGATAAGGGACGTAGTTATATTAAAGTAAAAGGGAAGTAAGAAAAAAGCGCATTTTACTAGGTCTTTATATAAGAGGACGAGCTATTTAATAATAGTAAAAAGATAATAACGAAGTACATGGTTATATAAGAGGTAATAAGCTATAAAGTAAAAACAGACATTATATTATTATTAATAACGTTAATACCTTTACCCTTAGTAATCTATTTTACGGTAATAGGTTATTAACCTTTAACCCGTAATGGATAAAAGCAGTATTATTACTCACTACTATCAGTTCTGACAGCAGCGATGCCGAAACCTATAATACCACTAATAACAGTATGCGTCGTATTACAGTACTTAGTTAGTCCGAAGTACCCGAGACGAAAGACTGACTCGGGTTCTTACCTAACGGGGAATCTGATCTTAGTGGCGAAGCCCAGCCAAACACTGGACAAGACGACAGTGCAAACCATGCCGAGCATCAGGAGGGCCGGGGCGCCAGCAAAGGCATCCACGTCGACAATGTTTTTCTTAATAGTGAACTGGTGCTGCAGCGCACCAAAGATATAAGGGCACAACGACTAGAACCAACCCACCCAAGGAAAGCTAATGGCGGCCAGAATGGCCGCCTGTCGACTTGTTCTACCTCCGATCGGAGGAACAGAGTTAAACTGACGCAAGAAAACGGAGACGTACCTGCGAGGGGGGGCGGTAGAAAACCGAGTAACAAAATCTAGCATGGGACAACCGAGTAGCAAAGCCTAGCATGAAACAGCAAAACAAGATCACAGATTACACCATCTTCCTTCGATCGAAGGGGCAGAGGTCACCCTGTCACGCTCGCAGTGGAATTTGTGGTGAAATCGTCGATTTATTCGCCCTGGAGTCACCTCCTTCGCCTCCTTGATGGAACCACGCGGTTTGAACCGCGCGGCGCGGCCTCCCTTTTTATAGGACGGCGCGCGCCAAGAGCATCGCTAATTACAAAAATTGGATACAGTAATAATGACAAGGAACCACAAGGGGTGGCTCGAACAGCCGCCCCGAGTCAATAGTGCTCACGACGTGACCGCCGACGCCGACACAACCAGCCAGCTCCATAACGGCAGCGGCACACATAGCCTGGAGGTAGGTCAACGACCGCGCCGACACGCTGGTCGCCCACGAGTTGGCCACATCGTTGGCACCGAGGAAGTATGCGTCGAAAAACGCAAATATGGTTGCGCTAATATTAATTAAGAGACTTTTTCTTAAATTTCTTCCACCTTAGCTGAAAATAAGTTTTACAAATCTAGTATAGAAATGTCATAATTAAGCCTTTATCGCAGGATTTTAGCTTAATTGCTCGTTCTTAAACTCTATACTTTTTCTTACAATAGAATTTAAGCTAGCCGTCAGTTATATATTTTTACAACTGTAATGAAATAACCTTTAACTTAGTAAATTTCTTTTTTATATAATATATATTAAAGTATGTCTTGTCAGCGTTTAAGGGGAGGAGAAACTTAGTTTTATTAAGTCTCTTCCACGGTCTCTAATACCTATATAAGTTAAGTCTTTTAGCTTGTTTTTTCTTATAAGTAATGTTAAATTCGTGGCGCCTTTACACAGTATTTTATAAGGTTATTAGAATATCTGGATAAACAGAGGAGTCTAATATTACTTTTATAAAGCATAAGAATAAATTATAAGGTAGCAGATGTAATAACGGTACAGAATATATATAGAAAATAAGAAAGGAATTTTATAAAAAAGATAATTTTACTTAGATAGCTAATTAAGTAAGAGGTAGGGAAGTGAGGAAGTGGCAAAGCTAGAGAAAACATCTGATTCTTATACTGTAAGAGTAATAACGTTACATCTTAAGAATTACTAAAAGTCTGTTTTATAAATTATTTAGTGACTTATAAGGGTGGGAAATAGTGTGACGATTAGTGGGAAACTGTATATGTTACGTTTACACTATTACTGTAAGTGAAAAAAGGATGGTGGGGCATGTAAGCGGTCGAAGCCGCCTAATTCGGCGGCAGATACCGCCTAATCCAGAGGTGGAAACTGCGACACTATGACTAATAGTACTCAGTGTTGCGACTTTCCCCGCCGGGTTAAGCGGCATCCAAAGCGGTTATCGACCCCTGTAAGCAGAGCATTACCTTTTGCGTCATTGTGTCCGGCTATTTTCACACCCCTCCTTTCTATCTACTACGTCATCAAGTAAAAGATGTCATCAAATAGAGAATGTCATGAAGTGGAGAATGTCATCAAGTGGAGAATGTCATCAAAACATGTTATTAAGTATCGCCTGATCGAAGGAAGTTAGCCGGGCCGTAGAGCCAGATGCGCCGGTAGTGGCTATGGGGTCGGTTGCGGCGGTCGACGTTGTAAACGGCGATTGACACAATCGAGCCGATACGGTCGATACATCCAGCGGTAGTGATGGCTTCAACAGATCCGGTCAGGAATAGAAACTAAGGAGCTTCCGGAACCGTCAGTTATATTTAAGCATAAATAGTCCAGCGGCTGCACCTCTGCTCAGAGGAAGGCCACGTCCCAATTAAGCTTTACACATACACTTACCTTTACACTCCTGGCTGTTCTATTCTGTAATCCCTCTTCGACTACTCCTATCCTTTAACGCCTCCGCGTTACAGATTCATTTTATCTAATTCTGCGCTCGCCGCTAGGTGGTGAGCTAAGATTGAGCTGGATAAACATGGTTACCCAGCTCAGTATTCTTCCTCCACTTAGCTTTATTGCCACATTCTGACAACCCCACTGTTCTGCCCAGCATCGCTATAAGTTGTGAGAAACGCTGCACTTTAGTTATAATCACTGCTAGAGAATTGAGAAAGAGTTACTTACTTGATTTTCCGCTAGCTCTCTACCCCACCCCCCTCCCCCCCCACCTCGAATTTTACGAGGGACGAAATACTCTTTTCTTAGTAACTTGGACTTATGTTAATCGGCACAGGCTAGGTCTCTCTCTTAAAGCAGAAGTGTAACTGTAATAACCTATGTAACCTAAACCCTGTAAATAAAGTTCCTGACTATAGCTGACACGTGAGAGGTAAGGCGTGTATATACAGAGTGTGTAAACGAAGAGTATAAGAGGTATGGTAGGTCACGTAAATTGTAAGTAGTCGGAAGATGTTTCAATGCAGCGGATGCAAGGCAGTATTATTATCGTTACTACCATAACAAAGGAAACTATCCTATAGAGCCAGGCCTATCCAGCGTATATATTTTAAGGTTTTATATCCTAAGCCTGAATGTCCCGTAGTTGGGACGCTCCCCTTTAGGTTACTTATAATTAGGTATGGCTTTATCCCGTCTCAAGCTAACTGGCTACCTTAGGACATTCCTAATTAGCTGTCCTTAGGATCCCCACTTAGTGGATACCTCAGGTTCGGGGTAGTCCTTTCTTAAGTCGTGACAGTAATGTCATCATCAGATTTTAATTATATAATCGATTAGCTACGATTTAGCGATCTAGTTTATGTATTAGATACCTTAAAAGATGGCTCTCTGGCTTCACTAAAGAGCCGAAGCAGAAGTAATTATAACCCTTATCTTTCTGATCGCTCTAGGTAGTTATCATAACAGTGGTGTAGCGTTTCTAACATCTACCATGCTATTAAGTTACAGTCATTAACGAAATCAGCTTCCGCTTTTTATTCTTACATCTTCTAAGCGCACGGGCCTTTATGCATTTAACTGCTTATACAGTACATTCTTACGTATGCCTTTATACCCGTCAGCTAAAGACGTCGTGTGTTACAGCTTGTATTAGAGCATAGCAAAATGTAACGTATGACGCTAGTGTAACTGAAAAGGATTAACGGGAGCGAAATTTCAGATAGGACAGAATTGTCATAAGATTATTCTACAGTATAATAGACTTAGCAGAGGCCTGTATAGCGCTGCTTGTGTGAGGAACAGGATTATCATAAGGAGTAATTAGCTAAAGCATACTTATAGAAACTGTCCTACCGTACTATTATAACGTATAGGCTGTGGAGCTTACACTGGCAGACTTTTTAATTTACGCTACGGCATTACACCTATTCCCTTTACTTTAACATTATAAATGATCTAAAGGGTAGATTATTACTAAGTCTCTTTAATCCTTTATTATTAGCTAGGGACGCTTACCGGTAAGTCTGCCCTTCTTTTTATAGCGAGTGCCTGTGTGGCCCAAACTAGCAGCGACCCGTAGCTAAGGCTACCGGGGCCGACGTGTAAAATGCCTTATAACTCCTTAAGCCTCTTCACGGTGGTAGGTTGAACGACTCTGCATAATTCTGGCTCCTTATTTGAAATTGAAAGTTAATGTCTGTTATTCTCCTTTATAGCCTGATGTCTCACTAAGTAATATCTTCTAACAGTTAGGTGTCCGTGGTGTGATAATAGTGGCTTAGCTAACTAAGCCACTACATAAGATGTTATCTTACAGTTTCTTTACATAAATGTGGTTTATAACTTCTTCCCTTTTAATACCTTTTCATATTAAAAATACAGTTAATACTAAAAATGTCGTTAATGGTTAAACTACCACCCGCAGAAGTGGACAGCATCTATAAGAACGCGGCGTGTACGATAATTGCAGTATCTGGCCGTAATGGCGATTACGGCTTGTCTGGGGTGTTGAGGATCTACTCTGGCCAGTTATCGGTGACTATCGGGAAAGACGCTTTCATTCAGACTATGCCTGATGCGTGATGGACGATTCAGAACAGTAAGTGGGCAACACGAGGATGGACCTTTTTAAGAAGGAGTGCTATCTCGTTAACGAATTATCTTTACCGAAGAGTAAGCCTTTTTCCAGTGTTATAGAATGTATTACACTGAGGCTTTCTACTGTCTAATTACCGCCATACATATCAAAAATAGACAGAGATTCCAGTCTGCTGTTCCGAAATGGCCAATTCCAGTTTCAGACATCAGCCAAAACTCATAGAAAATCATCCACTATATCTCTAAGTATTCCGTTCGGTAACTTAGGCATTCGGCCGACATAATTAATGCTTTTTAAGGTATCTTTAATGTCTTTAGGAGCGGGTGATATAATGTGGAGCAAATTTCTAGCATTCCTATTCTCCCTCTGTTTACAGAGGTGAGAGGTGGATCATTTAAATAACGCTTATGGCAAGTTATTAAGCGTTTCCTCATTAGATTGACTTGGTTCCATCTAAAATCGGGATAAAGGCGTCCCGGCTTCCTTAGTTGGTCTTAGGCAGGCTGGATTAGTCTTGTCGCTCCCTTCTTCTCGTTTAGAAAGCATTCATCTGTTACGCTGCTGTTAATCTTAATAGAGTTGGAAGCTTTCAACGGATCCTAAGTTAAGATTTCCGACGACTGTGTCGAATCGCTCTAATCTTAGACTCTCCCCTCTTATCGCTTACATCTGTTTACTTCAGTTTCCTCTTTTTCCGTCGGGCCTCTACCAGAGCTAATACCGCTTCTGGATATAAGTGGCGGTAACGATTTTAAAAACAAGGTATTGTAATTAGGAGGCTGGGCTGTTAGATTTAAGCTACTCTTAGGCTTAATCGCTTACTCCTATCTGTTTCTTAATAGGAGTGTGGATTAAGACGAAGGATTTTATTAGCGGCTTAAGGAGCACTAGTGGACTGGAATCCTTTTAGGGAGTTCTAAACGCGATACTCTTAGCAAATTATCCATTAAAGAAACAGGAAATAGTGTTATTTTAGTTAACAACACTAGAGAGTGTGTGGAAAGAATTAACTTATTTACCCTAAATGACATCTAAGCTTATAAGTTTAATAACCTACCCCCTATAAGCGATGCGCTTGACTGCTATGGAGCTATTAGGTATGTGACGGCGCATACGGATGAAGGAAGGTTTTTAAAAGGTTAGCTTATTTATGGGATAACGTGGAGAAGTTTAAGTAGGGAGGAGCTTCATAAGATATAGGATAGGCCTTAGCGTTAGACTTTAATGCGGATTAGCTAATATACATAATTCTCTAACTTATGTAGCTTAGCACGACCTTGGAACTCGAAAGTCAATGTTTTTTGTTAATATGTGGAAGTAATGTTTAAAAAGACGAGAAACTGGTAAGAGTGTCTCTTTTTTTTTCAGCTGCGTCACTGGACTGTCCTTGTAACGAGGTTAACGGAAGATGTAAAAGGTACTGATAGAAGGAAAATGTGGAACGTTTTGGCTGAGGAACGAGGGGCTCAGGAGCAGCGGAAGTGCAGTTGCAAAGTGACTTGATTTGGTAGAAAAGGGGAGTGCAAAGCACTCCCTAGTTATATATAAATGGAAGCTCCCTGTGTGTGGGGAGAGCATATGATCCAATGCCCCTGCGCTCCAGGCTTACCTGGAGCGGTAAAGCGCCTGTGCGCCTGAGCGCTAAGAACTGCCGCTGCAGTTCGACACACCCCCCAGGTGCTTAAAACGCAGTTCTAAGCGCCTAAACGTTTGAAAAAAAGTTCGCTATAAACAGAAAATAATAAAGTCCAGAGGTTATTTAAGCCTGTAACTTCCTAAATTATGCCGCTTAAGTTAATACGTAATTATGTTTTTAACATACACTAAACTTAAAACGGTAAGCTTATATAGTGGTTTAAGCTTCTCAACTCTATGCTAAGAGCTCGCGATCTTTCCCCGTTTATTTACTTTCTTTAAGCAAACATAAAAAATTAAAAACACTACTATTCTCACCCCCTACTCCCAGCTATTATAACTAACGTAAAGACCATAGGCTTATACCTTAAGAAAACGTAAGTCCTGCTCCTTCTACTTAAAAAAACTGTCGTTTTTACTTACTAACCTACTCTTACACCTTTTAAATCTCATTAAAAGTGTAATTAATCTTATCTATAAGTGTTTCCACCACTCTTTCTTCTACTTTAGTTTTAACTAACTGTAATTAAAAGCTTCTTAATAAACAGAAAGCATTTACAGTGTAAGTTTCACTTATTCTTATTATTTAAAAGTAGTAATTAACTTTAATTTAAATGTTAAAAAGCTTATACCCCATACCCACACCCTAACCTTATCACCTAAGCTGTTTAGCTTAATCTTACCTGCTTACTCGCCTTCTTATTAGGAGGAGGATAAGGATAAGGATAAGGAGGAGGAGGAGCTTTCCGTAACTCCTTATCACTTTATTTATAATACGGCTAGTCTGTAAACCCTTATATAAGCTGCTCTTTTCTTCTTAATAAATACTTAACTTACTGACTTTAAAATTGTTGGGTTTTTACAACCCTAACCCGGCCAGTGTGGTTAGAACAGTGTGGCTGGATCCACGCAGCCGCTCCGCGGCTGCATCCGTGGATCTGCACAGC
>Ga0247770_1000027_pt1 | contig 110488 bp, 103 predicted proteins | sample UWRJL136409B6_FD_179943 | JGI IMG/M metagenome (GOLD analysis project Ga0247770, IMG submission 179943) | Plant litter microbial communities from Arlington Agricultural Research Station in Wisconsin, United States - UWRJ-L136-409B-6 | ecosystem: Environmental > Terrestrial > Plant litter >...
CCGCCGCCCGCCGGGGCCCCGGCGCACGCCGTGGTCCCGATTCTCGACCCCGTGCACCCTGGAGATCCGAACATGCGCAAGATCCAGCTGAACCTCGAGTCGATGAGCGTGGAGTCGTTCGAGACGGACTCCGTCCCGGCCGGGCGGGGGACCGTGGCCGCCCACGCGGTGCGGACGTTCAACGGCTGCGGCTCGGAGATCGACCGCTGCCCCAGCGCGCGCGGCTGCACGTCGTTCGGCGACTGCCTGACCCAGCTCTGCTGATCGGCCCCGCGCGGCAGCGAGCCCGGCGCCGCCACGGGCCGGGCTCCCTCTTTTCCGACATCCGGATTCCTGGAGATGGATCGATGCGCAAGATCAAGCTGGACCTCGACTCCCTGGGCGTGCAGTCGTTCCGGACCGGCGCCGTCCCGGACGCGCACGGCACCGTGATGGCCCACGCCGGGCGGTCGGCGAACGACGCCTGCCCCAGCTCGCGCGGCTGCACCGAGATCGGCGACTGCTACACGCAGCTGTGCGCGACCCAGGACCCCAACCTGTGCGTGTCGGCCGACGACGCCTGCCCCACCCGGCTCTGCGTCTGAACGGAAGGGGACGGGGGACAGCCTTCGACGGCGCTTCCCGAAAGCTGGACCCGCATGAAAAGGCCCGGCACGGTCGAAAGCCCGTGCCGGGCTTCTCTCACGACTGTCGTTGCGTTATCAATCCTTCGCCAGCCCGCGGATCCCCGGGCCCATCCCCCACCCATCCCTCCGGAGACGCACCCGTGCGCAAGATCAAGCTGAGCCTGGAGAACCTGCGCGTCGCCTCGTTCGCCACCTCTGCCGCCGGCGAGGGCCGGGGCACCGTGGTCGCGAACGCGAAGACGGTCGACGCCTGCAACTCGAACTACTGTCCCTCCGTGCTCGACGACTGCCCCTCCGCCTATCCCGCCGCCACGCTGCCGTGTAACGGGTGCGTGGGCACGGAGCTCTGCCTTTGAGGCCGGGGCGGCGAATCCCCCGAAAGACGAAAGCCCGGCACGGTCCGCGACCCTGCCGGGCTTCTCTCGCGAACGTCGATGCGTGATCGACCATCGGCCGGCGGGTGCCGGCCGATCTCCCCACACCATTCCGGAGAAGCTGCAATGTCCAAGCTCAGGCTGACCATCGAGGATCTGTCCGTCGAGTCGTTCGCCACCTGCGCCCCGGAGGGCGGACTCGGCACCGTCCACGCAAACGCGAAGACGGTCGACACCTGCGGCGAAACGGTTTACGGGAACGGCGCCTGCTCCGCGGACGACAACTGCTACTCGGCCCCGCACGCCTACACCCCCTGCGCTGGGTGCGTGGAGACCGCCGACCCGACGCTCTGCCTGATCGACGGCGGCGAGCTCGGGTGACCTGAGCCCCGGCGGGGAGCGATCCCCGCCCTACGAGCCCCTGGATCGGAATCCGCGCCGCTCGACTCGCGCGGCCGGGAATGGAGCCGGTGGACAGGGGGATCGATCCGCCGCGCAGCACGAAGCCCGGCACGGTCGCTGACCGTGCCGGGCTTCCTTTCGTCTGCCCCCGAACGAGAGACTTCCCCCATCCATGCAGGCTGTCCCCTGTCCCCTGCCCCCTTCCCTTCTCCCCTATCCCCGCCGCGTCCCCCGGTCCGTCCGCACCACCATCACCCCGCCCAGCGTGAGCGCCGCGCCCATCAGCGCCCACGGCGACGGGCGCTCGCCGATGAGGAGCGCGGAGGCGGCCATGGCCACCACGGGCGTGAGGTTGGAGAAGATGGCCGTGCGCGTGTTGCCGATGCGCTCCACGCCGCGGTACCAGATCAGGTACGCGAGGCCGATGGAGAAGAAGGCGGAGAACAGGAGCCCGCCCCACGCCTGCCATCCCACATCCCACCGCTGCCGCGTCATCGCGGGAATCCCCGCCGCCAGCAGCCCCACCGTCCCCACCCACATCGTCCACGCCGTGGTGGCCACCGAGCCGTAGCGGCTCACGATGGGCCGCGAGCCCACGGTGTAGAGCGTCCACGCCACCGCGGCGGCGATCAGGATCATGTCGCCGATCAGCGCCTCGCGCCCTTCCAGCGACAGCCCGGCCCCCGTCACCAGCGCCACGCCGCCGATGCAGATGGCCGCGCCCGCCCAGGTGCGCCATCCCGGGCGCTCGTGGCCGGTGAGCGCGGAGACGAACGCCGTCAGCACCGGGGTGATGGCCAGGATCAGCGCCGCCGTCCCCGCGCGGGTGCGCGAGAGGCCCAGGATGAAGCACATCTGGTAGAAGACGTTCCCCAGCAGCCCCAGCGCGACGATGCGCGGCACGTCGCGCCGCTCCGGGAGCGTCAGCGGCCCCCGCGCGCGCAGCACCACCCCCACGAACGTCGACCCGATGATGAAGCGCAGCGCGTTGAACGCCAGCGGATCGAACGCCGCGAGCGCCTGCTTGGCGACGGGGAAGTTCACCCCCCAGACGAGCACCATCATCGCCAGCGCGGTCTCCGTCCACCCCCACGCCGGCACCGGCGCCGTCGCCTCGGCGCCCAGCATCCCGTCGTCCTGCTCCACGCTCTCCATCTCCACCCTTGGCACCGGGATGAAGCGGCGGGGGAAGGCGTCCCCACGCCCTCCCCCGCCGCGCTCCTGTCGATCGTATTCTATCCCGCCGGAGGTCGTGCTGCCACCTGACGGGCCGCCTCCGCCGCGCTTTGATCGGTTGCAGTCAAGCAGTCATCCCGAGGGCCGGACGCACGCCCCTCGCCTCCACGCGATCGCCCGCAGGCCCGTGGAATCTACTCCGCCAGCGAGAGGCCCGGGCGCGGCAGCGGCGAGATCGCCGGCCCTCGGAACGGCTGGGCGACGGCGAAGAGCTTCCGCGCGCGCCCGACGCACCCTCACCCCTCGCGTGATGGTCCGCGAAAACTGCCTCGCGGACTCATCACGCTTTCCCCTCTCCCGATAACGACCCGATAACGGGAGAGGGGGAACACCTCGGCGCTTCGCGCTTTCGAGCGGTCCGTGCGCGGCTCCGGGACTCTCTTCGATCCGAATCTCCGCAGCCAGTGGCAGATCAGCTCGATGTCGCGGGACTTCGTGGACCGCTGCAGCCGCCGGGGGCGAGCGACGGTGCCGCCCTACTTCCCATCCAGGCGCTCCGCGAGGGCCCAGGCGAGGAGGGGGAGCATGATCTCGTGGTGGCCGGTCAGGTGGAAGCCCTGGCCGCCGCCGCTGCGCGTGGGGCGCTCGACGACGTTCACGCGGGGGCGGTAGTGGCGCACCATGTCGAAGTCCACCGCCGTGAAGCCGCGCGGCCGGCCCTCGCCCAGGTTGCGCGCGACGGTGAGCGCCTTGAGGAACACCTCCGGCATCACCACCGCCGACCCGAAGTTCACCACTACGCCGCCGTCGTCCAGCCCGGAGAGCGCCGCCGCCAGCCGCCGGAAGTCGCGGTGCCCCGTGTCGCCGATGGCGGCGCCGTCCGCCGCGGGGTGCTGGTGGATGATCTCCGCGCCGATGGCCGGGTGCATGGTGTAGCCGACGCCCAGCCGGTGCGACTGGAGGAGGAGCGAAAGCTCCGGGTGCGCCAGGTCCCCGCGCTCCGCCAGGTCGCGCGCCAGCGACTCCCCCATTCCCCACCCCTCGCGCATCCCGCGGGTGAAGGCGCGGTTCATGTCGCGCCCCGTCTCCTCCGCCATCCCGAACGATCCGTCCGCCAGCCCCGCCTCCACGTCCTCGCTGGTCCCGCCCCAGCGCGCCATCTCGTAGTCGTGGATGGCCGCCGAGCCGTTGGTGGCCACGTGCGTCGCCGCCCCCCGCCGCGCCAGGTCGACCAGGAGCGGCGCCAGCCCCGTCTTGACCACGTGGCCGCCCAGCATCCAGACGACGGCCCGCTTCCGCTCGACGGCGGAGGCGACGGCGTCGGCCACGCGCAGCAGCGCCTCCGCCTGCAGGATGCGCGGGAGCGAGCCCACGAACGCGGCGAAGGTGCGCGCCTCCGCCTCCGTGGGCGGAGGCGAGGCGAAGTCCTCGGCCCGCACCTTGTTGGGGCGCGACGCCACCTCCACGGTGCGCACACGCGAAAGGTCCGCCTCGGGGGGGCTCCCCGGGGCGGACCTCTGGATCTGGCCGTCGGAATCGGTCACGTCGGGTCCGGTCCGTCGGGGATGGGTCAGCTGCGCGGACGGAAGCTGCGCAGCGACATGGTCAGCGAGCCGATGCGGCTCACGCGGCTGCGGATGAGCACGGGGATGCGGTGCTCGTCGTCGGAGAAGTAGATCTCCGCGCGCCCGTCCTCGCCGAACAGCCCGTCGGTCTTGATCACCGGCTGCACCACGATGGTGTTGAAGGTGCCCGCCGGGACGCGCACCCGCTCCTTGCGCAGCACGCGGATCACCACCGGGTTGCCGTCGTCCTTGAAGTAGCGGCTGAGCGTGTAGACGTCGCCCACCTCCATGCTGCGCGTGCGCACGAAGTACATGAACGACAGGTCGTCCAGCGGCTCGCGGTGCGCCAGCGTCCCCGTCTCGCCGTTCTCGCGGCGGAAGCTGAGCTGGTCGGGGAAGAAGTCGTAGGTGCGGTTGCGGCGGTAGCGGAGCTCGTGGATCACCTGCCGGAAGCGGTGCGAGAACATCCGCTCCGCGTCGATCCAGCTCTCGTACCGGTCGTTGACCCGCGCCGGCCCCAGCCCGCCCGTGATCTGCATGCGGGTGTGGAAGGTGGACCGGCCGCGCACCGTCTCCATCCCCACCACCTCGATGGAGCCGCTCCCCACGGAGAGCGCGCCCAGCTTCACCTGGTACTCCGCCCGCTCCCCCACGCCGAAGGGCGTGCGGGCGCCGCCGCCGTTCTGCGCCGCGCCGGTCAGCACCACCACGGACGAGAGCGCGAGCGCCCCCGCCAGCCATCTATGTGCACGCTGGAAAACCTTCATCGCGTCCTCCACTCGGGTACTGCACGGATTGTCGAGACCACGGAATCGCGCCGTCCGCGCGCGGCAATCCGCGCGCGAGCGCCAGCCATCCTGAAACCACCGACCCCGCCCGAAGTTCCCCAACGCGACAAGCTTCGTCAGCGCGGAACCGCGAGTCGCGGACGGGGCGGACCTACTCCTCGCCCGGCCCCTCGCCCGCCGGCGGCGTCCGCGGCCGGTCGCCGCGGGGGCGGCGCGGGCGCGAGCGGCGGCGCTTCCTGGGCGCGGGCGCGTCGCCGGAAAGCTCCCCGGCGGGCGCCTCCATCGACGGCGCCTCGGGAGGCGCGGCGGCGGGGATCCCGGGAGCAGCGGCGGCGGCCTCGGGCGATGCCCCGCGCGGCGGCTTGGGGCGCTTGCGGCGCTCGCGGCGGGGACGCTCGGGGCGCTCGCCCTCCAGCGTCTGCGCGGCGGGATCGGCGTCGGCCACGAGCCCGGTCGGGGCGGGGGGCCGGGACGTCGCCGCGGAGGCGCCCGGCGCGGGGGGCCGGGACGTCGCTGCGGAGGCGCCCGGCGCGGCGGGCCGGACCGAGGCCGCGGAAGAGCCCTGCGCGGCGGATCGGCCGGATGGTCCGGAAGCGGCCGGCGCGGCGGGGCGGGCCGGCGGTCCGGAGGCGGCCGGGGCTCCCTGGGCGGGAGCCGAGGGATCGGCGGCGGGGGTGGCCAGGCGGCGCGGGGCGCGGCGGGCCAGGCTCCACATCTCCTTCACCGTCCCCCACGGCCGGAAGCGCGTGGGCCGCTCGCGGCGCGTGTAGCGGAGCGAGACCTCGACGGCCTCGCCGCGGCGCACGTGCGGGGCGGCGACCAGCAGGAGCTCGGCGTTGGCCGCCCAGCCGGTGCCGGCGATCAGCGGCTTGCCTTCCCGGTCCTGCAGCGCGCGGCGGATCACCTGCACGCGGTAGGCGCGGAAGCCGGAGAGCGGATCGCCCAGCTCCCGGGCCAGCGGCGCGCGCTTCAGCAGCCAGGGAAGGCCCTTGCGCGACCAGTGGTAGCCGCGGGTCATCTCCCCCTCCACGCCGGCCACGGTGGTCCCCACCACGTCCGCCCCGCCCTCCATCCGGCGGATCAGGTTGGGGAGGTCTTCCGGGCTCTCGGTGAAGTCGGCCTGGAGGGTGACGATCACGTCGCGGCGCGGGTGCGTGGAGCGCTGCGCCGCCTCGCGCAGCAGACGCTCCAGCGACGCCGCGTACCCCAGCGTGCGCTCGTTGCGCAGCAGGGTGAGCGGGAGGACGCGGGCGTAGGGCGCCAGCACCTCCTGCGTGTCGTCGGTGGAGCCGTCGTCCAGGACCAGGACGTGGTAGTCGCGGGGGAACTCCTCCATGACCCGGCGGATCCGCCAGAGGAGCACGCCCACCGTGCGGGCCTCGTCGAGGGCGGGGATGCAGATGTAGATCACGCGTCGTCCTCGTCGTCGTCGGCCTGCGCCACGGGGGCGCCGGCGATACCCCGCTCTTCGGAACCGGGTTCCGATGCGGGCCTGGATTTCCAGCGTCGATGGAACCAGAAGTACTGCTCCGGCGCCAGGCGCACCTGCGCCTCCAGCCGCGCCGCCAGCTCGGCGGTGAGCGTCGCCACGTCGGCCTCCAGGTCGCCCGTGCGGACCACGGGAACGCGCTCGCCGGCCACCTCGTAGCGCACCGCGGATCCAGGCAGGCGCCGCGCCACGCAGCTGAAGACGGGCGCCCCCAGCCGCAGCGCGAAGAGCGCCGGGCCGCGGTGCGTGGAGGCGGGGCGGCCGAAGAAGGGGACGAAGATCCCGGCGCGCCGCGCGTCCTGGTCGCCCACGATCCCCACCACGCCGCCCCTGCGGAGAAGGCGGGGGACGCGGGAGGGGGCCTCGCGCTGGGTGATGGTCTCCACCCCCAGGCGGTGGCGAAGCTCGTTGAGCCGGTCGTTCACCAGCCGGTTCCCCTGCCGCCGGACGATGGCGGCGATGGGGACGCCGCGCGCGGCCACGGTGGCGGCGGCGATCTCCCAGTTGCCGTAGTGGCCGGTCACCAGGAGCACGCCCTTCCGCTCGGCCAGGGCGGCGTCCAGCTCGTCCCACCCGCGCGGCACGGTGCGCTCCACGATCGCGGCCGCGTCGAGCCTGGAGAGGCGCAGCATGGCGGCGGCTTCGCGGCCCAGGTGCTCGTAGGCGGCGAGCGCGGTGCGCTTGTGCCACGCGGCGTCCTTCTCGGGAAACGCGAGGCGCAGGTTCTCCACGACGGTCTCCCGCCGGAGCCCCATCCGGTACACTCCCCGCCCGATCCGCCGCCCGACCGCGTCGGCCGCGCCCTCGGGGAGGGTGGCCACGGTCTTCTCCAGCGTCCGCGCCAGCGCGTACTCCGCGCGGTGCGCGAACGAGTAGCGCGGCTTCGCGGCCTCCGTCTTCGTCAGCTCTTCCGCCATCCCCCTGGACAATCAGCGCCGGCTGATCCGGCGCGCGCACGAGAATCCACCGAAGCGCCCGCGAACCCGCCGGGCCGAACCGGGCAAATTAGCCTCATACCTAGCCCGCGTCCACACGCGCCGTCTAGCAACGAATTGCGGTCCACGAGATTCGCCTCGCGGACCGCGTTCTGCGCGCTGTCTCACCCTATCATGATTCGCAGCGAAGTCTCTGCACCCAATCCTCGATAATGGGACGGATTTGCCGGATCTCGTCGGCCAGCCCATTGAGAAGGACGCACACGCCCTCGCGCATCCGACCGACCTCCGCTTCGGAAACGATCCGATGCGCACCGTATTCCAGGTCGTGCCGCACGCCACGCTGCACCTGCATCCCGGCGATCGCGCTCTTCAGCTTCTCCGGCGCCAGCGCAACTCCGAGCGTGAAGGTGTGCTGGTGATGGCCGGCCGCGCCCTTCGCGCGGTATCCACGCGCTGCGTTGAACGCGACGACGCCCTGGCGTGCTGCGTCGTAGAGGTTCTTGAACTGCCCCGTCGCGCTCAGGCGCGGAGCTGTGGAATCCTCGAACGACTCGATCGCCCGGCGCCAGAATCCCAGCACCTCCTGGTCGTCGGCGTCGAGCGGCTCGGCCCAGTGATTCGCGATCAGATGCTCGATGCTTTGTCCGGTCATGCGGTGAGCGCCTCCTCGGCCGAGCCGAGCGCCCACTGGGTCGACCCGGCGAAAACGCGCTTGAGATAGCTGGTGCCATCGCGTAATCGCTCCGCCTCCAGCTCGGCGGGCGTATATCGCTTCAGGTCGATGTCGCGTCCCAGCATCATCCCGGCTTCCATCGTCGCCATCCCCAGTGCGGCGGCATCCGCGGCGTCGTCGATCACGAGCACGTCGACGTCGCTGTCGGCACGCATGCGGCCGGTCACGGCGGAGCCGAACACCATCGCGCCGCGCAGGCCGGGCACTCCCTGGAACAGGTCTCCGATCACTTCCGCGGGCGCGGCGAAGGTGCGGATCAGGTCGCGGAGCGTGCTCCAGCCTTCGTGATCCGCCGCTCTGTAGAAGACGCGCTGCCCTTCCTCGCTACGCGAGACGAGGCCGAGCGCTTCGAGCGTGTCGAGCGCGTTCTTGAGCGACTGGCGCGAGAGGCCGAGCCGGCGCTGGAGGGCGCGGAAATGGAGGTTCGACTCGGGACGCGCGGCGAAGTGCACGACCAGCCGGCGCATCGCTTCGGAGCCGAGTAGTGCCTGGAGGGCCATCGTCATTCTCCCGTGATCTGCCGACCTAAATTTTAGGACAACAAGCCAGCGGGTCAAGTGCGATGAGTGCGAGCTACGCCTGCCGCCCGCCATCTCCCGCGCCGTACCGCTGCATCGCCAGCTCGACGCGTGCGAGGACGTCGTCGACGGTGATCTGGTCCATGCGGCCCTGCTTGGGGAGGCGCTGGGCGGGGTCGGGAGCGGCGCCGGGGTCGGTGTAGCGGTCGACCCAGAGATCGCTGTACGGGGCGCCGTACGGGCCGCAGCGCCAGGGGTTGGTGTGGCCGAAGAGGCCGATCCCCGGCACCTCCAGCGCGCGAGCCAGGTGCAGGGGGCCGGTGTCGGGGGCGATGATCAGGCGGCTCCCCTCGATCTGCCAGATCATGTGGCGAATGGGGTCGCCCATGGCCCAGGCGGGCTTGTGCGTGGCCAGGTCGGTGATCTCGCGGGCGATGCGCACCTCGCGCTCGCCGGGTCCGCCGATCAGCAGCGTGCGGAAGCCGAGGTCGCCCTCCAGCACGTCCACAAGGCGCGCGTAGCGGTCCGCCCGCCAGTCCTTGCGGTGGATGGCGGACGCGGGGACCAGGGAGACGACGGGCTTTCCATCGAAGCGCGCGAAGAACCCGGCCTGCGCGGCGCGCTCCTCGGGGGTGATGGGGATGCGGTACTCGACCTTGGGCGGGACCGGGAGGCCCAGGTGCTCCACGAACTCCAGGAAGTTGTCCTGCGTGTGGGCGCGCGGGCGCGGCTCCAGGTGGTGGTTGCTGGCCAGCCACACCCCCTCGAAGGTGCGCGCGCGGTCGAACCCCAGCCGGTGCGGCGCGCCGGAGAGGATCGTGGGCCAGACGCTCTTGAAGTAGACGTTCAGGTTGAGCGTCAGGTCGAACTTCCGCCGCGCCAGCTCGCGCCGCAGGGCCAGGACGCCGCGCGCGCCGTCGTTCTTCCGGTAGACGACGACGTCATCGACCGACGGATGCGGGCGGATGATCGGCGCGGGCATGGGCTGGACGACCCAGGTGATGTGGCGCGTCGGGTCGTCGTCCTTGAGCGCGTTGACGATCGGCAGCCCCTGCACCACGTCGCCCAGCCCCGTGAGCAGGACGATGCAGACGCGCCGCGACGGGTAGCGCAGCTCGCTCATCCCCCGATCTCCATCCGCCGAAACTCCCTGCTGATCCGATCCGCCGCGACTCGCCCGTCGCGACGCGAAGATGGCCGCGCGCAGTCCGCGAAGGCGGACCTGGTGCCGTCGTAGCCCCCGGTTTCAACCGGGCGGTCGGCATATCTTCGTCGGGAGACGCGCATCATCAATCCTCCCCCGCCTTCGACGTGAGGTAGGTGAGCTGGAGGAGGATGAGCTGGCGCAGCGGATACCAGCCGCGCACGGCGCCCTCCACCTGGTCGATCGACTCCGGGGCGAAGAGGTCGCGGAGGGGCGATTTCAGGAGCGGGGTCGCGCGGCGCTCGCGGTCGGCGCCTTCGGAGGCGGAGAGGCTGCTCCACTTGGGCCACGGCTGCTGCCGCCGGCGGATCTCGCCCTTCGCCAGGCCGCGCGCGGTGCGGGCGATGGCCAGCCCCGGGAGGAGGAGCGCGTTGCCGACGGGGCCGAAGGCGGGGTAGCGCAGCTTGGCGTGCGGAACGAAGCGCGTCGGCGCGAAGAACGGGCGCATGGCGGCCCCGAAGAGGCGGCGGTGCACCTTCCAGGCGGCGGGGACGGCGGCGGCGATCTTCAGCACGGCGGTGGCGTGGTAGACCTCGTGGCTGCGGAAGAGGCGGCGGTTGCCGTCCAGGTTGCCGCCGTGCTTGCGCATGGAGAACGGCCAGAGCACCGCCCACTCGTCCGCGCTCTCGGGGCGGAACCCGGCCAGCCAGTCGCGGAAGCGCGTGCGGCGGGCGTCCACCTCGGCGAGCAGGTCCTCGCGCATCATGGGCTCGCGGGCGACGCGGACAGGCTGGCGCTCGCGGCGTGGGCCGGGCGTGTACTCCGCCTTCAGCAGCGAGTCCGACGACAGGCCGCCGAGCACCACCGGCATCCGGGCGATGGCGAGCCGGTCGTGGAAGCCGTAGCCGTGCACGTCGGTGAACAGGTGATGCGCGCCGATCATCCCCGCCACGGCGCGGAAGCCGTCCAGGTAGTGCCCCGGCGCGCGCTGCCCCACCTCGAAGTCCGCCACGTGCGCCCGCGCCACCGCCCGCGCGATCCGCACCTCGCGGCTCTCCCAGTCCGCGTAGACGAACGACCGCACGCGCACCCCCGGCGGCACCGCGCCCAGCACCGCCCGCGAATCCTCCCCGCCGCTCAGCAGGAGCCCGACCTCCGGCAATCCCTCGGTCACCACGCGCACGTCCTCCGCCACCGCTTCGCGCAGCGCCTCCGCCGCGGCGCGCGGCGAGACGAACGCGCTGCGCTCCCTCGGGCGCCAGAAGGCGCGGCCGGCGTCGTTCCACCCGCCCATGGTGAAGCAGCGCTCGGTCGCGGGCATCGCCTGCTCGACGCCGCGATAGAGGGTGTGCGGGAAGGTGCAGGTGAGCGCCGCCGCGAAATCGGCGGCGGAGACGAGGTCGACGTCGCGGTTGCGGCCGGCCGCGCGCGCCACCGCGTCCACGTGGCTCCCGATCACCACCCCGCCCTCCGCGTCCGTCGACACGAAGACGGGGACGAAGGCGAAGAGGTCCGTCACCAGCGTGCCCGCGCCCGTCTCGCGGTCGATGCCGAGCGCGGCGAAGTGGCCGTCCAGGCGATCGTGCCAGGCCACGTCCCCGCCGGTCTTCAGCAGGTCGTGCACGGCGCGGCGCCGCTCGCCGCGCCAGGAGAGGCCGGGAGGTTGGGGGGCGATGCGGACGATGGGCTCGCCGATCAGCACGCTCAGGAAGCGCCCGTTGTCGATCATGACCGACGGCGGATCGTGCGGGCCGCGCGCGACGGCGAGCGATCCCCAGCTTCCGTCGCGCTGCACGATCTCCGGGGCGACGGGCGCGAGGTAGCGCTTCAGCACGCGATGGAGCTCGCCCGGCTCGCGGCGGCGCGTGGAGAACAGGAAGTCGCTCACGCGGCGTCTCCTTCCCGGGCGATGCTGGATGGGCTCGAACCGTGGCTGTCGCGGACCGGACGGTGTCGTCGCCGCCCGGTCCTGTCGCGGTGCCGGCTATAGATCCTTCGGCCCGCGGATGCTCGTGCGGGCATCCGGGTCGGCGCGGCCGGCCTCAGGATGACAAACGCGGGAGATGCACGGATGAGGATCAGAGCATCAGGATTCGGGATGAGCCTCGCATCCCCGTCGTCCGCCATCGGTTCCATGATCCGCATCTCCATCATCCCACCTCGGTCGATGGACGGCCCGCGAGCACGGCCTCGGCCTCGGCGACCATGCGATCGACGCTGAACCAGCTTGCGATGCGCCACGATGCCTCGCCCGCGCGGCGCCGCGCCTCGTCCGCGTCGGAGAGGGCGATGCGGATGGCGTCGGCCATCGCCCGCGCGTCGTCGGCGGGGACGATCCAGCCGGCGGCGGGGCGGTCGTCTCGGGAATCGATGGCCGCGCGGACGCCGCTGACGTCCGTGGCGGCGACGGGGGTGCCGGCGGCCATCGCCTCGAGCATCACGTTCGCCATCCCCTCGTTGCGGCTCCCGAGGACGAAGAGGTCGCAGGCGCCCAGCACGCGCGGCACGTCGTCGCGGAATCCCGCCCAGCGCACGCGCTCCGCCACGCCCAGCGCCTCCGCCCGACGACGCAGCGCCTCCTCCTCCGGCCCCGTCCCGACGATCACGACGTGCGATCCATCGACCTCCGCCCGCGCGAAGGCGTCGAGGAGCAGGTCGAACCCCTTCCGCCGGTGCACGTGGCCCACGCCGGCGATCAGCGGCGCGTCCGCCGGGACGCCGAGCTCCGCGCGGACGGCGGCGCGATCGTCCGGCGAGAGCGGCGGCGGGGGGACGATGCCGTTCAGGACCACGTTCACCGCGTCCGCCGGGAACCAGGGGGCGGAGCGGATCCATTCGTCGCGGATCTCGGCGGAGTTGACGATCAGCGCGTCCACGCGGCGGCGGAAGGGCCAGGTGTGGCGGCCGCTCCCCGGCAGCGTGCGGACGATCCCCAGGCGGACGACGACGCGCGGGACGCCGGCGCGGCGGGCGGCCCAGGAGCCCCACGGGATCCCCTTCCACGACGTCAGCAGGAGCGCGTCCGGGCGCTCGCGGCGGAGCCAGGCCAGGAAGCGCATCCCGCGCGGCAGGTCCGCGTAGGTGCCGGGGCGAACGCCGGTCGTGGGGATGCCGCGCCGCTCCAGCTCCTCGCGCACGGGACCGGCGCGGCGGCAGGAGACGATGACGCGATGGCCGCGCGCGATCAGGCCGCCGGCGAGCGTCGCCAGCCACTTCTCGTTGCCGCCCCACACGCGGGCGGTGTTCTGGATGACGATCTTCATCGCCCCTCCACCCCCAGCACCGCCTCCCACCGGTCCAGCATCCGCTCGAACCCGAAGCGCTCCTCCGCCACCCGCCGCGCCGCCGCCGCCATCGCCGCGCGCCGCCCCGCATCCCCCAGCACGGCGCGGAGCGCGTCCCCCACCTCCGCCGCGTCGAACCCTGTCGTCACGATCCCCGGCGCGTCCCCATCGAGCGGCGCCAGCGCCTCGTGCGCGCCGCTCACGGGCGTGCTCACGACCGGGAGCCCGCACGCGAGCGCCTCCAGCATGGCGTTGCTCATCCCCTCGCGGTCCGAGGTGAGGGCGTAGGCGTCGCAGGCGGCCAGCACGTCCGCCGCGTCCGTCCGCCAGCCGAGCAGGTGCAGCCGGTCCGCCATCCCCAGCGCCTCCGCCCGCGCCGCCAGCTCCCCGCGCCGCGGCCCGTCGCCCGCCAGGACCACGTGCGGCGCGTCGGCGAGCGGCGCCACGGCGTCCAGCAGGCGATCGAAGCGCTTCATCGACACCAGCCGCCCCACGGAGCCCACCACGAGCGCGTCGGGGGCGATCCCCAGCTCCGCGCGGACGGCGCCCTCGGGGAGATGGCGGACGGGGGGATGCACCCCGTTGTGGATCACCGTCACGCGCCCCTCCGACCAGCCGGGGAGCGCGGCGAAGGGCGGGCGGATGCGCTCGCTGTTGACCACGACGGAATCGACCCACCGCGACAGCGCCAGGCGATACTTCGCCCGCCGCGGCCCGTCGCCCTCCAGCCCGACCCGCGCGACGACGCACGGAACCCCGGCCAGCTTGGCGCCGAGGGATGCCCAGAGCACCTTCTTCCAGGTGGCGACGATCAGCGCGTCCGGGCGGTCGCGGCGGAGGGCGGCGGCGAAGCGGAGGGCGTGCGGAAGCGCCACGTCGCCCCCGATGGGGAGGACGCTCGCCGGGACGCCCAGGGCCTCCGCGCGCTCCGCCAGCAGCGGCGCGTTGCAGAAGAGGTGGACGCGGTGCCCGCGCCCCCGGAGGCCGGCGAGCAGGAGCGTGGTCGCGCGCTCCGCGCCCCCCCAGATGCGGGTTCCCAGGTGCGCCGCCACGTACACCGGCGTCACGCCCCCGCGTGCGTCCGCACGAACTCCAGCGCGGCGGCGGAGACGGCCTCCACGGTGAGCCCCGCCAGCGGGCGCCCGGGAAGCGCCGTCCCCGGCGGCGGCTCCAGGTAGCGGTGCGGAGAGCCCGGCCGGGTATCCGTGAAGGGCCGCCCCTTCCCCGCGCGGGCCACGGCCAGCGTGGGAACCCCGGCCGCCACCGCCACGTGCCGCGCCCCGCCGTCGTTCCCCACCCAGGCGCCGCAGCGGCGGAAGAGCGCCGCCATCTGCCGCACCGTGGACGGGCGGTGGTCCCACACCAGCGGCGAGCGGGCCGCCCGCGCCATCGCCTCGGCCTGCGCCCGCTCGCCCGGGCCGTGCTTCACCAGCACCCGCCACCCCGCGTCCGAGAGCGCGTCCGCCACCCGCGCCCACCGGTCCAGCCCCCAGTTCTTCGCGGCGACGCGGGTCACGGGCGCCATCGCCACCACCGGGGCGGCCCCGTCCAGCCCCAGCCGCGCCCACTCCTCGGCCGCCCACGCCTCGTCGTTGGGGGAGATGGGGATCTCCAGCGCCGCGTCGCGCGGATCGGGCGAGACGCCGAGCGGGCGGAGGAGCTCCAGCTTGGCGACGGCGTTGTAGGTGTCCTCCAGCGGCGCGGCCGGCACCACGTGCGTGTAGCGCCACTCCCACGGCCGCCGGTCGTCGAAACCGATGCGGAGCGGCGCCGGGAGCAGCGCCCCCACCGCCGAGGCGCGCGCCGCGTGGTGCGAGTGGAGCACGACGACCGCGTCGTAGCCCCGCCGCGCCAGCCGCAGCGTGCGGCTCACCCCCTCGCGGCCGCCCTTGCGGTAGACCAGCACCTCGTCCAGCCACGGGCTCCCGTCCAGCGCCGCGCTCTCCACCGGGTGCGTCAGGAAGTCGATGCGCGCGTCCGGCAGCGCGCGGCGCAGCTGGCGCACGGCCGGCGTGCAGAGGAGCACGTCGCCCAGCGCACGCAGCTGGACCAGGAGGACACGGCCGACGTCGCGCCGGCTCACGCGCGGAAGAAGGCGCGCACGGTGTCCGCCACGTACGCGCGCTGCTCCTCGCCCAGCTCGGGGAAGACGGGGAGCGAGAGCACCTCCAGGCAGGCGCGCTCCGACTCGGGGAACTGCCCCTCGCGGTACCCCAGGTGCGCGAAGCACTCCTGGAGATGGAGCGGCACCGGATAGTAGACCCCGCTCCCCACGCCCTTCTCCGTCAGGAAGTCGCGGAGCGCGTCGCGGCGCCCGCCGGCCACGCGCACCGTGTACTGGTTGACGATGGACTCGTTGCCGGGGCGGACGGGCGGCGTCACCAGCTCGTCGATCCCCGCCAGCGCCCCGTCGTAGAAGGCGGCGTGCTCGCGGCGCTTCTCGCTCCAGCGGTCGAGGTACGGGAGCTTGGCGTGCAGCACCGCGGCCTGGAGCGCGTCCAGCCGCGAGTTGTAGCCCACCTCCTCGTGGTGGTACATCTGCCGGCCGCCGTGCACGCGCAGCTTGGCCAGCCGCTCCGCCACCGCGTCGTCGCCGGCCGTCATCATCCCCGCGTCCCCGAAGGCGCCCAGGTTCTTGGTGGGGAAGAAGGAGAAGGCGCAGACGTCGCCCAGCGTCCCCGTGGTGATCCAGCGCCCGTCCTCCAGCCGCTGCCGCGCGCCGATGGCCTGCGCCGCGTCCTCCAGCACCGCGATCCCGCGCCGGTCCGCCACCGCGCGGAACGCCGCCATGTCCGCCATCTGCCCGAAGAGGTGCACGGGGACCACCACCCGCGTGCGCTCCGTGATCGCGTCCTCGGCGGCCTGGGGGCTGAGGTTGAAGGTGTCGGGGTCGATGTCGGCGAAGACGGGGCGGGCGCCGGCGTTGTGCACCGCTCCCGCCGTGGCGAAGAAGGTGAACGGCGGCACCACCACCTCGTCGCCCGGCTCGCACCCCAGCGCGCGGATGGGCAGCAGCAGCGCGTCCGTCCCGCTGGCGCAGCCGATGGCGTGCTTCACCCCCAGCTTCTCCGCCACGGCGCGCTCGAACGCCTCGACGACGGGGCCCAGGACGAAGCGCTGGTCCTCCACCACGCCGCGCATGGCGCTCCAGACGTCGTCCTCGACCTCGCGGTACTGCCCCTTCAGGTCCAGCAGCGGGACGTTCATCGATCCACCGTCTCCAGGATTTGTCGTGTGTCTCCGGAACGACTGCAAACAACGCGCGAAGCCGGCGCACTGCGACCGGCTTCGCATCTGTGTCTGGCGATCACCGTCGAAACCGCGGGATTGTGGGGCGGTTCGACGGGTGGTTACAATGCCTACGCGGCCCCCCTCACCAGCCCTCCCCCACAGGCGGGGCGCCTGTAGGGGAGGGAGCTCTTTCTACCGCGTCGCGGACTTCGGCGCGCACGGAAGTCTTCGCACCGCCATCTTCCCCCGGAACGGGGGAGGACAGACCGCCCCAGCGGTCAGGAGGGGGCGCCGCCGCCGCGGTCGCGCACCCCCGCCCGTCGCCCACACCAGGCCCCCGCCGTCAGTCCGATCCCCTCAACCCGCAGTCCGATCCCCTCAACCCGCCGCCGCCCCACCCTCCACCAGCGCGTCCCGCTCGTCCGCGGCGGAGAACTGGAGGCGGTAGAGGCGGCGGTACGTCCCCTCCTCGGCCAGCAGCTCCTCGTGGGTGCCGCGCTGCACGATGCGGCCGGCCTCCAGCACCAGGATCTGGTTCGCGCGGCGGACGGTGGAGAGGCGGTGCGCGATCACCAGCACGGCGCGGTGCTCCATCACCTCGTCGATGGCCTGCTGCACCAGCCGCTCGCTCTCCGTGTCCAGCGCGCTCGTCGCCTCGTCCAATATCAGCAGCGGCGGGTTGCGCAGCAGCGCGCGGGCGATGGCGATGCGCTGGCGCTGGCCGCCGGAGAGGCGCGTCCCCTTCTCCCCCAGCACCGTCTCGTACCCCTGCGGGAGCGCGGCGATGAACTCGTGCGCGTTGGCGGCGCGTGCCGCGGCCTCCACCGCCTCCCGGGGCGCGTCCGGGATCCCGTAGGCGATGTTGGCGCGGACGGTGTCGTGGAAGAGGATGGTCTCCTGCGTCACGATCCCCAGCATCCCCCGCAGGTCGGCCAGGCTCAGCTCCCGCACGTCCACGCCGTCCACCGTGATCGTCCCGGCCGTGGGATCGTGGAAGCGCGGCACCAGGTCCGCCAGCGTGCTCTTCCCCGCCCCGCTGGGCCCCACCAGCGCCACCACCTCGCCGGGGCGGATCGACAGCTCGATCCCCTCCAGCACGGGCGCGTCCGACGCGTACGCGAAGCCGACCCCGTGGAAGCGGATGGCGTCGCGGAAGCCGGGGAAGGGCGCGGCGTCGGCGCGGTCGATGACCTCGATGGGGGCGTCCAGCAGCTCGAAGGCGCGCTCGGCGGCGGCCAGGCCGGGCTGCACCAGCGCCGGGTACTGGGCCACGAACTTCACCGGCGACATCAGCTTCCCCGCCAGGAGGAGCGCGGTGATGAACTCGCTGGCGGAGAGAGAGCGCTCCTCCAGCACCAGCCAGCTCCCGTACCAGATCAGCGCCAGGATGGCCGTGGCGGTGATCATCTCCGTGGCCGGCGGAAAGAACTTCCGCCAGCGGTCGTTCCGGGCCAGCGCCTTCTGGTGGCGCGAGGTCAGCCGGCGGAAGCGCTCCTCCTCCCACCCCTCCGCCCCCGACGCCTTCACCAGCCGGATCCCCGACACCGTCTCCTGCACCTGCGCCGCCACCTCGCCCACCGCGTCCAGCACCTTGAGGACGCCGCGCCGCAGCCGCTTCCGGAAGCGCGCCCACAGCCCCAGCATGGGCGGGAGGAAGACCACCGCCACCAGCGTCAGCTTCCAGGAGAGGAGAAAGAGCGTGACCAGGAGGAAGACCACCTGGATCAGCGACGACAGCAGGCGCGTCAGGTTGTTGGTGACCAGCGAGCGCAGCTGGTCCACGTCGTTGGTGACGCGGGAGATGATCTGCCCGGTGCGCGTCTTCTGGAAGAAGGGAAATCCCAGCCGCAGCAGGTGCCGGTAGATGTCGTTGCGGACGTCGCGGGTGACCAGCCCCTCGATGAGCGTGGAGGTGTACCCCTGCACCCAGAGGGCGACGTTCTTGATCAGGAAGATGAAGAACAGCACCAGCACCACGTCGCGCAGCGCCTGCATGGGGGTGCCGCGCGCCATCACGCCCCCCACGGCCCAGGCCAGCGCGCGCTGCACCGGCCCGTCCCCCGCGCCGAAGAGCGCGCCCGCGCCGGCGGCCGGGTCGCCGCCGGTGAAGAGGACGTTCAGGAAGGGAATGACCAGCGTGAACGAGAAGGCGTCCAGCAGCGCGTAGAACACCATCGCCACCACGCACAGCGCGAACAGCCCCGCGTGGGGGCGCAGGTAGCGCAGGATGCGCAGGTACAGGCTCATCGCGGCGTCAGCAGCGCCACGGGAAGGATCATCTCCTCGGGGCTGATCCCCCCGTGCAGGAAGCTCCCCCGGTAGCGCGCCTGGTACTGGCGCAGCTTGGTGGGATACACGAAGAAGACGTCCTCCAGCGCGATCAGGTAGTTGGTGGCCTGCCGCCCCGGCGGAAAGCGCAGCTTGCGCGTGTCCCCGGTGGAGAACGCGGTCCCCGGCTCCTCCGCGCGCAGGTCGTCGCCGAACTTGTAGCGCAGGTTCTGCGTGGTGTCGCGCTTGGCGAACACCGTGGCGGGGCGGTGGCAGTGGATGGAGCCGTGGTCGGTGGTGACCAGCACCGGGATCCCCCGCGCCAGCGCCTCGCGGATGGCGGTCAGCGCCTCGCTCCGCTCGAACCACTGGCGGGTGAGCGCGCGCAGCGCCTCCTTGTCGCGCGCCACCTCCATCAGCACGGCGGACTCGGAGCGGCCGTGGGTGAGCTGGTCCACGAAGTTGAAGACCACGCCGGTGACGCCGGGGTGCGCCAGGTAGCCGGGGAGGCGCTTCAGCAGCGACTCGCCGTCGCCGGACTCGAAGACCTTCTCGTAGTGGACGGGAAGGTTCCCCTCCAGCTTGCGCACCTGCTCGCGGAAGAGCTCGCCCTCGAAGGAGTTGAGGCTCCCCTCGCCCTCCCACCCCCACCACCCGGGGACGCGCTGCGAGATCTGGTCGGGGTAGAGCCCCGAGAAGATGGCGTTGCGGCTGAAGGGCGTCGCGGTCGGGAGGATCGAGTAGTACAGCGCCTCCTCGATCTGGGCGAACGGCTCCAGCAGCGGCATCAGCGAGCGCCACTGGTCCAGCCGCAGGCAGTCGATGATGACGAACAGCACCTTGCGCCCCTGTCCCATCAGCGGGGCCAGGTATTGCGGGACCACGTCCACCGAGAGGGGCGGTCGGTCGGCGACGCCGTTGACCCAGCCGCCGTACTCCTCGCAGACGAACTGGCAGAACTCGCGGCGGAAGTCGTCCAGCAGCGTTTCCAGCGAGGCCAGGAGCCCGGTCTCGCCGGCCTGGCGCAGGCGCAGCTCCCAGTCCACCAGCTCGCTGTACGCCTCGCTCCACTCGCGCCACCCGCGCGCGGCGCCGTGCTCGGCGTTCAGCTCGCGGAAGCGGGTGGTGAAGTCGCGGGCGATGATCTGCTGCTGCAGCTGCTGCCCCTCCAGGAGGCGGGTGACGACGGAGAGGACCTGGCGGGGCGAGGTGGGCTTGACCAGGTAGTCGGCCACGCGGCGGCCGATGGCCTCGGTCATCGTGCGGTCCTCCTCGCTCTTGGTCACCATGACCACGGGGACGCGCGCGTCCAGCCGCCGCAGCTCGTCGAACACCTCCATCCCGCTGCGCCCGGGCATCTGCTCGTCCAGCAGCACCAGGTCGTAGGGGGAGAGGCGCAGCAGCTCCAGGGCGTCGTCCCCGTTGGAGACGGCGTCCACGTGGTAGCCGCGCCCCTGCATGAACAGCAGGTGCGGGCGAAGGAGGTCGATCTCGTCGTCGACCCAGAGGAGTCGCTTGGTCGGTGCCGGCATAGGGCGGAAAACCTACTCCCTGCTTACCTGGGGGTCAACGTGCGAACCGGCTGTATACACCGAATTGACAGGGACGGCCCCAGGGTCGCAGCTTGCCCCTCATGACGAGCACTCCCGAGACCCCCGAGGGCCTCAACGACTTCGTCCCCATGGAGGACGGCCGCACGCGGATGCTGGTGCGCCGCGGGTGGGAGGACGCCGCGGCGGTCATCGCCAACGCGGAGCGCGAGGGGCTTCCCACGGTGGAGGGCGGCCGCGAGGCGCACCCCGTCATCGAGCTCCCCGACGGCGGGCGCGCGGTGATCCGCCGCTACCGGCGCGGGGGGATGGTGCGCCACTTCAACCGCGACCTGTACTTCGGCGGCAACCGCGCCTTCGACGAGCTGCGGGCCACCGAGCACGCGCGCGCCGGCGGCGTCCGCGTCCCCCTGGTGATCGCGGCGATGGAGCGGCCGGCGCGGGTGGCGGGGTACCGCGCCCGGCTGGCGACGGTGCTGGTGCCGGACGCCTGCGACGCGGCGGCGTTCCTGGCCGTCGCTCCCGACGCGCGGCAGAAGCGCGAGGTGCTGCGCGAGGCGGGGCGCCAGATCGGGCTGATGCACGAGGCGGGGGTGGCGCACCCGGACGTGAACCTGCGCAACCTGCTGGTGGCGGAGGAGGGGGGCGCGCACGCGGTGTACCTGCTGGACTTCGACAAGGCGCGCGTCCTGGGCGAGCCGCTCTCGCGCACCCGCCGCGAGCGCGACCTGCGCCGCCTGGCCCGCTCCGCCCGCAAGCTGGGCGCCGCCATCGCCGCCGACGACTGGGCCGCCCTCCGCGAAGGCTACGGCGACGGCTGGCCCGCCGGCGTCGACCTGTCGGGCGAGGAAAAGAAGGGCGATCGGAAGGGAGACGCGGATGGCGCCGATCGCCCCGACATCGGCGGCGACCGCGAGGACTGAGGGGCGGGTCGACGGGCGGCCGTTCGCTTCGGCAGCGGCGGCGCCCCCTCCTGATCGCTGGGGCGATCTGTCCTCCCCCGTTCCGGGAGAGGTTGGCTCGCGACGTTTCTCGTGCGCGCCGAAGGTCGCTACGCGGTAGAAAAGGCTCCCTCCCCTACAGGCGCCCCGCCTGTGGGGGAGGGCTGGGGAGGGGGGCCGCCGCGGCATTGTAGACCGCCCGTCGCGCCGCGCAATGCCGCCGTACCGGGCTCTCCCGCGCACCGAAACCGCGAGGGAAACGTACGCTGCACCACGCACGAAGCCTCGCCGCTCGATCTCCAGCGCAACGGAGATCTCCGGCGAGGCTTCCCGTAGTTCTAGCGGGCGTGTTCACGCGCCCGCCGCGCCGCGGCCGGCGATCCCCCACCGCCTCCCCGGTAGAAATCTTTCTACCGCCCCAACGTCTTACCGCCCTATCGCCGCCGATCCATCCGCAGCGCCGTCTCCACCTTCTCCAGCACCTGGTCCACGGTGATGCGCTCCATCCTCCCCGGACGGTGCGGCGCGGTCACGGGATAGTCCTCGCCCGGATCTCCGAACGCGTCGATCAGCAGGTCGCGGAAGCGGCGGTAGGGGCCGAAGCGCTTGGGGTTCGTGTAGCCCATCAGCGCCACCGTGGGCGTGTCCAGCGCGACGGCGGCGTGCAGCGGGCCGGTGTCGGGGCTCACCAGCGCGTCCGACCGCTCCAGCAGATAGACGACGCGCCGCAGGTCCCACTCGCGCAGGTCCAGCGGCGGCGCGGACGACAGGCGCCGGATCGTCTCCGCCGCCTCCGTCTCCCGAGGCGACTTCCCCCCCACCAGGATCGTCCGCGCGCCGAGGTCCGACGCGAGCGCATCCGCCAGCCGCGCGTACCGCTCCGCCGGCCACTCCTTCGCCGGCTTGCTCGTCCCGACGACGAACGTGACGGTCGGCTGATCCGACTCCGGGAGCAGGGCGGCGTAGCGGGCGCGCTCCTCCTCCGTCGCGCCCAGTCCCCACTCCATCCGCCGCTCGACGCCGAGATAATCGAGGAACTCGAGGAGCTCGTCCTGGATGTGGGCGCGGGGGCGCGGGGGGATGCGCTCCGGCGTGAAGACCCACGTCGCGTCGCGCGCCCGCTTGCGGTCGAAGCCGATCTTCCGCTCCGCGCGGAGCGACGCCGTCACCAGCCCCGCCTTGAAGTAGCTCTGCAGGCCGAGCACCAGATCGAACCGCCGCCCCGCCGCCTGCCGGCGCAGGTCCAGGAAGCCGCGCGTCCCCGCCTTGCGGTCCAGCACCAGGAAATCGTCCGCCGCGCCGATCCCCTCCACGATGCCGCGCGGCCCCGGCTGGATCGCCCAGGTGATGCGCACCCCCGGCCACGCCGCCCGCAGCGAGCGGACGACGGGCAGCGTGTGCACCACGTCCCCCACCGCCGTGAGCATCACGACGGCGACCTCGCGCGGCGGATCGGCCCGATGGGTGATGCTCACGCGCGCTCCATCGTCCGCGGGCGATCGGCGTAGCGCCGGCGCCAGGTCTCCACGCGCTCCAGGACGTCGGACACGGCGATGCGGCGCGTGCGGCCGGGGCGCTTCTCCAGGGAGATGGGATAGTCCTCGCCCGGATCGCCGTACGCATCCACCCACAGGTCGCGGAAGCGGCGCCAGGGACCCGTGCGCTTCGGGTTGACGTAGCCCATCAGGGAGATGGTGGGCACGTCCATCGCCACCGCCATGTGCATCGGCCCGGTGTCCAGGGAGATGACGAGCGCGGATCCGTCGATCAGCCCGACGAGATCGCGGAGCGGCGCGCCGAGGGTGGAGACGACGGGATGCTTGGCGAGGCGGACGATCTCCCGCTCCGTCTCCAGCTCCCGCTCGCTGCGCCCGCCGGCGAGGACGGGAGTGAGCCCGTACCGCTCCACCAGCGCGTCCGACAGCTCCGCCCACCGCTCCGGCAGCCACTCCTTCTCCGGGTGGCTGCTCCCGATCACCAGCAGCGCCGCCGGCTTCCGGATGTCCGCGAACAGCTCGCGCTGCCGATCCCGCTCGCCCGCCCAGGGGCCGAGGTTCCACTCCACGGGCTCCGGATCGACGCCGAGGTGGCGCAGGAACTCGAAGTACTGCTCCTGCACGTGCTGCGGCGCGTGCGGCGGGATCTTGCGGTTGGTGATCACCCAGTTCCAGTCGCGCGCCCTCGCCCGGTCGAACCCCAGCTTCACGGGCGCGTCGATCATCGCCGTCACCACGCTGGCCTTGAAGTACACCTGCAGGTCGATGACGAGATCGAACCTGCGCCCCGCGAGCGCCTTCCGCACCTCCGCGAACGCGGCCAGCTTCCTGGCGCGGGGGAAGACGACGATCTCGTCCACGGCGGGATGGCCCCGGACCAGGGACGCGGGGCCGGGCTGGAGCACCCAGGTGAGGTGGCACGCGGGATCGTGGCGCTTGAGCGCGCTGACCACCGGGAGGACGTGCACGGCGTCTCCCAGGGCGCTCATCATCACGATGCACACGCGGCCGAGCCGCGGCGGCGCGTCGGGCAAGTGGAGTCGGGCGAACGGCGTCGAGCGAGCGTGGATATGTGCCGGCGCATCGCCAGACACATATTCCGGAACGGGCGGAAGATACGGACGGCGACCGGCGCGGCAACCCCGCGGCAGTGGCGCGGCGGGCGGCGCGCCGTTAGAATGGCGCCCGATTCATCCCCCAGAGTGGAAAGGACTTCCGGAATCCGTGGAGACCATGGACACCATCGGCGCCCTGATCTCGCAGCTCGCCGCGACCAACGTGGAGCTGTGGCACGAGGAGGACAAGGCGCGCGTCGACGACGACCACCAGGTGGCCGCCGCCAAGCGCGCCGTGGACAAGCTCAACCAGCGCCGCAACGACCTGATCGAGCGCATCGACGAGGCGGTGATGCAGTCCGTGCGGGCGGCCCGGGGAGGCCAGGGTGGCTGAGACGGTCGGCTCGCTGGTCGACAAGATCTCCATCATGGAGCTCAAGATCTGGCACATGCGCGAGCAGGCCGAGCGCCAGGACGCCACCCCCGAGTTCCGCGAAACCTGCGAGCGGCGCCTGGACGTCATGCGCACCCAGCGCGACGACCTGGCCGAGGAGCTCACCACGCTCCTGGACGGCATCGCCTCCGGCCGCGTGGTCCCCAAGGTCTACCGCCAGTTCAAGATGTACAACGACCCCCAGTACCGGAAGCAGCCGCGGGGCTGACGGGGATCGGGTCGATGACGATGCGAATCCGCGCCGGCATCCCGGGATGCCGGCGCGGATTCGTCGTTCGGGACACGCTCGTCCGGCGGATGCGAAGGGCGCGGGGCCCGGGAGATCTCCCGGGCCCCGCGCTCCGTTCCGGCTCCGCCCGCGCCCTGGCGGACGTCAGAAGCCGTAGGCCTGCAGCGGGTACTTGTAGCCGCCGCCGCCGTCGCCGTTCTCGGACTTCCAGCCGCGGAACGTGTCGTCCGTCCAGAAGCACTCCGTGTAGGAGGTGGCGTAGATGCTCGTGGCGCACGGCCCGTTGAACAGCCGGATCCCCATGGACGCCCAGTAGTTCCCGATGTTGCGCGCCGGGTCCACGTTGAACGGCGTGTCGCTGCTCTGCGGGTTGCAGTTGTCCAGGTGGTCGTTGCAGATGTCCGCGTTCCCGTAGTTGGCGTGCTTGCTCTCCGCCACGTACGAGCGCACCCGCCCGCGGTACACGCCGTCCGAATAGTTCACGCGGTCCTCGTAGTAGCGGCGGTCGTCGGTGCGGTCCCAGGTGGCGCCCCAGTGGGCCGACCACGTCACCGTCTCCAGCGCCCACCGGCCGCCCCCGATGTCGCGCGCGGCGATGGTCATGAACTCGCCGTCGCCGTCGTGCGCCGTGAGGCCGGCGATCACGTCCCCGTTGTCGCGGTGGTACCCCATCATGTAGATGACGGAGAGCGCGTTGGAGTACGAGTTGCTCCGCCGCACGCTCCAGTACGAGTCGCGCGCGGCGTACTGCTCGCCGACGTCGAAGCGCAGCCCCGGGCGGAAGGCGTGGGCGATGGCCGCCTCGCAGGCGTCCAGGATCCCGTCCCAGTCGGCGTCGGCGCCGCCGGCCGGGTTCACGCACTGGCCGTACGTGTACGAGAGCAGGTACCCGGGCTGGACCGTGTATCCACCGCCGCCGCCGCCCCCGGTGTCCGGGCAGTAATCGACCGCGGTCATGGGGTCGCAGGTCTCGGGCATCGTGATGTTGGCCAGCACCGACTCCTCCTCCTGGAGGGTGGCGATGGTCCGCCCGGAGCGCTTCGGCGCCTTCGCGCGGCGGATCTCCGGGTCCGCGCCGAAGCTCACCTTCGCGGGCCGCACCAGCAGGAGCGGCTGGGCGAAGCGCTCGTCCAGGCTCACGGAGCGCGCCTCGCCGGAGGTGGTGTGCACCGTGATGCGCGCCCGCTTTCCGCTCTCCCGGTACAGCTCCTCGAAGCCGCGGGGGAGCCCCGCCACCGCCACGTCGGGCGTCCCGGCCCACCCGGTGCGGTCGTACGGGCGGTCGAAGTGCAGCTCTAGCTCGGGAAGCCTGGCGATCAGCGAGATGTAGGCGCCGGGGGTCATCCCCAGCGAGCGGGCGGCGGCCCGGGCCAGCGAGGCGCCGCGCTGGCCGCGCAGGTAGCTGGCCAGGTGCAGGCGGTGCTCCGGGAAGGGGCTGTCGCGCATGTCGTCCAGCACCTGCTGCCGGAGCTCCGGCGCGGAGAGCGCCAGCGCGATGCCGCGGGCTAGGTCGTCGGCCGGGCCGGTGGAGGGGATGGCGCGCGCGGCGGCCGGGGCCGACTCGGGCGCGCTGGTGGGGGTGGCCTCGGGCCGGTCGGCGCACGCCTGGACGGCGAGGGCCAGGACTGCGGCCACCGGCAGGTGGAAGCGGCGGAACGTACTGCGGGGCATGGGGCTCCAGCGGGTGGGTAGGTGGGTGCGCCGGGACGTAGCGCAAATTAGCAGATTGTCCCGTGAGGATCTTTGATGTCCCGCGACACTGATCGCTCCGGCGTATGCCGGCCACTGCATCCGGTCTGTGTATCAGACAGGGATCAGAGGATTGCTGCCTGGAGCAGGATCGGGAAGCGGACCATCGGGCGAGAACGTCTGTTTATGGATAGTGTAGCCGAAAATGATATAGCGCCAGGGGTGTGGACAAACTGTCACGACATCGACGGGTGGATGCGGCCGACCGGATCGCCACGCAGCCGCCGCAGAGGTCGTCGCGCTCCCCGAGCGGGCGAATCTGGTGAGCGCGGGCGCGTGGACGTAAGATGTTCCGCGTTCCCGATCCGACGTCCTCCGATCCGAATCTCGCCATGAAGCCTCGCTTCTTCCTCGCGGCGGCGCTCGCCGTCGCCGCCGCTTCTCCGGGGCTCGCGCAGCAGCGCGCGCAGGCGCCCGCGCCGGATGCGTCCGCGGACGTGATCTTCGTGGGCGGCAAGGTGTTCGTGGGCGACCGCGCGGAGACCCTGGCGCAGGGCGTGGCCGTGCGCGGCGGGCGCGTGGTGGCCGCCGGCACGGACGCGCAGGTGCGGCGCTTCGCCGGGCCGCGCACGCAGGTCGTGGAGTTGGGCGGCAAGCTGGTGACGCCCGGCTTCAACGACGCGCACGTGCACTTCGCGGCCGGCGGCGCGGCGCTCCTCGCCGTGGACCTGCAGGGGACCACGTCGCTGGCGGAGATCGAGCGGCGGGTGGCGGCGGCCGCGGCGCAGGCGCAGCCGGGCGAGTGGATCCAGGGGCGCGGGTGGGACCACACCCGCCTCCCGCAGTCGGAGCTGGGCCCCGGCGGCTGGCCCACGAAGGCGATCCTGGACCGCGCGGCGCCGAACAACCCCGTGATCCTCTCCCGCGTGGACGGCCACACCTCGTGGGCCAACGCCGCCGCGCTCCGCATCGCCGGCGTCACGCGCGAGACGGCCAACCCCGACGGCGGCGAGATCGTCCGCGACGCCGCCGGCGAGGCCACGGGGATCCTCAAGGAGTCGGCCGAGGCCATCGTCAGCCGCCACGTCCCCGCGCCGACCGTGGCGCAGGTGCGGCGGGCGGTGCGCGCGGCGCTGGAGCTGGCGGCGCGCACGGGCGTCACCAGCGTGCAGACGGACGCGTCGGGGGCGGACGTGGCCGTCTACCGCGAGCTGCGGCAGCGCGACTCGCTCACGGTGCGCGTCTACGCCTGGCACCCGCTGGACATGCGCGTCATCCAGTCCATGCGCGGGCTGGGCGTCACCGCCGGCTTCGGCGACGAGTGGCTGCGGATGGGGATGGTGAAGGGGTACACCGACGGGACGCTGGGCTCGCGCACCGCCTACATGCTGGAGCCGTTCTCCGACGACGCCTCCACGCGCGGCCTCCCGCAGTACGGCGACGCGCAGCTGGACTCGCTGGTGGCCGCCGCCGACGCCGCGGGGCTGCAGGTGATCCTCCACGCCATCGGCGACGCGGCCAACCGGCAGGCGCTAGACGCCTTCGAGCACGCCGCCCGCGCCAACGGCCCCCGCGAGCGCCGCCACCGTGTGGAGCACGCCCAGGTGGTGGACCACGCCGACATCGCCCGCTTCCGCTCGCTGGGCGTCATCGCCTCCATGCAGCCCACGCACGCCACCAGCGACATGCGCTGGGCCGAGACGCGCATCGGCCACGCGCGGGCGGTGGAGGGGGCGTACTCGTGGCGCTCCATGCTGGACGCGGGCGCCACCGTCGTCTTCGGAACCGACTTCCCCGTGGAGCCGCTGGAGCCCGTGCAGGGGATCTACTCCGCCGTCACCCGCCAGAGCCGCGAGGAGCCCGGCGTCCCCCCCGGCGGCTGGCTCCCCGAGCAGCGGCTGAAGCGCGGCGAGGCCATCCGCCTCTACACGGCGGCCTCCGCGTACGGCGAGTGGCAGGAGAAGGTGAAGGGCACGCTGGAGCCCGGGATGCTCGCCGACCTGGTCGTCTGGGACCGCGACCTCCTCACCGTCCCCGAGGTCGACATCCTCAAGGCCGTTCCCACGATGACGGTCGTCGGGGGGAAGATCGTCTATCGCCGGTAGATCGGGATCGGTGCGAGGGTGCGAGGGTGCGAGGGTGCGATGACGATCTGATGCGTCGCGCTCGATGAAACGATGAGGAGCCGAATCCCGGGATCGCGGATTCGGCTCCTCGTCTTTCATCTCCCGCGGATCAGTTGCCGCCGCCGGTGCTCCCGGAGCCGGACGATCCGCCGCCGCCGTCGGCGCTGGGGACGTTCACGTCCACGTTGATGTCGCGGTCGCCGTCGCCGCCGCCGCGCATGAAGAGGAACCACACGAGCAGCCCCACCAGCACCAGCGCCAGCACCCCCATGATGACGGTGCCGCTGCCTCCCCCGCCTCCGCTCACGGGCGGAGGCGAGCCTCCGGCCGGCGGGGGATTGTTGTTGTGCACGTGTACGTCCGCCATGTCGTGATCCTCCGGATCGTTGCCCCGGCGCCGGCCGGCCTTTGCCCGCCGCGCGCCCGAAGCGAAAGGGAAACCGCCGTCCCCGCATCGCGCTGATGCGTTCTTCGTGCCATTCCGCTGTCCCGTTCCTGGATCATCGATTGCGGAGCGGCATCCGTTTCGCTTTCCCCGCATTCGTGGACCGATCATCGGCAGGAGGATGGAGATCGATCGAGCCATCCGGCGGCTTTCCCGGAGGCGGACCGCTCCCGCGCCCCGATCGATTCTTTCGCATCCGCCCCCCGACGCCGATATTGGGGCGCGTCTCCCCGCATCGCCCTCTCAGGCCCACCCGTCCCGAGTCCCGCGCTCCATGTCCGAAGCCGGCCAGACCGACCCCGCGCCCGCTCCCGGCCGCCACCAGGCCACCACCGACCACGGCGACCTGGCCGTGGTGATGACCGGCGGCGGCGCCCGCGCGGCCTACCAGGTGGGCGTCCTGCGCTGGCTGGGGCGGCGCTTTCCGGAGCTGCACATCCCCATCATCACCGGCGTGTCGGCGGGGGCCATCAACGCCGCGCACCTGGCGCAGCACCACGGCACCCTGACGCAGGCCACCGACGAGCTGGCCGCGCTCTGGAGGGAGCTGACCCCCGAGCGCATCTTCCGCGTGGACACGCCGGGGCTGCTGGCCAACATGGGGCGCTGGGGGATGCAGCTGGCCGGCGGCGGCGTGCGCGAGTCGCGGGTGCGCGGGCTGGTGGACACGGGCCCGCTGCACGAGATGCTGGAGGAGTCGCTGAAGCCGGTGGACGGCGTGATGACGGGGATCGACTACAACCTGCACCGGGGGACGCTGCGCGCCGTGGCGCTGGTGACCACCAGCTACACCACGGGGCAGACGGTGGTGTTCGTGCAGGGGCGCCAGTTCGAGACCTGGTCGCGGCCGCAGCGGCGCGCGGTGGAGGCGCGGCTGGGGGTGGAGCACGTGATGGCGTCGGCCGCGCTTCCGCTCTTCTTTCCCGCGGTGCGCATCGGGAGCCACTGGTACGGCGACGGCGGGATCCGGCTGACGGCGCCGCTCTCCCCCGCCCTGCACCTGGGGGCGCACAAGATCCTGGCCATCTCCAACCACTACGCCCGCAGCAACGAGGAGTACGACACCCCCGAGGTGCGCGGCTACCCGCCGCCGGCGCAGGTGCTGGGCGTGCTCTTCAACGCCGTCTTCCTGGACGTGGTGGACCAGGACGTCATGCGCATGCAGCGGATGAACGACGTCCTCCGCGGCATCCCCAAGGAGAAGCGCGACGGGATGCGCCCCGTGGGGCTGCTGGTGATGCGCCCCTCGCGCGACCTGGGCACCCTCTCGCGCGAGTACGAGCCGCGGCTCCCGCGCGCCTTCCGCCTCCTCACCCGCGGCCTGGGGACGCGCGAGACCAGCAGCCCCGACGTCCTCAGCCTCCTCATGTTCCAGGAGGACTTCGTCCAGCGCCTGATCGACCTGGGCGAGGAGGACGCCGAAGCCCGCGCCGACGAGCTCTCCGCCTTCATCGAGCACAACGGCGTCGGCGACTGATCGGGGTCGTCGGGCGAAGTAGGCCGGAAGAAGGTCGCATCCGCGGGAGGAAAGCCCGCTCGGGTGCGCACTTTCGACTGAGAATGCCCGGCAGCGGCACAGGCCGGGCGGCTTCGGGAACGACGTTTCGCCGTGCCGCCGCATCACGGCGTCAGAACGGGGCGCCATCACTGGCGCCCCGCCGTTGTCGCGGTTTCAGGAGGCGGAGCGCGTCAGAGCTTGAGAATCCTCTCCGCGTTGGGATACGTCCCGCTGCTGTTTCCGTAGCGGTCGCACGACGAGGTGAAGTACGTGTACGTCGTAGTGGTGTAGTTCGAAGGGATCGGCGACCCGCTGCACACGTATTCGTAGGTGGCCGTGGGAATCTTGATGCTGTCCGCGTTCTTGTAGGTCACGCTGGTGGGGCTGTACGCATCACAGTTAGACTTGCGCACGTATGAGGTGATTACGTACCCGCTGGGAATGGGAGACGTGTCGCACACCGTCTCGGACGACCCGGGGAGGCCAATCGTCATGGCCGTGGGATACCCGCTGGTGGAACTTCCGCACGTGTAGTAATTGGTGTAGCTGAGGATCACGTAGCCCGTGGGCACGGACGAGCCCTTACACACCGTGGAGACGCTGGTGGCCAGCACCGGGCCATTCAGTGGAACGAGCGCGGTGGTGGGTGAACGATCGCAGGCCGTAGCCGTCACGGCCGCGACGAGGGCGAGTAGCGAAGCGAGCCGCTGCGGGACGTGCATGGTTCCTCCGTGGGTGGACTCGAACGTCATGGCGTAAACAGGTGGGTGTTGAACTATACATGTAAATAACTTTTTATGTCAATAATTACCTACCACTCCGGAGACCGGCAACAGTGGGCGTACCCGGCCTTTTGCGTAATCGCTTGAATCTCTCTCGCGGCACCTGAGCCACACGCCAGAGGATCTGGTCGGCATGCCGGCGCGAAACCAGCCACTGCTCCATATCCTCCAATGACGACGCGCCGACAAAAAGCGGCCCTCCCGTTCCTCAGGAGGGCCGATTTGCGCCGCGTGCTCGGGAATCGAGGCGGAAGCTCGATTCGAAGCGGAAAGGCGTCCTACTCGCCGCCCAGCTGGACCGGCTCGCCCTCGTGGGCCACGCCGGCGCCGCGGAAGCGCTGCCGCAGGGGGATGACGTTCAGCGCGGTGGGAGCGACGGCGCGCTCGGGGCGGGCGCGCTCTTCGACCATGGACGACGGGAGGCGGAACACCGAGCCGCTCCGCGTGGCGAAGTAGATGGATGAGATGGACGCCTGGCGGGTGTCGCCGTCGGCCCAGAGCGCGTAGAAGTCGGGGTGCGCCGCGAAGGGCCCGCGCACGTACGAGGCGACGCGCCCGCCGGCCGAGGCGAAGGAGCTCTCCTGCACCCAGGTGAGCCCCTGGTCCCTGCTGCGCAGCACCACCACGTCGCCGCCGGTCATGAACGGCTGTGTCCCGGGCGCCAGCGGCGCCACCACCCGCCAGGAGCCGTCCTCCTCCAGGTACAGCGAGCCGTGGTCGTAGTTGTGGTCGCTCACCGCCATGTCGCGGATCACCCACTCGGATCCCGTCCACCGCGCCGTCCGCCAGGTGCGCGTCCCGCCGGCCGGGCCCGCCACGTAGCCGCTGGTGGTCAGGTACAGGATCACCGGCCGGCCCTGGGCGTCGTACTTCAGGTCCTTGAGGTACACCATCAGCCCCTCGGCCTTGTAGTCGTGCACCAGCGCCGGGTTCTTGATGGGGATCAGCGGGGTGGACACGGCCTGCCCGGACGCCGTGGTCCAGGTGGCGCCCTGGTCCCGCGTCTCCATGTAGTAGACGTTGGTCCGCGCGTTCAGCCCGATGGCGTAGGGGTGATAGTCGAACGCCGTCCCCACGCGGTCGCCCTGCGCCCAGCTGATCTGATAGCTGCCGCGCTCGATCTGCACCAGCGGCCGGGCGTCGGTCCAGGTGATCCCGTCCGCGCTGGTGGACCAGAAGAGCTGGCGGTAGCCCACGGAGCTGTAGCGGGTGTGCAGCCACACCATCCCCTGGCTGGTGGTCCACACCTGCGAGTACGAGAAGCGGTCGGTGCGCACCGGCTTGAAGGCGGAGATGGAGTACGGGCAGGTGCTGCGGAAGATGTGCGCGTCGGCGGTGTGGCCGCCGTGGATGTTGGCGAAGACGTACACGTACCCGGCCCTGTCCAGGGCCATGGTGGGGTTGTAGTGCGCGTCGTCGGTCCCGCGGCTCACCACGCTCACCGGCCTGGGCACCTCGCCCGTGGCGTGGTCGTAGTACGAGACCATGTTGGTGAGCGTGTTGCGGTCCTTCTCCCGCCCGCCGTAGACGAAGTACGTGCGCTTCACCGCGGGCGCGTACACCGCGATCGGGACGTGCTGCTGTGGATAGGTGGCGAAGCCGCCGCTGTACTTGTACCGGTACTCGTCGGCCTGCGGCTCGTTGCTGTACCAGATTCCGCGATATCCGTCGTGCTCGGTTCCCACGCTCCCTTCGACGGGCGCGCAGGTGGCTTCGGGGCTTGGGGTGGGCTCCAGCGGGGGATCGCCGGCGGGCCCGGAGGGAGACTGGCAGGCGACGGCGCCCGCCAGCAGCACGAGCGCGAGACGCGCCCCGCGAGTGGAATGCATCGGTGTGCTTCGGGGAGTGCTGGAGAATTGGCCGGGGAGAGGTGCCAAATCTCGTTCCCGGATACGCCGCGGTCAAGAGTCCGCATCACCTTCGGCGCGCCCTCCGGCGCCGCCTGTAGCAGTGCCGGAGCCCGCCACCGGACCACCTCCCCCGCACCCCGCCACGATCAATCGCCAGTTCGCGGAAGGATTTGCGTACGCGGCCGCCGGCTCCCGAAGACCACGAGACAGTCGCAGGCAAATCCCTTCCCCGACGGACTGCTACGTGGGAAAGCGGCCAAACTTCAAAACTTCTCGGAGGCACAAACAACGAAGCGGTGCCGGACTGGCCGGCACCGCTTCGTTTCATCTTTGATCGAACGGCCCGCTCAGAACGGCAGGTCGTCGTCGTCCTCCAGCGCGGGCGCCTGGAAGTCGTCGTAGTCGCTGCCGCCGCCCCGGCCGCCGCCACCGCCGCCACCGCCGCCTCCGCCCCCACCGCCGGAGCGCGCCGCCGCCGGCCGCGCCGAGCCGCGGTCGAAGCCGCCGCCGCCCCGCTCGAAGTCGCCGCCGCCGCCCTCGGAGCGGCCGCCCAGCAGCACCACCTCGCGCGCGCGGATCTCCGTGGAGTACTTGGTCACGCCGTCCTTGTCCTGGTACTGGCGGTACTCGATCTCCCCCTCCACGTACAGACGGTCGCCCTTGTGCACGTACTTCTCGATGATCTCCACCATCTTCTCCCACACCACCACCCGGTGCCACTCCGTCTTCTCCTGCGGCTGGCCACTGCGGTCGTTCCAGCGCCGGCTGGTGGCCAGCGAGAACTGGGCGACGCGCGCTCCGCTGGGAATGGTGCGGATCTCGGGGTCCTGCCCCACGTTGCCGATCAGCATGGCCTTGTTCAGGCTGCGAGCCACAGCTCCTCCTTCATTTCCAGGGGACAAGTAAACGGAGTGGACGGCAAAGGATAATCGCCGTCGTCCACCGTGTCAAGAACCTCTTTCACACGCGAAGGCGCATCACCAGCGCATCCTCCGTGGGGTGCGCGTAGTACGAGCGGCGGCGGCTCACCACCACGAATCCCCGCTCCCGGTAGAGGGACTGCGCGCCCAGGTTGGACTCGCGCACCTCCAGGAACAGGTCCCGCGCGCCCCGCTCCCGCACCCGCTCCACCACCGTGTCCACCAGCGCCCCGCCGGCGCCGCGCCCGCGCGCCTCGGGCGCCACCGCCACGTTCCCCAGCTCCGCCTGGTCGATCACCGTCCAGCACGCCGTGTAGCCGATGATCCCGCCCCGGTCCTCGGCCACGTACAGGTCGCTGTCGGTGCGGCGCAGCAGGCTCAGGAAGGTGGCGTCCTTCCAGGGGACGGAGTACGAGACCCCTTCGATCTCCAGCACGCGCGGCAGGTCTCCCTCGCCCATGGGGCGGATGGTGAACGGGGCCGCGGCGAAGGAGCCGGGCGGGGCGTCGGCGTCGATGGTGGCCATGGGCGTCAGGGGGTGCGCGCGGCGGCGATCCGCTCGGCGCCGGAGGCGCGCAGGTACTCGGGCTCCCACGCGGCGGGGGAGGCGACGCGGCCCGGCTCCGGCGCCGCGCGCGCCAGCCAGAGGAGCCCCGCGGCCACCGACTCGTCCGCCGGCTCCACCACCGCGCCCGCCCCGAACGCCTGCTCGATCGTCGCGCGGTGCAGCGCCGCGCCGTCGCCGGTGAAGATCGGCGCCTCGTCCCGCACCCGCGCCAGCACGGCCTCCACCGGAAGGATGACGGGCGCCAGCACCTCCTCCACCCGCCCCTCGTCGAAGCGCCAGCACCCCGCGAACACCTCGCGGTTGCGCGCGTCGAACATGGCGCAGATGGGGCGCCCGGCGCCGCGGAGCGCCGCCGCCGCGCCGGCCAGCCCGGAGTAGGCGAAGAGGGGGATCCCCAGCGCCCGCACCGCCGCCTTGGCCGTCGCCGCCGCGATCCGCAGCCCCGTGAACGACCCCGGCCCCCCGCCGACGACGACCGCCGCCAGGTCCCGGGGCACGAGCCCGGCGCGGCGCACCGCCTCGTCCACCGCGGGCATCAGCAGCGACGAGGCGCCGCGCCCCGCGTCGATCCGCACCTCCGCCGCGACGCGTCCATCGATGCCGATCGCCACCGAGCCGCCCTGCGTGGAGGAGTCCAGCGCCAGCACGGGTCCCTCGATCCCGCTCACACCTCACCTCCGTCCATCGGCGGGAGCGGCGGCGGCGCGCCGACGGGGCGCGCGGCGACCCGGCGGCGGTCCGGATCGCCCAGCTCCTCCAGCTCCACCTCCCAGCGCGGCTCGGGGAGGAGCGGCTCCGCCCGCTGCGGCCACTCGATCAGCACCAGGTCGCGGTCGGAGGGGAGCTCCGCCCACCCCAGCTCCCACACCTCGTCCGGGTGCTCCAGGCGGTACAGGTCCAGGTGCTGCACCTGCGTCCCCCCCGGCGTGTCGTAGCGGAAAAGGAGATTGAAGGTGGGCGACGGCACCTCGCCCGCCACCCCCGCCCCCCGCGCCACCGCGCGCGCCAGCGTGCTCTTCCCCGCCCCCAGGTCGCCGCGCAGCGCGATGACGAGCGGCGTGCGCGCCTCGCGCCCGATCCGCTCGCCCCACGCCGCCAGCTCGTCCTCCGTCAGCTCCGCCTCCATCTCGCGCATCACCACGATCCTCGGCGATCCTCGGCCGACAGCGCGAGGAGAGACGGCGCGCGTCCCGCGCCGCTCATCGCCCGCTCAGCCATAGCCCTTGAGCCCCGAGACCTGGCGCCGCTGCGGCGCGGGCTTGGCGCCGTCCATCTCCGCCTTGATCTCCAGGTACTGGTCGCGGAGCAGGGCCGCGCGCTCGAAGTCCAGGAGCGCCGCCGCGTCGCGCATCTCCCCCTCCAGCTGCTTGAGGATCTCCTCCGGCGTCTTGGTCCCGAAGGGCGCCCTCTTCTCCGCCGCCTTCTTGGCCTTGGCCGACTCCCCCGCCTCGTACTTGGGCGTCTTGGCGTCCGCCACGCGGGTGGAGAGCTCGATCTCCTCGATGGACTTGATGATGGTCGTGGGGATGATCCCGTGCTCGCGGTTGTACGCCTCCTGGGTCACCCGCCGCCGGTTGGTCTCCTCGATCATCTTCTGCATGGAGCCGGTGACGTTCTCCGCGTACAGGATGGCCGTCCCCTGCGCGTTGCGGGCGGCGCGCCCCACCGTCTGGATCAGCGACGAGGACGAGCGGAGGAAGCCCTCCTTGTCCGCGTCCAGGATCGCCACCAGCGACACCTCCGGCAGGTCCAGCCCCTCGCGGAGAAGGTTGATGCCGATCAGCACGTCGAACTTCCCCAGCCGCAGGTCGCGGAGGATCTCCACCCGCTCCAGCGACTGGATGTCGGAGTGCAGGTAGCGCACGCGGACGCCGTGCTGCTGGAAGAAGTCGGTCAGGTCCTCCGCCATCCGCTTGGTGAGCGTGGTCACCAGCACCCGCTCCCCCTTCTTCTCGCGGTCGCGGATCTCGGCCAGCAGGTCGTCCACCTGCCCCTTCACGGGGCGGATGATGACCACGGGATCCAGGAGCCCCGTGGGGCGGATGATCTGCTCCACCACCACCCCGCCGCTCTTCCCCAGCTCGTACGCCCCCGGCGTGGCCGAGACGAAGACGGCGCTCGGCACCAGCTGCTCCCACTCCTCGAACTTGAGCGGGCGGTTGTCCAGCGCCGAGGGGAGGCGGAAGCCGTGGTCCACCAGCGTCAGCTTCCGCGCGCGGTCGCCGTTGTACATCCCCCCGATCTGCGGGACGGAGACGTGGCTCTCGTCCACGACCACCAGGAAGTCCTCGGGGAAGTAGTCGAAGAGGCACGCCGGCCGCTCCCCCTCCGCGCGCCCGGCGATGTGGCGGCTGTAGTTCTCGATCCCGGCGCAGGTGCCGATCTCCATCATCATCTCGATGTCGAAGTTCGTCCGGCTCTCCAGCCGCTGCGCCTCCAGCAGCTTCCCCGCGCCCAGCATCTCCTTCAGCCGCCCGTCCAGCTCGCTGCGGATGCGGTGGACCGCCTTCTCCACCGTGGACTTCTGCGTCACGAAGTGCGTGGCCGGGTAGATGGCCGCGCGCTTCAGGGAGGCGATGGTGTCGCCCGTGAGCGGGTCGAAGCGGGAGATGCGCTCGATCTCGTCGCCCCACAGCTCGATGCGGACGCCCTGCTCCTCGTAGGCCGGATAGACCTCCACCGTGTCGCCGCGGACGCGGAAGTGGCCGCGCTCGAAGGCCGCGTCGTTGCGCGAGTACTGGATGTTGACCAGCGCCTCCAGGATCTTCTTTCGGCCGATCTCCTGCCCCACCTCCAGCACCAGCATCAGCTGCCGGTACTCGCGCGGGTCGCCCAGGCCGTAGATGCACGAGACGGAGGAGACGATGATGACGTCCTCGCGCTCCATCAGCGACGACGTGGCGCGCAGGCGCAGCCGCTCGATGTCCTCGTTGATCGAGGAGTCCTTCTCGATGAAGGTGTCCGTGGAGGGGACGTACGCCTCGGGCTGGTAGTAGTCGTAGTAGCTGATGAAGTACTCGACGGCGTTCTTCGGGAACAGCTGCTTCATCTCGCCGTAGAGCTGCGCGGCGAGCGTCTTGTTGTGGCTCATGACCAGCGTCGGCCGCCCGTAGTTGGCAATGACGTGGGCCATGGTGAACGTCTTCCCCGTTCCCGTGGCGCCCAGCAGGGTCTGGTACTTGTCCCCCCGCTTGAGCCCCTCGGTAATCTCCTCGATCGCGCGCGGCTGGTCGCCGCGCGGCTCGAACGGGGACACCAGTTCGAACGGCATTCTGCCTGCCTTTGCACCGGCGTGGAGGGTGATTCGCGAACCCTCCGGATACCCCAAAGAAAAACCGCAGTTCGGCGGATCGGGGACGATCGTTCAAGATGGGGGCGCCCCCCTCCGCAAGCAACCGGCGGAAGGGGGCGAGGCGGGCGGATCACGCGGATCGGCCGACGGAGCCGATCCCGATCCCTCCGCCGATTCCCGATCCGCGCGATCGGATCGATCCGCCTGGAGCGAAGATGAAGGTCAGGGCTGCGACGGATGCTCGCCGCGCGCCACGCGGACGATGCGCCAGCGCCCGTCCGCGCCGCGCCGGCTCTCGATGGTGATCGGCCCCCCGTCCGTGTACATCTCCATCCACCCCTCGCCCGCCCCGATCTCCCCGCCCTCCCGCTGCGCGTGCGGCTCCACCGCCCGCAGCGCGCGATACGTCGCCTCGTCCGCCGCCAGCGCGCGCGCCCGCGTCCGCTCCCCGCGCCCGGCGAGCGCGTAGAACCGCTCCACCACGTGCACCCACGGGTTCGCCTCCGCCGTCTCGCGGACGATCCGCCCGCCGCGCGCCCGGTACGTGGAGCGAAAGCTCATCCGCGGCCCCAGGTGCGCCCCGCCGACCGTCGGCGGAAGGCTGTCGTTCTCGATGACGACCGTGCTGTCCGTTGCCTCCACGCGCGGATCCAGCATGGAGCCGGGCTCCGCGCGCACCAGCCGCAGCCCGGACGGGGTCAGCCGCCACAGCTTCACCCACCCGCGGCTGTGGTCCCCGCCCTCGTAGCTGTCCATGGTCACCACGCCGAGCACCGAGTCCGCCAGCGGGAGGAAGTACGGCGCCACCTGGTTCTCCCCGTCGTGCCCACCGATCCGCCGCCATCGTCCCGACCGCTCCGCGTAGACGCTCATCCGCCCCGGCTCGCCGGAGGTGAGCGAGTACACGCCCACCAGCAGCGTCCGCCCGCCCAGGCGCACCGGCGCCACGAAGTAGGTCGGCGTCTCGCGCGGAAGCTGGCTGTAGAACGCCACGCGCCCGCTCTGGAACCCCTCCCCTTCCGACGCCCCGCGATAGCCCGGGACCGTCGCCAGCAGCGAGTCCAGCCCGCGCGGCGCCACGCCGCCGTTCAGCGCCGCCAGCACCAGCGTGTCCATGGCGCTCCACGCCCCCCGCGCCCCCGCCCGCGAGCCGCCGTCCATCTCCTCCCACGCGTTCAGCCGGTCCGTGAACCGCTCGATCTCCCGCGCGAACCGCTGCCCGCCGGCCGGACGCGGGAGGAAGGACAGCAGGAGCAGGGCGATGAGGGTCGGAATCGCGGAGCGGAGGCGCGGCATCGGCATTGTCGGAGCGAAGTGGAGGGCGGGAGAGGAGCAGTCGGATGAGATTCCGGGCGCAGTAAGAAGCGCTCCGCCCGCGGCGAAGGCAAGGGAGATCGAGCATACCGACACGAAGAAGCCCTCCCCGGACGCGTCCGGGAAGGGCTTCGACTTCGATCGTGCTCGCAACGCAGTGCGGCTTCTACCAAGGACTAAGGACTAAGCACTAAGCACTTCTGTTCGTACCTCCCCTACGCGTCCACCACGGCGTCGGGGTCGATCTGCTCGCGGCGCTCCACGTGCACCACGCCCTTCACCTTCTTGATCGCCGAGATGACGCGGTTGAGGTGGGTGAGGTTCTCCACCTCGACCACGAACTCGCCGCGCATCCCGCGGTCGTCCGCCTTGATGTCCGCGCTCTTGATGTTGGTGTTGGTGGCCGAGATGGAGCTGGCGATCTCCGCGAAGAGCCCGCGCCGGTCCGTCCCCTCCATCACCAGCCGGACGAAGAAGCGGTCGCTCCCGTCCACGTCCCACTCGATGTCCACCCGCCGCTCCGGGTGGTCGCGCAGCTGCAGGATGTTGGGGCAGTCGATGCGGTGGATGGAGACGCCGCGGCCGTTGGTCACGTACCCCGTCACCTTGTCCCCCGGCACCGGCTGGCAGCACTGGGAGTAGCGCACCATCAGGTTGTTCATCCCCTGGATGCGCACCGCCGGCGGCTCGCCGCGCACCCGCGACACCAGCCGCTCGAACGCCGACGCCGGCTTGGGGTGCTCGGGGCCCAGCTCCGGCCACAGGTCGCGCAGCACCACCGAGGGCCCCAGGTCGCCGCGCCCCAGCGCCGCGAACAGGTGCGCCGCGTCGGGAAGGTTCTGCCGGCGCGCCACCTCGTCGAAGCGCTCCTCGTTGACCTTCTCGCGGCGCAGCTTCTTGATCTCGCGCTCGATGAACTCGCGCCCCAGCTGCACCGAGCTGTCGAACTCCTCCTCGCGGATCCACTGGCGGATCTTGTTGCGCGCCCGCGCCGTCTTCACGAACGCCAGCCAGTCGCGCGAAGGCCGCTGCTTGGCGTCGGTGAGGATCTCCACCGTGTCGCCGTTGTTCAGCTCGCGCGTGATGGGCACCAGGCGCCCGTTGACGCGCGCGCCCACGCAGTGCAGCCCCACCTCCGTGTGCACCACGAACGCGAAGTCGATGGGCGTGGCCCCCTTGGGCAGCTGCTTCACGTCGCCCATGGGCGTGAACACGAAGATCTCGTCCTGGAACAGGTCGATGCGGAGGAATTCCATGAACTCCTCCGGCTCCTTCGTGTCCTGCTGCCACTCCAGCACCTGCCGGAACCAGGAGAGGCGCTCGTCCACCTCGTCGCCGCGCTGCCCCTCCTTGTACTTCCAGTGCGCCGCGATCCCGTACTCCGCCGTGCGGTGCATCTCGCGCGTGCGGATCTGGATCTCGTACAGCCGCCCCCCGGGCCCAAAGATGGTGGTGTGCAGGGAGCGGTACATGTTGGACTTGGGCGTCGCCACGTAGTCGTGGAAGCGCTCCGTCAGCGGCGTCCAGCGGTTGTGGATCACCCCCAGGGCGTGGTAGCAGTCGGTGACCGTCTCCACCACCACCCGCATGGCCATCAGGTCGTAGATCTCCTCGTAGCTCTTCTGCCGGCGCACCATCTTCCGGTAGATGGACCACAGGTGCTTGGGGCGCCCGCCCACCTCGCAGTCGATCCCCGCCTCGCGCAGCTCCTCCTGCAGCGGCTCGCGCATCCGCTCGATCAGCTCCTCGCGCTCGCGCCGCTTGTCGGAGACCTTCTTGGCCAGCTCGCGGTACGGCTCGGGCTCCAGGAACTTGAAGCAGAGGTCCTCCAGCTCCCACTTGATGTGGGCCACCCCCAGCCGGTGCGCCAGCGGCGCGTAGATCTCGCGCGTCTCCAGCGCGATCCGCCGCCGCTTCTCCTCGGAGAGGTAGTCCAGCGTGCGCATGTTGTGCAGCCGGTCGGCAAGCTTCACCAAGATCACGCGCGCGTCCTGCGCCATCGACAGCAGCAGCTTGCGGAAGTTCTCCACCTGCTGCTCGGTGCTGGTGCGGAACTGCACCTTGGCGATCTTGGTGAGCCCGTCCACCACCGTGGCCACCTCGCCGCCGAACGCCTCGCGCACGTCGTCGATGGTGGCCTCGGTGTCCTCCACCACGTCGTGGATCAGCCCGCTGGCGATGGTCACCGAGTCCAGGTGCAGGTCGGCCAGGATGCGGGCCACCTCGATGACGTGCGTGACGTAGTCCTCGCCCGAGCGCCGCTTCTGCCCCGCGTGCGCCACGCTGCTGAACTCGTACGCGCGGACGATCATCTCCAGGTCCAGCCGGTCGGCGTACCCTTCCAGCGCCGCGTACAGCTCGGGCGGAAGAACCGCGCGCGCCGTGGCCGACGCGCCTCCGTCCAGCACCGGCGAAGCCTGCGCCATCCGCGCTACCCCTCCTTCCGGACGCGACGGGGCGCTCGCGCGGCCGGTGCGGCGGCGCGGCGGCGCGGGTCGCGGCGCATGGGAGGTGCGTCGAAGGTTCTCATAACCGGGAAATGTAATGCCGGCCGGGCGTTGCGAGAAAGGTGCGCGTACCGGACGTGCCCCAGGGCGTCCAGCGGCCCCCGCGGGGTCACACCCGGACCATCAGCTCCTCCTCCACGAACGACACGTAGCGCCCCTCGCCGATGATGACGTGGTCCAGCACGGGAATCCCCAGCATCTGCCCCGCGCTGACCATCTGCATGGTGATCATCCGGTCCTCGGGCGACGGGGCGGGCTCGCCGCTGGGATGGTTGTGCACCAGCACCACCGACGCCGCCGACTCGGTGAGCGCGGGGCGGAACACCTCGCGGGCGTGCACCAGCGACATGTCCACCGTTCCCTGCGAGACCACCACGTCGCGCAGCAGCTCGTTCTGGGTGTTGAGCAGGAGGACGTGGAACTCCTCGTGGGCCAGGTCGCGCATCGCCAGCCGCATCCGCTCGTAGACGTCGCGCGCCGTCTGCAGCCGGTCGCGGTCCGGGCGGCACTCGGCCGCGGCGCGGCGGCCCAGGTCCAGCCCCGCCAGCACCTTGGCCGCCTTCGCCGGCCCGATCCCCGGCACCGCGCACAGCTCGGTGATGGAGGCGGTCATGATGCGCCGCAGCGACTCGTTCCCCTCGCCGTCGGCGAACCAGCCCAGCAGGTCGCTGGCCAGGTCCAGCGCGCTGCGTCCCGGCCGCCCGTTCTGCGGCGGCGTCCCCGTCTCGATGAGGAGCGCCAGCAGCTCGCGCGGTGAGAGCGGGCGCGGACCCAGCGTCTGCAGCCGCTCGCGCGGGCGGTCGTCGGTGGGCCACTCCTTGATGGTGTAGCGCGCCGGGGGGATGGGCTGGGCATAGCTGATCATGGGCGCTCCGGAGATCCAAGTGAACGAAGTGCTCGGCGTTCATCTTAACATCTTCGGCTCTTCTTCGGTAGTCCTCCCTGCCCCTTCCATCACCCCGAAGCTGATGCGCGGGGCAGGCTCTGAACCCGCAGCTACGTACGGGCAAGCAACGCCCTTTCCACGGTGGAGCCGTCGTCAGCCGCGAGTATCGAGATCCCGCGAAATGCCCCCCTTCATCCTCCCGCTCCGCCATCACCGCCCGCCCGCCACGTCCCCGCCTCAGTCGTTTCGAGCAAGGCGGCCGTGCGGATCCCGATCTTTGCAAACGGCGTCATCAGGAGGATCGGCGCGAAGTCGGCCCCTGCTCCACGTCCCACCGATGACGCAGTTAGCATAGCCTGCGTGAGCAGGAGACTGCGGACGTGGGGGAGATCCACGGAGGCAGGTCTCACCGTGGATGCCAATGCGACGACGGGATCCAGGGGGGCGGGGGCCAGGATGCCGGATGGCGGCAGGGACCCGATCCGATGTGGTGCCCGGATACGCCGCGGGGCCCGCGCCCGGGACCTCGCTGAAGCGAAGGTCCGGACGCGGGCCCCGTTGTCCGGCCGCGTGGCGTGCCGGCCGGGATCAGGCCGACTTGCCGTGGCAGTTCTTGTACTTCTTTCCGCTCCCGCAGGGGCAGGGATCGTTGCGGCCCACCACCGGCGCCGCGGCCTGGGGCTTCTCCTCCTCGCGGTTGGTGCGCACCGGCTCGCGCCGCTGCGGCACGGCCGCGTACGGGTTGATCCCCAGCGAGGCGCGCGGGCGGGGCGCCGGCTGCGGGGCCGGCTCGGGCTGGCGCGGCTCCTCGTCGTACTCGGCCTCCACCGGCTCCTCGCCCCGCATGGGCGTCCCGAAGAACTCGGGCGGCGGCGGGGGCGGCGGCGCGGCGGGCGTCAGCTGGGCACGGAAGGCGAAGCGCGCGACGGCCGCGTAGAGGTCCCGCATCAGGTCCTCGAACATGTCGAACGCTTCCTTCTTGTACTCCACCAGCGGGTCCTTCTGCCCCCACCCCCGGAACCCGATGGACGCCTTCAGGTGGTCCAGGTCGTAGAGGTGGTCCTTCCACTTCTCGTCGATGGTGGAGAGGACGATGAAGCGCAGCACCGCGTCGGTGGCCTCGCCGAACTGCTCCAGCTTGCGGTGGAAGGCCTCGCGGGCTACCTCCACCACGTACTCCTCCACCTCCGCCGGCGTGTGGAAGGGCTCCCCCGCGCCGTCCGCGCCGGGGAGGCGGTCCGCCGTGATGATGAAGTCCAGCATCAGCCGCTGCCGCAGCCCCGCCAGGTCCCAGTCCTCGGCGTGGGCGGCCTGCAGGTACTCCTCGACCACCGCGGGAACCCCGCGCTCGATCATCTCCCAGACCTCGCCCTGCAGGTCCTCGCCGCCTTCCAGGGCGAAGGTGCGCAGGTCGTAGACGACCTCGCGCTGCTGGTTCATGACGTCGTCGTAGTCCAGCAGCCGCTTGCGCGCCTCGAAGTTCTGCATCTCCACCCGCTGCTGCGCGCTGGAGATGGAGCCGGTGATCCAGGGGTGGGTGATGACCTCGCCCTCCTCGGCTCCCAGCCGGTCCATGATCCCGGCGATGCGCTCCGACCCGAAGAGGCGCATCAGGTCGTCTTCCAGCGACAGGAAGAACTGCGTGGCGCCGGGGTCGCCCTGGCGCCCGGCGCGGCCGCGGAGCTGCCGGTCGATGCGCCGCGACTCGTGCCGCTCGGAGCCGATGATGTGCAGCCCGCCCACCTCCACCACGAAGTCGTCGCCCTGCGCCGCCAGGTCCACCGCCGTGGCCGGGTCGGGCGAGCCGGCCAGCGACGCGGGGTCGATCCCGCGCGCCCTGAGCCAGCCGATGGTGCGCGGCTCGGTGACGCCCGGCCCCAGCTTGATGTCGGTGCCGCGGCCGGCCATGTTCGTGGCGATGGTCACCGCCCCGGGCTGCCCCGCGCGGGCCACGATCTCGGACTCGCGCTGGTGCTGCTTGGCGTTCAGCACCTCGTGCGGGATCCCCGTGCGCTTGAGCATCCGCGAGAGCGTCTCGGAGACGTCCACGCTCACCGTCCCCACCAGCACGGGGATCTCCATGGCGTGCAGGCGCTGCACCTCCTGGAGGATGGCGTTGTACTTCTCGCGCTTGGTCTTGTAGACCAGGTCGTGCCGGTCGTCGCGCTGGATGGGGCGGTTGGTGGGGATGACCATCACGTCCAGCGTGTAGATCTGGTGGAACTCCCCCTCCTCCGTCTCGGCGGTGCCGGTCATCCCGCCCAGCTTGTCGAACATCCGGAAGTAGTTCTGGATGGTGATGGTGGCCAGCGTCTGCGTCTCGGCGCGCACCGAGACGCCCTCCTTGGCCTCCACCGCCTGGTGCAGCCCGTCGCTCCAGCGCCGGCCGGGCATCATCCGCCCGGTGAACTCGTCGACGATCATCACCTCGCCGTCCTGGATGACGTACTGCTCGTCCCTCTGGAAGAGCGCGTACCCCTTCAGCAGCTGGTGGATGACGTGGATCTTCTCGCTCTTCTCCGCGTACTCGCGCTCCAGCACCTCGATGGCCTCGCGCTTCTCGTCCACCGAGAGGGTGTCGTCCTGCTCCACCCGGTGCACGGCCTCGGAGATGTCGGGGACCACGAAGGCCTCGTGGTCGTCCGGCGCCAGGACGTCGAGCCCCTGGTCGGTCAGGTGCACGTTGTGCCCCTTCTCGTCCATCGAGAAGAGGAGCCGCTCCTCCAGCTCGTGGACGCGCTTCTCCAGCATGTAGTCGCGCTCCACCTTGCTGATGCTGCGCTGCAGCCCCGGGTCCTCGGCCAGCATCTTCAGCAGCCGCTTGTTGCGCGGCGTCCCCCGGCGGGCCAGGAAGAGGGCCTCGCCGGCGGCGTACAGGTCGCCCGAGGCCACGTCCTTCTCGGCCTGCGCGATCAGCTCGTTGACGATGCGCGTCTGGCGGCGGTACAGGTCGGCGACCGACGGGTTGTAGCGCCCGTACGCCGCGTTGGTCTCGGTCCCCACGGGGCCGGAGATGATCAGCGGGGTGCGCGCCTCGTCGATCAGCACCGAGTCCACCTCGTCGACGATGGCGAAGGCGTGGCCGCGCTGGACGCGCTGCTCCAGCCCGTGCACCATGTTGTCGCGCAGGTAGTCGAAGCCGAACTCGTTGTTGGTCCCGTAGGTGATGTCGGCGGCGTAGGCCTCGCGACGCTCCGGGGTGTTGGGCTCGTGCAGGTCGATGCAGCCGACGGTGAGCCCCAGGTAGCGGTACAGGTGGCCCATCCACTCGGAGTCGCGCTGGGCCAGGTAGCTGTTGACCGTCACCAGGTGGGCGCCGCGCCCCACCAGCGCGTTCAGGTAGAGCGGGAGGGTGGCCACCAGGGTCTTTCCCTCGCCGGTGGCCATCTCGGCCACCTTCCCCTGGTGGAGGACGATCCCGCCGATCAGCTGGGTGTCGTAGTGGACCATGTCCCACACCAGCGACTGCCCGGTCACCGTGACCTCGGTGCCGGTCAGGCGGCGGGCGGCCTCCTTGACGGTGGCGAACGCCTCGGGGAGGATCTCGTCGAGCGCCTCCTCGATGACGCTCTTGAGCTCCTTCTCCACCTCGCCCAGGCGCTGCGAGAGCTCCTCGCGCTCGGCGGCGCTCTCGGAGCGGCGGCGCTCCTCGCGGATCTCCTCCAGGCGGGCGCGCACGTCGGCGGCGGCCTCCTCGAGGTAGGCGCGGAACTTGGCGGTCTGCCCGCGCAGCTCCTCGTCGGAGACCCCCTGGAGGCGCTCGGCCTCGCGGTTGATCTCCTCGACGATGGGCTGCAGGCGCTTGAGCTCACGCTGGTGGCGGGTGCCGAAGACCGCGCGGACGATGCTCTTCAACATGGAAGGTGCCTTCCTGCCGGCAAAACGGTTCAGCCCCGGTACAGCCGCTCGCGCTCCACGATCTCGCGCACGGCCTCGGGGACCAGGTATCGGATGCTCGTGCCCGCCGCCACGCGGCGGCGGACCTCGGTGGCGCTGACGTCCACGCGCAGAACGCGGACCGCCAGCGCCGGAAACGTCGTATCTTCCGGTACGCCTTCACCTTGGCGCGAAACCACCACCAGCCGCGCCAGCCGCACCACCTCCTCCGGCTCGCGCCATTTCGGCAGGTCGCGGAGGTTGTCGGCCCCGGTGAGGAAAAACAGCTCCGCCCCGGGGTGCCGTGCCTGCAGCTCCCGGAGCGTGTCGACCGTGTACGACGGGCCCTGGCGCCGGAGCTCCAGGTCGTCGGCCTGGAAGCGCGGGTCGCCCGCGATGGCCGCGCGCGTCATCTCCAGCCGCAGCGCGGGCGGGGTGCGGACGCTCTCGCCCTTGAAGGGGTGGAGGGCCGAGGGGATCCACACCACCCGCTCCAGCCCCAGCGCGTCGGCCGCGTCGCCGGCGGCCACCAGGTGCCCCAGGTGCGGCGGGTCGAAGGTGCCGCCGAAGACCCCGATCCTCACCGCGGCGCCCCCCTCCCCGCTCAGGGGGTGGGGGCGGCCGCCGTGGCCGGCTCGGGCGCCATCAGCGCGCGCGCCTCGGGGCTCTCGGGGAAGCGGGTGCGCAGCTGCTGCCGGGCCTCCTCGGCCTCCTCGCGGTACCCCACGCGCTCGTACGCCTGCACCACCTTGCCCAGCGAGGCGGGCGCCCACTTGGTCTCCGGGTAGAGCGCGGCGGCCTCGTTGAAGTAGATCACCGAGGCGTCGTACGCGCCGCGCCGGAAGTAGAACATCCCGTTCAGGTAGCTCTTCTCGGCCAGCCGGTCGCGCATCCCGGCCACCCACTGCCGGGCGGTGTCGGCCTGGGGGGTGTTCTCGTAGTACTCGTTGTACGACGAGCAGTAGGTGATGGCGACGTGCGTGTACTGCTGGTCGAGCTGCGCCCGCGGCGCCAGCCCGTGGTACGCCTGGCAGAGGCCGAAGCGCGCCGGGAGCTGCTCGGGGCTCTGCGGGTAGTCGGTGACCACGCGCAGGAACTCGGAGCCGGCGGTGATGAACTCCTCGGTCTCCACGTGCGAGCGCCCCAGCGCCAGGAGCGCCGCGGGCATGCGCGGGTCGCCGGCGGGGTTGGCCTGCACCCAGCGGCCCAGGAGGTCGGCGGCGCGGCCGTAGTTGCGGGCGGCGTAGGCCGCCATCCCCCGCTGGTACGCCTGCTCGGGGGTGAGCGGGATCTCCCTCCGGAAGACGGCGCACGCGGGGAGGAAGAGGACGGCGAGGAGCGCGGGCCGGGCCGCGCGCAGGATGCGGTTTCTGGTCATGGGGTGCGAGTACCCCGCCGGGCGGCGGGTGTTCATTCGATTTTCAGGGCCCGGAAACGCCGGGAAACGGGGGCTCGCGCGGCGCGTCAGGCGGCCCCGGGATCGCGCTGCCGCTCCAGCATTCCCAGGTACCCGCTCACCTGCGCGTTGGCGGGCTGCTGGGCCAGGGTGCGGCGCCACTCGGCCTCGGCGTCGTCCAGGCGGCCGGCGCGGTACAGGGCCAGCCCCAGGTTGGCGCGGGCGGCGGCGAAGGCGGGGTTTACGCCCAGGACGGCGCTCAGCTCGGCCACCGCCTCGTCGGTCCGTCCCAGGTCGGCCAGGGTGCGGCCCAGCTTGTTGCGGATGTCCAGGAAGCGCGGGCGGAGGGCGGCCGCCTTGCGGTACTCGTCCAGCGCCTCGTCGGGGGCGCCGGCCTCCAGGTAGGTGTCGCCCAGCTGCAGGTGCATGTTGGCCAGCCGGGCGGCGGCGGCCGAGGAGAAGCGCGAGTCGCCGGCCTTCTCGGTGTCGGCGGCGGCGGCGCGCTCGAAGCTCTCGCGCGCCTCGTCGGTGCGGCCCAGGTCGTTGAGCGTGATGGCGCGGTTCAGGTGCGCCTCCACGTACCCCGGGTTCAGCGCCGTGGCGCGCGCGAACGCCTCCAGCGCGTCCTCGGGGCGCCCCAGCAGCGACAGGCAGAGCCCCATCAGGTTCTGCACGTCGGCGAAGCCGGGCTGGCGCTCGGCCGCCGTCTGCAGGTCCTCCAGCGCGGCGACGTACGCGTTGCGGGCGAAGCTCTCCTTCGCCCGGGCGATCATCTGCTCGACAGCCGGGTCGACGGCCATGCTCCGGTCCGGTGAGGTTGCTGGATGGATGAGGAAAAACCGCGAGAAGATAGACCCTCGCGCGGTGCCGGGCAAGGCGCCCCGCCGCGTGTTTCCGCCACGCCCCCGCGTCGATGCCCGGCCTCGTCGAACGGATCCCGGATCACCATCCGGCGTCGCGCGGAAGGACGGGAGGATGCGGGAGATGCGGGGAAGCCGGCCGATCCCGATCCCCCTCCCCGCCGCCCTCCCTCCCGCGGTCATCAGGGATCACTTTCCCCGGATGATCGGGCTCATTCGCATCAGCGGACAATCAGCCGATGAGGACGAGCGGATCATCGCCACCTCCCGCGCCCATCCGGATCAATCCCCATCCCGCGAACGCCATCTCCACGCGATCCCGCCGAAACGACAGTTTACCGCTCGAATGGCAGTCGGCGCGCTCAGGCGGGGAAGGCGGCGCGGGCCAGGCGGCGGGCGTGGAGGGCGAGCGGGCGGGCACGGAGGGTGGCCAGGGCCAGGTGGCCGGCGCGCCCTCCCGCCCGGAGGGTGCGCTTCAGGGGCGCGAGGCCGCCATCGTAGGGGGTGAGGACGCCCACCATGTGGTGCCGGCCCCAGAGGAGGCGGAACTGGCCGTGGCCCAGCGCCTCGGTGAACGCCACCGTCATCACCGTGCGATCCCAGCGGCCCGCGCCCTCGCTGGGCCGGGGGCGCTGCCAGAGGGAATAGCGGAGCGCGGCGGCGGCGCGGAACGGATCGTCCCTCGCGGCCTTGTCGCCCGGCGCCGCGATCCAGGCCATCAGCCCGCGGAGGAGCGCGTGCGCGGGGCTGGCGTCCACGCGCGCCTCCACCTCGCGCATCTCCTCGGGCGAGCACCGGCGCACGGCGGCGCGCAGCACCAGCAGCTCGCGGAGCGATCCGCAGCGCTCGGGGTGGTGGAAGGCGCCGTGCACCAGCACGTGCCAGAGGTGGAGCGGCGGAGAGAGCGCGCGCAGCCCCGCCTCGGATGTCTCGACCGTCCCCGTCCAGGGATCGATCTCCCCCAGGAGCGGGAGGTCGTAGTGGATCTCGAGGGGGACGGCGGAAGGCGTCACCAGCCCCGCGAGGTGCCACAGGCCCTTCTGCCCCGCTTCCACGTGCGCCCCCAGCCTGCGGTGCCCGCCCGCTTCCCCGAGCACGTCGGCGAGCCCCTCCGCGTGCTCCGTCCTCACCAGCACGTCCACGTCGGAGAGGTCCACGGGATCGCCCAGGAGGGCGGACGCGGCCCCCTTGAGCGCCACGCCCGGCCACCCGCGCTCGCGCAGCGCCGTTCCCACGCGGCGCATCTCCGCCCGCGCGGAAAGGATGCGCTGCAGCTCCACCGTCGAGCGCTCGCGGAGGAGGGCGGCGGCCCCGGCGTCCGGGCGGACGCCGGCGGCCTCCAGGCGGTTCTGGAGCGGAAGGGCGCAGCGCTCGGCCCGCAGGAAGAGCCGCCACGCCTCCAGCGGCTCCAGCGGCGGCGCGGCCGCGGAGGTGGACGCGAGCACGCGGATGGCCCAGGCGCGCAGGCGCAGGGCGGCGATGGCGAGTGCGTCGGCGTCCGTGGTCATGGGCGAGGGAAGAAAGCGGTCACGGCGCCCGCGTGACGGAGCGCCGTGGGATCGGCGGGCTCGCCGACGGAAGGCAAGGACGGGTCAGCGGCGGATCGCCGGGCGAGCGAAAGAGATTGGCGGCCTGATCCGGTGCCCTGTCGCCGGTGTCTCTGGTCCGGCATCCTGAACCGGGTACGGGACGTCGGTCCGAAACCCCCGAGGACTCAGGACTCAGGACTCGGGACTTCTTTTCTCTCAGCCCCGCCCGCCGAAAAGCTTCGACCAGAACGATCGCTTCTCCTCCACGATCGCCGGCACCGGAATCGGCGCCTCGCCGGCCAGGAGGCGGCGCGGGTTCTCCTCCGTCAGCAGCGCGGCCTGCTCGCCGGCGCCGCGCGCCTCCAGCCACTCGCGGGCCGCCCGCACGTGCAGCCGGCCGCGCGCGTGGTAGTCGCTCCCCAGGTAGTCCACCAGCCCGCGCGCCAGCAGGGCGTGGGCGTGCCGCTCGGCGTCGGCGCCGTAGCTGCCGACGACCGAGCCGCAGTTGACCTGCAGCTGCGCCCCCATCCGCTTCCACTCCTCGACCATCTCGTAGTCGGTGAGGCCGGTGTAGCGCTCGGGGTGGGCGATGACGGGCGTCCATCCCCCCATCCGCAGCTCGAACAGCGCGGTGGAGACGTTGGGCGGGATGGTGAAGTAGGGGAACTCCATCAGGACGAAGCGCGTCCCGTTCAGCCGCAGCCGCGCGTCGGAGAAGTCGGGCGCCGGCGTGTCGAGCGTCACCTCCACCCCGCGCCCCAGCGTCATCTCCGGGAACTCGGCCGCCGCCATCGCGCGGAGCTGCTCCCACGCCGCGTCCAGCGCCTCCAGCGAGGCGGCCAGCTCCGCCGGCCGCTCCAGGAGCGAGGCGCGGAAGTGCGGCGTGCACACCACCGTGTCCACCCCCTGCGAGCGGAACGCCTCCAGCGCGGCGCGCGACTCGTCCAGGTCGGCGGCGCCGTCGTCCACGCCGGGGAAGAGGTGGTTGTGGAAGTCGATCATCCCCCGCCCTCCCCCGAGGCGCGGAACCACTCCACGAAGCGCGGGATCCCGTCCTCGATCCGCGTGGTGGGCGCGTAGCCCAGGAGCGCGCGCGCGCGGGAGATGTCGGCGCAGGTGCGCTCCACGTCTCCCGGCTGCGGCGGGAGGCGGCGGATCCGCGGCTCCACCCCCATCGCCCCGCCCAGCAGCTCCACCAGCCGCGAGAGGGTGACCGTGTCGCTCTCCCCCAGGTTGACGATCTCGAACGCCGCCGGATGGGAGGTGGCGTAGCGAATCGCCCCCTCCACCCCCTGGACGATGTCGTCCACGTAGGTGTAGTCGCGCCGCGTGGAGCCGTCGCCGAAGAGGGGGATGGCCTCGCCGGCCGCCATCAGCTTCGCGAACTTGTGGATCGCCAGGTCGGGGCGCTGCCGGGGGCCGTAGACGGTGAAGAAGCGGAGGCAGACGCAGGAGAGGCCGTACAGGTGCGTCCAGGTGCGGCAGAGAAGCTCCCCGGCGCGCTTGGTGGCCGCGTACGGCGAGATGGGCTCGGCCGCCGCGTCGGCCTCGGAGAAGGGAACCGGCGCCGAGTTCCCGTAGACGCTGGAGCTGGAGCCGAAGACGAACGCCGGGACGGCGCGCGCGCGCGCCAGCTCCAGCATGGCCACCGTCCCGTCCACGTTCACCTGCGAGTAGACCAGCGGCTGCTCCAGCGAGGGCCGCACCCCCGCCCGCGCGGCCAGGTGCACGATCACGTCGACGGAATCGCCCCCCGCCGCGTCCAGCCCGGCGGCCACGGCGTCGGGCGCGCGGATGTCCGCCTCCACCAGGTGGAAGCGGTCCGAGCGGGCGAGCGAGGCCACCGCCGCCCGCTTGATGGCGGGGTCGTAGAAGGGATCGAAGCTGTCGACCGCGAAGACGGTGTCTCCGCGGTCGAGGAGGCGCTGGCAGACGTGGCTCCCGATGAACCCCGCCCCGCCGGTGACGATGGCGCGCATGGACAGTCCGGCTACAGGGTGCGCGCCGAGTGGTCGGCCCGCGACAGCAGCCCGCGGAAGTACGCCACGGTGCGCTCCAGCCCCTCGCTCAGCTGCACCGTCGGCTCCCACCCCAGCACCTCGCGCGCGATGGTGATGTCGGGCTGGCGCACCTTGGGGTCGTCCACGGGGAGGGGGCGCCACTCCACCCTGGAGTCGCCGCCCACCATGGCCAGCACCTGATCGGCCAGCTGGGCCACGGTGAACTCGTTGGGGTTGCCGATGTTGGTGGGCTCGGCGCGGTCCGAGTGGAAGAGGCGGTAGATCCCCTCCACCAGGTCGTCCACGTAGGTGAACGAGCGCGTCTGCGAGCCGTCGCCGTAGACGGAGAGCGGGTCGCCGCGCAGCGCCTGCACGATGAAGTTGGAGACCACCCGCCCGTCGCCCGGCCGCATGCGGGGGCCGTAGGTGTTGAAGATGCGCACGATGCGCGTCTCCATCCCGTGGTAGCGGTGGTACGCCATGGTCAGCGCCTCGGCGAAGCGCTTGGCCTCGTCGTAGACGCCGCGCGGCCCCACCGGGTTCACGTTCCCCCAGTAGCTCTCGGGCTGCGGGTGCACCTCGGGGTCGCCGTACACCTCGCTGGTGGACGCCAGGAGGAAGCGCGCCCCCTTGGCCTTGGCCAGCCCCAGCGCCTTGTGGGTCCCCAGCGACCCCACCTTGAGGGTGGGGATGGGCTGCTCCAGGTAGTCCACCGGCGAGGCGGGGCTGGCGAAGTGGAGGACCCCGTCCAGCTCCCCCTGCACGTACATGAAGTTGGTGACGTCGTGCTGGACGAACTCGAACGCCGGGTTCCCCGCCAGGTGGGCGATGTTGTCGGGGTGGCCGGTGATGAAGTTGTCCATCCCCACCACCCGGTGCCCGTCCGCGATGAAGCGGTCGGAGAGGTGCGAGCCCAGGAACCCGGCCGCCCCCGTGATCAGGACGCGCATCAGACGCCCGCGCCCGCCGCGGCCGGGCTCTCCGCCCCCGACGCCGGGCCCGCCGGCGAGCGTCCCACCGAGACGTAGCGGAAGCCCAGCTCCGCCATCCGCTCGGGGCTCCACAGGTTGCGCCCGTCGAACACCAGCGGCTCGGCCAGCGCGGCGCGGATGCGGCCGAAGTCGGGGGTGCGGTACGAGTGCCACTCGGTGAGCACCAGGAGGGCGTCGGCGCCCTCCAGGCAGTCGTAGTTGTGCTCGCAGAGGGTGAGCGCCCCCGTCTCCAGCAGGTCGGCGAAGTAGCGCCCCGCCTCGTGGCGCGCCTCGGGGTCGTGCGCCAGCACCCGCGCCCCGGCCTCGCACAGCCCCCGCACCACCGTCAGCGACGGCGCCTCGCGCATGTCGTCGGTCTCGGGCTTGAACGACAGCCCCCAGACGGCGAAGGTGCGCCCCGACAGGTCGCTCCCGAAGCGCTCGGCCACCTTGCGCAGGAGCACCCCCTTCTGCGAGGCGTTGACCTGCTCCACCCCCTCCAGGATCGCCGCGTCCACCGACTGCGTCCTCAGCGTGTGAATGAGCGCCTTGACGTCCTTGGGGAAGCAGCTCCCGCCGTAGCCGATCCCCGCGAAGAGGAAGGCCGGCCCGATCCGCTCGTCGGTGCCGATCCCGCGGCGCACCGCGGTGACGTCGGCGCCCACCGCCTCGCAGAGCGAGGCCACGGTGTTCATGAACGAGATGCGGGTGGCCAGCATGGCGTTGGCCGCGTACTTGGTGATCTCGGCCGAGGCGATGTCCATGAAGAGCACCGGGTTGCCGGTGCGGACGAAGGGTGCGTACAGCTCGGCCAGCCGGGCGCGCGCGTGCTCGCTCTCCACCCCCACCACCACGCGGTCGGGCTTCATGAAGTCCTGGACCGCCGCCCCCTCCTTGAGGAACTCGGGGTTGGAGCAGACGTGGAAGGGGCGCTGGGTGTGGCGCCGGATCATCTCCTTCACCTTCCCGGCGGTCCCCACGGGAACGGTGCTCTTGGTGATGACGATCTTCTCGGGGCCGTCCGCCGGCATGTTGCGCCCCACCGTCTCGGCCACGGCCAGCACGTGCTGCAGGTCGGCCGAGCCGTCCTCGCCCGGGGGGGTGCCCACGGCGATGAACACCACCTCGGCCTCGGCCACGGCGCGGGACACGTCGGTGGTGAAGGCCAGGCGCCCCTCGCGCAGCCCCCGCTCCACGAGCGGCTCCAGCCCCGGCTCGTAGATGGGGATCTCGCCCGCGTTCAGGCGCGCGATCTTGGACTGGTCGATGTCGGCGCAGGTGACGTCGTTGCCCGTCTCGGCCAGGCACGCCCCGGCCACGAGCCCCACGTACCCCGTGCCCACCACCGCTATCTTCATTGGAGCCGATTCTTCGTTCGAGCCAGTGTGCGCGGGCCTCCCCGAGGGCCCGGGGCCCGGGATTCCTCCCCGGGCGAAGGCGGGGACGATAACCGGGAGGCGCCGCGCGCGCAACCCGGCCCGCCCCGTGCACTTGTATGCATGCGCCACGCACGGTATAATGGGTGGCTCTGTCCCTGTCGCCGTACCCTCGCGGTACGGCGCGGGGCCGCGCATCCGGCATTTCCCCACGGGAGTCATGCACCGCATCGCCGCACTCGTGCTCTGGGCCGCGCTCGCGCTCGTGCCCCGCCTGTCGCACGCGCAGGCCGACACCGCCTCCGTCACGCTGAACCCGGGCGACCTGATCCGGGTGCAGATCTGGCGGGAGGAAGACCTGAGCGGGGAGTTCCTGGTGGACGAGTCGGGGATGGTCACCCTTCCGCTGGTCGGCGAGAAGCGCGTGGCGGGGATCCCCATCCGCCGTCTCCGCACCGAGCTCCTCGAGGCGTACCGCGTGCACCTGCGCAACGCCTCCATCAACATCACCCCGCTCCGGCGCATCAACGTGCTGGGCGAGGTCGCGCGCCCGGGGCTCTATCCCGTGGACCCCACGGTGAGCCTGGCCGGCGTGGTGGCCCTCGCGGGAGGCGCCACCGCCACCGGCGACATCCGGAAGATCCGCATCGTCCGCGACGGCACCGTGCTCATGGAGCGCGCCGGGGCCGCCGAGACGCTGAACGCGCTGGAGCTGCGCTCCGGCGACCAGATCTTCGTGGACCGCCGTGGGTGGTTCGACCGCAACAGCACCTTCGTGGTGAGCGCGCTCCTGTCGATCACCAGCATCGTGATCACGCTGGCGCGCTGAGCCAGGCGCCTCGCGCTCATCATTCTTTACTCGCCACCATCGATCGCTGATGCCGAGAGAAGTCAATCGGCCCGCCGCTGATTCCGGGAAAGAGCTGGACCTGCGGGACCTGACGCACATGCTGTTCGGGAACCGCTGGGCGATCCTGGCCGTCACCGCCGTGGTCATGGCGCTGGCCGGGGTCTACACCTGGCTGCAGGACCCGGTCTACGAGTCGGGCACCACGCTCCGCATCGACGACCCCCAGTCGGGGATGGACGTGCTGGAACAGCTCCCGCAGGCCGGGGGGATGCGCAAGGGCGTCATCGAGACCGAGATGGTGGTGCTGGGAAGCCGCCGGATGGCCGAGACGGTGGCCGACTCGCTGCACCTGCACGTGGAGCTGGAGCAGCCGCGCCTTCCCCGCGACCAGGTGCTGCGGGTGGCGCGGGCGCCGCGCGACGCGGCCCCCAACGTCTTCCGGTTCGAGCTGGGCACGGGGGGGGCGTACACCGTCACCTCCGAGGCCCCGGTGGCGGGCGGGCTTCCCAAGTCGGTGACGCCGGGGGTGCCGTTCACCCTGGGCGACCTGAGCCTGGAGCTGGACCGGGGGATCCGCGCCGAGGCGCCCAAGACGCTGGTGCTGCGGGTGCGCCCCTTCCGCATGGCGGTCGACGGGGTGCGGCGCAGCCTGAACGTGCAGCGGGTGAACCCCGACGCCGACATCCTGGTCATCCGCTACCAGAGCAGCGACCGCGAGCTGGCGGCGGCGGTGCCCAACGCGCTGACCTCCACCTTCATCGCGTACAAGAACCGCGGGACCAAGACCGAGGCGCGCAGCACCGCCGAGTTCCTCCGCGCGCAGGTGACGGCCAAGGACGCGGAGCTGCGGGAGGCCGAGGGGCGCCTGCAGTCGTTCCGCGAGTCGGCGCAGGTGGTCAACCCCGGGGCCGAGTCGACCGAGCAGGTGAGCCGCCTGGCCGACCTGCAGGCCCAGCGCGACCAGCTGGTGGGCGAGCGCGACGCGCTGGCCGACCTGCTGCGGCGCGTGGAGGGTGGCGCCCGCGACGAGAACGCCCCGTCGCCGTACCGCCAGCTGGCGTCGTTCCCCGTCTTCCTGGCCAACCCCGCCTTCCAGGACATGCTGCGCACCATCACGCAGCTGGAGAACGAACGCGGGACGCTGATGGTGCGGCGCACCGAGGCCAACGAGGACGTGGACGCCATCAACGGCCGCATCCGGCAGATGGAGACGCAGCTCTACAGCACGGCCACCAACTACCTGCAGAGCCTCAACAGCCAGGTCAACTCCATCGAGGCCAACCTGGCCCGCTTCGGGAGCCAGCTGGAGGCGATCCCGGCGCGCGAGGTGGAGTACGCGCGCCTCCTCCGCCAGCAGAAGCTGCAGGAGGAGCTCTTCTCGCTCCTGCAGACGCGGCTGAAGGAGTCGGAGATCCAGGAGGCGGTGGAGCCGGGGAACGTGCAGGTGATCGACCCGGCGCTGCAGCCGCGGGCGCCCATCTCGCCCAACCCGGTGCGCAACATGACCCTCGCCGCGGTCTTCGGGCTGATGGTGGGGATCGCGCTGGTGCTGGCCCGGCAGGCGCTGGACACCAAGGTGCGCACGCCGGAGGACGCGGCGACGGCCACCGAGGCGCCGGTGCTGGGGACCATCCCGCGCATCAACCTGCAGACCACGGCCGAGCGCAACGGGTACGCGGCGGCGAACGGGAACGGCAACGGGAACGGGAACGGCAAGGGGCACGGCAAGGTGAAGGCGGCCGACGCCAACACCTTCCTCACCGACCGGCTGATCACGCAGCGCGACCCGCGCAGCCCGGCGTCGGAGGCATACCGCGCGCTCCGGACCAGCATCACCTTCTCCAGCACCGACCGGGCGCCGCAGGTGATCGTGGTCTCCAGCGCCCTCCCGGGCGACGGGAAGTCCACCAGCTCCAGCAACCTGGCGGTCACGCTGACGCAGCAGGGGACGCGCACGCTGCTGGTGGACGGCGACCTGCGGCGCGGGGTGCTGCACAGCATCTTCGGGCTCAAGCAGGAGCCGGGGCTGACGCACGTGCTGCTGGGGAAGAACACCCTGGACGAGGCGGTGCAGCAGGTGCCGATCATGGGCTCGGCCGACCAGGTCCTGCACGTGCTGTCTACGGGCGTCTTCCCGCCGAACCCGTCGGAGATGCTGGGTTCGGAGCGGATGCGCAGGCTGCTGGTGGAGATGCGCGAGAAGTACGAGATGGTGATCTTCGACGCGCCGCCGCTGAACCTGGTGACGGACGCGGCGGTGCTGGGGACCTCGGCCGACGCGACCATCCTGATCGCCCGCGCGGGGACCACGGACAAGGGGGCGCTGCACCACGCGGCGGCCCAGCTCCACCACCTGCGGGCGCCGCTGGGCGGGATCGTGCTGAACGACTTCCGCATCACCGCGGGCCGCTACTACGGCGGGGCGTACGGCTACTACGGCTACGGCGTCTACGGTGGCTACGGCAACCGCGACTGACCGGCTTCGGCCGGGATCGACGACGCGAAAGGGAGAGCCTCCGGGCTCTCCCTTTCGCGTTTCCGCATCCGCCGGTCCGAATCAAACCCACACGTCTCCACCAGCTCCTCGGACGGATTACGCGGAAACAGGCTCCCAGGCGAGGCAGCCGCATCCGGAGAGGAGAAGGCAGCCCTCCCCCCGTGGAAGCCCGGTCCGTGACGAGTATCGAAATTTTCCTGGAGACGCACCCCCCGCCCTTCCCCTCCCCTCTCCTCGATCCGCATCCGCACCCCCTTCGCTTCGAGCCAAGCGGCCGCGTGGACCTCGATCATCGCCAACTGCGTCATCGGGAGGAGCGGCGCGTGAACAGGCCTCTGTCCCGCATCACCCGATGACGCAGTTAGCACAGCCTGGAGATCGCGAGACCGCGACCGTGGACGAGATCAGCTGCATGGGCGTCGACGGCGTCGCAACTCGCCCCGAGGCACCTGCGTACCGATGGACGTATGCCCACGGAGACCTCTCCGTGTAGGCGTCCACGTCCAGGACCGACGCGGTCAGCGGTGCAGGTGGTGTCGCCGCTGCCGCGTCCGGGCCGCGCTGCTCGACCAGTGGATTCCACGGGCCTGCCGGCGATCTCGCGCGTGCGGGTTCAGCGTTGCCGGTCCTGGAGTGACTCCTGGCGACAGCGATCGGGCGGATCTGCCGTGGATCATGGGACGGGCGGGAGGATCGTCGACCTGACGGTGCGCTCGGGGTGATTGATCCCACGTCTCTCCGAGCGACGCTCCCCATCTGCCGTATCGGGATCGAGATGCGGATCGAAGTGGGGGATTGACAGCGTCGGTGTGCGGTCGGGAGTGGGGCGCGGGAGGGACAAATGGGACGCGGGCGTCTCACCAGCGGAGATGGCTGAACCGACCGCGGCCGCTCCCGGCGAGGTGCCGGGAGCGGCCGCGAGAGCCGTGGGAGGCGGAGCGCGCTAGCGGGCGGCGCGGCGCGGCGACGCCTCGGCGGGCTCCTGCGGCGCCTCGATGCGCAGCGGCACCACGCACTCCGGCACCAGCGCGCAGATCGACAGCCGCAGGTCGCGGGCGTCGCCCACCGCCAGCGACGCCAGGAGCCGGTCCAGCCCCACCTGCAGCCGTCCCCCGTCCGTCTCGTCGGTGCGGATGACGCGGATCTTCTCGACCGCCGTGGGCATGGTGGCCTCGAACTCCGACATCAGCTCCTCGTGCAGCTTCTCGCCCGGGCGGAGCCCCGAGAAGACGATCTGCACGTCGCGGTACGGCTCCAGCCCCGAGAGGCGGATCAGGTTCTCGGCGAGGTCCGTGATCCGCACCGGCTCCCCCATCTCCAGCATGGCGATGTGCCCCGCCGTCTCACGGAGCGCCCCCGCCTGCATCACCAGCTGCACCGCCTCGGGGATGGTCATGAAGTAGCGCGTGACCTCCGGGTGCGTGACCGTCAGCGGCCCGCCCGCGGCCAGCTGCCGCTCGAAGAGCGGGATCACACTTCCGTCCGACCCCAGCACGTTCCCGAAGCGCACCACGCGAAAGTCCGTGCGCGAGCGCAGGAGCGACGGCCACCCCAGCACCACCCGCTCCGCGATCCGCTTGGTGGCGCCCATCACGCTGGAGGGGTTCACCGCCTTGTCGGTGGAGATCATCACGAACTTGTCGACCCCGTACTGGGCCGCGCACTCGGCCACCTGCAGCGTCCCCAGCACGTTGGTGCGCACCGCCTCCACCGCGTTCTCCTCCATCAGCGGCACGTGCTTGTAGGCGGCTGCGTGGAAGACGTAGTCGGGGCGATTCTCCGCGAAGATCCGCTCCAGCCGCGCGACGTCGTTGATGTCGGCCACCAGCGACACCAGCGGCGTGGCGCGGTGCGCCTGCGCCAGCTCCAGCCCGATGAAGTACAGCGGGCTCTCGGCCTGGTCCAGGAGGATCAGCCGCTTGGGCCCGAACGACGCCACCTGCCGCGCCAGCTCGGAGCCGATGGACCCCGCCCCGCCGGTGATCAGCACCACCTTCCCCTGCAGGTCGCGGCGGACCGGCCCCAGGTCCAGCTCCACCGGCTGGCGGCCCAACAGGTCCTCGATCTTGACGTTGCGGAGCTGCCCCTGCTTGGCCCGCCCCTCCATCAGCTCGCGCCACGAGGGGACGATCTTGAAGTCCACCTCGGTCTCCATGCAGAGCTGCACCATCCGCTGCATGTCGCTCCGCGCGGCGGAGGGGATGGCGATGACGATCAGCTTGGCGCCCGCGCGGCGCACCACCCGGTTCAGGTCTGCGGTGGTGGCCACGATGGGGACGCCGTGCAGGTGCATCCCCACCTTGGTGATGTCGTCGTCCACCAGCGCCACGGGGCGCAGGTCGCGCTCCTCGCCGCGCCGGCACTGGCGGATCAGCCGCTCGGCCGCCTCGCCCGCGCCGATGATGACCGTGGGCGTCCCCTGCTCGGCGCGCCACCCGAAGACCCGCCCCTCGCGGAACGAGCGCACGGCGAAGCGCCCGCCCCCGAAGACCAGCACCGCCATCCCCCAGTCCAGGAACAGGATGCTGCGGGGGAAGCCGGCCAGCTCCTCCAGGAGGTACAGTGCCGACAGGAAGAGGGCGGAGCTCAGCGAGACGGCCTTCACCAGCGACACCAGGTCGGTGAGGCCGGCGTGGCGCCACCACCCCCGGTGCAGCCCGAAGAGGAGGAACGACGCCATCCGCAGCGGGAGGAGGTACACCAGGGTGGCCGAGTACAGCGCCCAGAAGTGCTGCGGGATGCTGAAGTCGAAGCGGAGCCCCCACGCGGCCGCGTAGGCCACGGGGATCAGGAGGAGGTGCACCACGACCACCAGCACCCTGCGGGCGCGCATCCAGGTGGTGGGACGGAGCGAGACCCCTTCCTGGCCGGCCGGAGCGCTCATCGGCGCCCCCTGCGCGGAGCGAAGGCGCGCGCGGCGACGGCCGCCGCGCGTACGAACAAGTCAGCTCGCATGGAGTCGAGAGTCATCGGAATCGATTGGACGGCGCCGGGGCAGCTCCTGCTGCGCGGACCGGCGGCTCGTCTGGCCTTCGGCATACGGCACCTGCGGAAGATAACTGCTACGCAAATCCCATGCACGTGTCTTCGTGCACGACGCGCCCTTCACCGGCGCCTGCCACCACTACCGGAAGCAGTGGGCCGCGCCGGGGTGACGACCGGAGGGGCCGCCGCGTCACCGGTCCAGGGGCCGCCGATGGACGCCGTGTACCGCGCGCATCCACTCGTCCCGTCCGCCGCCGCGGCACCTGCTGCCGCCCCGCCGAGCGAGCCGGCCTGGCCGTGGACAGCGCGCGGGACGGCGATCGGCCGGAGCGCGCGGGGCTTCCGGTCAGCCACGCCAGACCTGGCGGTAGACCTCCATCACCCCCCGCACGTACGAGGCGGTGGAGAAGAGCCGCTCCACCCGCTCGCGCCCGGCGCGCCCCATGGAGGCGCGCAGCTCGGCCGAGCGGACCAGGCGTTCCAGCGCGTCGGCCAGCGCCGCGGGGTCGGCGGGGGGCACCACGAAGCCCGTCTCGCCGTCGGCCACCTGCTCGGGGACGCCGGCGATGGCCGTCCCCACCACGGGGATCCCCATCTGCATGGCCTCCAGGTGGGTGCGCGGGAACCCCTCGTTCCCCCGCACGTCCACCTCGCGCCCGCCCAGCACCAGCCGCTCGCGGCTCACCGAGGGGAGGACGGAGACGTCCACGTGGGCGTAGAAGGGGAAGGGGTCGGCCTGCCACCCGGCGAAGGTGACGTTGTCCACCCCCAGCTCGGCGGCCAGCTCCCGGAGCCAGTCGTGGTAGGCGCCCTGCTCGCGCACCAGGTCGCCCACGCAGACGAACGCCACCCGGTCGCCCCCCAGCCCGCGCTCGCGGAGGAGGGCGGCGGCGCGGAGAAGGTGGTGCTGCCCCTTGAAGGGGACGACGGAAGCGAAGCACCCCACCACCACCACCCCGCGCTCGCGCAGCCCCGCGATCCACGGCAGCTTCGCCGCGGGGGTCGGGAGGGGGCGGATGCCGTTGTAGACGGTCACCGCGCGCCGCAGCCCGCCGGGCGACAGGGTGCGGCGGGCGCCGTCGGAGACGGCGACGATGCGGTCGCCCGCCCGCTCGAAGACGGCGCGCAGGGCCCGGCCGAAGGGGAACTCGCCCCGCAGGTGCGCCACCACGGGGCGCCCGGCCAGCCGCGCGGCGGGGGCGGCCAGGAGCGCGCCCCGCGGGTCGTTGACGTGCACCAGGTCGTACCCGCCCTCGCGGATGTGGCGGCGCAGCCGCAGCGTGTACGGGAGGAGCTCGGCCATGGCGATGCGCGCCCGCTGCAGCCGCGAGGTCTTCAGCAGCGCCTTGCCGAACCCGCCCAGCGCCCCCTCGCCGGGGCCCAGGACGGCGCAGGGGATTCCCGCGCGCCGGTACGTGTCGGCCACCTCTCCCTCGGCCACCACCAGGACGTGGGGCTCCACTTCGGGGGGGAGGTTGGTGACCAGCTCGAAGAGGCTGCGGTTGGCCCCCGCCATCCGCTGGGGGTAGGCGATGAAGAAGAGGACGCGGCGCGGCGCGGCGCCCGCTGGCGGCGCGGGATCGGACGGACGGCGGAGGGCGGCGGAGGCGCTCACGCGGCGGCCTCGGCCGGGCGGCCCACCTCGAGCCGCTCGTCGGGCGACAGGGTGCGGTCCACGAACATCCGCATCCACATCTCCAGCATGAAGAGGAGCCAGATGCGCTGCCCGTGCTCGGCGCGCCCGGAGCGGTGGTCGTCCAGGATGCGGCGCAGGGCGGCCGGCTCGAAGATCCCGCGCGTGAGCGACGCCTCGGCCAGGAGGAGGTCCTGGGCGGCGGCGCCCAGGTCGCCGCGCATCCAGGCGCCCGTGGGGACGGAGAACCCCTGCTTGCGGCGGTACACCACCTCGGGGGGGACGTAGCGCGCGGCCAGCCGCTTCAGCAGGTGCTTGGGCTCCATCCGCGCCACCTTCATGGCGGCGGGGATGCGGGCCGACAGCTCGATCATCGCCGTGTCCAGGAAGGGGGCGCGCGCCTCGATCCCGTACGCCATGGTGGCGATGTCGGTCTTCACCAGGAACTGGTCGGGAAGCAGCGTCCGCAGCTCCGTCTCCAGCACCCGGTCGGCGTCGGTGGGGCCGTCGGCCGCGGCCCAGGCGGCGCGCCAGTGGTCGTCGGGGTCGCGGCCGCCCAGCCGCGCGGTGAAGTCGCGGGTGAAGAGGCCGTCGAAGCGGCCGCGGAAGCCGCGCTCGCCCAGCGGGTCGTACACCCAGTCGAAGCCGCCGCGCGCGGCCACGGCCAGCCGGCGGAGGCGTCGCGCGGCGGCGCCCGCTCCCCCGCCCCGCGCCTCCAGGCGCTCCAGGAGCGCGGGGGCGGCGGCGCGCGCGGCGCGCGGCACCAGGCGGCGGTACGGGCCGGCCATCCGGGCCAGCATGGGGCCGGGGTAGCCGGCGAAGCACTCGTCTCCGCCGTCGCCGGTGAGCACCACGGTCACGTGCTCGCGGGCGGCGCGGGAGAGGTACAGCGTGGGGAGCGCCGCCTGGTCGCCGAAGGGCTCGCCGGCGGCGAAGACCAGCCAGGGGAGGATGGCGCCGTCGTCCGGCCGCACGATCAGCTCGCGGTGGTCGGTCCCCAGGTGCTCGGCCACCCGCCGCGCGTGGGGAAGCTCGCTGAAGCGCTCCTCCTCGAAGCCGGCCGAGATGGTCTTCACCCCGCCCCCGGCCACCTTCGACGCCACGGCGGCCACCAGCGACGAGTCCACGCCGCCGCTCAGGAAGACGCCCAGGGGGACGTCGGCCTCCAGCCGCCGCTCCACGGCGCCGCGGAGCTCGGCGTCGATTCGCTCCAGCCACTCGTCGGCGGTGTGGCGCTCCTGGTGGGCGAAGGAGACGCGCCAGTAGGGGTGCACCTCGGCGCGGCCGTCCTTCAGCTCCAGCCGGTGCCCGGGGGGGAGCTTGCTCACCCCCTCGTGCATGGCCTCGTCGCCGGGGAGGCAGAGGTAGTGGAGGAAGTCGTGGACGGCCTCGGGGCGCACCTCCCGCTCGCGGGGGAGGAGCGCCAGGAGCGAGGGGAGGGTGGAGGCGAAGGCCAGCGCCGCCCCCTCCCGCGCGTAGAAGAGCGGCTTCTTCCCCACCCGGTCGCGGGCCAGGTGCAGGACCCCCGAGCGGGTGTCCCACACGCCGAAGGCGAACATCCCGGAGATGCGCGAGAGGAGCCCCTCGATCCCCCACTCCTCGTAGCCGTGCACCAGGACCTCGGTGTCGCTGCGGGAGCGGAAGCGGTGGCGGCCCTCCAGGGCGCGGCGGAGCTCGCGGTGGTTGTAGATCTCGCCGTTGAGCACCACCTGCACCGTCTCGTCCTCGTTGGCCATCGGCTGGCGGCCGTCGGCGGAGAGGTCGATGATGGAGAGGCGGCGGTGGCCCAGCATGACCGCGGGGGCGCACCACTGGCCGTCCTGGTCGGGCCCGCGGTGCTCCATCGCCGCCAGGGCGGCCGAGAGCCGCGCCCGATCGGGGGGCGATCCCGCCCACCCGCAGATTCCACACATATGCCGCTCGCTCCCTCGCGCGGACGCGCGCAGGCTCGGATGAAACGGACGGGCGCGGAACGACGGGAGAGTCCTCACCCGATCGTCCTGCGCCGCTCTCTTTGGGGCTGATTCGCCTTCCAACACCTATCGGCGAGCCAATTTACCCGCGCGCCGGGGCCACGGCAATCCATGGTGGACGCCGTGACCCGCGTCTCCCCATCCCGCCGGCCGCCGCCGTCACGCCGACGAGCGGCGGAAGGGGGGAAGGTCGATCCGGACCGGCGAGTGAGCGATCACCGGCGATCGGTGGGCGGCGGACGGCCGGCGCGAGCCCCGTCCCCCCGCGAGACGGCCTGGCGGAAGCGCGAACAGGCCGCCGGGGCCGGACCGGATCAGTACCGTATCTGGCAGGATCCGTCGGTGTCCAGCGTGCCGGCGCGCACGTCCTCGTAGCTCCCCTGCTCGATCACCACGAAGCTGCTCTTGTGGCAGCGCACCAGCGGTCCCGACACCCCGCGCAGGTGCACTCCGGCCGCGTTGATCCCGCTCTGCTCCGACGCCTCGAACCCGCTCCCCACCGAGACGCCTTCCACCCGCGTGTCCCTGGCCAGGAACACGCGCGAGCCCAGGATGGCGTAGACCACCGTCCCCACGTTCTCGAAGCGCAGGGAGGTGGTGTCGAACACCGTGCTGAACGAGCCCTCGTCGCGCAGGAAGAGCCCCCGTCCCACCCCGGTGAAGCGGGCGTCCAGCGAGCGGGGGTGCAGGTGGGTCCCGGGGCGCATGACCGAGAGGGAGCGGATCGCCAGCCCCGCCGTGAAGGCGCCGTCCACCGAGAGCGATCCTCCCAGGAAGCCGCTGGAGCGCTCCAGGTAGACGGCGCTGCGGGCGCTGTCGGGGGTGGAGAAGCGCACGTCGTCCAGGACCAGGCTGGAGCCGGCCGCGCTCACGCCCTCCGCCCGCGAGACGCGGCACGAAAGGCCCTCGAGGAAGAGCGTGACCCCCGCGGCGATGACGCACGGCTCCCCCGGCGCGACGGGGGCGAGCACCGCCCCGGCGGGCCCGCGCAGCCGGATGGAGCGCGCCACCAGGCCGTCGCGCAGCTGCGGATAGCTCAGGGCGGAGGGCATCACGAAGCGGAGGAGGCGCACCCCTTCCGCGTACCGTCCGGCCGCCAGCTCCACCGTCCACGTGGTGTCCACCAGCGCCGGGATGTCGGCGAGCGCGCGCCCCACCGTGCGGTAGGCCGTCGCGGGGCTCCGTCCGTCGCGGGTGTCGCTCCCCGCCGAGGCGTCCACGTAGCGCACCCCCGCCGCGCCCTCCGGAACGGCGCTCGCCGTGGCGTCCGCGCAGGCGGACAGGGCCAGGAGGGCCGCGGCCAGGAGGATCGGGATGCGGATCATGGGCGGGGAGGCGGGAGAAAGGGTGACGCGATGACCACGGACCTCGTCCTCGAATCAACGGCCGGCATGACGCCACGCGAACGCGTCCCGGCGGATGGCTGAGATCGCGCGCCCCAACATCTCCGCAATCTCCGCGCGCGCGAAGAAGACGGATCGATCGACGGGTGGCGCGCACGACGCCTGGTTCCACATCCACCGTGCGTTCGCGATCCCGACATCCCGAGGCCGGTCACACCGGGATCGTCGCCGACACGAGCTTCCGCCGGGCCGAAGGATTCGATCACCCGTCTCGCGAAAAGCCAGGGATTGTCGCGGTCCATGCGCTGGTCCTCCGTCGCTCGGCCTCCATCAGGACGGCACTAAACGTCCGACTCGGGATGCGCAGCCAGGCGCGGGATCCTGGGACCCATCAACCACCGCCCCTCCGCGGAGATCGATCACCGCGACAGGAGACGCAGAAACGGAGCCCGGCGAAACCGGCGACGGCTCCCGCCGACTCCGTTTCCACGGCGTGGACCCGCGCCCGACGCCGCGCCCGCGCCGGATCCCGCGTCCGACGGCGACGGGCCAAGCCCTGGCGCCGGGGCCGCCCTGCCCGCGCGGACGCCGCCCGCCAGCGTGGGCGGGGGGCGTTCCGCTCCTCCTTCAGGAAGGCTTCGGGGCGGCGTTCATGCGTGGCCGGGAGCGGACCCGTAGACGCCGCGGCGGAAGCTCCCGCCGCGGTACGGGTCCAGCCGCACCGCGCCCAGCGCGTAGGCCACCATCATCAGCGGCACCAGCGACATCAGCGTGGCCGCCACCGACTCGCTGGACGGCTCCATGGCCGTGAACAGCGTGAGGATGTAGATCAGGTTGAAGAGCGGGCGGTCGTGGTACGTCAGGAACACCCGCGCCAGCCACGCGTGGAAGAACCCGAAGAGCCCGAACGCCATCAGGATCCCCGGGATGCTGAAGTTCCAGTACGCCTCGCCCAGCGCCGTGGGCGGGATCCCCGCGCGCGTGCTGAAGAAGGCCGCGCCCACGCGCCCGCCCACCAGTCCCGGCTTCCCCTTCCAGAGCGAGCGGGGGACGGGAAGGGTGAGCACCGCCAGGTAGGTGGATCCGTACAGGTGGTCCACCCGGCCCGGGACGTGGGCCAGGATGGGGAGCGACCCGTCGCCCGTGGTTCGGCGCCCCACGATCTCCGTGGTGGCGTCGGAGCTCGCCGCCGAGACCGTGAAGTCGGTGATGACGCTCCAGTCCACGCTCCCCTGCCAGGTGCTGTGCCGCAGGTTCCCCAGCACGGCCAGGAGCATCAGCCCCACGAACCCCACGGCGATGGCGCGGGTGGGGGCGAACTTCCGCTCGCGCAGCATCCACACCATCATGGCGATGACCATCACGTAGATCACCGCCGCCCGGCTCCCCGTGGTGAAGAAGTGGAGCCCCAGCGCCGCCAGGCTGCTCACCCAGAACAGGGGCGACCGGAGCGACCGCTTCTCGGTGGCCAGCCAGATCAGGCAGGCGCCGCTCGCCAGGGTGGCCACCTGGAACCAGTAGAAGTCGCCCGCCAGCGTCGTCCGCCGCCCCATGGCCCACGACAGCATGTGCGCCTGCAGCCCGCCCTTCCCCTGCAGGTACACCATGAAGATGGCGATCGACGCCAACACGACGGCGGGCACCTTGAAGCGCAGGTTGGTGGGCTGGGGAAACTGGATCCGGGGGACGCCGAAGCGCGGCGCGTAGCGGAAGGCGGCGTAGTACGACAGGAGCCCCATCGTCCAGAGCGACAGCTTCCACGCCACCAGCCCCCCCAGCGCCTCCGGCGACATCTCCGGGAGCGCGATGTGGTAGCGCAGCCCGAAGGCGTACGCCGGGAACTCCTTGACCAGCTGGATCATGCTGAGCATGGCCACCAGCACCAGCGGGTGGTACCACCCGTAGCTGGGGCGGTACATGATCAGCGGGAGCGCGCGCACCCCCACCAGGCACGCCAGCGCCGGGATGAACAGCTCCGACCTGGGCGCCCCGCTGAGCAGGGCGAAGGTCCCCGCCAGGAGGACGTACAGGAAGAAGAAGCACAGCACCAGCACGCGGTACCCCGGCTTGATCCGCACGAACGGGTTCCCCACCGGCGCCTCCGGCGCCTCGTCCTCCTCGAAGCGGGCGCGGGGCCGCGGCGGCCGGGGGGCGTGGGGCAGGGCGGGCCCGCGGGTGGCGGGAAGGAGAGGAGGGGGCCTCATCGCCAGCTCACCAGGAGGGGAGGACGCGAGGGAAGGGGCCCCTCCGCGCCGGGCCCGACGCTCCGGCCCCGGCGGATCGCGCCGAACAGCCCCGCCATGACCAGGAAGGGGAGCACCGCGAAGAGCAGCGCCACCGCCGCCTCGCTGGAGGGATCGTGGGCGAACCACATGACCAGCGCGTACAGCAGGATCATGGTGGGACGCCGGCCGTACGCCGCGAAGACGGCGGCCAGCCACTTGTGGAAGACGCCAAAGAGGAAGAACACCAGCAGCACCCCCGGCACATGAAAGTTCCAGTACGCCTCACCCACCCCCGTCGCCGGGACCCCGGCCTCCATCCCGAAGAAGAGCCGCCCGATCTTTCCTCCCAGCATCCCCGGCTTGTCGGGCCAGATCCCGCGGGGGATGGGAAGGGTGAGCACCGCGGCGTAGCTGGCCCCATAGAGGAGCTCCACCCGGTGGGGGACGCTGGCCAGGATCGGGATGCTGCTTTCCCCCGTGGTCCGCCGCTCCACCAGCTCCGGGAGCGTGGAGGAGCGCAGCGTCTCGCCCACCGAGAAGTCGGTGACCGTGGACCAGTCCACGCGGCCCTTCCAGGTGCTGCGCCGCAGGTTCCCCAGCGCGCCCAGCGCCACCATCCCCACCGCCGCCAGCGCCAGGAAGCGCATCCAGGGGATCTTCCGCTCGCGGAGCACCCACACCATGAACGCCACCACGAAGGCGTAGAAGATGGAGCCCCGGCTCCCCATGGAAAGGAACTGCACCGCCAGCGAAAGCGCCGCCGCCCCCCAGAAGAGCGGGCGGAGCACCGCCCGCCGGTCCACCGCGAACCAGAGGAGGCACGCCAGCATCCCCATCCCGATCAGCTGGAACCAGTAGTAGTTCCCCCCCAGGGCGGTCGACCGCCCCCCCGCCCACGTCAGCATGTAGGCGGTCACCCCGCCCCGCTGCGACACGAAGAACTGGAAGACCGCCACCGAGAACGCCACCACCACGATCGCCTTGGCCCCGGCGCGGCGCGCCTCGGGAAAGGCCAGCCGCGGGACGGGGAGGCGAAAGCCCCAGTGGAAGCCGGCGTAGTACGCCACCGCCGCCACCGCCATCAGCACCAGCTTCCACGCCAGGAGCCACCCCAGCCGCTCCGAGTCCAGGTTGGGGAGCGCGGCGTGGGAGCGCAGCCCGAACGCGTAGGCGGGGAACTCCTGGAGGAGGGGGCGCAGGCTGAGGAGCCCCGTGAGCACCACCGGGTGGAACCATCCGTACTCCGGGTGCACCACCAGGGGAAGGATCCGCACCCCCGCCAGGAGCGCCAGCGCCGGGATGAACCACTCGGCCCCCGCCGCCCCCGAGGCGAAGGCGCACCCCGCCGCCGCCACGAAGTACACCCCGAATACCCCGATGACGGCAATGCGGTGCATCGCCGTCATGCGGAGGAACGGGTCGGCGAGCGCCGCGGCCTCGGGACCGCCGCCGTCCGCCTCCGCTTCCGCCGCCGCCCCCGCGGGAGCCTCCGCCTCCGCCAGGGCCCTGGTCCTCACGCGGAGGTTCCCTGGGGCGCCGAGGCGTGCGCCTCGGCCGGGGCCCGCTCCGCGCCGGGGCGGCCGGGCGCCGTCATCCACACGTACATCTGGTAGTTCCCGCTCCCGCGGCGGATGGCCGAGTACACCGCGCGCCGCGCCCTGCGCCCCAGGGGAGCCGGCGCCCCGGAGTCGCGCATACCCCCCAGGCGCTGCTGCTCCACCCGCCCGAAGCCCCCGTTCCGCCCCAGGAGCTCCATGGAGCGGGCGGTGAAGAACTGGATGTGGGCCGGGGCCTGGAGGACGGGCGCGATCAGCCGCGGCACCACCCTGAGGAGCCGGAACGCCCGCTCGCCCACGAAGGGCGTCTTCATCACCAGCACCCCGCCCGGGCGGAGGAGCTCGACGGCGCGGCGCACGAACGAGACGGGGTCGGGGAGGTGCTCGATGACGTCCCACATGGTGATGGCGTCGAAGGGCGCCTCCGTGGGGGCCGAGAGGAAGTCGCCCGAGACCGCCCGCAGCCCCCGCGCGCGGCACATCTCGGCCGCGGCCTCGGAGATGTCGATGCCGTGCGCCTCGAACCCCGCCTCGGCGGCGGCGGCCAGGAACTCGCCGTTCCCGCACCCCACGTCCAGCACCTTCGCCCCGGGGGGAAGGCGGGGGACGAAGTCCGCGCGGACCCGCTCGCGGACGGCGGCCTGGAAGACGCGGTCCACGCGGAAGCCGGAGTACTTCTCCTCCTGGTACAGCTCCACGGGCGCCGCCGCCCCGCCGCGCTCGGCCAGGGCGAAGCGGTGCCCGCAGGCCTGGCAGCGGGCGAACGCCCACCCCGGGATGCGGAAGTACGGGCGCAGGACGTGCCCTCGGCACACCGGGCAGCTGGGAGTCTGTGGTTCCATGCTCGTCGTTGGGGTGCGTGCGGGCGCGGGGGACACCTCCCCCGGCGCGGCCGGGCCGCGCGTCAGCGTGCGCCGGCGGCCGCCACGGACGCCAGGAAGCGTCCGTACTCGGCCGCGATGGGCCCGGCGGCGAAGTCGGCGGCGCGCCGCCCGCCGGCCGCGCGCAGGCGGCCGCGGAGCGCTTCGTCGCGCAGGACCCGTTCCAGGGCGGCGGCCATCGCCGCGGGGTCGGCGGGGGGGACCAGCACTCCCGTCTCGCCGTCGCGGATGATCTCGGCGGGGCCGTGGGGGCAGTCGGTGGCCACCACCGGGAGCCCCACCGCCATCGCCTCCACGATCACGTTGCCGAACCCCTCCCAGAGCGAGGAGAGGGCGAAGACGTCGGCCGCCGCCATCACCCGGTAGGGGTTGCGCTGGAAGCCGGCGAACCAGACGTGGTCCGCGATCCCCAGCCGCCGCGCGCGGGCCTCCAGCTCGCCGCGCAGCTCGCCCTCGCCCACGATCCAGAGGCGCGCCGGGAGGGCGCGCCGGAGCGCGGCGAAGGCGTCCAGGAGGTCGGCGAACCCCTTCTGCTCGGTGAGGCGGCCGCACGCCACCACCACCGGCCCCTCGCCCGGCGGGGGATCGAAGGGCTCGGCGCCCAGCGCGCGCACCTCCTCGTCCACCCCGGCGTTGTAGATGACGCGGGTGCGCCCCTCCACCCCCGGGACGATGTCCAGGAGCTCGCGGCGCACCCCCTCCGAGATGGCCACCACGCCGCCGGCGCGCGGGTACAGCCCGCGCACCCCGGCCAGGAGCGCCCGCTTCCCCCAGGTGAGGTTGCGCCGCAGCTCCATGGCGGGCGACACCTGCACGCACGCCACCACCGGCGGGGCGCCGCGCATCGCCGCGGTGGCGGCCAGCGCGGCGCAGTTGGCGTGGTCCATCAGGGAGCAGACCACGTCGGGGCGCGCGCGGCGCACCAGCGCGCGAAGCGGCGCCACGGCGCGCGACATCCGCCCCCCCGGAAAGGGGTGGAACGCCGCGTCCGGCGCCAGCTCCGGCTCGTACGATCCCCCGCCGCGGGCCACCGCCACCGACACGCGGAACCGCCCGCGGTCCAGGTGGTTGGCCACCCTCACCAGGTGCTTCTCGGCCCCGCCTCCGCCCAGCGACGACGTGAAGAAGAGGACGTGCAGCGGACGGCCGCCGTCCTCCCCCGGCTCAGCGGAGCGCGGTGGCAACGCGCTCGTCGCGGCGGGTGGCCGCGTCCAGGTGGACCTCTTCGCTCGAGACCACGAACGGCCCGGCCGCCAGCACGTCCAGCTTCCCGTCCACGAAGGCGCGGACGGCGTCCTCCGGCGTGCAGACGATGGGCTCCTCGTGCATGTTGAAGCTGGTGTTGATCACCGTGGGGCTTCCCGTGAGCCGCTCGTACTCGGTCAGCATCCGGAACACGCTGGGGTTGCTCTGCTCCGTCACCAGCTGCGGGCGCGCCGTCCCGTCCACGTGCACCGCGGCGGGGGCGATCTCCTTCATCCGCTGGGTGCAGTCGAAGGTGACGGTCATGAACTCGGCCGTCAGGCGGCCGCGCTCGATCCCGTGGAAAAGGTCGCCCGCGCGGTGCGCCAGCGCCATGGGGGCGAAGGGCATGAACTCGGTCCGCTTCAGCCGCTGGTTGAGCCACTGGTTGACCGTGGGGTCGGTGGCCCCGTACAGGATGGAGCGGTTCCCCAGCGAGCGGGGCCCGAACTCCATCCGGCCGTCGAAGCGGGCCACCACCTTCCCCTCGGCCACCAGGCGGGCGATGTCGCCCTCGACGAAGCGCGAGCGGCGGTACGGGAGCCCCGAGGCGCGGATGGCCGCCTCGATGCGGTCGTCGCCGTACCCGGGACCCAGGTAGACGTGGTCCAGCCGCCGGGGCTCCGCAATCTCGCCGCGCTCGGCGGCCAGGAAGAGGGCGGCCCCGACCCCCACGCCGCCGTCGCTCATGGCCGGGAAGACGAAGATCTCCTCGCACTCGGGGACCTCCATCACCCGCTGGTTCATCTTCACGTTGGCGAAGACGCCCCCGGCGCCCACCACCCGGGTGAGGCCGTGCGCGCGAAGGTACATCCCCACGTACCGCGCCGCCACCTCCTCCAGCACCCGCTGGAACGCGGCGGCCACGTCCTCGCGCGGGTGCTCGGCCGCCATCCGCGCCGCCTCGTACGGGTCCTGCGGCGTCTTGAGGCGGTAGTGGTCGGTCCCCGACAGGTCGAAGCCGGCGCGCACGCGGGGCCCCAGCACCTCGGGGTCGCCGAACGCCGCCAGCCCCACGATCTTCCCCTCGTGGCGGTTGGGCTTGAACCCCAGCGCGTGCGTCACGCGCCGGTAGTAGGTCCCCAGCGAGTGCGGGTAGGGGATGCTCTGCAGGAGCCGGATCCGCCCCCCCTCGCAGAGGTAGAACGACCCGGCCGCCCCGCTCCCGTACCCGTCCAGCGACACGCCCAGCGCGCGGTCGAACCCCGAGGAGTGGTACGCGCTGGCCACGTGCGCGGCCTGGTGGTCCACGTAGTGGACGCGGTCGGCCAGCCCCAGCTCCCGGAGCGGGCCGCTCACCTCGTTCCGAAGCTCGCGCCCCACCATCCAGTTGGGGTCGCGGACCAGGTTGCGCGTGTAGTTGGCCAGGTGCGCCGCCCGGCTCCGGATGGGCGCGCCCGAGAGCGCCGCGAACCGGAGGTTGCGCGCCCAGTTGCGCACGTTCAGCAGGAGCTCGTGGCGCGGCGGGAGCCAGGGGAGCGCCACGGCGTCCACGTCCCGGGCCTCCAGCCCCGCCATGCGCAGCACTTCCTCGATGGCCAGGCGCGGCATCCCGCCCTGGTTCTTCACGCGCGTGAACCGCTCCTCGGCCGCGGCCGCGACCACGGTTCCATTGACGACGACCCCGGCGGCGCTCTCGTGCGCCGGAGGGGAGATCCCCAGAATGACCATCGGGCTGCGCTTTCGTGCGGGGTGCCCCGGTTCGGCGCCGGGTGCTGGGTGGAAAAACCGGCGCAAGACCGGCTCATCATGGAAACGCATGAACCATACCGGACCTGAGACATTCCGCAGTAGCAGACACCCGCCGCGCGCGCATCTCCCGCTCCAGACGCCATTTGCCCGGTCCGGAGGGCGCGGTGCCCGCCCGGATCGGATCAATAGCTATTGCAACTCGTTTTTCAATGCCGCGCCGCCATCCGCGGCGGACGGCCGGGGATCACCCGGCGCCGGCCCGCTCCGCGGCGGGGTCCGGCGGCGGGGCCACGCCCAGGACCGCTCCCACCTCGCGCCACATCTCCACGGTCCGCCGCGCGTACTCGGCGCGGGTGCGCCGCAGCCCCTCGACCACCCGCTCGCGCCCGGGGCCCTCCAGGAGCGCGTCCAGCCGGGCGAGGGAGTCGGGGAGCGGGGCCGCCACGTCGCAGAGCGCCTCGGGGCAGCCGAACTCGGCGAAGAGCTCCTCGTACTTGTGGCTCCACCCGGTGGCCAGCGAGGGAACCCCCTGCGTGAGCGCCCCCACCAGCGCGTGGAAGCGCGAGGCGACCACGGCGTGGCAGGCGCCCAGGATCCCCTTGAGCGCGCGGGGGTCGGGCTCGTGGAGCACCTCCACCCCGCCCCCCACCTCCGCGCGCACCTCCTCGGCCAGCTCGCGGTCGCTCCCCGCGTCGTGCACCAGGAAGAAGGGGCGGTAGCCGCGCGCCCGGAGGTGCGCGGCCGTCCCGGCCAGGAGGGCGCGGTACGCGGGCCCGGAGCCGGCGCGACCGCGGTCGATCATCCGGTAGTTGGGGATGATGGCCACCATCCCCGGCTCCGGGTGGAAGGAGGCGGGGAGGCGCCCGGCCACCGCCACGGTGAAGTCGGGGGCCTGCCGCACGCGGGCGCGCCCGCCCCCGCCCAGCTCCGCCAGGTGCGCGGCCGAGCTGGCGTCGCGGGGGAAGACCAGGTCCACGTCGTCCAGCACCCGGCGCATGGCGTCGCGCGACTTCGGGTCGCGGAAGGGGCCCAGCGCCTGGGGGAGGAGGACCACGGGCTTGCCCTGCCGGCGCCAGCGGCCGGCCTGCAGGGCCAGCCGCTCGGAGGCCGCCGTCCCCCACTGGTCGCTGTACGAGAACCCCGAGGCGTCCACCACCGCGTCCACGTCGCTCTCGGCCACGATCCCGTACGCCGCGCGCAGCTTGCGCGGGAGGACGCGCCCGGCGGGGCCGGCCAGCGCCCCCAGCCGCGCCGGCGCCAGCATCTGGTACAGCCCCAGCGCGGCGCGCTGCCGGTAGCTCCCCAGCGAGGGAGAGACCGCCAGCTTCACCTCGCCGGGCCAGCGGGCCGCCTGCTCGACCACGGCGTGGAGCATCAGCTCGGCGCCCTTGTTCCGGAACTCCACCCCCTTCACCTCGACGATCACGCGTCGTACCTCCGCAGCGAGTCCAGCGACTTCTTCCCCGAGGCGGGCACCAGCGCGTCCGGGTCCGGGTACCCGATGGCGATCAGCATCACGGGGCGCTCGTCGGGCTCCAGCCCCAGGAGCGCCTCCATCTCCCGCTCCTGCGGCTCCACGTCGGGCCAGTTGATGCAGCACGACGACAGCCCCAGCGTCTCCAGCGCGAAGACCAGCGCCATGGAGGCCAGCGCGGCGTCGATGTAGATGACGTGCCGGTCCTTGGCGTCGAAGTACGCCCGCTGCCGCCCCACCACCACCGCCACCATGGGGAAGTTGTGCTCGAACCCCCGCGTCCCCATGGGGATGGACGCCACCCGGCGCACCCGCTCCGGATGGTCGAAGAAGCGGAACTCGAAGGGCTGGCGGTTGCAGGCGCTGGGCGAGAGCGCCGCCACCTCCACGGCGCGGTCCACCAACTCGCGCGGGACGGCCCGGGGGAGGAACCAGCGCACCGAGCGGCGCAGCCGCGCCAGCCGCAGGAGGTCGTCGTAGGCCACCGGCGGCGGCTGCGACAGGTCGCGGCGGTACGGCGCCAGCGGGCGGCCGCAGTCGTCGGCGGGCTCGGCGGGCCCGGCCGCCACCTCGGCGAACGAGGCGCGGGCGCGGTCCACCCGCGCCTCGGCGCCCACGGCCGCGAAGTACGACCCCAGCACCTCGCCCGCCCAGCGCATCTCCCGCGCGTCCTCGCCGTCGGCGGCGCCCCGCGAGGCGCGGGAGGCGAACGAGTCCACCGTCTCCCCGATGTAGTCGGCGGCGAAGACGTCGCGGCGGGGGCGCATGATCAGCCCCTTCTCCAGGCGGTGGACGTTGCGGCGGAGGAGGTAGCGGCTCCCGGCGGGGGAGACGGTGTCCTCCTCGTAGCGGAGCCGCCCGTGCAGCACCGCCCGGTGCTCGCGGCCGAAGGCGCCCGAGAAGAGCCCGTAGTACAGCGACGCCGTCCACCGCGACGACGACGCCACCCGCAGCACGGCGACGCGCACCCGGCGGCGCGCGCGCCGCAGCGGGAGGCGGACCTCCTCGGGGAGGAGGCGGCGGAGGAGGGCGCGCATCAGCCGCCCCCCGCGAAGGCCCGGTGGGGCGCGAAGAGGGCGCGGGTCATCATCCGCCCCGCCGGCCAGGTGCGGCGGTCGGTGAAGCAGGCCAGGTAGGTGGCCGCGGTGTACGACACCAGCGAGGAGCACGCCGCCCCGGTCGCGCCGAAGCGGGGGATGAGGAACAGGTTCAGCACCACGTTGACGGCCGCCCCCACCAGGTTGCGCGTGAGCGAGAAGGTGAGCAGGTCCTCCATCACCAGCCAGCGGCTGAGGACCGCGCCCATGAACATCCCGGGACAGGTCCAGATGTGGATCTGCAGGATCCGCCCCGCCCCCGCGTACTCGGCCCCGTACATCCGGTCCATCACCGGCACCGCCACCACCGACACGCAGACGGCCAGGGCGATCCCCGTCCAGGCCATCACGGCGTAGATCTTCTCGAGGCGGGCGCGGTAGGTCCCCTCGCCCAGCTGCTTGCTCTCCACCATCATGGGGAGGAGCGAGGAGCCCAGGGTGGCGGGGATGAAGTACCAGATCTCGGAGAAGCGGGCGGCCACGGCGTAGGTCCCCAGCTCGCGCGGGCCGGCCATCTCGCCCAGCATCACCTGGTCGATCTTCAGGTAGACCAGCGCGCCGGCCGAGGAGAGGATCAGCGGCCACGACTGCCGGAGAAGCGCGCGGGCGCGCGCCGCGTGGACCGTCCACCGTCCCGGGGCGTCTCCCCGCCGCCGGTAGACCGCCACCAGCCCCACCGCCTGCACCACCTGCTGGACCACCACGGCGGCCGCGAACGCCACCAGCGGCGCCTCGGCCAGGATCAGCCCCACGCGCACCACGGCGCCGACGGTGACCGCGGCGGTGCGCGCCTGCACCGAGTAGCGCGACTCCACCCGCGACTGGAACCAGAAGTCGATGGTGTTGAAGGCGTCGAACACCATCCCCACCCCGATGATGGCCAGCATCCACCGGGTGGCCGGGTCGCCCGAGCGGGCCAGGGCGATCCCCCCCACCACGAGCGCCGCCGCGATCCCGGCCGTCAGGCGCAGGGCGAAGGTGGTTCCCAGGATCTCGGGCCGGGACGCGGGCTCCTCCACCAGCCGCCGGGTGACGATCCCGTCCAGCCCCAGGTAGGGGAGGAAGCCGAAGAGCGCCACGAAGGCGGTGGCGTAGTTGAGCGTTCCGAACCCCTCGGGGCCCAGGTAGCGCGCCATCCACACCGACACGCCCAGGTTCATGGCCAGCGTCAGGACGCGCTCGCCCATCAGCCAGCCGGCGTTCTTGGCCACCCCGCGCACGCTGCCGTTGCGAAGCGCCCGGCTCACCTGGCTCCGTACTCTGGCCGCCACTCCCACGGGTCGCTACCGCTCCAGGCCGGCGTAGACGGATTCGAGCTCGTGGGTCACCCGGTCCACGTCGAAGCGCCACACGAACTCCATCCCCCGGCGCCCCATCGCGGCGCGGAGGGCGGGGTCGGCGGCGAGCGCCACCAGGTGCCGGGCGGTCTCCTCGGCCGACGAGGCCAGGTAGCCGCCGGCCCCCTCCCCCAGCGTGTCGCGGATCCCGGCGACGTCGGCGCCGACCACGGGAACCCCGAACGCCTGCGCCTCCACCGCAACGCGCCCGAAGCCTTCCACCAGCGAGGGGAAGGCCATGATGTCCAGGGCGCGGTACCAGCGGTAGACGTCGTCCTGCCACCCCACGAAGGTGACGCGCCCCGCGACCGGGGCGCGCTCGGCCGCCGCGCGGCAGGCGCGGGCGTACTCCTCGTCCTTGACGCCGCCCACCAGGTAGAAGTGCACGCGCGGGTCGGCGGCGGCCACGCGGGGGGCCACCTCCTCCAGGAACTCCTTCTGCCCCTTGTGGTCGAAGATCCCGCCCACGATCCCCACCGCCACCTGGTCCGGGGGGATGGAGAGCGCCGCGCGGGCCTCCTCGCGGGTGACCGAGTCGCGGTACGCGGCCAGGCGGTCCAGCCGCACGCCGTTGAAGACGGGGACCAGGCGGTGGAGGACGCGCCGCTTGAGCCGGGGGCCCATCCGCCGGACGCACTCGTCGCGCAGCCCCTCGCTCACCACCACCGTCCGGTCGGCCATCAGCATGGTCGCCCCCAGCACCATCCCCAGCCGGGCCGAGGTCCGGCCGCTGCGCAGGTGCTGCACCAGCACCCGCCCGGCCATGCGGGCGGCGGGGCCGATCAGCGTCATCCCCTCGTAGTCGGCGTGCACCACGTCGGGGCGCACCCGCCGGATCACGGCGAGGAGCTTCAGGTTGATCCCCACCAGCATCGCCATCCGCTGGAGCCGCGCGGCGGCGCCGCCGCGGTTGCGCGCGGCCATGATGGGCCCGGCCGGGAAGTACTCGTGCGGGACCCCCAGGCGGGCCAGCTCGGCCATGGCGGGGTCGTCCGGGTCGGCGGCGGCCACCACCACGTACGGGTCCACGGCCCGCTGCCGCTCCAGGAACGCCAGGATGCTGCGCGTCCCCCCGTACATCTCGGGGTCGGGGCGCAGCATCAGGTACAGGACGCGGGTGCGCCTCTGCGCACCCACGTCCTGCACACGCTCCTCGCGCGCCTCCAGCAGCTGCTCGGTCACGAGCCCACGGACCCCGCGTGGGGGGCCGCCGCCGCGCCGGCCGCGGGGCGCAGGTCGGCCACGTACCAGTCGAGCGCCGCCGTCAGCCCCGCGTCCACCGAGTGGGTGGGCTCGTACCCCAGCGAGGCGCGGATGCGGTCGATGGAGGCCAGCGAGTGGCGGACGTCGCCGGGGCGGAACCCGGCGTACCGCGGCTCGGCGCCGGCCAGCGCGGGCTCGCGCCGGGCCAGGCCGTCGCGGAGCGCCCGGAAGAGGGTGTTGAGGGTGGTGCGCTCGCCGCCGGCCACGTTGTAGACCCGGCCCACCGCCTCCGGGTCCTGGACGGTGGCGGCCAGCAGGTTGGCCTGCACCACGTTGTCCACGTAGCAGAAGTCGCGGCTGGTCTCGCCGTCGCCGTTGATGACGCAGGGCTCGCCGGCCAGCAGGCTCCCCACCCACTTGGGGATCACCGCCGCGTACGGCCCGTCGGGCGACTGGCGCCGGCCGAAGACGTTGAAGTACCGGAGCCCGATGGTCCCGGTCCCGTAGACGCGCCCGAAGACCCCGGCGTACGTCTCGTTCATCGCCTTGCTGGCGGCGTACGGGGAGAGCGGCTGCCCCACCGCCGGCTCCTCCTTGGGGAGCGCCGGGTGGTCGCCGTACACGGAGCTGGAGGAGGCGTACACCATCCGCCCCACCCCCGCGTCGCGCACCGCCACCAGCATGTTCAGGAACCCGTCCACGTTGTTCAGGTGGGTGGCGAGCGGGTTCTCGATGGAGCGCGGGACGGAGCCGAGCGCGGCCTGGTGGAGGACCACGTCCACCCCCCGGCACGCCTCGGCGCAGTCGTCGGGAGAGCGGATGTCGCCCTCGATCAGGCGAAAGCTCCCCGCGCTCCCCCCCGCGGCCGCCACGGCCTCGGTCACGTTCCGGGCCCGGCCGGTGGAGAGGTTGTCCAGCCCCACCACCCGCTGTCCCAGCGAGAGGAGCTCCTCCACCAGGGCGCTGCCGATGAAGCCGGCGGCGCCCGTGACCAGCCACGAGCGCGGCGCCCGCCGCAGCTCGTCGCGGACCTGCTGGTACCGCGTCATACGGTGGCGGGAACCAGCGGGACCGCGATCGCCCGCGGCTCGGCGCGGCCGGAGCGGACCAGCCCCACGATGCGGGCGCCCGCCTCGCTGCGGCGCACCACCCCGCGGGTGTCCACCACCAGCTCGGCCAGGGCGCTCACCCGCGCGTAGTCCACGGTGGTGTGGTCGGTGACGACCAGCACCAGGTCGGCGGACTTGAGCGCCTTGTCGGTGAGCGGGACGCTCTTCATGGGAAGCCCGCGGATCCGGGTCTCGCCGTCGTCGCGGATGGTGGGGCAGAAGGGGTCGTGGAACTCCACCTCGGCGCCGCGGTCCTGCAGGAGGTGGATGATCTCCAGCGCCGGGCTCTCGCGCAGGTCGTCGATGTCCTTCTTGTACGCCACGCCCAGCACCAGGATGCGGCTCCCGTTGACCGGCTTGCGGGCGTCGTTCAGCGCGTCGGCCACCTTCTGCACCACGAAGAGCGGCATCTCGGCGTTGATCTCGCTGGCCAGCTCGATCATGCGGGTCTTGAACTCCAGGCTCCGCATCTTCCACGACAGGTAGTGCGGGTCCAGGGGGATGCAGTGCCCCCCCAGCCCCGGCCCCGGCGTGAACTTCATGAAGCCGAAGGGCTTGGTGGCGGCGGCGTCGATCACCTCCCACACGTCCACGCCCAGCTTGTCGCACGCCATGGCCAGCTCGTTGGCCAGGGCGATGTTGATCATCCGGAAGGTGTTCTCGTACACCTTGGTCAGCTCGGCCGCCTCGGTGCTCCCCACCGGCACCAGCGCGTCGAAGACGCGCGAGTACAGCTCCACCCCGGCGCGCAGGCACCCGGCGGTCACGCCGCCGATGACCTTGGGGGTGTTGCGGGTGTGCCAGGTGGTGTTCCCCGGGTCCACGCGCTCGGGGCTGAAGCAGAGGAAGAAGTCCTCCCCCACCTTCAGCCCGCTCTGCTCCAGGATGGGGAGGACCACCTCGCGGGTGGTGCCCGGGTAGGTGGTGCTCTCCAGGATGACGATCTGCCCCGGGCGGAGCGCGTGGAGGACGGCGTGCGCCGCGGTCACCACGTAGCTCAGGTCGGGGTCCTTGATCTTGTTGAGCGGAGTGGGGACGCAGATGGAGATGGCGTCGCACTCGCCCAGCCGGCTCAGGTCGGTGGTGGCGGAGATCAGCCCGCCCTCCACGAAGACGGACAGCACGTCCGAGGGGACGTCGGCGATGTGGCTGCGCGCGGAGTTGATGGTCGCGACCACCGGCTCCGAGATGTCGAATCCGATGCAGCGGTAGCCGCTGCGCGCGACCTCCACGGCGAGCGGAAGCCCAACGTACCCCAGCCCAATCACCCCGACGGAGATCTGCCTCTGATCGATTGCGCCCAGGAGCTGCTCGTGGAGAATGCTCATTGTACGCCGGTTCGGGTTCTTTATCCGGAGGGCAACGCCCGGTCGCCACCGTAGCACGGAAACGCCCCCGGAAGGGGGCGGTCCGGACAGCAAGGGGGCAAAGTTAACATGCCGCCCCCGATTGGGAAAGCCGCGCAACGAGTTGCGGGACATGCGCCCGCTTCCCGCGCGCGGCGCCTCTCGCCCGTTTCGAGTCATTCCCAGGCCCCAAAAACGGACGCGCCCGCCGCCGGAGATCTGCCGGCCGCGCGCGAGGGGCGGCGACGGCTGCCGCAAGCCCCGGACCACGCCCGGCGGCCGCGCCCCCGCCGCCGTATCACCACGACCGAAGGCCGGGATCCCCTGTCACCGGCGCCGCGCGCCTTCCCACGCCTCGCGCCCGTCCATGGAACCCGCCGGAAGAGCGGGGGGACGACGATCGAAGAGGCGAGCTCCCGCAACGAGATCGGAGGAGCCGAGGGAGATTCCCCCCCGCGGCTCTGCGCATCCGGGTCCCCATCTCCGATCTCCGCCGTGGACCCCGGCCGCCCCCGGCGCGGGGCCGGTCAGCCGCGGCGGGAGCGGGCGAGCTGGCGGGCGTAGTAGGAGATGATCATGTCCGCGCCGGCGCGGCGGATGGAGACCAGCGCCTCCTCGTGCGCGCGGGGTCCGTCGATCCACCCGTTGGCGGCGGCGGCCTCGATCATGGCGTACTCGCCCGAGACGTGGTAGGCGCACACGGGGTAGCCCGTCTCGCGCTTGACGCGGTGGATCACGTCCAGGTACGCCAGCGCCGGCTTCACCATCACGATGTCGGCGCCCTCGGCGATGTCCAGCCGCGCCTCGCGCAGCGCCTCCTCCACGTTGGCCGGGTCCATCTGCGCCGTGCGCCGGTCGCCGAAGGCGGGGGCGCTGTCGGCGGCGTCGCGGAAGGGGCCGTAGAAGGCGGAGGCGTACTTGGCGGAGTACGCCATGATGGGGGTCCGCGAGAACCCCGCCTGGTCCAGCGCCGAGCGGATGGCCCCCACGCGGCCGTCCATCATGTCGGAGGGGGCCACGATGTCGGCGCCGGCGGCGGCGTGGCTCACGGCCATCCGCGCCAGCAGGGGGACGGTGGCGTCGTTGTCCACGTCGCCGTCCACCACGATCCCGCAGTGCCCGTGGCTGGTGTACTCGCACAGGCAGACGTCGGTGGCCACCGTCAGCTCGGGAAGCTCGCGCTTGAGGCGGCGCACCGCGTCCTGCACCACGCCGGCGTCGGCGTATCCCTCGCTCCCGCTCTCGTCCTTGTGCTCGGGGATGCCGAAGAGGAGGACGCCGCCCAGCCCCAGCGAGAGCGCCTCCTCGGCGTCGCGCAGCAGCTCGTCGGCCGAGGTCTGGTCCACGCCGGGCATGGAGGCCACCGCGCGGCGGACCCCCGAGCCCGGGGCCACGAAGAGGGGGAGGATCAGGTCGCCCGGGGACAGCTCGGTCTCGCGCACCAGCGCGCGGATGGGCTCCGTGCGCCGGAGCCGCCGGGGGCGATAAGCCGGAAAGATCGACATCGGGAGATCCGCGTCAGGGAGGTTGCGTCGGCACTTCGGCCGGCCACGGATACGCCGCAGCGGGCGTTCGGTGCCGGCCCATGGGTTTCCCGCCGTTTTGCCGCGCCGCGCCTCCGTCCGCGCTCGCGCCCAATCAGCACGCGGAGCACGGCGGGAGATCGCGTTTTGTCCAACGACCGCCGCTGATCCCAGCTCCCGGCTGGCCACGGCGTAACAATTCGGAAACGAATGTATCGCTTGCGTCAGGCGGCGGATCCCGCGTCCAATGTGGATCCCGGATCCCAGATCCCGGATCCCAGATCCGAGATCCCGATCCCGATCTCCCGACCGGGATCCCGTGGCAGTTCAGGACTTAGGACTAAGGACTAAGGACTTCTTTTCCCTAGAAGAACACCGCCAGCTCGGCGTGAAACCCGTCCTCCGTCCATCCGTCGCCCTCCTCGCGGCGATACCCGGCGCGGAGGTCCGCGCCGCGGATCACGCGGAAGGCCGCCTCCAGCGTGCCGCCCGTGGAGCGTCCCACGCGGGTGGGGGCGTACAGGTTGCCGCGCCGGTTGACCGCCGCGCTCTGGTCGGAGTAGTTGCGCCCGTACAGGCGGCCGTCCACCCGCAGCCGCGCGTCCAGCAGCTCGGCCTGGGCGATCCCCGCCGCCTCCCACCCCTCGCCGCCCATGGGGTGGCCGAGCGGCTGGTCGGCGCGCGCCCAGTTGCCGGGGAAGGTGGCGTTGTGGTACCAGCTCCCGTGCCCGCAGCACGCCTCGCCGATCGTCGCGTACTCCGCCCCCAGCGCCAGCTGCGGGACGCCGGGGACGGCCGGGAAGAGGACGCCGGCCGTGAGCCCGGGAATCTCGGTGATCGCCCCCGCGCCGTCGTCCGCGCCCCACTCCAGGTACACCGTGGCCGGGAGCACCGCCTCGGTGGGGAGCCGCCAGCGGAGGTCGCCCGAGACCACCTGGTTCTCGAAGTCGCTGCGGATGACCCCGAAGGCCAGCTTCACCAGCTTCTCCGCCGTCACCGGCTTCCCCTCGCCCCCGAAGATGGAGGCGCGGTTCCCCGCGATGGTGAAGCGCGGGTGCGGGCGCGCCGCGATGCGCAGCGACCAGAACCACGGCTCCGTGGGGTGGCGCCCCGAATCCATCCGGGTCACCGCCGTGTGCACCGTCAGCGGCCCCAGGTAGCGGAGCACCCAGGGGAGGCGGAAGGGGTGCGTGGTCTGCAGCTCCGCCCGCGTGAACGGCTCCTGGGGCGAGAGCACGATCCCCCCGCCCCGCGCCGGCCCGTACCCGATCTCCTGCCGCCCCGCCGAGACCGCCCACCCCGCCGCCCCCGCCGACACGTCCCAGCGGTGGACCCCGGCGTCGCCGTCCCGCAGGGTCGACTCCAGGAAGAGCGTCGCGTGCCGCCCCAGCGCCACGGAGCCCATCGCCCCCGCGGCCACCCCCGACTCGTCGGCGATGGGCCGCGGCGGCTGCTCGTCCACCTGGTAGCCGATCCCGGGCGACAGCCGCCCCCGCGCCTCCGCGTACCCGCCGGAGAGCGAGCGCCCCAGGAGCATCACCCCGCCCGCGCGCTCCGCCGCGCCGTACTCCGGGAACTCCTCCACGAACCGCGCCCACCACCCGCGCGCCAGCGCCTCCACCCCCGGACGCCCCTCCGCGCTCCGCGCCGCCTCTTCCAGCGCCGCCGCCACCACGTGGCGCGGCACCGAGCGCTGCGCGGGGAAGTACGCCGGCGCCAGCCCCAGCATCTCCGCGCGCAGGGCCGCCCGCGCCGCCCAGTGCTCCTCGGGGAGCGGCGGCGACGCGTCGAAGCGCCGCGCGGCCAGGGGGGCATCCGCCGCCACCGGAAGGGTGTCGGCGGGATCCACGACGACCGCCACCGTGTCCGCGCGGACGACGGCGGAGTCCTGCGCGGCGGCGGACGAGACGGCGGCCGCCAGCGCGGCGGCGGAGAGTGCGAGTGTGCGGATCATGCGGCCGTCGTTCGGGGGAAGGGGATGCGGGGCGTCACGCGGCCCCGCTCTCGTACAGGGCGCGGACGGCGTCCAGCAGGCCGGGGATGGTGTGCTCCGCCGCCTCCACGTCCACTCGCATCCCCAGCTCGCGCGCGGCGGCCGAGGTGACGGGGCCGATGGAGGCCACCTTCGCCGCCCCCACGTCGGTGCCCACCAGCTCGGCGAAGGAGCGCGCGGTGGAGGCGGCGGTGAAGGTCACCAGGTCGATCTCCCCCGCGTCCAGCCGGCGGCGCACCTCCTCCGCCCCCGCGCCGTCCCGGACGGTGCGGTAGGCGTCGACCTCCACGACCTCCGCGCCGCGCGCGCGCAGCCCCTCCGGAAGCACCGCGCGGGCGATGTCGGCGCGGGGGAGGAGGATGCGCGTCCCCGCCACCGGGCCGGCCGCGGCGAGCGCCTCCAGGGCGGCCTCGGCCACGAACTCGTCCGGCACCAGGTCCGCGCGCAGCGACCGCGCCTCCAGCGCCCCCGCCGTCGCCGGCCCGATGGCGCAGAGCCGCACCCCCGCCAGCGCCCGCGCGTCGCGGCCGCCCTCCGCGAGGGCGGCAAAGAAGTGCTCCACGCCGTTGGCGCTGGTGAAGACGATCCAGTCGAACCGCTCGGCCTCTTCGGCCGCGCGGCGGAGCGGCGCCGGGTCGGCGGGGGGCTCCACGCGGATGGCGGGGAGCTGCAGCACCTCCGCCCCCAGCTCCGCCAGCCGGGCCGCGAAGCCGCTGGCCTGCGCGCGGGCGCGGGTCACCACCACGCGCGCCCCCGAGAGCGGCCGCCGGTCGAACCAGGCCAGCTCCTCGCGCAGCGACACCACGTCGCCCACGATGACGATGGAGGGCGCGCCGATGGCCGCCGCCCGCGCGATCTCCGGGAGCGTGGTCAGCGTCCCCACGACGGTGCGCTGGCGGGGGTACGTCCCCCACTCGATGGCCGCGGCGGGGGTGTCCGGAGCGCGGCCGCCCTCGATCAGGCGGCCGAAGTTCTCCGTCATCTTCCCCACGCTCATGTAGAACACCAGCGTCCCGTTCCCGCGCGCCAGGGCGGCCCAGTCCAGGTCCGTCTCGTACTTGGACGGGTCCTCGTGCCCCGTCACCAGCGTCACGCCGGCCGAGAGGCGGCGGTGCGTTACGGGGATCCCCGCGTACGCCGGCGCCGCCACCCCCGCCGTCACCCCGGGCACCACCTCGAACGGGATCCCCGCCTCGCGCAGCGCCAGCGCCTCCTCCCCGCCCCGCCCGAAGACGAACGGGTCGCCCCCCTTGAGCCGCACGACCACCTCGTGCCTGCGGCCCAGCTCCACCAGGAGGGCGTTGATCTCCTCCTGCGCGAGCGGCGAGCGCACCCCGCCGCGCTTCCCCGCGAAGATCCGCTTGGCCCGCGCCGCGCGCTCCACGATCTCCGGAGACACCAGCGCGTCGTGCACCAGCACGTCGGCGCTCGCCAGCAGCTCCGCGGCCCGCAGCGTCAGCAGCCCCGGATCGCCCGGGCCCGCGCCCACCAGGTAGACGGTGCCCATCAGCGTGCCGGGGCCGGGTGCGTGGAGGCTTCCGCCTCCAGCAGGTCGGAGAGGGTGCGGCGGATGGGGATGCGGGGCTCCCACCCCAGCGCCCGCAGCCGGGCAGGGTCGCCCTGGAGGAGGGGGACGTCCACGGGGCGCACCCGCTCGGGATCCACCTCCAGCCGCGCCCCCGTGCCCGAGACGTCGATCATCATCTCCACCAGCTCGCGCATGGAGTGGGCGACGCCGGCGGCCACGTTGTAGACCTCGCCGGACGTCCCGCGGTCCAGGAGGAGGCGGTACGCCGCGATCACGTCGCGCACGTCCAGGTAGTCGCGCCGCGCCTCCAGGTTGCCCACGCGCAGCACCGGCTCCGCCTCGCCCGCGCGCACCGCCGCCAGCTGGCGCGCGAAGGACGCCAGGGCGAAGCGCGGGTCGTGGCCGGGGCCCGTGTGGTTGAAGGAGCGGGTGATCACCGCGTGGATGCCGCGCGCGGCGGCCTGGGCCACGGCCATCTCGGCCGCCGCCTTGGAGGCCGCGTAGGGGTTGGTGGGGCGGAGGACGCGCGTCTCGGCGATCGGCTGCTCCGCCTCCGGGACCACGCCGTACACCTCCGCCGAGCTGACGAAGAGGAAGCGGGCCCCCTCGGGGAGCGCCTGCACCAGGCGGAGCGTCCCCGTGGCGTTGGTCTCCCACGTCCCCAGCGGGTCCGCGAACGACTCGCCCACCGAGGACTGCGCCGCCAGGTGGAAGACCGCCTCCGGCCGCGCCTCGCCCATGGCGCGCGCGACGGAGTCGGAGGAGGTGAGCTCCAGCGGGAGCCAGCGCACCTCGTCCGTGGAGGGCGGGAGGGGGTGCCCCTCCTGCGCCGCCGCGAACACCCGGTGGCCGTCCGCCCGGAGTGCGCGGATCAGGTGGCCGCCGACGAAGCCGCCGGCCCCGGTGACCAGCACCCGCGCGGGCGTCATTCCGCCGCCGCGAGCGCGCGCTCCGCCATCGGCCGCAGCCGCTCCAGGTCCGCGTCCACCATCATCCGCACCAGCTGGCCGAAGTCCACCTCGGGGGTCCACCCCAGCTCGTCGCGCGCCTTGCTGGCGTCGCCCACCAGGAGGTCCACCTCGGCGGGGCGCATGAAGCGCTCGTCCTGCACCACGTACTCGCGCCAGTCCAGCCCCACGTGGGTGAACGCCGCCTCCACCAGCTCGCGCACGGAGTGCGTCTGGCCGGTGGAGACCACGTAGTCGCGCGGCTCGTCCTGCTGCAGCATCAGCCACATGGCGCGGACGTAGTCGCCGGCGAAGCCCCAGTCGCGCTGGGCGTCCAGGTTGCCCAGGCGCAGCTTGTCCTGCATCCCCAGCTTGATGCGGGCGGCGGCGTCGGTCACCTTGCGGGTGACGAACTCCAGGCCGCGGCGGGGCGACTCGTGGTTGAAGAGGATGCCGCTCACCGCGTACATCCCGTAGCTCTCACGGTAGTTCACCGTGATCCAGTGGCCGTACACCTTGGCCACGCCGTACGGCGAGCGCGGGTAGAAGGGGGTGTCCTCGTCCTGCGGCACCGCCTGCACCTTGCCGAACATCTCCGAGCTGGAGGCCTGGTAGAAGCGGATCCTGGGGTTGTGCACCCGCACCGCCTCCAGCATCCGCGTCACCCCCAGCGCCGTGACGTCGCCGGTGAGGGTGGGCTGGTTCCAGGAGGTCTGCACGAAGCTCTGCGCGGCCAGGTTGTACACCTCGTCCGGGTTGCACTGCTGCAGCGCGTAGAGCATCGAGTTCTGGTCGGTCAGGTCGCCCGAGAGGAACTCGATGCGGTCCTGCACGTGCTGGATGCGCTCGAAGGTCACGGTGGAGCTGCGGCGCACCAGGCCGAACACGCGGTATCCCTTCTCCAGCAGGAGCTCCGCGAGGTAGCTCCCGTCCTGGCCGGTGATGCCGGTGATGAGTGCCGTCTTCATGGGGTCGGTCGAGTGAGCTCGTCAGGCGCCCCGCGGCGTTCGCGAGCCGGGGGTGGACAGCGGGGAAACGTAGGCCCCGGCGCCCCGCCCGTCAAACCACGCCCTTGCGCGCGGCGGGTTTACCCGGCGCTCTGGCGATCCCCCTCGATCCGGCGTTCGAATTCGCCGTCCCATCCGAAAGAGGAGACCCCGCTTCCCGCCGTGGAACCCTCGGCGGAGATGAGTATCGAAATTTTTTCGGAGAGGTACCCAGCGGTCCTCCGTCTCCTCGATCCGCGTCCGCCCGCCGTGTCGTGCCTTCAGACATCGCCAACCGCGTCATCAGGGGGATCCGCGCGGAAGCCGCCCCCTGCTCCACATCCCCCCGATGACGCAGTTGGCACGGTCAGGGGCGATCACGAGACTCCGATGATGGGCGAGGTCGATCGCACGATCCGACGCGCATCCGGCACGAGATGACGATCATCGCGACGTGATCACGGCGAGGCGGGATGGCGAGGCGGGATGATGGACATCGTGGGCGGGCGGTGGCGATGCGGGATGATCATCATCGAGACGGAAACGATGGCGATGCGGGATGATCGTCGTCGAGACTGGATCGATGGCGGTGTGGGGTGATGATCATCGAAGCGGGAGCAACCGCGATGCGGGATGATCCTCATCGAGGCAGGAGATGGCGATGCGAGATGATCGTCATCACGGGGGAGCGAGGTCGATTCGGGGGGATGATCATCGAAGCGGGAGCGGCCACGATGCGGGATCATCCTCATCGAGGCAGGAGCGATGGCGATGCGAGATGATCATCGCGTCGATGGACCAACGTCGGAGCGGCCGCGCACCATCAGGATGCGCGGCCGCTCGGGTTGGGCGGCGGTGGAACGGCTCCGCGATGCGGATCAGCGGGCGAGGACCTTGTCGTAGACGTCGACCATGGAGCGGAGGAACTCGTCCCGCCCGTAGAGCCGGAGCGCCCGCTCGCGGCCGGCGTCGCCCAGGCGGCGCGCCAGCTCCGGCTCCTCGAGCACCCGGCGGATGGCGGCGGCGAGCTCCACCGGCGCCTCCACCGGCACCAGCAGGCCGGTGACGTCGTCCAGCACGGCCGCCTTGATCCCGCGGCAGGCCGCCCCCACTACCGGCAGCCCCATCGCCCCCGCCTCCAGCGTCGACTGCGCGATCCCCTCGCGGTGCGACGGGAGCACGAAGACGTCCATCACCGCGAACGCCGGCGTCACCGGCCGCAGGAACCCCGGCATCGACACGTGGCTCTCCAGCCCGTAGCGCGCCACCCGGGCGCGAAGCTCCACCGCCGTCGCGTGGTCGCGCTCGCTGGGGTGGACGTCGCCGATCATCAGGAGATGCGCCTCCACCCCCTCGTCGCGCAGGATGCGGAAGGCGTCGATCAGCTCCAGCACCCCCTTCTGCCGCACCAGCCGCCCGATGAAGCCGATGACGGGAACCCCCTCCGGGATCCCCAGCTCGCGGCGGGTGCGCGCCCGCGCCTCCGCGTCGAACCGCGACGGATCCCACTGCGCCAGGTCGATCCCGCACCCGCCCACGTGGGTGACCGTGACCCGCTCGGCCGCGTGCCCCACCTGGGCCATCATGTCGCGCCCATCCTGCTCCGTGAGCACCACCAGCGCGTCGGTCGCCGGCACCAGCGCCCGCTCCAGCAGCGGATAGGCGCGCTTCACCACCGCGCCGAAGCGCATGTCCGGCGCCTCGGAGAAGAAGGTGCCGCGCACGTGCACGATGGTGCGCGTCCCCGCCAGCCGCGCCGCGATCCGGCCGATCGTGGACGGAATCGGCCCGTGGAGGTGCACCACGTCGTAGCGGCCGCGGCGCAGCACCCCCACCATCTTCGCCATCGTGCGCAGGTGCGCCGCGGGGTTGAGCGCGCGGGAGAAGGGCATCGGCACGTATCCCACCCCCGCCGGCTCCAGCATGGCCACCTCGGGCCCGTCCGGCGACGCCACGTCCACCTCCCACCCCGCCTTCACCAGCCCCACCGCCAGCGGCAGCACCTGCGTGGGAATCCCGAGCGCCACCGACGACACGTGGAGCGCGCGCGGGCGCGAGCGCCCATCCTGGGGACGCGAACGATGATCAGACGACGGCATTCAAGGCTCCGGCGGGGGAAGGGATCACGGCGCGCTGAAGGTAGGCCGCGGCACACGACCCTGTCAAAGGACACGGGATTGCGTTTGCCGGTTGACCTGCGGGCCTCGTGCAGTTAGCTTCTTTGGCTTGTGTTTCATCCGAAGGCAACCGATCAGGAGAACTTCCCGATGGCTTTTTGCGCCGTCTGCGGAAAGGGCCCGCGCAGCGGGAACAACGTCAGCCACGCCAACAACAAGACCAAGCGTGTCTGGCGCCCGAACCTCCAGCCTGCCCGCGTCGTGACGGAGAACGGCACGCACAAGCGCGTTCGCGTGTGCACCAGCTGCATCTCCGCCGGCAAGATCCGCAAGGCGGGCTGAGGGCCCTCGCAGGTTTTTTCGCCAGTGTCGGAGCGGCCGCGCATCCCCGGATGCGCGGCCGTTCTGTTTTTGCGTCGAGATCGGACCGCAACAGAAGGTTACAGGGGACAGGTTACAGGGAACAGCCAGCGGGATCCGCGCGAATCCAAACCACGAACCCCCAGGCGGCGCCCCCACCTCCCCCGGAACGGGGAGGTCGCGCGAGTCGTCCACACGCAGTTCGTGGACGACCGCGCGGGAGGGGGCGCCGCAGCCGGAGCCGCCCACCGACGCCCACCTCCGCGCCGATCCCCAAGCGCGAAGCGCCGAGGTGTTCCCCTCTCCCGTTATCGGGGGAAAGGGGAACGCGTGATGCGTCCGCGAGGCAGTCTTCGCGGACCATCACGCGAGGGGTGAGGGTGCCGCGGGCGCGCATGACGGTCCGCGTGACACAGAACCGCCTTGCCCGCGGAAGAGGACACTCCCCCGCCAAAAACGTCCGTCTATCCGGACACCGCCACCGACTCGCGACTACGCCTACGACACCGCCGCTCCCAGGTACTCCGGCGTGATCGTCTCCACGCTCACCTCGTCGCCCCGCCGCTCGAAGCGGTAGCCGACCGCGTGGGGGCGCGACGAGACGGCGCGCACGATCCGCCCGTCCACGAAGTGCAGCCCCACCCCGTCCTCCAGCGCCAGCGCGGGCCCCCCGTGCTCCGCCACGAAGTCCCGCCACAGATCCGGCCGGCGCCAGTCGCTGTCGTAGTGCGGGCAGAAGGCGCCGGGGAGCAGCCCCAGCCCGTTCATCAGCGGCTTCAGGTCCGGCCCGTAGCTGTCGGTGATCCCGCGCTCGAACCAGCAGAGCGCCCCCGCGCTCACCCCCGCCAGCACGGTCCCCGACGCCAGCACCTCGGGAAGCACCCGGTCCAGCCCCTGCGCCCGCCACACCGCCAGCAGGTTCACCGTGTTCCCGCCGCCCACGTACACCAGGTCCTGCGAGGAGAGGAACGCCGCCAGGTCGTCCACCTTGCGGCTGAAGAGCGACAGGTGCGTGGGCTCGCACACGTCGTCCGGAAACGCCTCGTAGAAGCGTTCCAGGTAGCCCACCGAGTCACCCGCCGCCGTGGGGACGAAGCAGACCCGGGGGCGGGAGCGGTTCGTGGCCGCCAGCACGTAGTCGTCCAGCAGGCGGTTGTCGGGCTCCATGACGAACCCGCCGCCTCCGAAAGCGACGATCTGGCCCTTCGCGGTATGAGGCATCCGAATTGCTTGTCGTTGCGGGTCCACGCGGCTCCGGCCTCGGCCTGGAAGCGGCGTGAAAAGGAGGTGGTGGGGAAATGTGTCACCGCGCGGCCCGTGGCGGAAGACGGGCGGCTGCGCGACAGCACTTTGTCCGCCGACGAGCGGCGTCGCGCCCGACGCTTTAGGTTTCTCTCGAGCGGCCCGCCCGACGCGCGCCGCCCCCGAACTCGCTCCCGTACGCACGAGGTCCACAGTGAAGATGCGCATCCCCGCCCTGTTCGCCTGCGCCACCCTGGCGCTGGCCGCCTGCAACGACGGCACCGGCTCCGGCGGCCTGGACCGCGGCGAGTTCCAGGGCGACCTGACGGGCGAGTACCGGGCCAACCTCAGCGGCGAGGCGGTCTCCGGGAACAATCTCGTCGCCGATCAGGACCAACTGGTCCTCAGTGATCCCTCCGAGGACGTGGTGATCTTCGCGTACCACCAGGACGGCGTGTTCGACGAGGGCCGCGAGACCCTGGCCGACGCCGACGAGGATTTCGGGATCTGGGCGGGCGTCCTGGTGGATGACCGGGAGTTCTGGGCCGACGGCGGCGGGACGCTCGACATCGACGAGATCACCAGCAACGGCATCCGCGGCACCCTGCGCTTCACGGCGGTGGAGATCGACCGCGCCGCCCAGCAGATCCTCGACGACGAGGTCACGGTGGACGTCGACTTCAACGCCCAGTACGAGTCGGGATGCTGCGGCTTCGGCAACCTGATCCCCACGCAGACCCGCATCCGCGTGACCCCGCGCTGACCGCTCGCGGTCGCGCCGATCGGAAAGAAGCCCCCCGCCGAACCCGGCGGGGGGCTTCTTCGTCCCAGTATCGCCGACCGGCGGCGAGAGATCATGGATTCCCGCCGTGGAACCCTCGGCGGAGATGAGTTATCGAAAAATTTTCTCGAGGAGGCACCCTCGGTCTCCCTCTGCCGGTTCGCATCGGCCCGCAGCGTCTCCCGCCCCTCAAACACCGCAAACTGCGTCATCAGCAGGATCCGCGTGGAAGCAGGCTCATGCTCCGCATCCCCCCGATGACGCAGTTGCCACGGCCCGGGCGGGCGCGATACTCCGATCATGGGCGAGATCGATCGCACGGTCCGGTGCGGCATCCGGTATCCTCACGGCCCCCACCGGATCCGACCTGATCAGAAAACCGTGGATGAAACGAAGAGACCCCGAGGCGCGAAGCCCCGGGGTCCCTCAATGACGTCCGAACCGAGCGAAGACGAACGATCAGGCGCGGTCGACCAGCTCGATGAGCGCGGTCTCGGCGCCGTCGCCCTGGCGGAAGCCGGTCTTCAGGATGCGGGTGTAGCCGCCCGGCCGCTCGGCCGCGCGCGGGCCGATCTGGTCGAACAGCAGCACCAGCACGTCGCGGTCCTGGATGGAGCGCGCGGCCAGCCGCTTGGCGTGCAGGTCGCCCCGCTTGGCCAGCGTGATCAGCTTTTCGGCGTAGGGGCGAAGCTCCTTGGCCTTGGCCGTCGTGGTCTCGATCCGCCCGTGGCGGAAGAGGCTGCTGGCCATGTTCCGCATGAGCGCCGTCTTGTGCGACGTCGTGCGGCCCAGGGCGCGGCCCTTGTTGTTGTGTCTCATCGTTACAGCTCCCTGCCAGCGCCGTCGCCGGCGTTCTCGTCCATGGTCTCGCCCTCGGCGGGCGGCGTGTCACCGATCACCCACCAGAGCGTCCCGTCCTCGCCCTGCTCCAGCTCCTGCCCGAAGTGCAGCCCGTGGCCGGCCAGGAAGTCGCTGATCTCCTGGAGCGACTTCTTCCCGAAGTTGTCGATGGAGAGCATCTGCTGCTCGGTGCGCTGGACCAGGTCGCGCACCGTGTGGATGTTCTCCTTCTGCAGCGAGTTGCGGCTGCGCACCGACAGCTCGGTCAGGTCCTCGATGGGCCGGTTGAGCAGCTCCTGCAGACGCTGCGGCACCGGGGCCCGCCCGGCCGGGACCGGAACGCTTCCCGCGCCGCCGTCGCCCCAGCTGCGGTCCAGGCGCCACTCGGGGGTGCCCCCCGCCAGGAACGCCAGGTGCTCGATGGCCAGCCGCGCGGCGTACTGCACCGCGTTCTTCACGTCCACGGCGCCGTTGGTCTCCACCTCCAGCACCAGCCGGTCGAAGTCGGTGCGCTGGCCCACGCGCGTCTCCTCGACCACGAAGTTCGCCCGGGTCACCGGGTTGTAGATCGCGTCCACCCGCACCAGGTCGGCGGGCATCCCGCGCGGGATGGGGTGCGCCTCGGCCAGGACGAAGCCGCGCCCCTTGTTGACGTACAGCTCGATGCGAAGGTCGCGCTCCTCGGACAGCTCCAGGATGTGGTGGTCGGGGTTGACCACCTCCACCGAGGGGTGCGCCGTGATGTTGCGCGCCGTCACCGAGCCCGACGAACGGGCGCGCAGCTCGAGCACCGCCTCGTCGGCGTCGTCGGCCATGCGCAGCACCAGCGCCTTCAGGTTGCGGATCACCTGGTGGACGTCCTCGACCACGCCGGGGATCGTCTGGTGCTCGTGCAGCACGCCGTCGGCGCGGAACGCCCACACGCTGGCGCCGCGGAGGCTGGAAAGAAGGATGCGGCGCATGGTGTTGCCGAGCGTATGGCCAAAGCCACGCTCCAGCGGACGCAGGACGATCGTCCCCGAGCGCGACTGCTCGGGAAGGTTCGGCATCTGCAGGCCGGTAAGATCGAGTTCCACTCGTTCCCTCCTCTTGAGGAAGAATGCGGGAAAAGGACCCGCGCGGCGCCGCCCGGTGGACGCCGCCGCTTCAGGTCCCGCTCCCGACTGATTACTTGCTGTAGAGCTCGACGATGAGCTGCTCCTGCACCGCGAGCGGGATGTCCGCGCGGCTCGGGCGGTTCACCATGCGGCCGGTCCGGGAACCCTCGTCCACCGCCAGCCAGCTCACGCTGGTGGGACGGCTCTTGGCCTGCAGCGAAGCGGCCACGGGGAGGATGTCCTTGCTCTTCGGCGCGATGCGCACCTCGTCGCCCGGCGCCACCTGGGCGCTGGGAACGTCCAGCTTGCGGCCGTTGACCTGCACGTGCCCGTGGCGGATCAGCTGGCGGGCCTCCTTGCGGGAGGCGCCGAAGCCCATGCGGTACACCACGTTGTCCAGCCGGCTCTCCAGGGCCACCAGCAGGTTCTCACCCGTGACGCCCGTCTGGTGCGCGGCCTTCTCGAACAGGTTGCGGAACGGCTTCTCGGCGACGCCGTAGATACGCTTCACCTTCTGCTTCTCGCGAAGCTGGTGCGCGTACTCGCTCGCCTTCTTGCGGCGCCCGCCGCCCGACTGGCCGTGCTGGCCGGGGGCGTACGGACGGCGCTCCACCGGGCACTTCTCGGTGAAGCACTTGATTCCCTTCAGGAACAGCTTCTGCCCCTCGCGGCGGCAAAGCTTGCAGACGGGTCCGGTATAACGGGCCATGTTCTCTTGAACCGTGTCTCGTGTGATTCGTCTCGGCTTCGTCCCCCCGACGGTCGCGAGGGTTTACGCCTGAACAGAAGTGCCAAGTCCCAAGTGCTTAGTCCTTAACGGCACGAATGCCACCAAGGACCAAGCACCAGGGACCAAGGACTTCTTTCCGCCTTACACCCGGCGCTTCTTGGGCGGACGGCAGCCGTTGTGCGGGATCGGCGTGACGTCGCGGATCGAGCGGATGTTGAGCCCGGCGGCGGCGAGGGCCTGGATGGCCGACTCGCGGCCCGAGCCCGGTCCCTGCACCCGCACGTGCACCCGCTTCATCCCCAGCGACAGCGCCTCGCGCGCGGCCTGCTCGGCCGCCACGGTGGCGGCGAACGGGGTGCTCTTCTTGGAGCCCTTGAACCCCGCCTTGCCGGCGCTTCCCCACACGACCGAGTTGCCGGCCATGTCGGAGATGGTGACGATGGTGTTGTTGAAGGTCGCCTGGATGTGCGCGACCCCCTCGCTGTCCACGTGGCGCTTGGCCTTCGGGCGGCCAGCGGTCTTCGGCTTCGCCATGGTTCTCGCGTTGGTGTGTTGCGCGGCCTACCGCGCGTCAGGTTCTGCTCCCGCCGCCCGGGGGCGGCGGGTGTGATCAGCCGGGGCGCGGGGGCGCCCCGACCCGGGTCGGCTCGGCCGGTCTTACTTCTTGCCCGGCTTCTTCTTCCCCGCGATGGCGCGGCGGGGGCCCTTCTTGGTGCGGGCGTTGGTGTGCGTCCGCTGGCCGCGCACCGGGAGGCCGCGCCGGTGGCGCAGTCCGCGGTACGAGCCGATGTCCATCAGCCGCTTGATGTTCCGAGCGATCTCGCTGCGGAGCACGCCCTCAACGCGGTACGTCGCATCGATGATGCGGCGCAGCTTGTTGACGTCCTCCTCGGACAGCTTGTTCACTCGCTCGTCGGGGTTCACCCCCGTCGCCTCCAGGATCTTGCGCGCCGTGGGGCGGCCGATCCCGAAGATGTAGGTCAGGCCGATCTCGATGCGCTTCTCGCGCGGGAGGTCGACGCCGGCAATACGGGCCATGACTTTTTGCTCCTGAAGCCTGAAATGACGAACGCCGATCAGCCCTGGCGCTGCTTGTGGCGCGGATTCTTCTTGCAGATGATCCGGACCACCCCCCGGCGGCGGACCACCTTGCAATGCTCGCAGATCGGCTTCACGCTCGCGCGAACCTTCATCGTCGCCTCTCTATCCGTGGAAAACACGAAGCCTGAAAGAATATCTAGAAAACGCGGATTCCGCAACCCCGGAACCCTTCCGGCGCGCGGCCTCCCGCGTCCCCCCACCGTCCCGCGTCGCCGCGGTCCCGGCCCAACGGAAGCGATCGGGAGGATCTCTCCTCCCCGATCATCATCCGGTTTCCTGATGCGATTCGGATCGGCGACCATCCCGTCAGGAACGTCGATCGATCCCGATCTCCCGACCCTACGCCGCTCCGTCCTCCGCCACGCCGCCGGTGCCGGCCGCGACGGGGAAGACGGACTCGAACGCCGGGTCGGCGGTGAGGATGCGCGGGCCCTCGGCCGTGACGGCGACGGTGTGCTCCCAATGGGCGGAGACCTTGCGGTCGGCCGTCACCACGGTCCAGCGGTCGGGCATGGTGCGCACGCCGGCGACGCCCAGGTTGAACATGGGCTCGATGGCCAGCACCATCCCCTCGGCCAGCTTGAGGCCCTTCCCGCGCTTGCCGAAGTTGGGCACCTGCGGCTCCTCGTGCGGCTTGCGCCCCACGCCGTGGCCCACCAGCTCGCGGACCACGCCGTACCCGGCCGCGTCGGCCACCTCCTGGATGGCCGCGCCCACGTCGCCCAGCCGGTTCCCCGGGCGCGCCTCGGCGATCCCGCGATAGAGGGCGGCGCGGGTGCGCTCCAGCAGCTCGGCCGTCTCCGGCCGCACCTCGCCCACGCCCACGGTGATGGCCGCGTCCGCGTAGAAGCCTTCCAGCCTCACCCCGCAGTCGATGCTGATCACGTCCCCCTCCACCAGCTTGCGCCGGTGCGAGGGGATCCCGTGCACCACCTCGTAGTTGACGCTGGTGCAGAGCGTGGCCGGGAAGCCGTACAGCCCCTTGAACGCCGGCTCGGCCCCCGCGTGGCCGCGGATGAACTCCTCGGCGAAGCGGTCCAGGTCGGCGGTGGTGACCCCGGGGCGAACCTCGGCGGGGATCGTCCGGTAGAGCTCGGCCAGGATCCGCCCGCCCTGGGCAATCCGGTCGATCTCCTCGGTCCGGTACAGCGTGATCACCGCCCGACCAGGCTGAAGACCTCGGCCTGCACCGCCTCGATCGGCCGGGTGCCGTCGACGGTGTGCACGGGAACGCCGGCCGCGCGGTAGTGCTCCACCAGCGGCGCCGTGTTCTCGCGGTACACCTCCAGCCGGTGCCGCACCGTCTCCTCGCGGTCGTCCTCGCGCTGCACGCAGCGCGGGGCGACGTCCGCCGGGGGCGGGTTGTGCTCCTGGTGGTACACGGTCCCCGTCTGCGGGTCGGTGACCCGCCCGCTCATGCGGCGGACGATGGCGTCGTCGTCCACCTCCAGGTAGACCACGGCGTCGATCTTCCGCCCCAGCTCACCCAGCAGGCCGTCCAGCGCGCGGGCCTGCGCCACGTTGCGCGGGTAGCCGTCGAAGATGGCGCCCTCCGCGCCGTCGCCGGAAAGGCGCTCGCGCACCAGCCCCAGGACGATCTCGTCCGAGACCAGGTGCCCGGCGTCCATCACCGCCTTGGCCTTCCGTCCCAGCTCCGTTCCGGCGCGCACCGCGTCGCGGAGCATGTCGCCGGTGGCGATCTTGGGGACGCCCAGCTTCTCGGCAAGCAGGACGCCCTGGGTGCCCTTGCCGGCTCCCGGGGCGCCGAGGAGGATCAGGTCCACGTCAGCTCCAGTAAAAGAACGGAAGTCCTACGTCCTGAGTGCTAAGTCCTGAACAGCAAGAACGAAGTCCCGAGCCCCGTCCTTGGTCCCCTGTGAAGTTCACTTGGGACCAAGGACGTAGAACTCAGGACTTCAGTTCCTCAGATGTACCGCTGCTGCCGGCCGCGGAACTTCACCCGGCCCTTCTTCATGAAGCCGTCGTAGCGGCGAAGCAGCAGGTGCTGCTGCATCTGCTGGACGGTGTCCAGCGCCACGCCGACCACGATCAGGAGCCCGGTGCCGCCCAGCACCATCCCCAGGTTCGCCAGCCCGAACGCGTTCAGGATGTACGTGGGGAGGATGGCGATGGCCGCCAGGAACAGCGCCCCGGGAAGCGAGATGCGCGTCATCACCCGGTCGATGTACTCGGCCGTCTTGGCGCCCGGCTTCACGCCGGGGACGAACGCGCCCTGCTTCTTCAGGTTCTCCGCGATGTCCACCGGGTTGTAGATGATCGCGGTGTAGAAGTACGTGAAGAAGACGATCAGGAACGTGAACGCCACGTAGTACCAGATGGTCCCCACCTGGAACGTGTCGGAGAGCGACTTCAGCCAGCCGGTGCTCCCGGTGAAGGTCGCCGCCGTCGCCGGCACGATCATGATGGACTGCGCGAAGATGATGGGCATCACCCCGGCCATGTTGATGCGGAGCGGGATGAACGACTTCTGCCCCTGCCGGACGCGCCCCCGCCCCATCACCTTCTGCGGGATCTGCACCGGGATCTTGCGCATGGCCATGGTCACGGCCACCGTCCCGGCGATCGTGATCCCCATCACCACCAGCACCACGATGACCGCCACCGGCGACACGCCGCCGTTGGCCACCAGGCGGCCCGTCTCGTAGAGCGAGGAGGGAAGCGCCTCGACGATCCCGAAGAAGATCATCAGGCTCATCCCGTTGCCGATCCCCCGCTCGGTGATCTGCTCGCCCAGCCACATGATGAACACGGCGCCCGTGGTGAGCGCCAGGATCATCGAGAGGCGGAAGCCCCACCCCGGGTTGTCCACCGCCTGCGGAACCTGCGTCTCCAGGAACATGGCGTAGCCGTACGCCTGGAAGACGGAGAGCAGCACGGTGGCGTAGCGGGTGTACTGCGTGAGCTTCTTCCGCCCCTCCTCGCCCTCCTTCTGCATCTTCTCGATGCTCGGGACCACCGTGGCCAGCAGCTGGAACATGATGCTGGCCGAGATGTAGGGCATGATGCCGAGGGCGAAGACCGTCGCCTTGGACAGCCCGCCCCCGACGAACATGTCGTAGATCCCGAACGCGGTGCCGGCGAGGCGCCCCGCATAGTCGCGGAGCGCCACCACGTCGATCCACGGCGCCGTGACGTGGGCGCCGATCCGGTAGATGAACAGGCACAGAAGCGTGAAGAGGATCTTCTCCCTCAGCTCCGGGATCCGGAACAGGTTCGCGACGGGATTCGCCATGTTACGCGATCTCCTGCACGCTGCCGCCCAGCCCCTCGATCTTCTCGCGGGCGGTGCGGCTGAAGCGGTGCGCGGAGATGTTGACCTTGCGCGTCAGGTCGCCGGTGCCCAGCACCTTGACCGGACGGCGCGGGTGGCCGATGAGCCCGTGCGCCGCCAGCGTCTCCGGGGAGACGTCGCCCTCCGGGAGGGCCTCCAGCTGCCACAGGTTCACCACTTGGTACTCCACCCGGTCCAGCGGGGTGAAGCCGCGCTTGGGAAGCCGCCGCTGGAGCGGCATCTGGCCGCCCTCGAAGTGGGGCTTGCCGCCGCCGGGGCCGCTGTGGCCGGCGCGGGCCTTGGAGCCCTTGTGGCCCTTGCCGGAGGTCTTCCCCTGGCCGGAGCCGGGGCCGCGGCCCAGCCGCTTGGTGTCGCGGTGCGACCCGGCGGGGGGCTTGAGGTTCGTGAGATCAGCCATTGTCCTGCACCTCCTCTTCCACCTTCACCAGGTGCTTGACCTGGAACACCATCCCGCGGATCGCGTCGTTGTCGTCCTGCACGACGGACCGCTGATGCCTGAGGCCGAGGGCCTTGAGCGTCTTCCGGTGCTTCTCCGGGGCGCCCACGCCGCTCTTGGTCTGTGTGATCTTGATCTTAGCCACGCGCGCCTCCCAGGGCCTCCACGGGGATCCCCCGCTCGGTGGCCAGCTGCTCGCGGGTGGTCAGGTGCGTCAGCGCGTCCATGGTGGCCAGCACCATGTTGAAGGGGTTGTTGCTCCCCAGCGACTTGGTGAGGATGTCGTGGACGCCCACGCACTCCAGCACCGCGCGCACCGCGCCGCCGGCGATCACGCCCGTGCCCGGCGCCGCCGGACGAAGGAGGACCCGCCCCGCGCCCGACTCGCCCACGATGTCGTGGGGAAGTGTGCCGTTCTTGACGGGGACGCGCACCATGGCGCGCCGCGCCGACTCCAGCGCCTTGCGGACGGCCTCCGAGACCTCGTTGGCCTTCCCCGTGCCGATCCCCACCTTCCCCGCCTGGTCGCCGACGGCCACCAGCGCGGTGAACGAGAACCGCCGGCCGCCCTTCACCACCTTGGCCACGCGGTTGATGTGGATGACGTTCTCCTTCAGGTCGCTCCCCTGCCGGTCGCCGCCGCCGCGCCCGCCCTGGCGGTCGCCGCCACGCCCGCGGCCTTCGCCGCCGCGCCCGCGGTCACCGCCCTCGGGGCCGCCGCCGCCGGGGCCGCCGCGCCCGCGGCCGCCACCCTGACCGCCCTGGCCGCCGAAGCCGCCGCCGCGTCCGCGGCCGCCGGCTCCACCACCCGGGCCGCCGCCGCCTCTTGCCTGTGCCATGCTCGCTGCTCCTTTAGAACTCGAGGCCGCCCTCGCGGGCACCCTCGGCGAAGGCCTTCACGCGGCCGTGGTAGAGGTAGCCACCGCGGTCGAAGACCACGCTGGTGACGCCCGCCTCGCGGGCCTTCTCGGCCAGCAGGCGGCCGGCCTCGCGGCTCGCCTCGCTCTTGCTCAGCTCGCTCTTGCGGTCGCGCAGGGCCTGCGCGTTGGTCGAGATCCCCACGATGGTGCGGCCGGCCACGTCGTCCACCACCTGCCCCTCGATGTGGTTGAGGGAGCGGTAGACGACCAGGCGCGGGCGCTCGGGGCTCCCATGGACCTTGCCGCGCACCCTGCGGTGGCGGCGCAGACGCTTCTCCTCGCGCGTCTTGACCCGGATCCGTGCTCTCGGCATCTGTTCCTCGTAGTGACTATGCGATGATCGACCGGTGACGGGAGGGGCGGCTTACTTGCCGCCCGCCTTCCCCGCCTTGCGGCGGATCACCTCGCCCTGGTACTTGACGCCCTTGCCCTTGTACGGCTCGGGCGGACGGAGCGACCGGATCTCGGCCGCCACCTGCCCCACGACCTCCTTGTCGGTCCCGGTGACCTCGACGGTCGTCGGGTTGACCGCGCGCAGCGCGATCCCTTCGGGGGCCTTGTACTCGATAGGGTGCGAGTAGCCCAGCGCCAGCGTCAGCCCGAAGGGCTTGGTCTCGGCGCGGTACCCGACGCCCACGATCTCCAGCGTCTTGGTGAAGCCCGTGGTGACGCCCTCCACCATGTTGGCCACCAGCGTGCGGCTCAGGCCGTGGAGCGCGCGGTGCTCCGGCTGCTCCGACGGGCGCTCGACGACCACCTGGCCGTCCTCGCGCCGCACGATGACGTCGCGGTGCAGCGTACGCACCAGCTCGCCCTTGGGGCCCTTCACCCGGACGGTGTTCCCGTCCACCTGCACGTCGACCCCCGAGGGAACCGGGATCGGCCTCTTTCCGATGCGCGACATAGTACGCTTCTCCTTACCAGACGATGGCGAGCAGCTCGCCGCCCACCTTGGCCGCGCGGGCGTCGCGGTCCGTCATCACGCCCCGGGAGGTGGAAAGCATCGCCAGCCCCAGGCCGTTGCGGACGCGCGGGATCTCGTCCACGCTCACGTACTTGCGCAGCCCCGGCTTGGAGACGCGCCGAAGCTCCCGGATGATGGGCCTGTCCTGGTAGTACTTCAGGTACAGGCGCAGCACGGGGTGCGTGCCGTCGTCCAGGATCTTGTAGTCGTGGATGTAGTGATTTTCCTTCAGAAGGCGCGAGATCTCCACCTTCAGCTTGCTGAGCGGCATGTCCACCCTCCGGTGCCGGGCGAGGCCGGCGTTCCGGATGCGGGTCAGCATGTCGGCGATCGGATCGGTCACCATGCCGAGAACTCTCCTCTAGTATCCGGTCTGTCGCCGGACTTGAAGGAATGCGGATTGTCTGGGAGGGAACAGGCTGCAGGGAACAGGGGACGGCCATCCTGGCTTTCCCGCGGATCCTGCAATCAGCACCTCGAGATTATCGACCCGGGACGAAGAGGGGGGATCCGGGAGCCGTGGCGGCCGTACCCTGTCCCCTGTACCCTGTCCCCTGCCGTTCCTACCAGCTCGCCTTGCGGACCCCGGGGATCTCCCCGTTGAGCGCCATCTGCCGGAAGCAGATGCGGCAGAGCCCGAACTTGCGCATGAAGGCGCGGGGGCGGCCGCAGCGGTTGCAGCGGTTGTGCGCCCGGACGCCGAACTTCGGCGTGCCTTTGCTCTTCTCGATCAGGGCCTTGCGTGCCATTCGTCGTTACCTGGGTGTCGCGGCAGCCGTGCCGCAGTTCTTAGAGTGCCCAGTGCTCAGTGCCGGCGCCCCGCGGTCCAGTCTTCCTCGGGTCGGAGGACCGGGCGCGGGGCACAGGGGCCTGGGCACTTCCCGTAATTACGCGTTCACCACCAGCGGCTGCTCGCCGCGGAACGGCATCCCCAGCTCGCGCAGGAGGGCCAGCGCCTCGTCGTCGCGCGTGGTGGACGACACGAAGGTGATGTCCATCCCGTGGATCTTCTCGACCTTGTCGTAGTCGATCTCCGGGAAGATCAGCTGCTCCTTGACGCCCATGGTGTAGTTCCCCCGGCCGTCGAACGAGCGGGTCGGCACGCCGCGGAAGTCGCGGATGCGCGGCATCGCCACGTTGATGAAGCGGTCCAGGAACTCCCACATGCGGTCGCGGCGGAGCGTCACCGTGACGCCCACCGGCGCGTTCTCGCGGAGCCCGAAGTTGGAGATGGCCTTCTTGGCCTTGGTCACCACCGGCTTCTGGCCGGTGATGGCGCCGATCTCCGACACCACGCCCTCCAGCAGCTTCGGGTTCTTCGACGCCTCGCCGAGCCCGACGTTGATGGTGATCTTTTCCAGCTTCGGCACCTGCATGGGGGTGCGGAAGCCGAACTGCTCCTGCAGCCGGGCGCGCACGGTCCCCTCGTAGTAGCGCTGCAGCCGCGGCTTTTCGCGGCCGGCGGCGCCGTTGGTCTCTTCCGACATCGTTCTCCTCGCTCCGTATCTCCCGCGCGGCCGAAGCGCCCGGGGAGGCGGTCACGTTGGGGTGAAGGTGCTCTGTACCGAGCATCCCGCGCCCGGTTCCCCTGGATCACCGTTGATCCGGGGAATCGGGCGGCGGGGTACGTCCGTCGCTTACGCCTTCGGGATGGCCTGCCCCGACTTCACCGCCAGGCGCTCGCGGCGGCCGTCGGTGCCCACGCCGGCCTTGACCCGGGTGGGCTCGCCCGACTTGGGGTCCAGGAGCATCACGTTGGAGGCGTGGATCGGGGCCTCGAACTCCACGATCCCCCCCTCCGGCACCGCCGGCGAGGGCTTGCGGTGGCGCTTGCGGAGGTTGACCCCCTGCACCACCACGCGGTTCTTCTCGGGCTCCACGCGGAGCACGGTCCCCTCGGTTCCCTTGTAGTTCCCCGAGATGACCTTGACGCGGTCGCCCTTGCGGATCTGCAGCCGGGCCATCAGAGCACCTCCGGCGCCAGCGAGACGATCTTCATGTAGCGCTTGTCGCGCAGCTCGCGGGCGACCGGCCCGAAGATGCGCGTGGCGCGGGGCTCGCCCGCGTCGTTGATGATGACGGCGGCGTTCTCGTCGAACTTGATGTAGCTGCCGTCCTTGCGCCGGACCTCCTTGGTGGTGCGAACCACCACCGCGGTCGCCACGTCGCCCTTCTTCACGGTCCCGTCCGGGAGCGCGTCCTTGATGGCCACGATGACGCGGTCGCCCACCGAGGCGTAGCGGCGCTTGCTCCCGCCGAGCACGCGGATCACCAGCGCCTTCTTGGCGCCGGAGTTGTCCGCGATCCTGACGATCGATTCCTGCTGAAGCATGGGTTCTCCCCTATGTCCTTATAGGGCACGCGGCCCGGGCCGGGTCCATGGCGGACCCGCCCGGCCGCGGCCGCGCCGCCGGTGTCAGCGGGCCCGCTCGACCAGCTCGGACACGCGCCAGCGCTTCGTCTTCGAAAGCGGGCGGGTCTCGGTGATGCGGACCACGTCGCCGATGTGGTACTCGTTGTTCTCGTCGTGCGCGTGGTACTTCTTGGTGCGCGTCAGCTGCTTCCCGTACAGCGGGTGCGCGTAGCGGCGCTCCACCTTGACCACCACGGTCTTGTTCATCTTGTCGGAGACCACCGTCCCGACGCGCGTCTTCCGGCGGCCGCGCTCCTGCTCCGCCGTCCCGGTCTGCTCGAGGTTCTCGTCGGCCATCAGCGGCTCCCCTGGTTCTGGACCCGCTCGTGCTGCACGGTCTTGAGCCGGGCGATGTCACGGCGGATGGTGCGCAGCAGCATGGGGTTGTCCAGCTGCTGCGTGGCCGAGCGGAAGCGCAGGCGGAAGCGCTCCTCCTGGAGCTGCTCGATGCGCTCGGCGATCTCCTGGTCGGTCATCTCGCGGATCTCGGTGCCGTTCACGACTCACCTCCCGTGGCGGCCGCGGCGGCTTCCGGAGCGGCGACGGGGGCCGCGTTCCGCTCGCGCTCGACGATCTTGCACTTCACCGGCAGCTTGGCGGCCGCGAGCTGCAGCGCCCGCTTGGCCACCTCGGGGGCGACCCCTTCCAGCTCGAACATGATCCGGCCGGGACGCACCACCGCAACCCACCCCTCCGGGTTGCCCTTCCCCTTGCCCATGCGGACTTCGAGGGGCTTCTTGGTGATCGTCTTGTCCGGGAAGATCCGGATCCACACCTTGCCGCCACGCTTGATGTGGCGGGTCATGGCGATACGGGCGGCCTCGATGGTCCGGTTGGAGACCCACCCGGGCTCGAGCGCCTGCAGGCCGTAGTCGCCGAACGCGACGTAGTTGCCGCGCGTGGCCTTGCCACGCATGCGGCCCTTCATCTGCTTGCGGTACTTGACTCTCTTGGGAGCGAGCATCGTTCAAGTCCTCCTTATCCGCGGGCGTCGGTCGAGTACGTGCGCCCACGGCGGTTCTCGACGACCTCGCCCTTGAACACCCACACCTTCACGCCGATCGTCCCGAAGGTCGTCCGCGCGGTGGACTGGGCGTAGTCGATGTCGGCCCGCAGCGTCTGCAGCGGGATGCGGCCCTCCTTGTACCCCTCGGTGCGGGCGATCTCGGCGCCGTTGAGGCGGCCGGCCACCTGCACCTTGATCCCCTCGGCCCCGGCGCGCATCGCGTTCTGCACGGCGCGCTTCATGGCCCGGCGGAACGAGACGCGCTGCGCCAGCTGGTGGGCGATCGAGTCGGCGATCAGCTGCGCGTCCACCTCGGGGCGCTTGACCTCCTCCACGTTGATCGCGACCTCGTTGCCGGGCGAGAGGCGGGAAAGCTCGTCACGGAGCTTGTCCACCTCGGCGCCGCCCTTCCCGATCACCACGCCCGGACGGGCGGTGTGCACGGTGACGATGGTCTTCCCCGGCTTGCGCTCGATCTGGATCTCCGAGATCGAGGCGTGGCCCAGGCGCTGCCCGAGGTACTTCCGGATCTTCTCGTCCTCCATGAGGAGCTTCGGGAAGTCCTTCTCGGCGTACCAGCGGGATCTCCAGGGGGCAACGATCCCCAGCCGGAACCCGCGCGGATGAGTCTTCTGTCCCACGTTAGCGCTCCCCCTTGCGGTCGACGACGATGGTGATCCGGCTGGTCCGCTTGATGATCGGCGTGGCGCGCCCCATGGCGCGGGGCGAGAAGCGCTTCAGCCGGGTGCCCTCGTCGACGAACGCCTCGCGGATCACCAGCTCGTCGACGTCGACGAAGGTGTTCTCCGCGTCGGCCTTCTGCGTCGCGTTGGCGACCGCCGAGCGCAGGGTCTTCTCGATGGGGCGGGTGGCCGCCTTCTTCGAGAACTTCAGGATCGAGTACGCCTCGTTGACGCTCCGGCCGCGGATCAGGTCCAGGACCAGCCGCATCTTGCGGGGGCTCATCCCCACGTTGCGGGCGACGGCGCGCGCGTTGGTAGTAGCCATGATTCTCCTCTCGCGCCTTTAGCGGGCCTTCGCCCGCTTGTCGACCAGCTTCCCGCCGTGCCCCTTAAAGGTGCGCGTGGGGGCGAACTCGCCCAGCTTGTGCCCCACCATCTGCTCGGTGAGGTAGACCGGGATGAACTTGTTGCCGTTGTGCACGGCAAGGGTGTGGCCGACGAACTCGGGCGTGATGGTGGAGGCGCGCGACCAGGTCTTCAGCACCCGTCTCTCGCTGCGCTCGTTCATCGCCCGGATCTTGCCGAGGAGGCTCTCCTCGACGAACGGCCCCTTCTTCAGGCTTCTGGGCATCGGATCTCTATTCCTTCCTCGCTCTTAGCTTCCCGCGGGCGCTTTCCCGCGGGAGGGTCCACGTCGGGTCCGGAGCACGGACCCCAGTGGTGGACGCGAACCGCGAGGGAGAGGGGACAGGGTACGGGGGACAAGTTGCAGCCATCGTCCCACCGTGACTTCCGGACCTTCTCCACTCGCCGAACACTTCCAAAACGGGGACCTGGGGACCGGAGCCAGCCGTCGGATCGAGATCCGCCCGCTGTCCCCCGTCCCCCGTAACCTGTCCCCTTACTTCGTCGCCTTGCCGCGCTTGCGGCCGCGCACGATGAGCCTGGTCGAGGCCTTCTTGCTCTTGCGGGTCTTGACGCCCTCGCGCTTCCCCCAGGGGGAGACGGGGGGCCGGCCGCCGGAGCTCTTCCCCTCGCCGCCGCCCAGCGGGTGGTCGACGGGGTTCATGGCGACGCCGCGCACCTTGGGGCGCTTGCCCCGCCAGCGGTTGGCGCCCGCCTTGCCGATGGACTGCTTCTCGTGGTCCACGTTCCCCACCTGGCCCACGGTGGCCATGCACTCGCGGCGCACCATGCGCATCTCGGTGCTGGGCATGCGCAGCGTGATGTAGTCGCCTTCCTTCGCGGCGATCTGCACCCCGGCGCCGGCCGAGCGGGCCATCTGGCCGCCCTTCCCCGGACGGAGCTCCACGTTGTGCACCGTGGTGCCCAGCGGGATGTCGGAGAGGGGGAGCGCGTTCCCCGGCTTGATGTCGGAGCCCGCGCCGCTGACGACCGTGTCGCCCACCTGCAGCCCGCGCGGGTGCAGGATGTAGCGGCGGTCGCCGTCCGCGTACACCAGGAGCGCGATGTTCGCGGTCCGGTTGGGATCGTACTCGATCCGCTCCACCTTGGCCGGGATCCCGGCCTTCTCGGAGCGCTTGAAGTCGATCTTGCGGTAGATCTGCTTGTGGCCGCCGCCCATCCGCCGGGAGGTGATCCGCCCGTGGTGGTTGCGGCCGCCGGTCTTCGACAGCTTCTCGGTCAGCGCCTTCTCGGGGCGGCCCGTGTGGGTCACCTCGGCGAAGTCGTTGGTCGACTTGAAGCGGGTGCCCGGCGTGACCGGCTTGAACTGCTTGGTCGGCATCTTACACCCCCTCGAAGAGCTCGATGCTGTCGCCCTCGGCCAGCGTGACCATGGCCTTCTTCCACGAAGCCTTGCGGCCCACGAAGCGGCCCATGCGCTTCTGCTTCCCGGCGTACCGCATGGTGCGGACGTCGCGGACCTTGACGCCGAACTGCTTCTCGACCGCCTTGGCGATCTCGATCTTGTTGGCGTCCTTGTTCACCACGAAGGTGTAGGCGCCCAGGCGGTCCAGCTGGTCGTGGCTCTTCTCGGTGACCAGCGGACGCACGATGACGTCGTTGATGTTACGCATTGGCCGTCTCCTCCTGCTCCTGCTCGGCGCCGGCGCCCTGCTGCTTCACGCGCTCCAGGGCGCCCTGCTCGATGACGAGCCGGCGGGCGACCATCACGTCGTAGGCCGAGGCCTGCGTGAACGGCATCACCTCCACGTTCTGGAGGTTGCGGGCCGACAGGTACACGTTCTCGTTGGACCCGTCGGTGAGCACCAGGACACGCTTGGCGCCCACGGAGCTCAGCTTGACGATCAGGTCGGCGAAGGCGCGGGTCTTGGGCGCCGCGGCGTCGAAGCGCTCGATCACCACGATCTCGCCCGAGATCGCCCGCTGGTTGAAGGCGCTGCGCTTGGCCAGGGCCTTCACCTTGCGCGGCACGTCCTGGTGGTAGTCGCGCGGGCTGGGTCCGAAGACCACGCCGCCGCCCCGCCAGTGCGGGGCGCGGATGGAGCCCTGGCGCGCGCGCCCGGTCCCCTTCTGGCGCCACGCCTTCTTCTTGCCCCCGGAGACCATCCCCCGGGTCTTGGTGGCGGCGGTCCCCTGGCGCTTGTTGGCCAGGTGCGCCTTCACGGTCTGGTGCAGGGCGGCCTCGTGGACCCGCCCGTCGAACAGCTCCTCGGGGAGCTGAACGTCGCCGCTGGCCTCGCCGGCGGCGGTGTAGAGCTTAGCGGTCAGCATCGGGGCCTCACTGCTTCTGGATGAACACGACGCCGTTGATCGGGCCCGGCACCGCGCCGCGCACGTACAGCAGGTTGCGCTCGGCGTCGACCTTGGCGACCAGCAGGTTGGTGATCGTCTGCTGGACGTCGCCCATGTGGCCGGGCATGCGCTTCCCCTTGATGACGCGCGAGGGGTTGGTGCCGGCGCCGATGGAGCCGGGCGCGCGGTGGATGCGGGTGGCGCCGTGCGACGCCCGTCCGCCTGCGAAGCCGTGGCGCTTCATGACGCCCTGGAAGCCGCGCCCCTTGGTCACACCCGTGACCTTGACGCGGCCGCCGCGCTCGAAGCGCTCCACGGTCACCGCCGAGCCCAGCTCCGGGGCGCTCTCGCCCTCGAAGCGGAACTCCTTGAGCACCGCGGGCGCCGCCTCCAGCCCCGCCTTGACGGCGTGGCCCTTCTCGGCCTTGCTCGCGCGCTTGTCCTTCTGGCTTCCGAAGCCCAGCTGGACGGCCGAGTAGCCGTCCTTCTCCGGGCTGCGGACCTGCACGACCGGGCAGGGCCCGGCCTCGATGACGGTCACGGGCACCACGGCGCCGGACTCGTCGAAGATCTGGGTCATCCCCAGCTTTCGTCCGATGATCCCCGACATGATGCCCCCTTAGTCTACCTTGATCTCGACGTCGACACCGGCCGGGAGATCCAGCTTGGTCAGAGCGTCGACGGTCTGCGGGCGAGAGTCGAGGATGTCGATGACGCGCTTGTGCGTCTTCAGCTCGAACTGCTCGCGGCTCTTCTTGTCCACGTGCGGAGAGCGGTTCACGGTGAACCGCTGGATCCGGGTGGGAAGCGGGATGGGACCGGAGATGGTCGCCCCCGTCTTCTCGGCGGTGCGGACGATGTCGGCCGTGGTCTGGTCGATCACCGCGTGATCGAAGCCCTTCAGCCGGATGCGGATCTTGCCTGCCATGGATTTATGTCCTTGAGTCGGTTGTCGTCAGGTCAATGCCGGCAGGGGTCCGGGGGACGTCCCTGGTGGGACGCCCCGAACCCCGCGCCAACCGACTTTATTCGACGATCTCGGTGACGACGCCGGCGCCGACGGTGCGGCCGCCCTCGCGGATGGCGAAGCGAAGCTCCTTCTCCATCGCGATGGGGTTGATCAGCTCCACCACCATCTGCACGTTGTCGCCCGGCATCACCATCTCCACGCCCTCGGGGAGCGCGGCGGCGCCCGTCACGTCCGTGGTCCGGAAGTAGAACTGCGGCCGGTAGCCGTTGAAGAACGGCGTGTGGCGCCCGCCCTCTTCCTTGGTCAGCACGTACACCTCGGCCTTGAACTTCGTGTGCGGGGTGATGGTCTTGGGCTTCGCCAGCACCATCCCGCGCTCGATCTCGTCCTTGGCCACGCCGCGCAGCAGCAGCCCCACGTTGTCGCCCGCGCGTCCCTCGTCCAGCAGCTTGCGGAACATCTCCACGCCGGTCACCGTGGTGCTCTTCTCGGCGCCCATGCCGACCAGCTCCACCGTCTCGCCCACCTTGATGATCCCGCGCTCGATGCGGCCCGTGGCCACCGTGCCGCGGCCGGTGATGGAGAACACGTCCTCCACCGGCATCAGGAACGGCTTGTCGGTCTCGCGCACCGGCTCCGGGATGTAGCTGTCGATGGCGTTCATCAGCTCGGTGATCTTCTGCCCCCACTCCGACGCCGGGTCACCCGACTCCAGCGCCTTCAGCGCCGAGCCCTTGATGATCGGGGTGTCGTCGCCGGGGAAGTCGTACTCCGAGAGGAGCTCGCGGACCTCCAGCTCCACCAGCTCCAGGAGCTCGGGGTCGTCGACCATGTCCACCTTGTTCATGAACACGACGATGTACGGCACGTTCACCTGCTTGGCCAGCAGGATGTGCTCGCGCGTCTGCGGCATCGGGCCGTCGGCGGCCGACACCACCAGGATCGCGCCGTCCATCTGCGCCGCGCCCGTGATCATGTTCTTCACGTAGTCGGCGTGGCCGGGGCAGTCCACGTGCGCGTAGTGCCGCGCGGGCGTCTGGTACTCCACGTGGGCGGTCGCGATCGTGATGCCGCGCGCGCGCTCCTCGGGAGCCTTGTCGATGTTGTCGAACGAGATGAAGTCGGCCAGCCCCTGCGCCGCCTGGATCCGCGTGATCGCGGCGGTCAGCGTGGTCTTGCCGTGGTCGACGTGGCCGATGGTGCCCACGTTCACGTGCGGCTTGTTGCGCTC
>Ga0247770_1000028_pt1 | contig 110170 bp, 75 predicted proteins | sample UWRJL136409B6_FD_179943 | JGI IMG/M metagenome (GOLD analysis project Ga0247770, IMG submission 179943) | Plant litter microbial communities from Arlington Agricultural Research Station in Wisconsin, United States - UWRJ-L136-409B-6 | ecosystem: Environmental > Terrestrial > Plant litter >...
ACAGCTAGGGGGGTAAAACCAGTTGCTCCTCTACTGTGGAAACGTGAAAATTTTTGGTTGTATGGGGTAGTTGAACCATTGAGTGGCTGGCATTTTTGCCAAGAATATGCGCTCGCTTAACGGAGAAAATTTTCAGCAATTTATTGACGCTCTTTCTCGCTTAATTGGGTGAAGATATTGCCCTGATTCACATGGATAGAGCAGGTGCTCACATCACTAATGAACTTTCCTGGCCCGAAAATTTAATTCCTGTCTGTCAACCCTCACATAGTCCAGAACTTAATCCAATTGAAAGGGTCTGGGAATATATCAAACAGCAACTTGTTGGAGAAGTTTTTACAACACTGGATCAATTGCGAGAGCGATTGAAACAAGTTCTTGAAAAAATCACCCGCTCGCAAATTAGTTCGTTGTCATCTTAACAAGTTTATTCTTGAAGCCCTATTCTATGCAGCTTCATATTAAATTGGTATCAGGGGTACCTCCCTAAGAATACCCGTTTCTCTGTACACGGAAACGGGTATTCACGGTTCTGAATTAGAGGTGCAGGAGATCGTACTCCCTATCGACTCAACCCAATCTCAAGGTTCGCCGATAGCTGTGTTCGACCCAGCCTATGAGAATGTCCCATACTTAACGAAACATCGCTTATTCGCCCGATCGCTATTATCGTTCTTTGCAGATGGGACTGAAGGTAGTTTGATCCATCCGGTTGGGGCCTGTTCTAGGGCAAGAGTCCGCTGTTACGCATTAGCTTTGGAAAATAATAGGTTTGTCGCTTAGTTCCGTTGTTAACCCCCCTGGGGTGACAACCCGCCTGAAACCCCGATCGAGTAAAGATTTAGTCCGCTTACTGAAGCCTTATTAGGTGTGACAACAGCTAGACCTTACAGTTTTTTTGGCTGGTTGCAAGAAAACAGCGACGTATTTGTTTTATCTAAAGCCAGTTCGATGCTCTGTTTGGGCTTAAAATTTGTTGAAGTCCCGTTAATGAGATGAGTGATGGGTGGGCGACGAATCGCCAAGCATCTTCGGAAACAAAGCGACTAACAAGGTCTAATATATTGGGTTGCTGCCCGCCAGGAAAGTTGATATAGCGGTTCTCAACTTTGGTGAGGTACTTGCCAGTTAATTACCAATTCCCCACTTCTTCAATTCTTTAATCTAAAATCTAAATTTGTCCCTCAATCACTTGAGAATTGCTATACACATCTAGACAGCCTTTTGAGGAAACCTAGTTGACATCTCCGCAGCCCTTTCTGAAACTGGGAGATGTTACCTTCAATCCTTTGGTCAAATGGGAAATGGGGAATTGGGAAAATTTTCTCCCTATCTCCTTAATCCCAGTTTAGAATATTACTTTTCTCAATTAAACTACATATCTGAGATTTAAAGCTGCTTGGTTAAGTTTTTGAGTGCCAATTCGACTTTGGGTAATACCGCTGGCTGCTTCCGCTGATCCTTTATTCAAAGCATTCATTGCATCTACCACTTGCTCAATAGCGAGTGCCTGCTGTTTGGTATTCAGATAAATTTGCTGACTGCTCACAACAACACTGTTAATAGCATTAGCCACATGGTTAAAAGTCTCCGCCGTACCTTCAGTCAATTTCAGGCTATTATCTAAAGTTGTATTGCCCTCATCTGTTACCATCACTGTCTTATTAATGGCATTCTGAATATCGTTTATCAAATCATTAATCTCAGCCGCCGATTGCTTGCTTTGATCTGCCAGTCTGCGAATTTCCCTCGCCACCACCCCAAACCCCTTTCCTTGTTCTCCGGCGCGTACTGCTTCCACTGTGGCGTTAATTGCCAGCATATTAGTTTGATTAGCCAAATCGCTGACTAAATTGGTAATATTAGCAATCTGATTGGTTTGCTGGCTTAAATGTAAAACTTGCTCGGCTATCCCTCCGACTTTTTCCGTCAAAGTCAACATTCCCTGCTGGGTTTTCTGCACTACTTTACTGCCTTCTGCTGCCATGTTTAAGACATGACTGGCATTCTCAAGGGCTGATTCGGCTTGCATAGCTGATTGCCTCGATGATGCGCCCAATTCATCCATTGTGGTAGTTGTTTGATTAACAGAAGCAGCTTGTTGTACAGCAATACGTTCCTGTTGCTCAATTGTAGCAGCGATCTCGGTGGAAGAACTCACAATCATATTAATAATACCTTTCAGGGCCTTATCTAAAGGTTTCGCGATCGCTATACTTAAAGCTATTCCTAAAATAATCGCTGTTAGCGGTCCAACTGTCATACCTAGTAAGACAGATACTTGAGTCTTACTAATATCATTTTGTGCGGTTTGATAAGCCTGATCTGCTTGTTTTCTATTATCAGCAGCAACTGCTAAGGTTGCTTCCTCAGATTGGATAAATTTAACGCGAATAACCTTAGCTTGCTGACTAAGGTTATTTAAGAGATTACTAGCTATTTTTGCTCTTGCCATTTCTGGCGAATTACTTTCACCCTGATTAATTAGTTCTATCTGCAAAGCTAAAGGATTCAAAATTCCCAGTTTTTCAAATTCTTGATTAATTCGCAGGAGTTCTTGATCTGCCTGCTTCCAATCCTCCCAATACTTAAGCATTTCTTGATAGAGTGCCTCTTCCTCTGAGGTACGTGTAGTGGCTTCGTATGCTTTAAATCCATCTTGAATCTGCTGCCAAGCCTTATCCATTCTGTTTAAGGCACCTTGCCTTTCTGCTTGACTGAGTGCCGGATTAATTAACGCTCTCTCTGCTGACTCAATTTGGGTTTGTCCCTCGTTAATTTTTAATAATGCTTCAATACTCGGTAAGTTATCTTTACCTATAGTCTCTATGTGTTGACTGAGATTAGATGTAGAACTCCATCCTACCCAGGCTACTAAAAATACTAAAAGTCCCATCATCAGAAATGCGCCGATCAGTCTGGTTTGTAAATTCAGGTTTCTGAACATAATATTTTTCCTTCCTTCTACTACAGCGATCCTCGCTGCAGTCATGAACACATATTGTATAGTATAGCCTTGCTCAGGTAGATGAGGTACCGATTTTAATTTGATTTAAACCCGCAGCGTCAAAAAGAAGACACTCTCCAACCAATTTTAATTCGCGGTAAAAAGAGGGTGGGTGCAGTCTCCTTTTTGACAATTTCTGTAGATACCAAAATAGCTAAGGAGTTATACTTAAGTCAATGAGTTGAGTGTTAAATGTTGGTATGGAAAGCCAAACTGGCAGGGACGAAAGAGCAGTACGTAAAGCTGAATGAAGCTATTCATACCGCTCGTTTTGTTGAGTTGGCTAAAAGCCTCAATTATCTGGCAAGCCAAGTTAGGGCTGAAAGAGCATAGTCTGCCATTTCTCGCTTTTATGATAACTGCAATAAGCACAAACCAGGGAAAGAGGAGTATCCTCGGTTCACAAAACAACAAACACATGGTTCTTTTGAGTACGAAACCAGTGGATCTAAGCTTTCCGAAGAGCGGCGATATATCACTTTCTCTGACGATTTTAAAGCGGGAACTTGTAAAATGTGGGGAACCTGCGATTAGCATTTCTATCAATTGAAGCAGATTAAGCGTGTCCGCGTTGTCCGTCGTGCAGACGGATACTACGCTTAATTTCGTCTTGACCAAGAACGGTTGGAGAAACGTGAATTAACTGTCCATAATGTCGGTATTGATGTGGAATTGAATTACTTCTACACCGATTCCGACGGGCAAACAGTAGCCAATCGGCGTCATCTTCGTAAATCTGAAAAGCCTGTGAGGCGACTTTAACGTCCTATGTCTAAGACCAAAAAAAGTTCCCAAAATAGAGCTAAGTTTAGAAACAAACTGGCTCGAAAATACCTCAAAGTAAGTCGCCGTTTCGTTAAGACTTTGCTGTCAAAACGGCAAGGTGCGTAGTCATGTCCAACGACATAGTGGCGTAGGCGGAATTGAAGGTTGAAATATGGTGAAAAATCGACATATTTCTAAATCTATTTCTGACGCAGCGTGGACTCAGTTCCGTAGTTGGGTTGAGTATTGTGGGAAAGTGTTCGGTGTGGTAACAGTTGCTGTAACACCCCATTACACTTCACAAAATAGCTCGAATTGTGGGGAGGTCGTCAAAAAGTCTTTAAGCACCAGAACACATACTTGCTACCATTGTGGACACACTCAGGACAGAGATTGGAACGCTGCACGAAACATTTTAGAAAAAGCATTAAGTACGGTGGGTCACATCGGAATTAACGCCTAGGCGTGAGGCTGACCAATACTTGGGTGAGTAAATTCCTTCAAGCAAGTCCACTCGTAGAAAGAGGAAGCCCAAAGAGCGATGTTTGGCATCCCCCGCTATATTCGGTAGCCCGAATTAGCGGCGGGAGGTTGTCAATGCTTTTCCTTAGTCGATCGAGATTGACTGAGGCCCCGTGCTTTTACCGTTGGTGGGTTCGGCTGGGGGAGTAGTGTATGAAGTTGAACCGGCTTGCGAGTCGATCCAGCTTTTAACGGGCTCTTCGTGAAGGTTGAGTCGAAGCAGGCCAGAAAAAAATCCGCCAGTGAAGGCGATGGGCTGTTGGATCAATTCTTTGACCATTGGCGTGAGTTCGTCGAGGAACATTCAAGAGTCTCCTTGTGCTGCTGGGTTCTACCTTAACTGTAGCGTTTGTACTGCGATGCTGGCAGCAACCTACAAAAAACCTTCCAGCGCTGAAGATGGGCGATCGGCTAACAAGTCGGCTAATGGCCTACAATGCTAATCAAATTGCTGCAAAAATTTTATGTGCCGTTTGCTTGGCTACCTCGGGGAGCCGATTTTACTTGATGCTATTCTGTACAAGCCGGAACATTCCCTAATTGTGCAGAGTTACGATCCTCGGGAAATGACTTCTGGCCTACTCAATGCTGACGGTTTTGGTATTGGTTGGTATCACCCGCACCTAGATACTGACCCGTTTACTTATAAAAATGTACAGCCAATTTGGAGCGACGTTAACCTTCCGAGTATCAGTCGATATGTTGAATCCGGATGCGCGATCGGATATGTTCGCAGTGCAACTTCAGGACAAGCTGTAGATTTGAGCAACTGTCAGCCGTTTCAGAACGATCGCCTGCTGTTCGTACACAACGGCTTCGTAAAGAATTTTCGGCAAACTCTTTACAGACCAATTCGCGATCGCCTCAGCGATACGCTTTATCAATCAATTAACGGCACTACCGATTCAGAGCATATCTTCGGCTTGTTTCTCAATGAATTAACAGCCGGAAATCTGACTCTAGAAGCTGCTTTGCGAAACTCGCTGAAAACTTTGGCAGAGCTAGCAAACTTTCACCAAGTAGAATTTTCAGCTAATATAATTATCAGCGACGGACACCAGCTCGTAGCCTCTCGCTTTGGTTCCCCAAAAGCCCCTCCTTCGCTCTATTGGCTGCGAGACGATTTAAATTTCCCGGATTCTGTCATCATTGCTTCTGAACCTTTATTTGCTGGCAATTGGCACGAGTGTCCAGTCCAGAGCATTATCAGTACCGGAGTAGACCGTGATATCCAATTCTATCCAATCTTGTAGAGAGGCAATTTATCGCGATTTGCAGCAGTGTCGCCGCGGCACTTTCAAGCTATTTACAGACATAGACTACGATACTTTTTGCCGCCAAGCTCATCCTGATTTTAGTCCGGTTGGCTGGCATTTAGGTCACATTGCTTATACTGAGGATTTGTGGCTGTTGCAGCGGTGTGCGGGGTTGAAGCCAGTCTTTCCTGAGTATCACCAACTGTTTGCTGCTGATATTTTGCCGAAAAAACAACGGGTTTTTCTGCCGACGTTACCTGAAGTTGAATTATATCTGGACGCGGTGAGAAAAAAGGTGTTAGATTATTTGGAAGTAGCGCCGATCGAGGAGCAAGAACGTCTCTGGCGGTTTATTATTCAGCACGAAAGCCAGCACTGCGAAACTGTTGCTTTTGTGTTGCAAATGCAAAAGAAGAAGGAAGGAAGGCACGACACGGATTTGGACACGGATACACGAATTAATTCTCTCCAACAGAGAGGAATAAAGCAGCAGAAATTCCCAATGCCCAATGCCCAATGCCCAATGCCCAATGCCCAATGCTCAATGCCCAATTACCAATTACCAATTACCGATTCCCCGGCGATTGAAATTGCGGGCGGCGAATTTTACATGGGAAGCGATGCTGCTGAGGCTTTGGATAACGAGCGATCGCGCCACCTATGTTATTTAGAAGCATACTCGATCGATCGCTATCCCGTCACTTGCCGTCAATACCGAGATTTCATGGAACCCGGCGGCTATCAAAACCCTGATTGGTGGTCAGCCGACGGCTGGAAATGGCTGCAATCTGCTAAAGTCGATCGACCGCTTTACTGGTCAGAAAATCCAGCTTTCAACAACCATCCAGTCTGCGGCGTCAGTTGGTACGAAGCCGAAGCTTACTGCAACTTTATGGGCAAGCGTTTGCCATCGGAAGCCGAATGGGAAAAAGCTGCGAGTTGGGATTCCACAAATCAAACATATCGCATCTATCCTTGGGGAGAAGAACAGCCAAATGGCAGCCTGTGCAATCACGGCAATAATATTGCAAATACCTCGCCAGTTGATGCCTTTCCCAAAGGAGCAAGTGCGTCCGGTTGCTGCGATATGTTGGGCAATATTTGGGAATGGACTGCTTCAACTTTTGACGCCTATCCGGGATTTGAAAGTTATCCTTACAGGGGATATTCTCAAGTTTATTTTGATGGAGAACACCGGGTTTTGAAAGGCGGGAGTTGGGCGACTTTTCCGCAGGCTCTGCGAGCGAGTTTTCGGAATTGGTACTATCCGGACGTGCGGCAAATTATTGCTGGTTTTCGCTGCGCTGAGTAGTTCGCTATTTCATTAGTAGGATTGGGTGCACGCCTCCGTGCGCTCCTTGGTTTCTAATGAAGACTAAAGCCCTCAATACACTTGCTCGGGCTAAAGCTCTCACTACTAACTTATAACGGTTCTTTTACGGATACCCTATAAAAGGATTGATGGGGAATTAGGGACGAATTTGTTTGTGAAATGCCAAAGCTTTGAGCGGGTAAAAATATTAAATAAAAAAACTTTTGTGAAGTTTTTTATAATTTTAGTTGATAATTTTTAAGTTTTATTTAATTTTTAATTGTGGATGCGATGCCATCCGGTGAGACAATACAGAACCGAGATCGGCATAAAAAATCTCACTTGAGCGCGATATTTGGCAACGCGACTGCGTGCTATACCCATATGTGCATCTAAAAATTACTTTATGAAATTCCCAAGACTGTCCGACATGGCAAACTCAGCCTCAACCAAAGAAAAGCGGCTGCACTTAGAGCGACTGGTGAGCGTTGTGCCACCGACACCTACAGAAATCAATGCTGGCAACGATGTAGTTAGCGGGTTGACTCAAAACCCCAAATCCCTGCCTCCAAAGTATTTCTACGACGATCGCGGCTCAAACCTGTTCGAGTTGATTTGCCAGTTGCCAGAATACTACCTGACACGCACTGAGACGGCAATTTTGCAGGAGTGCGCGGGGGCGATCGCCAATTTAACGGGTCCCTGCCAAATTGTGGAACTCGGCAGCGGCAGTTCCACCAAAACACGGATTCTCCTCGATGCTTACAGTCAACGGGAATATCCCCTGCACTATTTGCCGATCGACATCAGCCCTACTATCCTAGAAAGCAGCGCTTGTCAACTTTTGGCAGATTATCCGTCGCTCAAGATTCACGGACTTGTCAGCACTTACGAATTAGCCTTAGCTAAAATTGCACCGTCGCCGTTGCCAACCCGAATGATTTGCTTTCTAGGCAGTACCCTCGGCAATCTCAACGCTCAAGAATGCGATGTATTCTTCTCGCAAATTGTCGGTGCATTGCAGCCGGGAGAGTATTTTTTGCTGGGAATTGACTTAGACAAATCTAAGGATATTTTAGAGCCTGCCTACGATGACAGTCAAGGAGTGACGGCGGCATTTAACTTGAATATGCTGCGGCATTTAAATCGGAGGTATGAGGGGAATTTTGATTTGGCGCAGTTCGAGCATTGGGCTTTTTACAATCAAGAGGAATGTCAAATTGAAATGCACTTGAAAAGCAAAAAAGCGCAAAAAGTTCAGTTGCGCGCTCTGAATTTAACGGTTGAATTTGCAGCGGGAGAAACTATCCGCAGCGAAATATCGCGCAAGTTTAATCTCAATACTGTAAAGGAAGAACTTTCGCAGCGTGGTTTAATGCCGGTGCAAGTTTGGACAGATCCAAATCAGTGGTTTGGCTTGATGCTTTGTCAGAGGTCAGATGGTAAGTCCACCCGGGCATGAATTCCACGAGGCTTTTAGCTAAAGTCCCCGCTATGAGGACTCGCGTACTCTAGATGGTGTTGCAAGGCTTTGAGATTCTTCAGTTTCTTCGCAATGCTCAGGAGTCAGAATGACATATAGCAATCCTTGTAGGAGTAGTAAATTTTTTACCCCACCCCAACCCTCCCCGAACCCGCGGTCCGGGAGTAAGAAATTCACAAATGATTTAGGATTGCTATAGTTATGTTGTTAATGCGTAAGTCCGATCTCAGTCCTCATAGCGAGGACTTTAGCTTTGACGCAGGGAATGAATTCCCTCCCTGCCGGATTGTGGGTTTAATGTTTAACAACTCAAATCCTGACTAAAGTCCTTACTACAAACTAATTATTCATTAACAAATCGGCCGCTGTCCGGGTTTTACGGCGTGAATGTACTCGCTGCCCGAGGTCGGCCATCCCCGCTTGTAATAGGCTTCCTCCGGCTTCCCCCAGCCCAACTGCAACAAAATTTCCAGAAAATCCAACTTTTCCCAGTTCGAGAGACTGGCCCATTCTGTGCGCTGTGCTATAGCCTCTACATCAACCGGCTCGATCGATCGAAAATCCTTCCCGCTGTTAATACTTAAATACAAATCCATCCCCGCAGTTACCTGCTGCCAGAATTCCAACATAGAAATCTTAGCTGCCTTCAGCGTTATCAAATCAACCGGTAGAGCTATTAATTCGTCATCCACTGCCGGATAGCGTAGAGTATTGCCTTTAACCGCAATTTCTCGCCAGACAATCCCAGAAACTTGATGTTCCCGCTGGTATTCGTGCACGGCAGCCTTAAAATTTTGATAGGCAGTGAACTTCTGAACGCCCTCTGATTTGAGAAAGCGGTCAATGACGGGGTTGCCTGTAGCAGGAGTTTCAGTCAAGTTGAGGCGCCGCCCATGCAAGCAGGCTTGGCGCTCTTCTTCGAGGATTTTAATGAGTTCCGCCGTGCTGTAGACCTTGGACATCTTTATTCAGGCAAAATCAAGATACTGGCTGATATTCGGCTGGTGTTCTCAACTAATCTTCGGTAAAGATAGTTTGGTGGTTCTGACCAATATTGAGTTTTGTCGTTATTCTAACTTTTCTTTGTGCTTAATTCTAGTTTGATAGTTTACAGGAGCCGAACCCAGTAATCCCGACAGCCTTTTAAAAAAAAGAAGTTAAGAGGATACCGAATCACGAACTAGACTAAGAACTGCACCGCAGACGTACCTCGCGGGATTTTTTGCCAAAAACAAAGCCCCCTAGAAAGAGGGGGCAAAACTGACTTAGAGGTTTGCGAGTTTTATTTGGCGGGTCGATCGAACAACCCGAAAAAAAAGCAGCATTCGCACATGCCCTCAACTACTACAACTCAAATTTTCAGTCTCAAAGCTTAGTAGCGTCCGCGTGAAGAGCGATCGCTGTCGCCCCAGCCACCGCCGCCCGAGGGGCGTTTGTTGTTGTTTTCGCGAGGTTTGGCTTTGTTGACTTTCAAGTCGCGGCCCATCCATTCAGCACCGTCTAGCGCTGCGATGGCTGCTGCTTCTTCTGCCTCGCTTGCCATTTCCACAAAAGCAAAACCCCGCATTTTCCCTGTTTCCCGATCCATTGGCACTTGGACGCGGCTTACAGTACCGTACTCGGCAAATACTTCGTTGAGGTCCTCTTGTGTTACATCATATGAAAGATTACCCACGTAAATCGACATAAAATCTCCAGAATCATTTAGGGTGCAGAGATTTAGATTCGGAGAGACGCTTGTAAATAAACACCAACAAACTACGCAACCGAATTTAATTCTTGGAAAACCACTATAACATGAAGCCACTAGAATCAGCAATTGGCTATGATAATTTTCAATTATGGGTGCCGAGTGGGCAATCGGCAACAGAAATTATTCGTGATAACTGACATCTGAGAATCTTGGCGTCATCCGCTTGGTTTGTTGCTGCTGGATCAAGCCCAGAGCCGAGATTTTTTGTCGCTGTTACCCGGTTGATTGGGTCTTATTGAGAACAGTGCCTGAGATCAGTTATAACTGACATCAGGCATTTTTCTGGAACAGGCCGGATGCCTGGGTGTTCCACCAGATATCAATGTTTTTAGTCGCAGATTCATCTTCTGATTAGTTAATGTTTGCTGACCATTCATATTATTTCCTATCGAAAAACCTCCCTACCAACCTGCTCAGGTTTTTTTTACTGGGCAGGATATTATGACTTCGTTGAGGGAATTTCATCGGGATGTAGCAATACTATTTAATTTGTGAATTAGATTTTTTTATGCACCGCAGAGGGCGCAGAGAACGCAGAGGAGGAGAAAAGAGGGAATGTTTTAGGAGTGTTGACCCGAGCGAGCACTGCACAGATTATATCTCACAGCGAGCCTCCTGCTAGGGAGCAAGATATATCTCGCTTCGCGATCTGAGAGCGAACACTACGAAAGAAAGCTATCATTGGGATGCTCCCATTACCACTTTCCTGACATCGCGCCCTTGAGTCTCAATTCTTCTCGATTGACTAGAGCTTCGTAGTAATCTGGTTTGATTTCCAGGGCGACTCCGTAAGAGGTAATGGCATCTTGAGTCCGCTGCAATTTTTGCAAAACGTCGCCCCGCTGCGCCCAAGCTTCCCAGTTGTCGGGCTTGAGTTGAATCACTTGGTCAAAAGCGACGAGTGCTTCGGAATAGCGCTGCATTTTATCAAGAATTAGACCTCGCTGCACCCAGGCTTGATAGCTGTCGGGCCAGATAGTAATTGCTCGATCGTATGATGCTAGAGCTTGTTCATACTGCTGCAAATTTGAGAGAGCGTTGCCACGTTTCAACCACGCTTCAAAATTGTCTGGCACGAGTTTAATTACGCGGTTGTAAGCTGCGACGGCTTCTTCGTAACGCTGCAATTTTTCCAGGGCCGCGCCTTGCTGCAAACCTACTTTTGATGTAATTTCTGCTTCCGAACTCAGAGAGATTACTTTATCAAAACAGGCGATCGCTTCTTCGTATTGCTGCAATTTTTCCAGAGCTTCGCCTCGCAAATTCCAAGCTTCTAGAAAATTACCTTCAATTTGTAGGGCATTGCTATAAGCGATAATAGCCTCTTTGTAGCGTTCCAATCCTCCCAAGGCGATGCCTCTACCCAGCCAAGCTTCGGGAAAATTCGGATTAATTTGAATGGCTTTGTCAAAAGCAGCGATCGCCCCTTCAAAGTCTCTCGATTCTGACAGTGTTTGACCGCGCCCGATCCATGCTTCGACATAAAAAGAATTAATTTTAATTGCCTGATCGAAACAAGCAATTGCTGCATCGGGCCACTGGTATTGGAGGGCCATTCCTTTATAGAACCATGCTTCGCAGTCGTTGGGCTGCATTTGCAGTACGCGATCGTAAGCTGTGACCGCTTCTGCATATTTGTGCAATTTTGCTGAAGCAATACCCCGATTGAACCAAGCTAGACTATTTTGCGGTTTCAGTTGAATGGCGCGATCGTAAGAAGTTACAGCTTCAGCGTAGCGTTCCGCCTTCATCAAAGCCAAACCTCGGTTTAGCCAAGCTTCCCCATTAGTCGAGACGAGTTTCAGGGCGCGCTCGTAAGCGGCCACGGCATCAGGGTAGCGCTCCGCTTGCAGCAACGCATTGCCTTGTCGGCACCACATCGCGGGCAAATTCGGATGAATTTGGGTCGCTCTTTTGTAACAGCTTGCTGCTGTGTCCCACTGCTGCAATTCCTCTAATACTCTGCCCCGCTGATACCAAGCTTCGTGCTTTTCTGGATTGATTTGAATTGCTTTGTCTAAAGCTACGATCGCTTCTGAGTGATTCTGCAAACTTAACAGTGCACTCCCGCGCAGCATCCAAGCCCAATATTCTTCGGGATTAATTGCAATCGCTCGATCGCAGCAGGCCACCGTTTCTGCGTAGGAGTGCAGTTGCTTGTAAGCTTTGCCGAGATTCAGCCACGCCCGGGCCCAGTCCGGCTTAATTTGAACCGCTTTTCCGTAGCAAAGGATTGCCGCTTCGTACCTTCCCGATGCGTACAATCTATTGCCCCGATCGTAATCTGGAAATGCTGCAAAAATTCTAAAAATCGGCGGCAGCAGAGCTGGTTGGGGGTTTGAGGAGTTTTCTGTGGCAGAAGTCGAGAGGTCTGGCATACGCCTTGCACATAAAAAATTTAGTGGGATAACAAGCTTGCAGTCTTATATATTAACTTATGCTTTTCTTAACTCGCTGCTGTGAGTGAAACCAACTTAGCATATCAGGTTTGCTGCGACCAAGGATTTTTGCTTAATTGTACTAGGTATAAAATTATGCACGGTTCCCACGGAGCCTAGACCGCTGTAAAATACGGTCAGGACACCAACAAATATAGAGCGCTCCAGATTTCAAACCAAATTTAATATGCTAGTAGTGGAGAGGCTTTTAGCTAAAGCGCCGAAATCCCCACACTATACCTGTAATCAGGTTAGTCTGGGATGAATAGGCCCGTCAAGGTAGGTACGGAGTTGACCAATTAATTTTCTTCGTCACAGATCAATTTATCAACAAATTCTCTGAGACGTTCAGGCCAGTCGGGAACAGCCTTAAGTTTCTCTTTTTGTCCTTCGTAACCTTTGAATCCGATCGTTTCCTTGTCTAGAGGGCGTTTGAGCCGTTTCTTGGCGCCGAATGTATTATTTTTCTGGAATGGCATTGACACGCTTGTTGACAGTAAGTTAACTTACATATAACATAATCAACAATGTCTAGGGAATGAGAACCTCTTACCAGTATCGATTACGTCCAACAAAGTTACAAGCCATTGAGATTGACAGATGGCTGTCAATGATGTGTAGCCAGTATAACTATTTGTTGGCGGATAGGTTTAACTGGTATGAGCAAAACCGTTCTCCCATCAATGCCTGTCCTCTGGTTTGCCACTTACCTCAACTGCGGGACAATCCAGATTACTACAGTCAGAAGAAGACCTTACCTCAACTCAAAAAAACTCATCCTTGGTATGCCGAGATTTACTCTCAAGTTCTTCAAGATGTAGTTAAGCGAGTTAAGGTAACTTTTGATCGTTTCCTAAAAGGTGATAGCAACGGAAAGCGTAGCGGTAGACCTCGATTTAAATCACGTAGTCGTTATCGCACGTTTACTTATCCTCAAGTTAAAGACGGGTGCTTACAAAATAACTTAATCAACTTACCGATGCTCGGAAAAGTTAAAGTTGTTTTACACCGTTCCATACCTGAGGGATTCAAAATCAAAACCGTTTCTATCACCAAAAAAGCTGATGGGTACTATCTTACGCTCTCCCTAGAAGATTCAACAGTCCCTGAAATCAAGGCAGATTTTAATCCAAACAAGATTACTGGAATTGATGTTGGGCTGAAGAAATTTTTGACAACCTCAGAGGGCGAGACTGTTGCAATCCCTCAACATTACCGCAAAACCCAAAAACGCCTACGGACGATGCAGAAGCGAGTCTCACGACGTAAGAAAGGCAGCAACCGGAGGCAGAAAGCAGTTAAGCAACTAGGGAAGTGTTACAAAAAAGTAGCGGACAAGCGTAAAGACTTTCATTTCAAGACTGCTAACAATCTATTGAATAAATATGATGTTGTTGCAGTTGAAGACTTGAATGTTAAGGGGCTTGCCCGCACAAAATTAGCTAAATCTGTGTTGGATGCTGGGTGGTCAAGCTTTCTGTCGATAGTAACGAATAAAGCCGTAAATGCTGGTTTGTTGGTAGTCCCAGTAAGTGCCTATAACACTTCACAAGATTGTTCGAGTTGCGGTGAAAAAGTGCCGAAAAAGCTGCATGAAAGATGGCACGATTGTTCTCACTGTGGGTGCAGTATTGATCGCGATCGTAATGCAGCAATAAATATAAAGAATAGAGCGGTGGGTCATCCCGTTCTTAAAGCTCAGTTAATGTCCGAAGCAATAGCTGGAGTCTCTGAGAAGCCTACATCATACTGTACTCAGTTGGTGTAGGAGTATGTCACGAGTATGTCACATTTCGCGGACTGCTTTACCGATCGTGATTCGGGGTCGATCGACTCAAGCCCCAATTATTGGTACCAAGGCCGTTGTCCTGAAAGCGGCGAGCTGCTGAGACTGCCGCGCACTCGAATGTCGGAGGATCTCGCCCGAGGTTTGATGCAGTACCTTGCGGCTGACGGTTCCTACGATCGCGAGGGCAAGATGTATGGCATATTGCTGGTGGAGATGCCTTCGGGGGAACAGGGGATACTCAAAGCATTTTCCGGGCTGCTGAATGGTTGCAGCATTGTTGAAGGCTGGGTGCCGCCGATTCCGGGACGCGATCGAGTTGCTTTTGAGGAAGCCCGCACGTTAACTCAATTGGAGGCGATGAAACAGGAACTTATTGCCCTGAAGCAACTCCCGCAGCGACAACAGTATGAAGCTTTAGTTGGCGAGTTTGAATTGCAATTGCAAATTTTGAGCGATCGCCACCGCAATTGCAAGCAGCAGCGAGACGAAAAACGTCAGTTAGTGTGTCAAACTCTCGCAGCAGAAACACTAGAAATTGCCCTCGAACAACTGAATCAAGAAAGCCGTTTGGAGGGAATTGAACGCAGGCAATTGAAACGGCAGCGGGATGAAACATTGCAGCCGCTAAAACAATTAATTGAAACCGCAGATGGCCGGATGCGGGCGCTGAAACAGCGGCGAAAAGAACTTTCCCGGGAACTTCAGGTGCAAATGCACGCGGCTTACACTCTGGTAAATTTTTTGGGGAATTCGCGATCGATCTCCTCATTGATGCCGACTAATTCTATTCCCACTGGCACCGGCGACTGCTGCGCGCCAAAATTGCTCCACTGCGCGGCAGTACACAATCTGAAACCCCTGGCAATGGCTGAGTTTTGGTGGGGACCGCCATCGGGGGATAAGATTCAGGGAGAATTTTATGGCGCTTGTGGCGATCGGTGTCAGCCGTTGATGGGTTTTTTGCTGTCAGGATTAAGCCAAAATCCGATTTTTTCTAATACGGATCAGGGTTTTACGGGGCGGCTAGAAGCCCAACCCCTACTCGCCACAAGCAATAATTTTTCTTGTGGAACGGGCATCTTGCCCGTTACGCAAATGCTACCGATTATTTATGAAGACAAATGGTTGATTGCGGTCAATAAACCCTCTGGGTTGCTGTCAGTTCCCGGCCGTTATGTGGAAAATCAAGATAGTGTTTTAAGTCGTTTGCGTAACTTGTTACCGGATAGTTGGGAGTTGACGGCGGTGCATCGTTTAGATTGGGAAACATCGGGTATTTTGCTATTGGCGCGCGACAAAGAAACCAGCAGTCAACTCAGGCAGCAATTTGAAAAAAAGCAGGTTCACAAAGTTTATGAAGCGGTGCTTTCCGGTACTGTAAATGTTGACACAGGGACGATCGATCTCCCACTTCGGGGCGATCCAGAAAATCGCCCTTATCAGCAAGTCAATTGGGAGTGCGGAAAACCCAGCGTTACTCGCTTTCAGGTAATGGCGAGGGAGGGAAATCATACTCGCATCGAATTTTGGCCGCTGACGGGACGCACGCATCAATTGAGGGTTCATGCAGCGGATGTTCGAGGGTTGGGGATACCGATTTTGGGCGATCGGCTTTACGGATGTCGGGCTGCTGCGAACCGCCTACACTTGCACGCGCGGGAACTTTCCTTTGAGCATCCGCAGTTGAGAAAAAGGCTGCACTTACAGGCGGCGACGCCATTTTGAACCCAGGGCGATCGCGCAACGAGCGATAATCGATCGTGAATATGTGATGCCGTTAGCATTGCGGGCGATTCAAGTTATCGTCATTCGCGATCGAACTCTGAACTTCCCTCATTTCTGAGTTGACAAAATACCAAAATCATGAATACCAAAACAACTTCTCCACTTCTACTGAGTCCATTCAAACTCGGAGATTTACCCTTAAAAAACCGGGTAGTCATGGCACCCCTGACGAGATCCCGAGCCGGTGAAGCGCGGATGCCCAACGCCTTGATGACAGAGTATTACACTCAGCGGGTATCTGCTGGTTTAATCATTACAGAAGCCACAGTAATTTCTACTCAAGCTAATGGTTGGCTCAATACGCCTGGTATTTATTCAGACGAGCAAGGCGAAGCTTGGAAACAAGTTGTGACTGCGGTTCATGCCCACGAAACGCCGATTTTCATGCAGCTTTGGCACTGCGGGCGGGCTTCCCACAGCAGTTTTCAGGAAAACAATCAATTGCCAGTTGCACCGTCTGCCATCAAAATAAACGGAGAAGGCATTCATACCCCTTTAGGCAAACAACCCTACGAAACTCCCCGCGCTCTAGAAATCAATGAAATCTCGCTAGTTGTAGAAGATTATCGCCAGGCGGCTGAACGAGCAAAAATTGCAGGTTTTGACGGTGTAGAAATTCACGCGGCTGGCGGCTATCTTATTGACACATTCCTGCAAACAAAAACTAATCACCGAACTGATTCCTATGGCGGTTCCGTTGAAAATCGCTACCGTTTTCTTAAGGAAATTGTAGAGGCGACGATCTCAGTATTTCCGGCAAACCGAGTGGGAGTTAAATTTTCTCCCAATAGTGCTATCAATGATATGGGTTCTCCCAGTTATCGCGAAGATTTTCTGTATATCGCGGGGCAGTTAAATGCCTATGGTTTAGCTTACCTTCACTGGGTGGAAGGTGTGGCTTATGGCTTTCACGAATTGGGAAGGCCGATGATGATAGGTGAGTTTCGCGATGTGTTTGCAGGTGTGCTCGTCGGCAACGGCGGATATACTCAAGAACAGGCTGAAACGGCCCTGAGCAGCAAAGTTGCGGATTTAATTGCTTTTGGTCGAGATTTTATCAGCAATCCGGATTTGGTAGAGCGTTTTACTAATAATTGGCCGCTCAATCCGCCTGCTGAAATGGGCGTCTGGTATTCTTTTGGGCCTGAAGGTTATATCGATTTCCCTACCTATCAGGAATCTCAAGCTATTTCCTGAGCATCAGATTACATGGATGACACCTGCTGTTAGATCCCAGACTTCTTAAAGAAGTCTGGAATTTGGCTAATCTAAAATTGATTGACTGCTTCGTAATCTTCCCAAGCTGCTTTTGCACCAAATTCGACGATCGCACTCAAATCACAAGCATATTCTCCAGCACAACTAAAAGAACCAAGTTCCAAGACATAAAGCTCTCCCTCTGACTCGCAGATATCGACGATCGTGTAGACAGATTCTGGATACCAACTCACTTGGACAGAAAACTTCGCTAAGATAGTTTTCTAAATATCCTCCCCTGATTGTTTCATCAATTCTTTCTTCTCCAACTAAATACAGAGAACCAGTAATAATTTGATTTTTATAAACAAAAAATCTCTATTCTTTCGTAATTGCTCGCTTACCACTGACTAATACCAATGTTTTTTCGTCTCTTTTTAATTCACTTCCTAGAGACTGCATAGTATTGAAAATATTCAGGTTAAAAACCCCGGATCGAAATGATTTCATATTGCTGTCTGGTCGGACAAAAAAATCTCCATCGGATTTGAAGTATTCCATAATTTCGGTTTTTATTCGGAGCAATTAGCCCCAAGAAATCAGGAAATATTTATTATTTAACAAGTACTGACAGAAATAAGCGTAGTAACTGGAACAGCGGAGATTATTTTCGTCCATATAAGCTCCCGGAATCCACGAAGTTCTTAAGATATCCAGACCCAAATTCAGGGTTCCCATGAATAAAACACAATCATCAGGAGGGAAATATTGATGAGCTGCTTCAGGGCGAAAATTGAGATATTTGGTTTCTTGGTAAATGTATCCTTGTTTCTGCAATTGTGCTAAAAATTCTGTTTCACATCGTAAATATTTTGTTCAATCAACCAATTTACTTTTTTCATGACAGTCTTATGTTCGATCGGTGTTTGAGGGGCAACTCCCGCAAAGACAGCGAAAATGGCTTGATCTTGCCCTTCGGCAAAAAGGCAGTTGAGATCGAGAACGTTTCCTCATATCCTAATAAGCGTAGGGTACTTCAAAACATCCAAGCTGCTAGCTCAGGGTTTGAGTGCCTGAAAATAATCAATAGCAAAAGCGCTTTTAATCAAGATGGCACAAAATCACAAATCCACGGTTATCATTACCGGCGCTTCCTCCGGCGTCGGTTTGTACGGCGCGAAAGCTCTCGCAGACAAGGGATGGCACGTAGTCATGGCCTGTCGGGACGTGGGGAAAGCCGGAGATGCCGCCCAAGAGTTGGGCATACCTGAAGCCAGTTTCTCCATCATGCAGATTGACTTGGGCGATTTGGAGAGCGTGCGCAGGTTTGCTCGGGCCTTTAAGGCAAGCGGCAGGCCTCTGGACGCTTTGGTGTGTAACGCGGCCATTTATATGCCTTTGATTAAGGAACCGCTGCGGAGTCCGGAGGGTTATGAGTTGACGATGACTACCAATCACCTGGGTCATTTCCTGCTGTGCAACCTGATGATGGAAAATATGAAGCCTTCCTATTATTCCGATGCGAGAATCGTGATTTTGGGAACTGTGACTCACAATCCAGACGAGTTGGGCGGGAAGATTCCGCCGCGCCCAGATTTGGGCAAGTTTGAGGGTTTTGAAGCGGGTTTCAAAGACCCGGTTTCGATGGTTGATGGCAAGAAGTTTGAACCGGTCAAGGCTTACAAAGATAGCAAAGTTTGCAACGTGCTGACGATGCGGGAATTGCACCGCCGCTTTCACGAATCGACGGGGATTACTTTCACTTCGCTTTATCCCGGATGCGTGGCGGATACGCCGCTGTTCCGCAATCACTATCCCCTATTTCAGAAGCTGTTCCCGCTGTTTCAGAAGAATATCACGGGGGGTTACGTTTCGCAGGAGTTGGCGGGGGAAAGGCTGGCGATGGTGGTTGCCGATCCAGAATACAAGCAATCTGGGGCTTATTGGAGTTGGGGAAATCGCCAGAAAAAAGATGGCAAGTCTTTTGTGCAGAAGGTTTCTCCCCAGGCCCGCGATGATGAAAAAGGCGAGCGGATGTGGGAGTTGAGCGCTAAGTTGGTGGGATTGGCTGATGGGGCTCAAATAGGTGCGGAGGCTGGTGCGCGCCGCTCTGCATAATTCATAGAAAATCCTCGTTGGAAACCCTGCGTCTTTAGACCAGAGAGGAAAACGGATAGGCAGGATTTATCCTGCCATTTCGCTGTATATTTATAAGAGTAGCGAAAAGATGGTTATGTACCTGACCCAGAAGAACCAAGTGCGAGAACTGGATAAGTCCGAGTTTTTGGCTCTCAAGGAATTGTGCCGACTTAGTAAGAACCTTTACAACGTAGGGCTTTACACAGTTCGACAATACTTCTTTCAGGAGCGTAAGCACCTGCGCTACGAGTCGAACTACAACCACTGTAAGGTTAACGAGAACTACCAGTTGCTGAACACTGATATTGCTCAACAGACACTCAAGGTAGTAGACCGAACATTCAAAAGCTTCTACGGATTGATTAGTGCAGTTAGGGAGGGAAGCTACCAACAGCGAGTTAAGCTTCCTCACTACTTGCCAAAAGACGGCTACTTCTTGCTGATAATCCCTTGCGGGTTGTCTACCCGTAAGGACAAAACAAAAGTACCGAGACTGGTCATCAAAGACAGCAAGTTTCGGATACCCATGTCCAATCAATTCAAGAAACAGTTTGGGGAAGTCTGGATTAACTTTCCCGACCGCATTAACTACGAATTCCTCAAAGAGATTCGCATTCACCCCAAATACAACGGTCGATACTTTGAGGTTGAATTTATCAACGAAGTAGAACCCGAACCCGTAGAAGTCAATCCTAGTAGTGCGATTAGCATTGATTTGGGAGTAGACAACCTTGCTGCTTGTGTTGATACCAATGGGGCATCCTTCCTTGTGGATGGCAAACCAATTAAATCGATTAACCAGTGGTACAACAAACGTAATGCTTGTCTGCAATCCATCAAGGATAAGCAGGGAATTAAAGGTATTACCAACCAGCAAGTAAAGCTGGTGGTAAGGCGCAATAATCAGGTGAGAGATTACCTGAACAAGGCAGCACGGTTTATAGTCAACCACTGCATTGATAACCAGATTGCACAACTGATTGTTGGTTATAATCCTGGAATCAAACAGGAAATCAACATCGGAAAGTGCAACAACCAGAACTTTGTACAAATCCCGTTTTATTCTTTGCGTTCTAAGTTGAGAGCACTGTGTGAGCGATACGGATTGGTTTACACCGAACAGGAAGAGTCGTATACCAGCAAGGCAAGTGCTATCGATGGTGATGAAGTACCTGTTTACAATGCCGATAATCCTAAGAATTACCAGTTCTCGGGTAAACGAATTAAGCGAGGATTGTATCGGACAAAAGAGGAACATTTGGTTAACAGTGACTTGAATGGTTCAGCAAATATCGGAAGGAAAAGTAAGCACAATGGCTTTGCCGGAGTGTCTAGGGGGTCATTGACTGCCCCAAGAAGGATTAATCTTCTGAAACTAGAGAGAAAATGTGAAGAAGCGCGGATTTATCCCGTTTCGTAACATCCTCTTAGAATCCCCTCGGCTTTAGCCAGGGGAGGGTCAAAGTTAGAAACTTCCTTTATAAGACTTGGCGGTTGAAACCGCGTCTGGGCACACCAGGTCTGCCAATGGGGACTCAAGAATAAAGGGGGGTATTAAAGTCGGATTTGGGATGATGCACCAAAATCAAAGAAACCGGATTTTTACAGCATCTGCAGGCTGTAAGGAAGTATTTGCGCAAAAAATCCGGTTTCTTATCACTGGTGCGTCCAAAACTATTCGGGTCGCGGAATCTGACTAAAAGCGTAGGTTTTTCGACCAAAGAAACCTGGTTTTATACAGTTGCCGATCAACTTACGCGATATTTGTTTTGATAATAACCCGGTTGGTGCGTAAGTGTTGAGGAATGAACAGGAGTCGATCGACCTTTTGGTATTTACCGCCTACAAAACTGTTAGCTCCGACGGCTGTGTGTTTTTTTGCTGTTAAAATTGATTTTTACTTGAGGGTGCTCACTTCCTGAAAATATTTTCACCCAATTATTCGAGATAATTAGATTCTATGGCTTGTCGATCGCAACAACTATTTTTATTCGCTGGAATTTTTGGGTTAGTTTTGTTGGGAAAACCAGCGAAAACATCCGCTAGCACAGTTGAAATTTTGACCTCAAATGTTGAGGATTTGGCAGCAGTTAGCAGCGGAGGCGATCGAGCTTTCCTTCCCGACACTAATCTTGACACTCGCGAAGGCTTACCAGCCGCTTACGAGTTTCCGCAGTTACCCGCTGAATCAGAACTTGCGGGACTGTCGCCAACTCTACCCTTATCGGCACCTGCAGAAACTCTCGGTCCCTCGCCGGAAGCGGCAAATTCTGCCACTGGCACATTCAGCACAAAAACTCAAGAAACCGAGATTTTTAACCGAGGTCAAGAGCTAGAAGAAAATATTGGCCTAAAAAAAACCGATTTGGGTATCGATCGAGACTCGCACCTGAGCCAACTGCCCAACCCAAGCCAACTGCCCAACCCAATTCTGCCCAGAGAGCCGGAATTACCGGCACCAACAGCACCCCAACCTCCCCCGTCGTCTCCCCTCCAACCAACCCCGCTAACACCTGTTCCCGGCGATCCTACACGGGGAATTCCGGGTACAATTAGGGTCTCGGGCTTTGAATTTGAGGGCAACACGGCTTTTAGCGATCGCGAACTGGCAGAAGTTATTAAAGAGTTTGCGGGGCGCGACATCACCTTTGCCGAACTGATCGCAGCAGAAGCAGCCGTTACTCAAAAATATGTAGCGGCCGGATACATCAATTCCGGCGCTGTAATTCCCGCCAACCAAACCTTTCCCAGATCGGGAGGTGTGGTGAAAATTCGGATTGTAGAAGGCGGATTAGATGAAATTGAGATTACTGGAAACAGGCGCTTAAATTCAAATTACCTGCGATCGCGCCTAGAGCGCGCCACCAGACGGCCTCTCAACCGATCTCGGTTGCTGGAAGCCTTGCAACTGCTGCAACTCGACCCTTTAATTGCCACTATTTCCGCCGAACTCCAAGCCGGAAGCCGCCCGGAAAACAGTCGCTTAGAAGTGCGGGTAAAAGAAGCAGACACTTTTAGCGGTGAAGTGTTCGCAGACAACAACCGATCGCCCAGCGTCGGCAGTTTTCGCCGCGGTATTCGCATCAATCAAGCAAATTTGCTCGGTTTGGGCGACGGATTAGAGGTATCTTATGCTAACACCGACGGCAGCAATGAATTCAACGGCAGCTACACCGTCCCCGTCAACGCGCGCAACGGCACAATTCGGTTCGCTGCGAGTGCTGCTAGCACTAACATCATCGAGGAACCGTTTGATCGTGCAGAAATCGAGGGGAAATCGCGGACTTACGAGTTAAGTTACCGCCAACCGATTGTCGAAAAGCCCGATCGCACTTTGGCTTTGGGACTGAGTTTTTCGCGGCAAGAAAGCGACACATTCCTGATGGGCGAAGGATTTCCGCTTTCTGCGGGAGCAAATGATCTCGGCGAAACCCGGGTTTCGGCTGTGCGATTTTTTCAAGAATATGTGCAGCGGAGTTCCAACCAAGTGTTTGCGGCGCGATCGCAGTTTTCCCTCGGTACCAAATTTCTGGGCGCTACTGGGAACGATAGCAGCCCTGACAGTCGCTTTCTGGCGTGGCGCGGACAAGCCCAATACGTGCGGCTGCTAGCCCCAGAAACCTTGCTGATTCTGCGTTCTGACATTCAATTAGCCGATCGCCCCCTGCTTTCCCTCGAACAAATCGGGATCGGCGGCGTTCAAAGCGTGCGCGGATACCGCCAAGATTTGCTGTTAACTGATAGCGGTGCGATCGCATCTGCGGAGGTGCGAATTCCGGTTTGGCGTGTCCCGGAGGTCGAAGGATTGTTGCAAATCGCTCCGTTTATCGATTTTGGGGTAGGGTGGAACCATTCGGGAGAAAAGCCGAATCCTGAGTCGGACAAACTGCTGGGTGCAGGTTTGGGTTTAGTTTGGCAGATGGGCGATAGGTTGAATGTGCGTCTAGACTATGGTATTCCTTTGATAAATGCTCGATCGGGCGATCGAACTTTGCAGGAAAAAGGCATCTACTTTAGAATCAATTATTTTCCTTTCTAAAAACCAGGTATTTAAGGACTAAATTAAGGGGCACCTTAAAAAATAGAATACCCAGAACCCTGCAGGCTTTAAGAAATCGGGGTTCTCTTTGAATAATAGCGATGCAGCCGGAAACAATCTGGCTGTTGTAAATTGTGGGCGCCAGCCCGATGTAAAAACTTGACATAAATTTTCCGAACCGCAGAATCTAGCATGGATATTAGGTTAATACATATCTCTATAACAGCTAGTCAAGGGCAGGCTTTCGGGCTATTGGTGTCAACCTCAAACTGATGAACCGTTTCCTTCCCCCTCTTGAAAAAAAGGTTATTTTATGGCTAGCACCAATTTTTACTTACTATTTTGCGCCTTACTGCTGTTGCCATCTGGGGCGATCGCCCAAATCATCCCAGACAGTAGCTTGGGCCCGGAAAGTTCCCGCACGGTTCCCGATACAATTAATAATTTGCCGAGCGATCGCATAGAGGGCGGCGCCACACGCGGTTCCAGCTTGTTTCACAGCTTGCGGGAATTTAACATAGGTGAAGGGCGGGGAGCATATTTTGGAAATCCCAGCGGAATTACTAATATTTTTAGCCGCGTAACCGGGGGCAATCCTTCTAATATTTTAGGAAGTTTGGGAGTTTTAGGAAACGCAAATTTATTCTTAATAAACCCGAAAGGGATTGTATTCGGACCAAACGCTAGGTTAGATGTGCGCGGTTCGTTTCTGGCGGCAACGGCAGACAGTATTGTGTTTAACAACGGCGTGGAATTCAGCAGCGCCAACCCGCAAGGAACCCCGCTATTGACGGTAAATATTCCGGTGGGTTTGAGATTTAGAGAGAATCCCGGTGCAATAGTCAACACTTCGAGTGCAACCCAAGTAATAGAAGGCAGAACAATCCCCGTAGGTTTAGCAGTGACTCCAGGTCAAACCTTAGCACTGGTAGGAGGAGATGTAATATTTAACAATGGTTTGGCCAGCGCAGTGAGTGGAAACATTCTATTAGGAAGCGTGGCAAGTCCAGGTGCGGTAAGCCTCAACATCACCCCCCAAGGATTAGGTTTAGACTATACAAATGTGGCAAATTTTGGCAACATAGAATTATCAGGTTTATCGGGGGTGACAGCGAGCGGACCGGGGGGAGGCGCGATCGCACTGCGAGCCGGAAATGTGACATTGCGCGATCGCTCCAGCCTAGTATCCGATACCTTGGGAAGCATGGACGGCCGTGGCATCAAGATCGAAGCAGCACGATTTAGCCTTTTAGATCAAGCCTTTGTCGGCTCCACCACTAGCGGCAGCGGAGCCGGAGGCCCGATCGAGATCCGAACCGCCGAGAATATAGAACTCAAGGGAATAGGATTTGAAGGCTTTCGGCGACGGATTCTCGATCCTGGTGCAGCACAAAAGCAGCCAGATGTCACCGACCGCCAAAGCACCATCACTACCGGAACCCTCGGTGCCGGCAGAGCTGGGGAAATCGCCCTCGACACCAAACGATTAACTATCCGAAACGGATCGGCAATACTCAACCCTACACTCGGTACCGGAGACGGCGGCGGTGTGACAATTAGAGCCTCAGAATTGGTAGAAATCAACGGCTCCGGGCTGTTAACCCCAACTTTTTACAGCGGCCAGGCAGGCAGTATCGCTATCGAAACCGCTCAACTAAGTGTCAGCGACGGAGCCGTCGTCTCGCCCTCGACTTTGGGTGCCGGCAACAGCGGAAATCTGATCGTGAGAGCTTCTGACTCGGTAATAGTAGCGAGACAACGATCGGATAGCCCCCTGAATACTGGTCTAGCCACTAACAGTATTGGCGGCACGGGAAGGGCAGGAAACATCGAAATAAACACCCGCTCCCTGCGCGTAGAAGCAGGGGCTAGCATCTCTTCTGCGAGCGGGCTGATCACAGGAGAAAGGGTGATTCCGGAGGGGGGGCCCGGCGGAAGCATCACCGTCAACGCAAAAGACTCGGTGGAACTGATCGGCAGCGGAGTAGGCTTAATTATTTCTTTCGGAAGTCAGATAGATGCGGGAACGGTTGGGAGTGGCAAAGGCGGGGATGTGACGTTGAACGCCAGACGGTTGATCCTGCGAGACGGAGGAGCTATCCTAGCCTCAACTCTGGGTGCGGGACAAGGGGGAAATGTGACTGTCACGGCGGACGAATCCGTGGAAATAGCCGGCACTACCAGAGTGAACTTTCCCACCGTCATCGCCACAGCTTCGGTAGATTTGTCCCCGACTTTCTTGGGGCTGCAACGTCCATCTGGTGCGGCGGGAAGCTTGAGCATAGCGACGGGCCGGTTGAGTGTCCGAGACGGCGCAACCATTGGCGTCCAGAGTTATGGAACGGGGGCGGCTGGCAGCATCAATGTTGTCGCCGATTCGATCGCCCTCAACACCAAAGGCATCATTGACGCCACCAATCTATTTGGTATCGGGGGTAATATTAACTTGCGATCGCGAGACATCCAATTGCGCAGCAACAGCCGAATTACCGCTGTTGGGGGTGGTGGCGAGGGCGGCAACATCACCCTCAACAGCGATATCCTAGTGGGGGTAAACAATAGCGACATCACGGCCAACGCTCCCAGCGCTACGGGCGGCCGCGTTAATATCAATGTCCCGAATATCTTGGGCTTTGCAGCAACCAGCCGCGAACAGGTCAAAAGCAGGTTGGGGGTGACTGACCCTCAATTAGCAGATTTGCAAGTAAGTCCTACCTCTCTGCTTCCGAGTAGCGACATCGCCGCTCTTTCCCAAAGTAGTGGCCCGGCTTTGCAAGGTGGCGGCGCGAATCCCGCTCAAGGTTTAGTGGAACAGCGGCAAAATATTGTCGCTCCGGCTGATTTAATTGCGGGAAATCCCTGCCGGAAAGGAACCGAGAGCGCATTTACCGTCACTGGGAAAGGAGGAGTGCCAGCAAGTCCTGATGATACCCTCAGCAGCGCTGCATCGCCCTGGACGTGGGTGGAAGAGGCAGGAAGTTTGGCAACGGATAATGTACCGGATGTAACGGATCGAACCCCGAGGGAAATCCGGGATCGGGAAGTTGTTCCGGCTCGCGGTTGGGTGGTGAATGCTCGAGGAGAAGTTATGCTTGTGGCGAATCAAGTTGCCGGTCAATTGGACGATCGCACCAGACCTCCTTTATCGGTTTGTCAGCCCCGATGACCAGAAAATAGCAAATGCTTTAAAATTGGTCGCTTTTGTCAGCTAACGAAAGGTTAATTATGGTTTTCCAAGATATCTACTTCTGGCTCGGCAAAATTAACGAACTCAAAGACCGAGACAAATACTCTACAGCAGTTTTCAATTATCTTAAAAACAGTAGGGACAAAGCCGTCCCAAGGTGTGACAACTTAACGTCAAACCCACCGTCTCTCTTGTTTGTATCGAAGTCTCCTTCGCCCCTCACCTCTTTGACTAAAGGGGGGACAATAAATCTTCTCAAACTCCCCCAAATTCCTCTTGAATTAGGGGGAAATAGACTCGAATACAAGCGACCTTTATTATGGGTGAGGCTCTTAAGTGGTAATGGCTTGACACGGCCGTTTGCCTCCCCGAAATCTGTACTTAACTCAAGAGAAAATCCCTCGATTTCAGGAGCGATTTACCTTTTACTTTTGAGTGGTTATTTGTGCCTTTTTCCCTCGGGTGCGATCGCCCAAATTATCCCAGATAATACCCTGGGGGCGGAAAGTTCGCGCACGGTTTCCGAGACAATTAATAATTTGCCGAGCGATCGCATAGACGGTGGTGCCACACGCGGTTCCAGCTTGTTTCACAGTTTCGGCGAATTTAACATAGGTGAAGGGCGGGGAGCATATTTTGCAAATCCCAGCGGAATTACTAATATTTTTAGCCGCGTAACTGGCGGCAACCGTTCTAATATTTTAGGAACTTTGGGAGTTTTAGGAAACGCAAATTTATTTTTAATAAACCCCAAAGGAATTATATTCGGCCCCAACGCTAGGTTAGATGTGCGCGGTTCGTTTCTAGCTTCAACGGCAGACAGTATCATATTTAATAACGGCGTGGAATTCAGCAGCGCCAACCCGCAAGGAGCGCCGCTATTGACGGTAAATATTCCGGTGGGTTTGAGATTTAGAGAGAATCCGGGTGCAATAGTCAACGCTTCGAGTATCACCCAAGTAATTGAAGGCAGAACAATCCCCGTAGGTTTAGCAGTGCCTCCAGGTCAAACCTTAGCACTGGTAGGAGGAGATGTAATATTTAACAATGGTTTTGCCAGTGCTTTTACTGGGAACATTCAATTAGGAAGTGTAGCGAGTTCAGGTTTAGTAAGCTTCAACATCACGCCCATAGGATTAGGTTTAGACTATACAAATGTGGCAAATTTTGGTAACATAGAATTATCAGGTTTATCGGCGGTGACAGCGAGCGGACCGGGGGGAGGGGCGATCGCACTACGAGGAGAAAACGTGACATTGCGCGATCGCTCAAGCCTACTATCCGATACCATCGGAAGCATTGACGGCCGCGGCATCAAGATCGAAGCAGCACGATTTAGCCTTTTAGATCAAGCCTTAGTCGCCTCCGGCACTACCGGCAGCGGAGCCGGAGGCCCGATCGAGGTACGAACCGCCGAGAATATAGAACTCAAGGGAATAGGATTTGAAAACTTTCGGCGAGAGATTCTCGATCGTGGTGCAGCACAACAGCCTGCAGATCTTGCCGACCGCGAAAGCGGCATCTTTACCGGAACCCTAGGTGCCGGCAGAGCCGGGGATATCGCCCTCGACACTAAACGATTAACTATCCGAGACGGATCGGTAATACTCAACCCTACACTCGGTACCGGAGACGGCGGGAACGTGACAATTAGAGCAAAAGAATCGGTAGAAATCGACGCCTCCGGGCTGTTCACCACAACTTTTTTCAGTTTCAGCGGAAATGCAGGCAGTATCGCTATCGACACCGGTCAACTGAGTGTCACCGACGGAGCCTTCGTCTCGGCCTCGACTTTTGGTGCCGGGAACAGCGGAAATCTGATCGTGAGAGCTTCTGACTCGGTAATAGTAGCGAGACAACGATCGGATAGCCCCCTGAATACTGGTCTAGCCACTAACAGTATTGGCGGCACGGGAAGGGCAGGAAACATCGAAATAAACACCCGCTCCCTGCGCGTAGAAGCAGGGGCTAGCATCTCTTCTCCGAGCGGGCTGAGCACAAGAGACACGCTGATTCCCGAGGGGGGGCCCGGCGGAAACATCACCGTCAACGCCTCAGATTCGGTGGAAGTGAGCGGCACCCCAGCAAACCCAATAACAGACGCAATTCCTTTCGGAAGTCTGATCCTTGCAGGAACGTTTGGGAGCGGCAAAGGCGGGGATGTGACCGTGAACGCCAGACGGTTGATTGTCCGAGACGGAGGAGCTATCGTAGCCTCAACTCTGGGTGCCGGACAAGGGGGAAATGTGACTGTCACGGCCTCCGAATCCGTGGACATAGTCGGCACTACCGCAATAGGCTTTCCCAGCGTCATCAACACAGCTTCGGTTGATTTGTCCCGAGCTTTGTTGGGGCTGCCACCTGCATCTGGTGCGGCGGGAAGCTTGAGCATAACGACGGGCCGGTTCAGTGTCCGAGATGGCGCAGGGGTTGGCGTCCAGAGTTATGGAGCGGGGGCTGCTGGCAGCATAAATGTTGTCGCCGATTCGATCGTCCTCAACACCAAAGCCATCATTGACGGCACGAGTTTATCGGGTACCGGGGCTAATATTAACTTGCGAGCGCGAGACATCCAATTGCGCAACAACAGCCGAATTTTCACCGATGCGGGTGCTGGCTCTGGCGGCAACATCACCCTTACCAGCGATATCCTAGTGGGGCAAAACAATAGCGACATCACGGCCAACGCCAAGAGCGCTGCAGGCGGCCGCGTTAATGTCAATGTCCCGAATATCTTGGGCTTTGCAGCAGCTAGCCGCGAACAGGTCAAAAGCAGGTTGGGGCTGACTGACGCTCAATTGGCAGATTTGCAAGTAAGTCCTACCTCTGAGCTTCTCACCAGCGACATCGCAGCTATTTCCCAAAGTAGTGGCCCGGCTTTGCAAGGTACTGTTACATTTAGTGCTTCGGGCGTCAATCCCGCTCAAGGTTTAGTGGAACTGCCGCAAAATGTGGTGAATCCGGCTGCTTTAATGGCTGCAAATCCCTGCACGAAAGGGACCGAGAGCGCATTTACCGTTACTGGGAAAGGAGGAGTGTCACCAAGTCCTAATGATACCCTCAGCAACGCTGCATCCCCGTTTGCGTGGGTGGAAGAGGCAGGAAGTTTGGCAACGGACAATTTCGGGAATGTAACGGATCAGCAAGCGAGGGAATTCGGGGAAATCCGGGATCGGGAAGTTGTTCCGGCTCGTGGTTGGGTGGTGAATGCTCAAGGAGAAGTTATGCTTGTGGCGAATCAAGTTGCCGGTCAATTGGACGATCGCACCAGACCTCCTTTATCGGTTTGTCAGCCCCGATGACCAGAAAATAGCAAATGCTTTAAAAAAGGTTAATTATGGTTTTCCAAGATATCTACTTCTGGCTCGGGAAAATTAACGGACTAAAAGACCGAGACAAATACTCTACAGCAGTTTTCAATGCTCTGAAATACAGTAGGGACAAAGCCGTCCCAAGGTGTGAAAACTTAACGTCAAACCGACCGTCTCACTTGTTTGTATCGAAGTCTCGCTCGCCCCTAACCCCGCTGACTAAGGCGGGGACAAGAAATCTTCTCAAACTACCCCGAATTCCGGGGAATTTAGGGGGAAATAGACTCGACTACAAGGGACTTTTATTATGGGTTAGGCTCTTAAGTGGTCACGGCTTGACACGGCCGTTTGCCTCTCCGATATCTGTACTTAATTCTACAGAAAATCGCTCGATTCCAGGAGGGATTTACCTTTTACTTTTGAGTGGTTATTTGTGCCTTTTTCCCTCGGGTGCGATCGCCCAAATTATCCCAGATAATACCCTGGGGGCGGAAAGTTCGCGCACGGTTTCCGAGACAATTAATAATTTGCCGAGCGATCGCATAGAGGGCGGGACCACACGCGGTTCAAGCTTGTTTCACAGCTTCGGCGAATTTAACATAGGTGAAGGGCGGGGAGCATATTTTGAAAATCCCAGCGGAATTACTAATATTTTTAGCCGCGTAACTGGCGGCAACCGTTCTAATATTTTAGGAACTTTGGGAGTTTTAGGAAACGCAAATTTATTTTTAATAAACCCCAAAGGAATTGTATTCGGCCCCAACGCTAGGTTAGATGTGCGCGGTTCGTTTCTAGCTTCAACGGCAGACAGTATCATATTTAATAACGGCGTGGAATTCAGCAGTGCCAACCCGCAAGGAACGCCGCTATTGACGGTAAATATTCCGGTGGGTTTGAGATTTAGAGAGAATCCCGGTGCAATAATCAACGCTTCGAGTCTAACCCAAGTAATTCAAGACCAAATAATCCCTGTAGGTTTAGGAGTGCCTCCAGGTCAAACCTTAGCACTGGTAGGAGGAGATGTAATATTTAATAATGGTTTTGTTAGTGCTTTTACAGGGAACATTCAATTAGGAAGTGTAGCAAGTCCAGGTGTGGTAAGCTTCAACATTACGCCCATAGGATTAGGTTTAGACTATACAAATGTGGCAAATTTTGGCAACATAGAATTATCAGGTTTATCGGTGGTGACAGCGAGCGGACCGGGGGGAGGGGCGATCGCACTGCGGGCAGGAAACGTGACATTGCGCGATCGATCGAGCCTAGTATCCGATACCTTGGGAAGCATTGACGGCCGCGGCATCAAGATCGAAGCAGCACGATTTAGCCTTTTAGATCGAGCCTTTGTCGCCTCCGGCACTACCGGAAGCGGAGCCGGAGGCCCGATCAATGTCCGAACCGCCGAGAATATAGAACTCAAGGGGATAGGATTTGAAGACTTTCGGCGACGGATTCTCGAGCCTGGTGCAGCACAACAGCAGCCAGATGTCACCGACCGCCAAAGCACCATCACTACCGGAACCCTCGGTGTCGGCAGAGCCGGGGAGATCACGCTCGACACCAAACGATTAACGATCCGAGACGGATCGGCAATACTCAACCCTACAGTCGGTACCGGAGACGGCGGGAGCGTGACAATTAGAGCAAAAGAATCGGTAGAAATCAATGCCTCCGGACTGTTAACCACATCTTTTAACAGCGGAAATGCAGGCAGTATCGCGATCGAAACCGGTCAACTGAGTGTCAGCGACGGAGCCTTCGTCTCGCCCTCGACTTTGGGTACCGGGAACAGCGGAAATCTAATCGTGACAGCTTCAGACTCGGTAATAGTAGCTCGAGACCGATCTGATAGCCCCCTGAATACGGCTCTAGCAACTAACAGTGTGGGCACGGGAATGGCAGGAAACATCGAAATTAACACCCGCTCCCTGCGCATAGAAGCAGGGGCTAGCATCTCTTCTTCGAGCGGGGTGAACACAAAAGAAAGGGTGATTCCGGAGGGGGGGCCCGGCGGAAACATCACCGTCAACGCCTCAGGCTCGGTGGAAGTGCTCGGCACCTCCGCAGGCTCCATTCCTTTCCCAAGTGCCATCGGTGCGGGAACGTTTGGGAGTGGCAAAGGCGGGGATGTAACGTTGAACGCCAGACGGTTGATCCTGCAAGGCGGAGGATCTATCCTAGCCTCAACTCTCGGTGCGGGAAATGCGGGAAATCTGACTGTCACGGCGGATGAATCCGTAGAAATAGCCGGCACTACCACATTAGGCTTTCCCAGCACCCTCAGCACAGCTTCGGGAGATTTGCTGATCCAGACTCTTTTCCGGCTGCAACCTCCATCTGGTGCGGCGGGAAGCTTGAGCATTGCCACGGGCCGATTGAGTGTCCGAGATGGCGCAGGGGTTAGCGTCCCGAGTTTTGGAACGGGGACTGCTGGCAGCATCAATGTTGTCGCCGATTCGATCGCCCTCAACACCAGAGGCAGGATTGACGGCACGACTCGATTGGGTACCGGGGCTAATATTACCTTGCAAGCGCGAGACATCCAATTGCTCAACAACAGCCGAATTACCACCGATGCGCTTGCTGGCGAAGGCGGCAACATCACCCTCAACAGCGATCTCCTCGTGGGGCGAAACAATAGCGACATTACGGCCTACGCTCGCAGCGCGGCGGGCGGCCGCGTTAATGTCAATGTCCCGAGTATCTTGGGCTTTACAGCAACGAGCCGCGAACAAATCAAAAGCAGGTTGGGGCTGACTGACGCTCAATTGGAAGCTTTGCAAGAAAATCCTACATCTCGGCTGCCCACCAGCGACATCGCCGCTCTTTCCCAAAGTAGCGCCCCGGCTTTGCCAGCGGCCGTGAATCCCGCTCAAGGTTTAGTGGAACTGCCGCAAAATATTGTCGCTCCGGCTGCTTTAATTGCGGCAAATCCCTGCACGGAAGGGACCGAGAGCGCATTTACCGTCACTGGGAAAGGAGGACTGCCATTAAGTCCTGATGATACCCTCAGCAGCGCTGCATCCCCGTTTGCGTGGGTGGAAGAGGCACAAATTTCGGCAACGGACAAGGTACGGGATGTAACGGATCAGCAAGCGAGGGAATTCGGGGAAATCCGGGATCGGGAAGTTGTTCCGGCTCGTGGTTGGGTGGTGAATGCTCAAGGAGAAGTTATGCTTGTGGCGAATCAAGTTGGGGGTCAATTGGACGATCGCACCAGGCCTCCTTTATCGGTTTGTCAGCCCCGATGACCAGGAAATAGCAAATGTTTTAAAATCGGTCGCTTTTGTCAGCTAACAAAAGGTTAATTATGGTTTTCCAAGATATCTACTTCTGGCTCGGCAAAATTAACGAACTAAAAGACCGAGACAAATACTATAGAGCAGTTTTTAATGCTCTGAGATACAGTAGGAACCAGCCAGTGCCAAAGTGTGACAGCTTAGCGTCAAAGCGACCGTTTCTCTTGTTTGTATCGAAGTCTCGCTCGCCCCTAACCCCGCTGACTAAGGCGGGGACAAGAAATCTTCTCAAACTACCCCGAATTCCGGGGGATTTAGGGGGAGATAGACTCGAATACAAGCGACATTTATTATGGGTTAGGGTCTTAAGCTGTCACGCCTTCGCACGGCCGTTTGCCTCCCTGATATCTGTACTTGACTCTACAGAAAATCGCTCGATTTCAGGAGGGATTTACCTTTTACTTTTGAGTGGTTATTTGGGCCTTTTTCCCTCGGGTGCGATCGCCCAAATCATCCCAGACAGTAGCTTGGGCCCGGAAAGTTCGCGAATAGTTCCCGATACTATCAACAACTTACCCTCAGATAGAATCACTGGCGGCGCAATTCGCGGCGTTAACCTCTTTCACAGCTTGCGCGAATTTAATATCAGTGAAGGGCGGGGAGCTTATTTTGGACATCCCAGCGGAATTACCAACATCTTCACCCGCGTTACGGGGGGAAACTCCTCAAATATTTTAGGAACTCTGGGAGTTTTAGGAAACGGCAACTTATTTTTAATTAATCCGAAAGGAATTATATTCGGACCCAATGCGCGGTTAGATTTGCGCGGTTCATTTATCGGTTCAACCGCTGACAGTATTGTGTTTAATAACGGCGTTGAATTCAGCAGCACAAACCTGCAAACATCCCCGTTGTTAACCGTTAATATTCCCGCTGGTTTAAGATTTCGGGAGAATCAGAGTGCAATTATCAATCAATCAACGGCTTTAGGAAAGGTAAACCTCCCAGCCTCTGCTGTGACAATTCCGATTAGCGATCGAGTTGGTTTAGCAGTAGACCCCGGTCAAACTTTAGCACTCATTGGTGGCGATATCCAACTTCAAGGCGGCAATTTAACCGCCAGCAGCGGACAAATTTTACTCGGTAGCACAGCCAGTCCCGGTTTAGTTAATTTTGCACTAACTCCTGCTGTTGCTGGGCAGGGTAATTTAACTTTAAATTATGACAATATTCAGAACTTCGGCAATATTCAAATATCCCATGGAACAGTTATCAACACCAGTGGCATCGGTGGTGGCAGAGTAGAGTTAAAAGGTAGAAATGTCACCCTCAGCGGTGCGCGAATTTATGCGCTGACACTGGGAAATATTGATGGTAGAGGTATCGATATCACCGCCCAAAAGTTGCGAGTGGAAAACGGAGGGCAATTTTCTACCCTGACTCTAGGAGAGGGTGCAGGAGGCAATATCAACTTCCGCGCTGCTGATTCAGTAGAAATGAGCGGGCTGGCAGTTGAGGGCTATCAACAGGTTGCAATTAAATATTTGGTATCGGGAACTATAGACCCGTTTGAGCCGCTAATTATGCTGTTTAATGCTAGTGCTGGTGCTGGTTCAGGGGGGAATATTACGATCGACACCGGACGCCTGCTCTTCAATAATGGGGTAGTAGGTAGCGGCATCACTTTTGGCGGTGGAAGGGGCGGAAATTTAATTATTCGCGCCAATACTTTTGAGATGGTGGGTTCTGGAATTAACAACGGGACAGCTAAAGAAAGTACCGGTGCGGGAGGAAGCATTAGTCTTGATGTCGCGAGATTAATTATGCGCGACGGTTCTCTTCTGGGTACGACGAGCTACAGCAGTGGCCCGTCGGGGAATATCAACATTAAAGCTGCTGAATCAGTAGAATTGTCTAACAGCGGCCCGAGAACAGTTGTGTCAACCGGAATTAGCACCCTGAGTATCGGCTCAAATGGAAGGGCGGGGAATATTAACGTCGATACCAAGCGGTTGACACTCTCTGGGGGTTCTGCGTTTACATTAGGAACGGGTGTGTTAATTGGCAGGTTTTTGTTTTCTCAGCAAGGGGGACCTGCTGGAAATTTAACAGTTAGGGCTACTGAATTAGTAGAAATTTCAGGTATTTCTCAACTTTTGACCAGCGGAATTCAGAATGCTAGTGCCCTAACTTCTGGAACTTTGAGCTCTAGTCGGGGTGGGGATATTCGCATTGATACGCCAAGCCTAACCGTGCGGGATGGGGGCATAGTTTCTACGAGTTCTTTGGGTGTAGGAGATGGGGGGAATATTACTGTTAATGCCGATCGCATCGAGGTCAGCGGCAGCGGAAATAATGGTCTGTTTGTCAGTACAATTGATGCTTCGGTGGGCAAGACATTTGGTACTAATCCTAATGCTACGGCAAATGCCGGTTCGTTGAATCTAAATGTCGATCGATTAATTGTCAGAGATGGAGCTACAGTGACGGTGCAGGCTACGGGAACCGGACGGGCTGGTAATATCAATATTGTCGCAAATTCGATCGGGCTCGATAGCAAAGGTAGTATTGACGGCACAACTGTATCGGGTACTGGAGCAAATATTAACCTGCAAGCGCGAGACATCGAATTGCGCCACAACAGCCGAATTACCACCGATGCAGGTACTTCTGACGGCGGCAATATCAACATCAACAGTGATATTCTTGTCGCCCTCCCGCAAGAAAACAGCGACATCACAGCCAACGCCCGCACAGCAGGCGGTGGCCGCGTGAATATCAATGTCCCCAATGTCTTCGGTTTTACAGCAGTCGGCCGCGAACAAGTCAGAAGCAGGTTGGGGTTCAGTGACGCCCAATTTGCAGCGTTGCAAGTAAGTCCTACTTCTCTAGTTCCTACCAGCGATATTGCCGCGATTTCCCAAAGTGGCGGTCCGGCTTTGCAAGGTACTGTAACATTTAGTTCTTCTGGGGTGAATCCCGCTCAAGGTTTAGTGGAACTGCCGCAAAATGTGGTGAATCCGGCTGCGTTAATTGCTGCAAATCCCTGCATCAAAGGGGCCGAGAACGAGTTTACTGTGACTGGGCGGGGGGGATTGCCACCGAGTCCTAACGATTTTCTCAGCAGCCTAGAAGAACCGTTGCCGTGGGTGGAACCAGCGGTAGGTGGAAGTCAGCAAGTAGAAGACCAAAGAGCATCCATAGAAATTCGGGAAACAGAAATTATTCCCGCTCAAGGTTGGGTAATGGACGATCGAGGACAAGTAACGCTGGTAGTGTATGATTCAGGTGGTAGTACATCTATTCGTAGTCCGAAATCGACGGGTGTTTGCGTACCTCAATAGGTACTCTTCAGTTTTAGCTAACCCCCAACTATTTTCCTAAAACTAAATTAACAAAACTTAAAAAATGCCCCGCCAATCTGTGGCCCTATGTTTTGCATTTCTACTACTGTTTCCTTTCCCCGCAATCGCTCAAATTATCCCGGATAATAGCTTGGGCGCGGAAAGTTCGCGGACAGTTCCCGATACTATCAACAACTTACCCTCAGATAGAATCACTGGAGGCGCAACTCGTGGCGTTAACCTCTTTCACAGTTTCGGCGAATTCAACATCAACGGCGGGCGCGGAGCCTATTTTGAAAATCCCAGCGGAATTGCCAACATCTTCACCCGCGTTACGGGTGGCAACCCTTCTAATATTTTAGGAAATCTAGGAGTTTTGGGAAACAGTAACTTGTTTTTAATTAACCCAAAAGGGATTGTCTTCGGACCTCAGGCGCGGTTAGATTTGCGTGGTTCATTTGTGGGTTCGAGTGCATCGGGTGTGGTATTTAATAATGGCTTTGAATTTAGTAGCGCTAATCCGCAAACAGTACCATTGTTAGCGATTAATATTCCAGTGGGTTTAAGCTTTAGAGAGAATCCCGGTGCGATAGTGAACGCTTCGAGTGTAACCGAAGTAATTCAAGACCAAACAATCCCCGTAGGTTTAGCAGTGCCTCCAGGTCAAACTTTAGCAATAGTAGGAGGAGATTTAATATTTAACAATGGTTTAGCCAGCGCTTTTAGTGGAAACATTCAATTAGGAAGCGTGGCAAGTCCGGGTTTGGTAAGCTTCAACATCACGCCCATAGGATTAGGTTTAGACTATACAAATGTTGCCAATTTTGGCAATATTGAATTATCAGGTTTATCGGCGGTGACAGCGAGCGGGCCGGGGGGAGGGGCGATCGCACTGCGGTCCGGAAATGTGACTTTGCGCGATCGGGCTGCCTTAATCTCCGATACTATTGGCGATATTAACAGTCGCGACATCACTGTTGATGCAGCACAGTTAAGAATATTAGACCAAGCCTTTATTTCAACTGGTACTATCGGGACGGGACAGGGAGGAAATGTCACAGTCCGTGCTACTGACTCTGTAGAAATCAGGGGAATTGGATTTGATAACTTTCAGCGGACTGTCCTCGAGGCAGGCACAACTGGAACGGCTAGCTTTTTAAGTCGGCAAAGCGCCATAGCTGTCGGGACAGGAGGCGCAGGAAGGGGGGGGAATATTGCAGTTGATACTAAGCAGCTAAGACTCACAGAAGGGGGGAGCGTCCTAAACTCAACCTACGGTAGGGGGAACGGAGGGAATATAGGAATTAAAGCTTCTGAATCAGTGGAGGTCAACGCATCTGGGGCGATCACCGTTGCTATTGATCGAGGAAATGGAGGGACTTTAACAATTGATACGGGAAAGCTGACTGTCAGTAATGGGGCAAGTGTAGCAACCGCAACTGTGGGTGCAGGCAATGGAGGAAACTTAACTGTGAGAGCTTCCGAGCAGGTGATACTGACAGAGAACCGGCTCGATAGTTTGTTCGGTACAGCAATCTCCACTAACACTCTTGCGGGTATTGCGGGTACGGGAAACGCGGGAAATATAGAAATTAATACACGCTCTGTGTTATTGGAAGGGGGAACGGCGATAACTTCTACGAGCGGGAGCGTCACAACAAATACTGTGGTTCCTGCGATCGGCCGGGGCGGAAATATTACCATCAATGCCGCCGACTCTGTGACAATAACTGGCCGCAACGCCAGCGGCAGTTTAGGGGAAAATACGGGTACCCGCACTACATTGGCTACGGGGACTGTTGGGGGCGGTCCGGGCGGCGACGTGAGGATTAACACCGGGCGATTGATTGTTCAAGGTAGAGCAGGCATAGGAGGTTCTACTCTAGGGGCAGCACAGGCGGGAAACATCATTATCAAGGCTTCGGAGTCGGTGGAACTGGTGGGAACCAAAGAGAATTTCTCTACTTCCGGCATAGCGACTGCCTCTGGGGATACTTTGCTGCAGGGTCTCTTCCGGCTTCCACCCCCCACAGGGGCAGCGGGAAACATCAGCATTGTGGCGCCAAGGTTGACAGTCAAAGACGGGGCAACAATCAATGTCGGGAGTTTGGGCTCGGGAAGTGCTGGCAACATTAACGTTGTTGCAAATTCTATCCACCTTGACACCAAAGGTAGTATTGACGGCACGACTGTATCGGGTACAGGAGCAAATATTAACCTCGAAGCGGGAGATATCCAGTTACGCCGAGGTAGCAGAATTACCACGGATGCAGGTATTTCTGATGGTGGCAATATCAACATTAAAAGCGAGATTCTGGCTACTCTCCCCAAGGAAAATAGCGATATTACGGCTAATGCGCGATCGGCGCAAGGTGGTGGGGTTAATATTAATGTCCCCAATGTGTTCGGGTTTACAGCAGTAACTCGTGAACAGGTTCGAGGTACTTTGGGATTAACAGATGCTCAATTTGCAGCGTTGCAAGTAAGTCCTACTTCTCTAGTTCCTACCAGCGATATTGCCGCGATTTCCCAAAGTGGCGGTCCGGCTTTGCAAGGTACTGTAACATTTAGTTCTTCTGGGGTGAATCCCGCTCAAGGTTTAGTGGAACTGCCGCAAAATGTGGTGAATCCGGCTGCGTTAATTGCTGCAAATCCCTGCATTGAAGGGGCCGAGAACGAGTTTACTGTGACTGGGCGGGGGGGATTGCCCGCGAGTCCTAACGATGTTCTGGGCAGCCCAGAAGAACCGTTGCCGTGGGTGGAACCAGCGGTAGGTGGAAATCAGCAAGTAGAAGGCCCCCTAGCATCCCGAGAAAATATTCCAACAGAAATTATTCCCGCTCGAGGTTGGGTAATGGACGATACAGGACAAGTAACGCTGGTAGTGTATAATTCAGGTGTTGGTGCATCTATTCGCAGTCCGAAATCGACGGGTGTTTGCGTACCTCAATAGGTACTCTTCAGTTTTAGCTAACGCCTGGCTATTTTCCGAATACTAAATTAACAAAACTTAAAAAATGCCCCGCCAATCTGCGGCCCTATTTTTTCCATTCTTACTGCTGTTTCCTTTCCCGGCGATCGCTCAAATTATCCCGGATAATAGCTTGGGTGCGGAAAGTTCGCGGACAGTTCCCGATACTATCAACAACTTACCCTCAGATAGAATCACTGGCGGTGCAACTCGTGGCGTTAACCTCTTTCACAGTTTCGGGGAATTCAACATCAACGCCGGGCGCGGAGCTTATTTTGAAAATCCCAGCGGAATTGCCAACATCTTCACCCGCGTTACGGGTGGCAACCCTTCTAATATTTTAGGAAGTTTGGGAGTTTTGGGAAACAGTAACTTGTTTTTAATTAACCCAAAAGGGATTGTCTTCGGGCCTCAGGCGCGGTTAGATTTGCGCGGTTCATTTGTGGGTTCGAGTGCATCGGGTGTGGTATTTAATAATGGCTTTGAATTTAGCAGCGCTAACCCGCAAACAGTACCATTGTTAGCGATTAATATTCCAGTGGGTTTAAGGTTTAGAGACACTCCCGGTGCAATAGTGAACGCTTCGAGTGTTACCCAAGTAATTCAAGACCAAACAATCCCCGTAGGTTTAGCAGTGCCTCCAGGTCAAACCTTAGCACTGGTAGGAGGAGATTTAATATTTAATAATGGTTTTGTTAGTGCTTTTAGTGGAAACATTCAATTAGGAAGCGTGGCAAGTCCGGGTGTGGTAATCTTCAACATCACGCCCCAAGGATTAGGTTTAGACTATACAAATGTTGCCAATTTTGGCAACATAGAATTATCAGGTTTATCGGCGGTGACAGCGAGCGGGCCGGGGGGAGGGGCGATCGCACTGCGAGGAGGAAACGTGAAATTGCGCGATCGATCGAGCCTAGTATCCGATACCTTGGGAAGCATTGACGGCCGCGGCATCAAGATCGAAGCAGCACGATTTAGCCTTTTAGATCGAGCCTTTGTCGGCTCCACCACTAGCGGCAGCGGAGCCGGAGGCCCGATCAATGTCCGAACTTCCGAGAATATAGAACTCAAGGGAATAGGATTTGAAGACTTTCGGCGACGGCTTCTCGATCCTGGTGCAGCACAACAGCCGGGAGATATCGCCGAGCGCCAAAGCGGCATCTTTACCGGAACCCTCGGTGTCGGCCCAGCGGGGGATATCGCCCTCGACACCAAACGATTAACTATCCGAGACGGATCGGTAATACTCAACCCTACACTCGGTAGCGGAGACGGCGGCGGCGTGACAATTAGAGCAAAAGAATCGGTAGAAATCAATGCCTCCGGGCTGTTGACCCCAACTTTTAACAGCGGAAATGCAGGCAGTATCGCGATCGAAACCGGTCAACTGAGTGTCACCGACGGAGCCGTCGTCTCGCCCTCGACTTTTGGTGCCGGCAACAGCGGAAATCTGATCGTGAGAGCAAAAGACTCGGTAATAGTAGCTCGAGAGCGATCGGATAGCCCCGTGAGTACAGGTCTAGCCACTAACAGTATTGGCGGCACGGGAAGGGCAGGAAACATCGAAATTAACACCGGCTCCCTGCGCGTAGAAGCAGGGGCTAGCATCTCTTCTGCGAGCGGGCTGAGCACAGGAGAAAGACTGATTCCGGAGGGTGGGCCCGCCGGAAACATCACCGTCAACGCAAAAGACTCTGTGTTCGTGCTCGGCACCGCACCAGGCTCCAGTGCTTCCCGAAGTCTAATCGCTGCGGGAACGGTTGGGAGCGGCAAAGGCGGGGAGGTGACCTTGAAGGCCAGACGGTTGAGCGTGCGAGACGGAGGAGGTATCGGATCCTCAACTCTGGGTGCGGGACAAGGGGGAAATGTGACTGTCACGGCCTCCGAATCCGTGGAAATAGCCGGCACTACCAGAGACGGGATGTTTCCCAGCACCATCGTCACAGCTTCGGGAGATTTGCTGTACCAGACTTCTTTCCGGCTGCAACCTCCATCTGGTCCGGCGGGAAGCTTGAGCATTGCGACGGGCCGGTTGAGTGTCCGAGACGGCGCAGCGGTTAGCGTCCAGAGTTTGGGAACGGGGGCTGCTGGCAGCATTAATGTTGTCGCCGATTCGATCGCGCTCAACACCAAAGGCACCATTGACGGCACGACTGTATCGGGTACCGGGGCTAATATTAACTTGCGATCGCGAGACATCCAATTGCGCCGCAACAGCCGAATTACGACCGATGCGGGTGCTGCCGGGGGCGGCAACATCACCCTCAACAGCGATCTCCTAGTGGGGCGAAACAATAGCGACATCACGGCCAACGCCAAGAGCGCTGCGGGCGGCCGCGTTAATGTCAATGTCCCTAATATCTTGGGCTTTGCAGCAGCGGGCCGCGAACAGGTGAAAGGCCGCTTGGGGTTGAGTGACGCTCAATTTGCAGATTTGGGAGAAACTCCTACATCTCGGCTGCCCACCAGTGACATCGCAGCTATTTCCCAAAGTAGCGGTCCGGCTTTGCAAGGTACTGTTACATTTAGTGCTTCTGGCGTCAATCCCGCTCAAGGTTTAGTGGAACTGCCGCAAAATGTGGTGAATCCGGCTGCTTTAATTGCTACAAATCCCTGCATCAAAGGAGCCGAGAGCGAGTTTACCGCTACTGGGAAAGGAGGAGTGCCACAAAGTCCTAACGATCGCCTCAGCAGCCCTCTATCGCCGTTGCCGTGGGTGGAAGAGGCAGGAAGTTCGGCAACGGGCAATGTACGGGATTTAAGGGATGTAAACGAGAGAGGGAAGAAGGAAGAAGGGCAAATTCGGGATCGGGAAGTGGTCGCCGCTCGCGGTTGGCTGGTGAATGCTCGAGGAGAAGTTACGCTTGTTGCATACAATCCGGGTAATGCTGCTGACGATCGCCATCCTCGATCGAGTTCTGTTTGTGTGCCACGCTGACAAGAAATTTTTTAATCGGTGATTAACGTGGATAAACGGCGATAAATATGGGTGCTCTGACACGCTCCCACAGACCTCTATCTGGGGTTCTCAATCAGATATAAAATACAAGTGCTTGATATCGTTTCCGGTTGCATCACAATAATAAAATCGAGTCAACAGTTAACACTCAACCATTGAGTTTTTCCACCCCTCCTTCTACAGTCAACAGTCAACAGTCAACAGTCAACAATTATTCCGGTGCAACCGGAATAGATAGGAATTCTATATGAAATTAACTCGATCGCTCCGACAAGTAATTCTGTTATTTGTGATTTCCTGTCTGCTATCCGTTGCGATTCCTCCCGGAGTTGCTCAGGTTAATCCACCACCAGCGGTGCAGCTTGTCCGACAAGCTCGAACTCTTTACCAAGAAGAACGTTTTTCCGAAGCTGTACCGCTGTTGCAGCAAGCGGCGGCGGCGTTTGAGGCAAAAGGCGAAAATCTCGCTCGCGCCACGGCTTTGAGCAATTTAGCTGCAACCTACGGGCAATTGGCACTTTGGGAAGAAGCAGAAAAAGCTGTAAATTCGAGTTTGTCGGCTGTGCAAACGCAAGCCAAAACTCCCGAACAGCAGCGGATTTTGGCTGAAACTCTCAACATTCAAGGACAGTTGCAACTTGAACGGGGGCAGAGTCAAGATGCGATCGATAAATTTCACTTAAGCGCTAAAATTTTAGAGCAAATCGATCGCAAAAACCAACTATTTCAAGTTCAAATTAATCAAAGTCGGGCTTGGGAAGCTCTCGGACTTTACCCCAGAGCTTGCAAAATTCTGTTAGCTTCTTTCAAGCTAGAAAACCAAACTTGCGAAGTTTCGACAGCGGGTTTGGAAACTTTGAAAAATCAGCCGATTTCCCTCGAACAAGTGCAGGCAATTCATGCTTTAGGGCGGGTGCTGCGGGTTTTGGGACAACTGGATCGATCCGAGGAGTTGCTATCAGCGGGACTGGCAGCAGCCCAAAAATTAGGTCTGCCGCAAGAGGAGGCTGCAATTTATCTCAATTTGGGCAATACGGTACGGGCTCAAAGCAATAAACCGGGTTTGACAGCCAAAGAGCGGACTGATTTGGAACGCTCGGCCCTAGAGTATTATGCTCGCTCTGCCCAGGCGATGCCGGATCGCTCGCCCCTACAAATTCAGGCGAAATTAAACCAATTGAGTTTGTTGATCGATCGCAAAAATTGGTCAGAGGCAGAGGTTTTTTGGCGTTCCCTCGAACCTCAAGCCGCTCAATTTGGGTCGAATCGCGTCGGACTTTACGCTCAAATTAATTTAGCTCAAAGCTTGATGGAATTAGCTCAATCGCCAGCGAAAACTTTGAGTTTAAGCGAGATTGAGAAAATGCTCGATCGCTCTCTCGAACCAGCAAACAGTTTGGGCGACCAACGAATACAAGCTTATATTCTGGCAGCTAAAGGCAAACTATCGGAAATGCAAAAGCAGTATCAGAAAGCGGAAACACTCACACTTCAGGCTTTGAGTTTAGCACCGCCGTTTCAATCTCCCGATATTGCTTACCAATTGCTGTGGCAACTTGGACGGATTGGGAAAGCTCAGGGGGATACAGAAGGGGCGATTGCTCAATATACTCAAGCTGTGAATGTACTGTCTTCTCTGCGGGGCGATTTGGTGACAGTCAATCCCGAAGTGCAATTTTCGTTTCGGGAAAGTGCCGAACCGGTTTATCGGGAATTAGTCGGGCTGCTTTTGCAAGAGGAATCTCCCAGTCAAGCTAAGTTGAAACTGGCGCGCCAAACGGTGGAATCTTTGCAGTTGGCGGAATTGGACAACTTTTTTCGGGATGCTTGCGCTGATGCTAAACCAACGTCTATCGAGGAAATTGATCCTACAGCAGCGGTGATTTATCCGATTATTTTGAGCGATCGTTTGGAGGTAATTTTGTCAATTCCCGGCAAACCCCTGCGCCGCTACACTACTGTGAAGTCTCAAGCCGAGTTGGAAACAGCCTTCAGACGCGCCAAAAATATCATCAGGCCTGCTGCTTTCCCCAAAGACAGGAGGGAAGCAGTTGAACAGGTTTATGACTGGTTAATCCGCCCTGCAGAGGCGGATTTGACCGCCAGCGGGATTAAAACTCTGGTCTTTGTCCTCGACGGTTACTTGCGCAATCTGCCGATGGCGGTGCTGCACGATGGTGAAAAGTTTTTGGTAGAAAAATACAGTATTGCTTTGGCGCCGGGATTGCAATTGCTGGCACCGAAACCGCTGAGCAAAGTCAAGTTAAGAGTGCTCACCGCTGCCCTCTCGGAAGCGCGTCAAGGCTTCTCGGCTTTGCCGGGGGTGAAGGAGGAAGTTGAACAAATTGCAGCCGAGATGCCGGCGAGTTCGCTGCTGAATGAAGATTTTGTCAGCGGGCGGTTGCACGATCGAATTAAAGCGGTGTCTTACCCGATCGTCCATTTGGCAACTCACGGTCAGTTTAGCTCGAATGCGGCAGAGACTTTTATTGTGACTTGGGACCAGAAAGTGAATGTTAAGGAGTTCGATCAACTGCTGCGATCCCGCAATCGTGAGAAACAACAGGCGATCGAACTTTTGGTTTTGAGTGCTTGCGAAACTGCTTCGGGCGATAACCGCGCGGCTTTGGGTTTGGCCGGGGCCGCCATTCGATCGGGTGCCCGCAGCACCGCCGCCACCCTTTGGCAAGTCAACGACGAATCTACAGCTATCTTTATGGCTGAATTTTACAAGCAGCTTGCTTCTTCTAAAACCAGCAAAGCTGAAGCCCTCCGCAACGCTCAATTAACGCTGCTGAAAAACCGAGACTATCAGAATCCGTATTTCTGGGCACCTTTCGTGCTAGTGGGCAATTGGCAGTAATTTATTTGAAGGCAGAAGCCAGAACGCCAGTGAATCAATCCCTCGCCAAAAAACCGGGTTTCTCAGAAAAATAAGGGGTTTAGCAACGAGGTAGTAAGTCAGAAACCGGGTTTCTCGGCCCTGGGTGTAAGTTTTGGAAAAATGCCGATCGCCCGAGAGTGTTCGTTTTTTGTTAAAGATTTGTAAACTGTTAGGGAGTGCTTTCTGCATCTAATCTTTTTTCGAGGAGTCCCATGAAGCAACTTTTGATTGCTGAGCGCTTTTGCCTGATTGCCCACGTCTTGTCAATGGCTTTTGGATTGGCAGGGTTGCTGCTGATTTTACCCCGTCCCGAATTGGTGATGAGTTTGCCACCAGCAGGGCAAACTCTATTCCAGTGGGGGATGGCTGGGGGTGGAGTAGTTTATATCATCTTTGGTGCTGCAGCGGTTGGTCTCTATTCCTTGCGGACGTTGGGTTTAGGTGCAACTCTGGGTTTTTTACTGCCTTCTGTGTTTTTGTCCTTGAGTAGCGAGTTGTTGGGAACGAGTACGGGTTTTCCCTTCGGCAACTACCACTATTTGAGCGGTTTGGGTTACAAAATTGCAGGGCTGGTACCGTTTACAATTCCCCTCTCGTGGTTTTATCTGGGACTGGTTTCCTATGTAATTGCTCGCGCTGGAGTAGCTGGCAGTAAAGGTGAACTCAACTGGGTGCGCCAAATAGGGGCGATCGCCCTTGGTGCTTTGCTGCTAACAGCTTGGGATTTTGTACTAGATCCGGCGATGAGTCAAACTTCTGTGCCTTTTTGGGAGTTTGAGGAAGTTGGGGCTTTCTTTGGGATGCCTTACCGCAATTTGGCTGGGTGGATGGGTACGGGGGCGCTATTTATGTCCTCTGCTGCTTTCTTTTGGAGAAAAATGGCGATTCAATTAGAGCGATCGGAATTGGGTTTGCCCTTAATTGTTTATTTGGTAAACTTTGCTTTCGGAGCAATTATCACTGTAACTTCCTTGGATTCTCGGTTCTGGTTCCCGACATCGCTAGCTGTGCTTCTGGGTGTAGTTCCTGCGATCGCGTTAAGCTGGATCGCTAAACCCGCAGCAGGTTACGTAACAGAAACAATGCCGTCTTTGGAGACATCTGCTGTCACGGCCCAAATTCCACCTCAGCCCGTGGGCGTTTTGCGCAAGTAAGTCGCGATCGAGCAACCTCGGCTGATTTAGCAAAAATTTACACTAAATTTTGAGCTAGTTTAAAAACCCGGTTTCTTGTAGAAACCGGGTTTTTCAGCGGCGATTTTTTCATTCCCAATTCCTGTAATATGTTTGAGGTCAAAATTTTATTATCGCAGAAGGAAGAAGGAAGAAGGAAGAAGGAAGAAGGAAGAAGGAAGAAGGAAGAAGCAGTAATAGCAATGGTTTCAGCGATTAAGAATGTCCTAACCGTCTTGGCAGTTGCTATAAATTTTTTAAATTGATACCAGTTACAAAAAAAAAAGAACTGTAAATAAGCTCCCAACCCATATCCAGTAAGTCATTCCCAATTATTCAATTATTCAACAGTATGGTTTTCTCGATCGCCCCTCACCTGTTCCCCCAACCCCTGACAAGTACCATCCCTGTCGCACTCCTGCTGCTGCAATTACCCGCCGCCGCAATTCTCCTGTCGCGTTTGATTAAAGGTCCATCGCGCATCCCGCCCCTGGAACCCGATTCGCCGACGCTGGATTTTTTGGGTGCTTGTACTGCGGTAGTACCGACTTTGAACGAAGCCGATCGAATTTCGCCTTGTTTGGAAGGATTGAGCCGCCAAAGTTACGAACTCCGAGAAGCGATCGTGGTTGACAGCTATTCGGTAGACGGAACCGGAGATTTAGTCAAAGCAGCAGCACAAAAAGACCCCCGGTTTCGCTTGATTAACGACGATCCCCTGCCGGCGGGTTGGGTAGGGCGTCCGTGGGCTTTGCACACGGGTTTTTTGGCAAGTTCCCAGAAGTGCGAGTGGATTTTGGGGATAGATGCCGATACTGTGCCGCATCCGGGTTTGATTGCGAGTTTGCTGAAGACGGCGGCGGCTGGAAATTACGATTTGATTTCGCTGTCGCCGCAGTTTATCCTCAAGTATCCCGGGGAATTGTGGCTGCAACCTGCTTTGTTAATGACTTTGGTTTATCGGTTCGGGCCGACGGGGACTGGCGGGGATGTGCCGGAACGGGTGATGGCGAACGGTCAGTGTTTCTTGTGCAGGCGCGAGGTTTTGGTGGCATTGGGGGGCTATGAGGTCGCGAGGGGTTCGTTTTGCGATGATGTGACTTTGGCTCGCTATGCGGCTGCTAAGGGCTTTAAGGTGGGCTTTTTGGATGGGGCTAAGGTGTTGAAGGTGCGGATGTATGAGGGGGCGATCGAGACTTGGAATGAATGGGGTCGATCGCTCGATTTGAAAGATGCTGCTTCTGGCGCTCAAATCTGGGGCGATTTGTGGCTGTTGCTGGCGGTTCAAGGTTTGCCGGTACCGATTATATTGTGCTATTTGCTGTTTGGTTCGCTGCCGCCGATTGGTGAATTTCCGCACTTTTGGCTGTTGGGATTGAATGTATTTTTGGTTGCAGTGCGATCGGCTTTGTGTTTCGCGATCGCACCTTCCTACGATACAACTGGGGCATCGGGTAAATGGCTGTTTTGGCTGTCACCTTTAGCCGATCCGTTAGCGTTTTTGCGAATTCTCATTTCTGCGTTGAATCAGCCTACTCAGTGGCGCGGCCGGAAGTATGAATAAGCGTTAAATTTTGGCCCAACCTTTTAAAATTGGTAGAAGTACGATCGCACTTTTCTTTCTTTCTTAAATCAGCCGGCAATTAGCAGATATTATCAAATTCGTACTCACTCCAACGCTAACACCTAACTGCTCCCGGATATCGACTGGTTCATTACCACTGATTAACTCCTGTCTTGGACACACGCGGGGCCAAAAACCCTAGTGGTTGAGCAAAGCAGCGCACTCAGCGAAGTCGAAGTGTCGAAACCCTGCATCAATATTTCTCAAAGAGATCCACGATTTTTTGGCTCAACCAGGTTTTTTTGACTTGATATCGTTTCCGGTTGCACGAGGGACACGATCTAGATGACGCCGCAGTGCCGTTTCCCTACCGCGATTAATTGTAGGCAAAGGGCACTGCGCCGTCTCGAAAGCTGTGGGTAATATTAATTCCGATGCTACAGGATTTGACTTGAGTCCTAAAGCCATTACCTACACCGCCACAGATAGTATCAGAAACTAACTGTCCAAACAGGGAGGCAAACGCCTCCCTATGATGGCTTAGCGTATAGTATCTTCCCCAGGAATCTTACAAGAAAGAGCTACTATTAAGAGCCGTTGGATTGAGATTATAAACCACTCCCAAGTAATCATTCCCAGATTTAATCGCCGTTGATACTACAGCAGTTGCACCATCTAAAATGACATTAACAGACTCAAAAGTTAGTTGACTGAAAGTGACACCAATCAACAGGATTTTATCAGCCGAACTCAAGTCAGTAATTACATCAGCTTGAGATGGGTCAGTAGCCGTATCTTGTAATACAAAGATATCATTTCCTGCGCCTCCTGTGAGAATATCCAAACCGGGATCGCCATTCAGGAGATCATTACCCGCGCCGCCTGATAAGATATCATCTTGCTTACCACCGCGCAGCGTATCATTGCCATCACCACCTAGCAGGATATCGTTGTCATTATTCCCACTAACAAAATCGTTGTCAATACCGCCATCGATCCAGTCGGAACCTTTACCGCCAAATAGTTGATCGTCACCACCTGCACCCACCAGATTATCTTCTCCTTGATTAGCAAAATAGGTATCTGGTGATTCTAAACCGGTTAATGAGTCGTTACCAGAGAGAGCAAATATGGTTAAACCTAATGCTTCTGGTGGGATGCTGGTATCATTGCCATCTGTTACTAGGTAAACATCGCCTAATAGGGTGTTTTCTGGTAAACCAGATCGCACATTACTTGATACCGATGGTTTTGGCATTGCGATCATAATTTGCACTTCCCCTGTTGCTGAAAGTGTCGGTAGTGCGATCGGTTTTGGAGTCGGTGTTGTTGGAGTTGGTGGTATTGGAGTTGGTGTTGGAGTTGGCGTATCAGTTGGAGTTGGCGTATCAGTTGGCGTATTAGTTGGAGTTGGTGTGGTTGTTGGATTTGGAGTTGGCGTCTCAGTTGGAGTTGGTGTGGTTGTTGGATTTGGAGTTGGCGTATCAGTTGGAGTTGGTGTGGTTGTTGGATTTGGTGTGGTTGTTGGATTTGGAGTTGGCGTATCAGTTGGAATTGGAGTTGGAGTTGGTGTGGTTGTTGGCGTTGGAGTTGGCGTTGGAGTTGGCGTATCAGTTGGCGTATTAGTTGGAGTTGGTGTGGTTGTTGGAGTTGGAGTTGGCGTTGGCGTTGGCGTATCAGTTGGCGTTGGAGTTGGAGTTGGAGTTGGCGTTGACGTATCAGTTGGAATTGGAGTTGGAGTTGGAGTTGGCGTTGGAGTTGGTGTTGGTGTTGGAGTTACAGGGGTATTACCACCCGTTAAAATTTGTTCATCTAACGCTGTACCCGTGTTTTCTGCAACTAGAGAATCAAGGGTTTTTTGACCGGCACCAAATGCTTTAAAGTCTTGAGTAGTTTCACCTAAAGCAATTTTTTGGATTACTGCTACTTGTTTTTGCAGTTGTGTGAGATCGGTATTAGTGGCGATCGCCTGTACAATACGTTGATTAGATGCTGCTATTACCTGCCCTAATGCTGGTGCCGCCACTAATATCTCTTGGGCGTTAAAATTAGGATCGATCACTTTCACTCTAGCGCCCACTTGGACGATTAAATCCGCCACTTGTTCGGGCTTGGTGAAATCTAATGGTAGTCCGGTTTGGATGCGATCGGCGATCGTACTAAGTATTTGCTTAACAGCATCACCCAAAGTCAGATTACTTGCACCTTCAATTAATCCCGCTGTTTGAGTGATCGAGTTTTGGGCTGCAAGCATCGCCGTTAATACAGCTTTAGCACCGGGTTGTTCGCCTTTAGTAGCTGCGATCGGATCGATATAATTCAGCGGTATGTCGCTGGGAATACCGAAAGCGCTAGTGACTTGGGCATTCGCATCATTAACACTTAAACCGCGATCGGCTAATTCAGCTAAAATGCTAGTCAGTAAATTAATTACAACTGCATCTGGTGTAGCTTTGAGCGGAGTTTCTAGGGGTAAACCCGTACCGATGTCGGTGCCGCCCAAAGCAACTAAATTACCTTCACTGGGATCGAGTTTACCGTTATTATTAGTATCAAAAGTGCTGAAAGGAATATTAAAACCAAATGCCCCTTGACTGTCAGTTGTCCCTGCGGGTTCGTTCGGATCGATGATGCCATTTTTGTTAGCATCAAAGAAGACATTCGCACCGGCAATATAGTCGTCCATAACAAAACCCGGGGAGTTCGAGCCTCCAAGATTAAATAACTCGCTGACACTCATACCATTATTGTCAGTACCTTTAACTTCTACCCATTGTGGTAAAGATAAATTAGTTCCTGGTACTTGACTGAGAGTGCGGGTAGTGGGGTCAAAATTTAGCGAAGCATTCGGCCCGCCAAATATGGTCGGAATAGTAGTTACCGAAGCATTTTGTGTTTTCCGCTGGTATGGACTCCCATTTCCGGCCCACGTCCAAATAAAATCTTGTCCCTGGGCGACAGAATTATTATCTAGGGCGGTGACAGTATAGGTGACAGTATCGCTAGGATTTGGATCGATAAATGTGTCAGCAGCAAAGACAAAAGCGGTATTGCTAGAAAACACATTAGCAGGAGTTTGAGCCCGCATTGGATTATTGACGATGGGCGGTTGGTTGTTAAGAGGTAGCGTAATATTAACAGTACGAGTTAGTTGAGTTGCAGCGGTATTGTTATTACCGACATTATCCGTAGCTTTAGCTGCAAGTACATCAACTGTGACATTACCACTAGCACTGGGAATGATATCAAAAGTGTAAGTTTTGGCATCAACTGTGAAAAAATTACCGACAATAGCATTGGCTACGGTGATATCACTATTATCAAACCCAGTGACATTTTCACTAAAGGTAGCGGTGACACTAAATAAACCGTTGACTGTGGTTGCTGAAGTTGATGTTAAGGCAACTGTGGGTGCAATGTTATCAACCGGTATGGCTTGATTAATAACTATGGCTTTGCTACCGCCGAGGGAGTTAGCTGAGGCTAAAGCGGGGAGGGTTAAATCGGCATCCTCAGTCAAATTATCTTTAATTGTGCCGCCGTTGAGGGTGAGGGCGTTGGTAGCAAGGTATTCTAAGTCGGCAGAAGAGTCTCCTGGTTGCACTACATAGTTGAAGGTGAGGGCTGTAGTGCCGCTACCAGAGGCGTAATTGGCAAATTGGTCACTTGTGCCTGTTTCTAGTTGAAGTTGGGGTGTGCCGGTAACGGTGACAGCAGAATCGAAGGTGACGGCGATCGCGATGGTGGCACCGACGCCGTAGCTGCCGTCTGGGGTCGTAGCGGTGACACCAATAACTTTGGGGGTAGTGTTGAGCAGGATGGAGATGGTGTTGCTCAAGTTGTTCGCCGTTGCTAAGTCAGGTTTGCCGTCGCCATTGATGTCGCCGATGCTGACGGAGTCGGGCCAACTGCCAGTAGGGAAGGTGACTTGGGGGGCGAAACTGGGGGTGGTGGCTCCGGTGGCGCTTCTGTTGAGCAGGATGGAGGCGGTGTTGCTGGTCCTGTTCGCCACAGCTAAGTCAGGTTTGCCGTCCAAGTTGAAGTCGCCGATGTTGACGGAGACGGGGTAATTGCCAGTAGGTAAGTCAACATTGGTGGCGAAGGCGGGGCTGGTGGCTCCTGTGGGGGTGGTGTTGAGCAGGATGGAGGCGGTGTGGTCGTTGAAATTCGCCAAAGCTAAGTCAGGTTTGCCGTCCAAGTTGAAGTCGCCGATGCTGAGGTCGGTGGGGGTATCGCCCGTAGGGAAGTCAACTTTAGTGGCAAAAGTGGGAGTGGTGGCTCCGGTGGGGGTGGTGTTGAGCAGGATGGAGACATCCTTGTTGTGGCCTAAGATGCCCGAGATCGCCAAAGCTAAGTCAGGTTTCCCGTCGCCATTGAAGTCGCCGATGCTGATGGAGATGGGGCCATCGCCAGTAGGGAAGTCAACTTTAGTGGCAAAAGTGGGAGTGGTGGCTCCGGTGGGGGTGGTGTTGAGCAGGATGGAGGCGGTGCTGCTTTGGATGTTCGCCAAAGCTAAGTCAGGTTTTCCGTCCAAGTTGATGTCGCCGATGCTGAGGTCCCTGGTGCCCTCGCCAGTAGGGAAGTCAACATTGGTGGCGAAAGTGGGGGTGGCGGCTCCTGTGGGGGTGGTGTTGAGCAGGATGGAGGCATTGTTGCTGTTGAAGTTCGCCACAGCTGCTAAGTCAGGGAGGCCGTCGCCGTTGATGTCGCTGTCAGGGAGGCCGTCGCCGTTGATGTCGCCGATGCTGTGCCAGAAGCGTGCAGCGCCAGTTGTGAAGTCTACTTTGGGGGCGAAGGTGGGAGTGGTGGCTTCGGTGGGCGTGGTGTTGAGCAGGATGGAGGCGCTGTTGGAGGCGTTCGCCACAGCTAAGTCAGGTTTCCCGTCGCTGTTGATGTCGCCGATGCTGACGAAGTCGGGCCAATCGCCAGTAGGGAAGTCTACTTTGGGGGCTAAACCCAGGATGCTGCTGTAGGTTTCGAGGGTGGTTTCTGTGAGGGCAAGTTTCGGCCCTTGGGGGGATGGGGGGATGAGTTGGGGGATGTCCCAGGTGCCACCTAGTTTGCTATTACCTGTAGTTTGGGAGTTGGCGGCGATGTTGACGCCGGTGAGTTGGTGGAGTTGAGTTAGGAATTGGTGTCCTCTGTCCCCGGCTGCGGAGTTACATCCATACAATATGATGCTGGCGTTGGTAGTAAGGCTGTTTCGCCACTGTTGCAACTGTTGGCTGTAGTTTTCGATGTTGCTGCTGTTGAGTTCTGTCGTGCCTAAGTAAATCTTGCCCGGGCTACCGTGGGTGATGATGTGGAGGGTTTCAATGCCTTGATGCTGAGCTAGGAGTGTGGTGATTTGCTCTATGGCATCAGGCTGGCTTTCCAGGATATAGATGGCTGTGCCCCGTTTGACGCCAGAGGCTATGTGGTTGCTGTCTGGTACTGTGGGGTCAAGGATGACGATCGACCTTGGCTGGTTGCTCGTGCAAGCAACAAAGAGATTTTTTTTGTTAAGTTGAGTTAGGGTTTTCATCTGTTTTTACTTCAGGTAGAATTACTGGTTTTTGATATCCAAAAAGGGAGCGCCCGATTTAATTGGCGATGGCGGTATTTCTATCTGGTAACGGATGACCCCCTAAGTTTTTAACGAATAAGGCCTTAGCAAGGTTCCCGCCACTGTCAGTGTTGAGTTTATCCTTTACAAATCTTTATTTTTGTCTGGTTATTTTATGATGCAAATTATAAAATATCGAAGTCGGGCCGAGTTTACAGAAATCCTCCTCCAAGAGTGCAGAAAAAGGGTGAACCCGCACTTTGTATTTTGAAAGAGGTAGATGGCGATTTACCCTGGCGCTGGGGCGGGTTTGTTATATTATTGATTTTAGGCAATTATGCTTGGTAAAACCAGCGCCTACAGGAAGTGCGATCGCCCTACATTTGGGATATATAAAGAGCTGCATCCCGATTCTATGAATAACGATACTGTGATCGATCGCCCCGGTTGCAAAGCCCTATCTCCGAGTTGTATTGCAGAAGGAAGAAGAACGAAAAAAATAGATATAAAAATGCAACACTAGCAATATTTTCAGCAATTTAAAATGCCATCTCCGTCTCCAGTTTTAACTTATACCAGCACTTTCTTTCGCGGTTGAGATTTACTTTTATATCTCTTCCCGAAAAGTCGGCAGCGATTTACCGATGTGAGATTAAAGGTATTTTTTAGTTTAAAAGTCTATCAAGTAATTGAATATCGAGATGAATGCGAGCCGCTATACCGCCGCTGTGCAGAAACAGCAGGAGTGGAGTATGTCGGTTCGCTAACTCAGCCAGAACTCGCTAGAAAATTGCGATCGGTTAATATATTAGGGTACCCTAATACCTTTGCAGAAACTTCTTGTATTTCCGTGATGGAAGCTCTAGCTAGCGGTTGTTTTGTCGTGACTAGCAACTGGGGATATTTGCCCGAAATAACGGCAGGTTTTGCACGTTTAATACCGCTGTCCCAGTCCAATACTTCAAATTCGATCGCTCCCTTTAGTTCGATTTCCGAAAGAGAATCTTATGCCCAATAATTTCTCGTGGCAATTCTGGAGGTGCTATAAGTGCTAACAGGCGCTAATCCTCAAGAAACTGAACAATTTTTGCGAAAATAGGTAGATTATTTTAATAAATATTGCACTTGGAGGATGCGTGCATTAGAATGGGAATAATGGTTAAAAACGATTAATAAAAAGTCTTATAAAATTTATTTAGAAAGCCTCTATGAGAGAGCTCTGGCTATGTAAAAACAAGGCGATTTGTGGCTGTTGCTGGCGGTTCAAGGTTTGCCAGTGCCGATTATATTGTGCTATTTGCTGTTTGGTTCGCTGCCGCCGGTTGGTGTATTTCCCCACTTTTGGCTGTTGGGATTGAATGTATTTTTGGTTGCAGGCTTTGTGTTTCGCGATCGCACCTTCCTACGATACAACTGGGGCATCTGGTAAATGGCTGTTTTGGCTGTCACCTTTAGCCGATCCGTTAGCGTTTTTGCGAATTCTCATTTCTGCGTTGAATCAGCCTACTCAGTGGCGCGGCCGGAAGTATGAATAAGCGTTAAATTTTGACCCAACCTTTTAAAATTGGTAGAAGTACGATCGCCCTTTTGTATCGAAGGGGCGATCGTACTTTTCATTTTTCCCTAAATCAACAGGAAATCAGCCGATGTAATCGCATTGGCACTCACTCCTATCATCACACCTAACTCCTCTCCTGTCAAGACATTTTTGATAATAGTTCCCTGAGGATTTTGAGTTATTTCTAACAGGCTAAAGCTCCAACCTCCGCTTAATCCAATCAAATCTTGACCGCTTGTATAATCAGTAATAACATCAAATCCTTGACCTGAATTTAAGACAAAGATATCATTGCCGCTACCGCCAGTTAAACTATCATTGCCCAATTCTCCGTAAAGAATATCATCACCTTTACCTCCAGTGAGACTATCGTTATCTTCGCCGCCGTAAAGAGTATCATTTCCTTCACACCCTCCCAGGATATCTGCTGATTCGTCACCACTGATTAAGTCATTGCCTTCACCGCCGCAGATGGTATCCGAGCCCTGGTTTCCAAATAGGTAGTCGTCACCTTGACTACCAAGCATGAGGTCGTCACCTTTGCCTCCTTTTAAGGTGTCATTATCCATGTCACCATCGATGAAGTCATTATTTCCCTTACCCAGAATCAGGTCATTACCTTCGCCACCATTTAGGGAGTCATTGCCTTTGCCTCCCCAGATTAAATCCTCACCCAAGTCGCCCAGAATAATGTCATTATTTTCATCTCCCGATAAAATGTCATCACCGTTACCACCGCTGATAAAATCCTTGCCTTTGTTCCCGTTGAGGATGTCGCGAACGTCACCACCATATAAGTTGTCATCCCCTGATTTAGCATTGAATATATTGCCGCTGTTGCTGCCTAGGAATTCATCGTTTTGGGCAGTGCCTATTTGAATTGTCGATACACCGAGTATGGTGTTTTCAACGCTATTCGGTTGGTTTAAGTTGGGATAGTCAATGTCATCGCAGATGCAGTCATCTTCGGTAATTGTCACCTCACCTGTTGTCGTAGTTCCCAAAACAATACCGCTAGAAGGATTCGAGATTGTCAATGTACCTGTTTCACTTCCTTCTACCAGTCCATCATCATTGATATTAACGGTAAATGAACCTGTGGTTTCACCGTCAGCAATGGTAATGCTAGCAGGAATTTCCTCTGTAAAGTCGTCATCCGTGGCTGTTCCTGAAAGATTAACATCAACGGTTTGCTCTCCGACAACTGCGCTGGATGCTGTGGCGGTGACGGTGATACTTGGACTTCCTGTTTCTGTACTTGTGGCTGGGGAAACTAAGAGGTTGACTGTGGGGAAGTCGTCGTCTTCAGTAATTGTCACCTCACCTATTGTCGTAGTTCCCAAAACAATACCGCTAGAAGGATTCGAGATTGTGAAAGTACCTGTTTCACTTCCTTCTACCAGTTCATCATCATTGATATTAACGGTAAATGAACCTGTGGTTTCACCGTTAGCAATGGTTATGCTAGCAGGAATTTCCTCTGTGAAGTCGTCAGCTATCGCCGTCCCAGAAAGATTAACTTCAACGGTTTGATCTCCGATAACTGCGCTGGATGCTGTGGCGGTGACGGTGATAGTTGGACTTCCTGTTTCTGTAATTATGACTGGGGAAACGAGGAGGTTGACTGTGGGGAAGTCGTCGTCGGTAATTGCCACCTCACCTGTTGTCGTAGTTCCCAAAACAATACCGCTAGAAGGATTCGAGATTGTCAATGTACCTGTTTCACTTCCTTCTACCAGTCCATCATCATTGATATTAACGGTAAATGAACCTGTGGTTTCACCGTCAGCAATGGTAATGCTAGCAGGAATTTCCTCTGTGAAGTCGTCAGCCGTGGCTGTTCCTGAAAGATTAACTTCAACGGTTTGATCTGCGACAACTGCGCTGGATGCTGTGGCGGTGACGGTGATAGTTGGACTTCCTGTTTCTGTACTTGTGGCTGGGGAAACAGAGAGGTTGACTGTGGGGAAGTCGTCGTTGTCGGTAATTGTCAGTGTCGCAGTTGTATTGGCAACAACTGGATCGAGAAAGTAGTTCCAATTGTTGGTATCGGCAGTGACGTTAACTTTGATTGTTTCCCCTGGGTTGATGATAGCATCATCGACGGGGACGGCATTGAGGACGGCGGTGGTTGCACCCGCGGCAATGGTGAAAGTGTTGGCAGTCACAGCCGTGATATTCGTACCCGCACTTAAGGAGTAGTGACTGGGGTTGGTGGCGGTACTGCCGGTGGTGTCGAAGTTGACGACTAAACCGTCTTCGGGGGCGGGAGTATCGAGGGTAATAGTAAATGTGCCATTAGTGGGGCCTGTTTCGGTGGGGGTAGTGCCGGCTGCGATGCTGACTTTGGGGGTGTTGTTGAGGAAGATGGAGGTGTTGTTGCTGTTACGGTTCGCCGTTGCTACATCTAGTTTCCCGTCGCTGTTGAAGTCGCCGATGCTGACTGCTCTCGACCACGCAGCGGGGAAGTCTACTTGGGGGGCGAAGGTGGGGGTGGTGGCGCCTGTGGGGGTGGTGTTGATGAGGATGGAGGTTTTGTCACCGTTCACCGTTGCTACATCTGGTTTCCCGTCCAAGTTGAAGTCGCCGATGCTGACTGAAGCGGGTCTAGCCCCAGTGGGGAAGTCTACTTTGGGGGCGAAGGTGGGGGTGGTGGCGCCTGTGGGGGTGGTGTTGAGGAGGATGGAGGTGCTGTTGCTGAAGCGGTTCGCCACAGCTACATCTAGTTTCCCGTCGCCGTTGAAGTCGCCGTTGCTGACTGACCAGGGGCTATCCCCAGCGGTGAAGTCTACTTTGGGGGCGAAGGTGGGGGTGGTAGCGCCTGTGGGGGTGGTGTTGAGGAGGATGGAGGTGCTGTTGTTGTAATTCTGACTGTTCGCCGTTGCTACATCTGGTGAACCGTCGCCGTTGAAGTCGCCGATGCTGACTGAATAGGGGCTAGGCCCAGTGGGGAAGTCTACTTTGGGGGCGAAGGTGGGGGTGGTGGCGCCTGTGGCGGTGGTGTTGATGAGGATGGAGGTGGTGTTGCTCAAGTGGTTCGCCGTTGCTACATCACGTTTCCCGTCGCCGTTGAAGTCGTCGATGCTGACTGAATAGGGCCTAGCCCCAGTGGGGACGTCTACTTTGGGGGCGAAGGTGGGGGTGGTGGCGCCTGTGGCGGTGGTGTTGATGAGGATGGAGGTGGTGTTGGTGTCGCGGTTCGCCACAGCTACATCACGTTTCCCGTCGCCGTTGATGTCGCCGATGCTGACTGATTTGGGGAAAATCCCAGCGAGGAAGTCTACTTTGGGGGCGAAGGTGGGGGTGGTAGCGCCTGTGGGGGTGGTGTTGAGGAGGATGGAGACGCCGTCGAGGGTGTAGTTGTTCGCCGTTGCTACATCTGGTTTCCCGTCGCCGTTGAGGTCGTCGATGCTGATTGACATGGGCCAAATCCCAGTGGGGAAGTCTACTTTGGGGGCTAAACCCAGGATGCCGCTGTAGGTTTTGAGGGCGGTTTCTGTGAATGCGAGTTTGGGTTGTGTGGGGGATGGGGGGATGGATGAAGTGAGTTTCCAGGTTCCTCCTCGTTCGGAGTTGCCCGTGGGGTTGGGGTTGGCGACGATGAAAGCCCCGGTGAGTTGGTGCAGTTGAGTCAGGAATTGATTGCCGGATGGTGGGGTGGGGGCGGGTTTATTTGAGTTGTCGATTATTCTCAAATATGTAGGCAAAGCGGCCCCTACACTCTGGGCGACGTTGCACCCGTACAGTAGGATGGATGCCTCTGCACTCAGGCTTTCTCGCCACTGTTGTATCTGCTGAGTGTACTGGGGGAGGGTTTCAATATTTAATGCTGTATTCCCTAACTGCAGATGACCCGGGGCACCGTGACAGATGATGTGGATGGCTGAGTATTTTTTGCCTTTGAGGGTTTCGCCGATTTGTGCGATGGCATCCTGGTTTGGGTCGAGGATGGCGGTTTCTATGCCTTTTTTGATGCCCGAGATCAGGGTTTGGCCGTCTGGGATGTCGGAGCCGATGAAGGCGATCTCTCTAATTGTATGTAGCATGAGTAGAATATTGTTATATTTGAAACAATTTTCAGCTTAGCAATTTTATTTGGATACGATCGCCCTCGCAATAATTTGTATAAAATATATGATTTCTGATTCTATCCACGATTCCTCAGTTTTTAATACAGCCCAAGAGCACGAGATTTTTGGCGATCGCGATTTTCCATCTTGGTTAACTCAACAACAAATCAGCCTCGCTTGCACTACCTATCAAACCAGCAGGTTAATGTTAATTGGTGCTGTGCCAGAAACCAACAGAATCTCGGTTTTTTGGCGAATATTCGATCGCGCAATGGGGCTTTTCTGCACGCCGGAACGCTTTTATTTAAGTTCAAAATATCAACTCTGGCAATTAGATAATGTCTTAGAAGCCGGGAATTTATACCAAGGATACGATAAATTATATATACCAAGAATTGGTTATACTACAGGAGATATCGATATTCACGATATCGCAGTCGATAAAAATAATCAAATCATTTTTATTAGCACTTTGTTTAATAGTATCGCTACAGTGAGCGATCGCCACAGTTGCAAACCTCTCTGGAAACCTGGTTTTATCTCACAATATATCAATGAAGACCGCTGTCACCTCAACGGTTTGGCAATGGTGGGTGGGGAGGCGAAATATGTCACAGCGTCGAGTCAGTCGGATGTGGTGGATGGCTGGCGCGATCGCAGACAAAACGGCGGTATAGTTATTGATATTCAATCTAATGATATTATCGTCACAGGATTGTCAATGCCGCACTCACCCCGCTGGTATCAAGACAAGTTGTGGTTGCTGAATTCGGGGAGAGGAGAATTCGGTTATGTGGATTTAGATACAGGGAAATTTGAGGCGATTACGTTTTGTCCGGGATACGTGCGAGGACTAACTTTTTGGCAAAATTGGGCAATTGTGGGACTCTCGAAACCTCGGGGAGGTGACAACACTTTTAGCGGTTTAGAATTGGATGAGTTGTTAGCAGCCAAGGATGCTGAGCCTCGCTGTGGTATGATGGCGATCGATTTGACTACTGGGGCGATCGTTCACTGGTTGCGGTTTGAAGGAATTGTCACAGAACTCTATGATGTGCAAGTGATTCCGACAGCGCAAAAGCCAATGGCGTTGGGTTTTCAGACTGACGAAATTGCTCAGTTAATTACTTTGGAACTTTAACCGCAGATGTGGGCAGATGTACGCGGATTAACGCAGATAAATGTTTACAGGATTTACCCACGGGGTGTGAGAGGGAGTATTTAAGCGGGATGATTTGGTATTACTCAACTATGGCCCCATCTAAGCTTGTTTTTCTTAAGTCTGTTCTAGCTAAATTTGCACCTCTTAAATCGGCACCTGTTAAGCAAACATTGCTTAAATCTGCATAACTCAGATCGGCACCTTTCAGATTAGCATCTGATAAATTTGCTCCTGATAAATTCGCCCTCACAAGTTGCGATTTACTCAAATTGCTGCCACTCAAATTTGCTGCTGGCATCTGTGCTGCCATTAAGTTTGCTTTGCTTAAATTAGTGACGCTGAGGTTAGCTAAATTCAATTTAGCATAACTCAAATCAATGTTTTCCAAGCAAAGTTTGCTCAATTGCGCGCCTCGCAAGTTAGCATTAATAAAAAACCTGTCTCCAATCGCATAACGGCGCAGCAATTCGTCAACTTCCAGCCGAATTAAAACTGGTTCGCAAGTATTTTGGTAGCACCACGATGTCTCTAGCAAACTCGCGGCTGCTTCAATTGCTACCTTGTCGCATTTAGGGAGCACCAAACTATTGCACCCATCCCACTCACCGTTGAGCATAAATGCCATGTCAGAAGCTGCTGCAATTGAGTCGCATAGCAAAACGGTTTCTGGTTTGGGTTGCAGCCAGTTCATTAAACCAATCGAACTCTTGTTTTTCACTGTTGATTTAGGATTTGTGCGTCTTTCTTAATTATAGGTAAAAATATTGAAAACAGTATGCACAAATTCGCTGCGGCTTCAGAGAATGAATTAATTGTGTTTGGTGCAGCCAGACCAGGATACCGCCATGCAGAAGTTGCTCGGTGGATTGAATTTATGCAGGGGCATCATATCAAGCAAGTTTGCTGCTTGCTTGCTCAGACGCAACTCATCCGCTACTGTGACTTACTGGAAACATATCGGAAAATATTTGGGTGCGATCACGTTTGCTGGGCGCCGATTGCAGACTTTGAACTGGTCGAGCACGATATTTTAATTGATCGAATATTGCCGTTTTTGGAATCTGCAAATAGCAAAGGCGAACGGGTGGTCGTTCACTGTTCTGGGGGGATCGGACGTACAGGACAGGTTTTGGCTGCTTGGTTGGTCAGCGGGCGGGGATTGTCTAACAAACAGGCGATCGCAGCAGTAAAAAAAACAGGCAGAAATCCCTATGAAGCAGCAATCGTAGCTTGTTTGAAAGGTCGAAACCCCTGGCTAGTCGTTGAAAAACTTAATGCTCTCTTAAATGATTGTCGCCTTGCTGCGAGACATGATATATAGCACTATAGCAACTATATATATGTGCCAATTGCGTAAGTCCTAATATATTTGCTTTCATTGAGATGCACCCGTTGCCATGAGATATGGTGTAGCAACGCGGTGTCCTTTTTCATCGAAGAAAATCGGCAAAAATTTATCTGCGGCTCCTCGAAAGAAGGCATCCAGAATCATCACTTCGGGAACTGTATCATCAGCCACTCCTGTACGATAACCTAAACCTTTTGCTGCTGCTATGGAAGTAAACAAAACAATAGTAAGCTGTTGTGCCTTTAAATAGGGTATAATAAAAGTTTAGTTTAGTCAATCTATACAAAAATGCCAGCCCAAAATCATCTCAATCCTAAACAAATAGAGAAATTACAGAAAGCTTTAAAAGAGGAAGACAAGGCAAATGTCAGAGAAATAATTCTGATTTTATTATTGCTCAATGACGGCAAAACACAATCTAAAATTGCTGATTTTTTGGGTTGTTCAGTAAACAAAGTATCTTATTGGTGTATGAAGGGAGACCCCGACAATTTAGAAAGTCTAATAGATGAGAGAATGAAGGGAAATCACAAAAAAGCCACAGATCAATATATAGAGATATTATTAGAAACTATAGATAAAGACCCTCAAGAATTAGGATATGATTTTGGAAGATGGACAGCGCAGAGATTAGCAACATACTTAGAGGAATCCACAGGAATAAAATTAAGTGGAGGACAAGTTCGGAGGATATTAAAGCAAAAAAAGTATGTTTATATCTGGGCTAAGTATAGTTTGGAGTCGAAGAGAAATCCCGAAAAAATAACAGCATTTAAAATAAAGATAGCAGAATATTTAAAAATAGAAAAAGAATCGCCAGAACGTTTACAGGTATGGTTTTGGGACGAGAGTGGATTTAGTTTAAGAGTCACCAGAAGAAAGAACTGGTGTAAAAAAGGCAGCCGAAAGAATGTCCGAGGAGACAGAAGAAAAGGCAGAGTTAATGTAATGGGAGGAGTGAGGAATTCGGATAAAAAAAGGTGGGTAGACTTCCTAAAAAAAGGCAACTCATATAATTTTTATCAAGTGCTAAAACTCTTTTATGAAGAGCTAATTAATGAATGGGTATCAGCAGGAAATCAAGCATCAGGATTTGCGGAAAAAGGAGCGAAAATAGTGATTGTTCTGGATAATGCTAGTTTTCATAAGAAAGAAGAGTACCTAAAAACAATTAAAACAGAAATGCCTAATCTTCATTTAGAATTCCTCCCCGAATACAGCCCCGACTATAACTTAATTGAATTAGTATGGCATTCGGCAAAAGAATATATTGCCAATCGACTTTTTACATCTATTGAAGAGCTAGAGTATTTATTGCACCGCCTCTTAAATGAAGGGCAATTAATAATTAGATGGGGTCGCAAAATCAAAAATAAGGGCAATGCTTGTATCACAGTTTAAATGTGCAACAGCTTATCTCGACAAATTTGAATATTTGCTTTGAGGATTTCTCGTTGTTAATTCGTCAAAGTTGAATTAGCTGGATCTAATTTCAACGGTTTGTAAGCATTTAGGTCAGTCAATAGGAAAACCGAGGGCTGTCACATTCATTAATTCTCGTTCCTTAGTGGGCAAATTATATTTAGACGTCTGGTGGAAAAGGCGTAAGCACAATTCATAAATTGTCCCTACATAGGATTTCGGGTAATTCATAATTATTTTCCAGCAGATGTCTAAGGAAAAAGTCAGCCTTGTCTGGAGTAGGTTTGTTCTACCGCTTAAGATAGGGATTTTCCGGGAACAAATTCTGTGAGTGCTGCACTGGTGTTTGATTCAGGTGTGAAAATGGAAGAAGACCCCTTGCTAGAGCATTCTAAATTAGGACTGACTGCCCAAGGGTGGTTGCAGGTAGTTAGTTCGGGGTCGAAAACGGTTCCTGGTCCACACGAGAAGTCGAATTTTGTGAATTTCCCGTCAAAATTGACGCAGCGGTAGAATCTGGTGCAGTCTACTGGATCTGGGAAAAATCCCTCCTTGGTGCAGATGGTACTATCCGCAGCTAGTGCAGGACTGATGATACTATCCGCAGCTAGTGCAGGACTGATGGCAGCCATCATAGCCATAATCATGGCAAAACAACACAAGAGTATTTTTTTCAAGTTCTTTTCCTTTGAGTGTGAATTTGCAGTGTCTTTTGATTACCCATATATGCGCCAATATACTATCAGCTTCAAGGCGAAGATGCAATAGCAGATAAGACACTTAAGCAGAAAGTTAAGGTTTTATAGAACTCAATTTATTTTATCGATTTGATAATAAATAATTCTTGAGGCTAAAAACAACGTAAGTTCGACGCGATCGCTATCGAGCTATCCAAGCAGATAGAGTATGCTGGCACTCGCACCAGGCGATCTCGAGCAACTATCTTAATCTGTAGAGACACGGCATTTCCGTGTCTTTACCGTCCGCTTTGACTGTGAATAATTGGTCTAATATTTTAGAATAATCATCCACAAAATCACCATTACAAAATAGGTAACGCACTTACAGCAGCGCCAGATCCTTGAAGCAACGGCGCGTTAACTCGATTCTTGCAGATGCGTCATTATTGTTGCGGATATCAATGTTTGTAGCAAAAAAATAAACATTTTTATCCTTTTCTAAATAACCTACATACCAGCCAATTTGAGGCTTTGTTTGTTCTCCAAAATTTGCCCAGCCTGTTTTGGCTCTAATTGTGTAATCGGGAGTTTGTTCAACAATTATGATGTCTTTAACCCGAGACAGCGAGCGCTCAGAAAAGGGTAAGTCATTTTTGTAGAGACGGCGGAGAAATTGAATTTGCTCCTTGGGTGTGATTCGCAGTTCTCCCTCTAACCAGAATTTGTCAATATCGTCTTTGTTACCGATTTTTTGGTTGCCATAACCGACTTTAGCTACCCATTTTTGCATTTGCTCGTGTCCGACTCGGCGGGCGAGAACTTGGTAAAACCAAACGGCGGAAAGTTTCATGGCTTCTCTCATATTCAAGTCTCGATTCCATGCAGGAAATTGCCTTTGAGTTCCATCCCAAGTTAGAACGGCAATCTCATCTGAAATCACCCCTGTTTCTAAGGAAATCAGAGAGTTGAGAATCTTAAATGTAGATGCAGGTAAAAAAGCTGTGGCGTTACGTTGCGGGTTGTGTTCATAAAGCCGATCGCTATTCAAATCGTAAATTGCGATCGAGCCTTCAACTCCTAGCTCTTGAAAGTGCCGTCCAAAACTAATTGTCTCAGCAACATCTCCTCCGCGTCGTGGAGATTCTTGCACTGGAGGTGGCACGGTTAAGGCTGATTGCGGTGGCTGAACTAAAACAGAAATAATGCACCCTAATACAATTAAAATAACAGCGATCGCACGAGATATTCGGTTCATAAACTTCAATAAGTTAGCCAAATCACAGGCAGTAATGTCACAGGCTCGATCGACTTGTAAAGTGCGCTTGATTTACGCTGTATACGAAACAATTAGGGTTTGCCCCTGATGCACCCTGCTATATATATGTGCCAATTGCGTAAGCCCTCCACTAGAAAACTGCCATAATAGTTAAGGCGACCAAGCAGCTTAACTGAATTACTAAGGTGAAGAACCGAAACTTTGGATCGATGCCAGCGATGTGAATCACTGAATGTACAAGCCGAAATAGGATGTACACAACAATCAGCAAATTTACTGCTGTTCCTGAAACACCCCTAACGGTTAGAAGGAAAACAACTCCCAAATACAAAGGCAGGTTTTCTACCAAGTTGCAGTGTACTCGAACTAGCCGCCAAAGCAAGCTGTCGTCGTTCTTTGTGCTGAAATCTTTTATAGATCCGCCTGCTGATATATGCCGAACCCTGACTGCTAGCAACAAGATAACGACTGCGATCGTCCACCCAATGAAAATTGCTAAACCCCAGAGAGGGACAGTCATATTTGTCTGTTCAATTTGCATCATCTTTCTACCTTGCGAAACTGCCGCTAAGACTTTAGAAAAGTTATATCAAATCCGGTAGGGAATTGATAAATTTATCTGCGTTAATCTGTGTTGATCTGCCTGTATCTGCGGTTTAAAAAAGAGAATTTATTAACCGCAGATGACAATGGATTGACGCTGATTCACGCAGATTAAGAGAAGAGAGATCTGAATAATTCCGATGCTAACAGATTTGGTATTACCAGTCAGGACTTTTGCTCTGGCGTTCTCATTTTTAGCTAAAACAGCTTGAGGATGCTTCTATTCTGGCTGTTTTCCGAAATGGATAGATCGCTCACCAAGCTCAAAGCAGCATCTCACCGACAAGCTGACGCTAACTAGAGTGCGATCGAATCTCGTGAGTGTCAATTCCAACCGCTAGCAACTGAGCCTTTACAGAGGGTTTTCGGCAAGACGATCGCACCATTGTATCAAGCAAGTGTTCGATCGCACCCGGTAGATTCTGGCAAAAACCAGTGTGTACCCGCGATGTCTGAACGATCGTGCTGCGGGGTGCTACGAGCCAGTGAAAGCGCTCTCTTTGGGGAAGTTGACCGATCGCGCCAGAGTCCTTGCCGCCTGCACAAATGATGGGAATGACTGCTAGGTGATTGCGAATCATTTCCAGATCCAACGTTGAGTCGATCGCCATCAAGCGCTGTTCATCAATTTCGATACGGGCTTCGAGGAATTTTTTCGTACCGCAGGAAACGATCGCCCCGACGTTGATAAACTCCTCGCGCTCGACTTTGGGAACGACGCGGATAATGGCATAATCATAAAGAAATCGATCGGGCACTAATCGCCTCCTCCAAAAAAATATGTGGTGATTCTAGCCGATTTAGTAGGTACTCGATATAAGCATCCCGATGTTGGTTGCTATCGCTGAAAGGAGAATCTCCCACCAGCCAAGTATCAGGAATTAGTTTAACGATGTTGCGAATGATGTCCGGGGTTAGGCTGTGAGTCATCTTTAAATTTGCCGCTTCCAGGGTGCTGGCAAAACGCAGCAGAACGTGGTCTTTGATTGGGGGGAAACGATCGTGGCTGCGCGAGAGATAATCTTTCCAGGTGTGGTGGAAGTAGAGGGCTGCACCGTGATCGATCAGCCAAAGCCGGCGGTGCCATACCAGCATATTTGCATTGCGCGACGTGCGATCGATGTTGGTCACGAAAGCATCGAACCAGACGATTTCTGAGGCGAGAGCCGCATCGGACTTTCCCGCTATCGGGTCAAAGGTGATGGAGCCCGGGAGATAGTCGAGGGCGAGGTTGAGGCCAGCACTTGCTCGGATCAAATCTTGAATTTCCGGGTCAGGCTCAGTGCGAGCCAGTTCGGGATCGAGTTCAACAAAGACGAGTTCGGGGACTCGGAGCCCGGAGGCGCGAGCAATCTCTCCCGCCACTAGCTCGGCGATCAGAGATTTGGCTCCCTGGCCCGCACCGCGAAATTTGAGCACGTACAAACCATCATCATCTGCTTCGACGATCGCCGGCAGCGATCCGCCCTCGCGCAAAGGAGTGACATACCTGGTAGCAATGACTGTTCGCAAGCTGGGACTCATGCTATTTTCGATTTTTGATTTGAGATTTTCGATGGGAAATCACTGATTTTACGAGGGTTTGGAGTCCGGGCTTACAGTTGGATTCTTTTTTTTAGCTGGGACTGATGTTAAGTAGTCTCTAATTATTTTTGCATCTGTTGGCTATTGCGGGCGATCGAAATCGAGATTTCAAGGATTGGGCGATCGACTACAAAGCGTTTAATTACCGCATCGCCACGCTGACGGAGTATTTCGGTGCGATTCGTTGAAACGTGAATCACGGTAATCAGTCCGTACATAGCGTTTCCAGCCACAAGGCTGAACTCTCGGTCTGATAAGGGTGCAAGCCCCTTCTACCAGACTCAGGTATGACTCCCTATCTGCCCACACCGACCAAGCTCGATTCTTGGAGAGTGAAGCTGGAAGGCGCAATCAGACATCCAATGTGGGGTGACACTGGCGTTAATGGGGAGTTCCGATGGTGAAAACAGAGCCTAGAAAAGTAACTTACTCCGGAGCGGGACACAGACCAACCACCCGACTCCACTGGAAATTATTCCCGCCGAATATCGAAATAATATCGGCAAGAGTCCAGGGAATCCAGTAGTTAAAATGGCTCCACCTAAAGGAACAATCAATCTAACCGAGGGAACGAAGAAAAACGAGCTGAGGGTCAAGGGGAAGTCGAACTCCAAGTAGGCTAGACGAGCAGCGGAACTCCCTTAGTTCGGGTAGGACAGACCGTAATTGGTCGCTCGGTGTTCAGAAAACATAAGTTAGAGCAGAGCATGATTAGACACAACAGCAACGAAGCGTGAATCTTGGAAGACCTTACCGTGGAAGAAATTCCGCCGTAATTTATTTCGCCTACAAAAACGAGTGTTTAAAGCGATTCAGGTTGGAGACAAGCCCAAAGCGAAGTCCCTTCAAAAGCTAATTCTGAAATCTCGGGCTGCAAGAATGTTGGCGATACGTCAAGTAACTCAACTAAATGCTGGCAAAAAGACTGCGGGAATCGATAGAAAAGCCTCACTCACATTTGAGGAAAGGTTTACTCTGAGTGAAGAACTCAGAGCCAAAAGTAACAACTGGAAACATCAGAAGTTACGTTCAATACCAATCCCTAAAAAGGATGGGAGTACCCGCCTCCTTAAGATACCTACTATCGCCGATAGAGCTTGGCAATGCCTCGCAAAATACGCGAAGCGAGCCAGCGCACGAAGCAACTTTCCACGCTAGGAGTTATGGATTTAGAACAGGAAGGTCGGCGCATGACGCGCAAAAAATCCTATTTAATAATCTACGCTCTTGTTGCAACGGAATAGAAAAACGAGTTATCGAGCTCGATATCGAAAAATGCTTCGACAGGATAAACCACACCAGCATAATGGAACGACTCATCGCCCCAAGAGGCATCAAGACCGGAATATTCCGCTGTCTAAAAGCAGGAGTCAATCCAGGATTTCCAGAACAAGGAACCCCACAAGGGGGTGTGGTTAGTCCATTATTAGCCAATATCGCTCTCAATGGGATTGAGGAAATACATCAATCAGTCCGTTACGCGGATGACATGGTAATAATTCTGAAACCTAAAGATGATGCGGAGGCAATACTTGATAAAGTCAGCAAATTTCTGGCAGAACGAGGCATGAAGGTTAGTGAAAAGAAAACCAAGCTAACTGCTACGACAGATGGATTTGACTTCCTCGGTTGGCATTTCAAAGTGCAAAACAACGGGAAATTTAGATGCGTTCCATCAGCGGACAATTTTAAAGCGTTTCGTCAGAAGGTAAAACACATCGTTAACAACTCGAATTATGGTGCTACGGTCAAAGCTGAGAAATTAGCCCCTGTGGTTAGAGGCTGGAGAAATTACCATCGCTACTGTAAGTTAGATGGGTCACGGTTTTCGCTGTGGTTCCTCAACAATAGAGCCTTCAAGGTATTTAACAAGGAATCAAAACAGAACCGCTATACTGCCAGGAAACTGGTAGAAAAGGCGTTCCCGGCGGTTCCTCACTCCGAAAACAAATTTGTCAATGTCAAAGGGGAGAAATCACCCTACGACGGAGATATAGCTTACTGGAGTGAGCGTAACAGCAAACTCTATAACGGCGAAACCTCTAAAGCTTTAAAACGGCAAAACCATAAATGTGGGAAATGTGGTCTAAAAATGCTAGGCGATGAAAAGGTACATCTGCATCACGTAGATGGAAACCACAGTAATTGGAAAATAAATAACCTTCTAGCGGTTCACGAAAGCTGCCACGATTATCTCCACATGAGCAAAAGCGCAAGCCAAGAACATCGGGAGCCGGATGCGGGGAAACCAGCACGTCCGGATCTAACTGAGAGGTGCGGAGGATAATACCTCCCATCGACTCAAACTGTTTCCCAATGTCAAGCTTGTTCTGAATGATTTGTAGGAGATGGAACCCAAAGTGCTGTCTGCTGTTGAGGTGGATGTCACAGGATTAAGAGTTTTTTGAGCCTATTACGAACAGCCTTCTATATACTCAACTTCAGGAAGTTTACCCGAACGGAACCTATCTACACGATTTTTGCTAGTCTCAAAAATTATGCGGTAGTTTTTGTCAGCCACATCTTTAGGTACGAAAGTTAGATATTTTCCATTGTCAGGTGGGCGGCTTACATAAGGATGAGGAGTTGCTTTAATTTGCCCTGGATATAAAGATAAAATTCGGTTTTCATTATCCCCGATTCTAGCTCCACTGAGGGTGGTAATGCGCTTGCTGCTAATATCCACTCTGGCAATGCGACCCTTTGTTACCATAAAGGCAATTCCTTTTGGCTCTCCTTTTGGTTGGACGTAGAAACACTGATACTCGTCAAGACCACCACTCCCACTTCTAATTAATCTAATCCCACCTGATTTTGACGCTTCATCAACTGTCATACCAACCCGAATTGACCCAATTCCATTAATTGCTAATTTCGATCGCTCTGTGAGTTTCGCTTGAGCGCTAACTACTGATGTTACCAAAATTAAAAAAATGACGGCTGTACTAATTAGTAATGCGGCCAACTTTGAACTGTTTAACTTTCGCATAGAGTGCTATTCCTCCTTGATATCTGTAAACATTTATCTAATTCTGCTGTTATCTGAATATCGGTCGTCATTATACTAATTTATTTTGTACTTGTACGCAGGAAATCGTCGCCTGAGTTTTGCTCGCTCGCTTAGACCGTTCTGCCTTAGAAATCAGTTTTTAGGTTGCGGGATGTCGCCCCTAGCTTATATCAAATCCGCGCTTCATCGTCGGGCGTAAAATCGAGTCAACACTCAACACTCAACCATCATTCAGTTTTTCGACTGACAGTTAACAGTCAACAGTCAACAGTCAACAGTTAACAGCCACACGAAACAGATATTGGCTCAACTATCCTGGCTAGTGCAGGGGCTAGAACAAAGCCCAGTGCTAGAATGGGTAAGAAAGCAGAGAATTTGTTCGAGTTTTTATTCAGAGTTAGCATAAGTTCGGGAAGGAAGCGAGTGTCAAGCTTGGCGGATTCTGTTGTCACCATGACTAATCTATTACCAAACTTGTTGCCGATCGCCACCAACACCCAGATTTTGGGAGAACCCAACCCAAACCCCAACCCGCCGGCAATGCCCCAAATTCCGAAGAGTGCGTAGGCGTAAGCCGGGGCGGAGCCATCGCTGCCTCTTGTATGCCCGCAACTCACACCTCCTAAGTGGCCAACACCCGCGTTAGCCTGAAATTAACAGCCGTTTTGTGCAGATGTCCGCTCAATACCTCACTGAAAATGATGAAAGAAGACACCATCGAAATTGTTGGTTTTCACGCACATATTTACTTCAACGCTAATAATCGCGATGTCGCAGCGCGTATACGCGAAGGATTGACTCAGTTTGAGGTGCAGCTTGGGCGCTGGCATGACAAACCCATTGGCCCCCACCCCCAAGCGATGTATCAAGTTGCATTTTTACCCTCGCAATTTGGCAAAGTCGTTCCTTGGTTAATGCTGCATCGCGAGGGGTTAGATATTCTCGTCCATCCCGAAACAGGCGATGATCTTGCAGACCATACGAAACATTCTTTGTGGCTGGGACAGAAACTAGAGCTGAATGTCGAAGTCCTGCGACCTCGAACAACCAACGCCAGCTTGTGAGCGATCGCGCGCCAGGCGAAAACGGTGCTCCTGATATCAACTCCGCTAGCTGAGGAATTGTAAAATCGAATCAACAGTCAATACTCAACTATCATTCTGTTTTTCGACTGACAGTTAACAGTCAACAGTCAACAGTCAACAATAATGGCAAACTAATTCAGCTTCAGGGAACTGCGAAGCATTTTTGAATGCGCTCCCAAGAAGGGCAACGCTCTCAATCTTCGCTTGTCAGGAAGTACCCTTCTCCACAAAGGTTTTTAGCAATGAAGCGTTCCGAACTGCATTTCCCTCTCCGTCGTTGTTGAAGTAGACAAACACACTTCGCCCCTGACTTTCCCACTCGTGGATGCGATCGCCCCACCAATGCAAATCATCATCCGAGTAAGAGCCACCGTAGAGATTGTTGGCGTCGGGACCGTGGAGGCGCACATAGACGAATGAGCCCGTTGCGCGGAGGATACACGGGAGGTGTGCCCCGCTCATCACGCAGTAAGCCGCTCCAGAGCGTTCTAACAGCGAAAATACCTCTTCTGTGTGCCAGCTTGGGTGTCGGAATTCAACAGCTACTTTGATCCAGGGGGGCACCTGTTCTAGAAAGTAGGCTAGGCGGGCCGAGTCACAGCCGAACTGGGGAGGAAGCTGGACGAGTAGAATACCCAGTCGTGAGCCCAGCCTTTGAAGTCCCTCACTCATCCGTTCCAACCACTTTTCTGGCGAGTAAAGACGCTTGGAGTGCGTTAGACCACGGGGCGCTTTTACGGTCATGAGAAATCCTTGGGGGAGGCGATCTCGCCAGTTAGCGAAGGTAGTGTTTGGTGGCCAGCGGTAGTAGGTGCTATTAACTTCGACGGTTTGATAGTGCTGGATATAGCAATCGAGCCTAGAGCGAGGCGGTAGCTGGTGGGGATAAAGCACACCTTCCCAATGGTCGTAACTCCAACCTGAAGTGCCAATATGAACACTCATCGCCTTTTGACTCCAATGCAGATTGTGTTTGTGTTTGAATTTAAGTTTAGTCGGCCCGCATCGCTACCGCACTCTATCAATCAGGTGACAATAGAGAGAGCAAGTTGAACTCTTAAGGACTCTTTTAAACGCTGAGCCTGACTTTACTGCTTTGGGCGATCGTCTCAGGCTTTTCTATGTTGAAGGAGTGAGGAAAGTAATAGGAGCTTGAGCTGCAAAAGCCCAACCGCGATCGCCACCAACACCCCGATTTTTGGGAAACTAAAACCGAACCCAAAACCCAACACGCCCGCCCATCCCACAATCAAGCGAGCGCCGTCCCGGGGATGATGTTCGCTCCATTACTTGCAATGGGTTTTCGCTCCCGTGGTTACGACCATTAATACTTTCCCCCTGCACTCAGAAGAGTGGTTGATGTTGTTAACCCTGATTTATGTTCAGGGCAGCATTGAAATTCCAAGAGTTCGGTGTGAAATCCTCTCAAGCGCTTACCAACTAATTCGCCAAACTCAGGTGGTTAGCGCTATCACGCCCGCGATCGGCCTTCCCATCGGGGAACTCCTTACAATGATGGCACGATTACGAGCTGGAGTACGTTCGATAAGTCCTATTGGCATACCGAACTCAAACATTTGATTGAGATACTTTGGGCGTACCTGCACGGTATCTCAAACGGTAAGCGAACTATTCACCTGGGCAACGCTACAAACGAATGCTAATTGGATGCTGTGCGGGCGATCGAACGCAGGGACTGGCTTCGCATCAACGAACCGAGATTACTTCGGATTGAAGCTATAATTAATGGGATGAGTTGAGGATGCAGCCTTGAATAAAGTTATCGTGTTGAAAGACTGGGTACCGGCTTGGGTCAGAGATTCTTACCTAACTAAAGAAGAAATTGACGCCTTCACTGAAGAGTACCACCGAACTCAATTAAATCAAGAAGATGTCAAGAGTGCGTCGGATAATCAAGCGCTTTTGGTCGAAAAAGCTTTGACAAAGTTGGAATTTCTAGACCCAGATACTTTGGAAAAGTGGTTACACCGCATTCCTGCTGAATTGTTAGTTGAATTAATTGAAAAAGGGAATTAATAAAGTTCCACAAAATGGCTTACCCATTGTTGAAAATAATTCCTCATTGTTCATAGTTTCTTACCAAATATCTCGGTAACTATCACAGCTACTCCTAAATGGCTGGCAATCGCTTCTCTGACCTTGGGGAGTTTACCCACTGGAATGTAGATACTTCTTACTTTCCACTTGCCACTTATTTTGACTTTGTAGCAGTAGTGCTTGACCCTGCTTTCCCCTTTCCCAAAATTAGACATCTCCAAAAACTCCAAAATCCTTTCCCCCCTTGGTTTATGGCTACCTGACCCCATGCATAGTAGGCAGCCATAAACCAACGCTAAAATAAAGGTTGAAATATTTTTTCAGAAAAACCGCCCTAACTTTACCGCCTAATTTTAACTAGTTGTTTTCTGTTTTTAGCTACTTTTCTTGACATTTAACAATGAAACTAATCCACCATATTATTAATCCACTCACCCCCTGGATTACTAGCTCGTAATTTTCAGATTTTTAGCGAGATATCTCTTCTCTGCAGCTACTATAAAAAATTCCCTCAACCTAATTATACGATCTACTACTATTCTTTTTCGAGCATTCTGTTTATTTTATTTTTTAACTCAAGTAATATCTTGAGTTCCATTTTTTTTGTGAGGAGTATCAATCATTGGTTCCCTTATATAAGCTTTATCGCCTTAAAAATTTTGCTCGGAATTGTATTTTTAGCGTCAGTAACGCCAATTTTTTATGTCGGCAGTTGCTCCTTTCCAACTACTACATCAACGCTTTCTTCGCCCGAATGCCTCACAAGTCTTTAAAATTTTAAGCTGGGTTTTTTCTGCTGACCTGAATAGTATTTCTTCGGATATTTATAGTCGGTAAATTTTTATATTGGCTGTTCATAGCTATCTCCTTTTAACTCAAATTCACTCGATATTTTACGAAATTATTGCCATTCCGCATCATTTTTTTACCGTTTCTAATAAATAAGTACGCAACAGTTCTCGGAAAATATTGGTTTATTAGTGAAAGATATAATTAGCTGCTGACTCGCTGACTCCCAATTGTACTCCTAACATTTGAAATGTGGGAAGATGGTGTAAAGCTACTAAATTCAGGAGAATCTGAGCGGCACTCTCTAGTTTAGGTGGGCGACCACATCCGCTTTTGATGAGGCTAATTTTTGAATTATGTTGAAATTTTTTCTGCTGGTGAGGCAGATTTTAAGCATGAGTAATTAGCCGCTTAAGTTAGTCATAGCCTAGACCCAATAGCCTCGTGGTTTCTGAGGGATTTTTTTCTATGTGTTCCCGAAGTTGACTCATGAAAGTTAAGGAAAAATTCTCTGATAATATGGACGCGATGGCTCCGCCCCGGCTTACGCCTACGCACTCCTAGTTTCTTTCTTGGAGATGTTTAATAGGGAAAGCGCAGATGCAACGCAGATGCATTTCAACATAGGAGAGCGAATGCGTGCAATTCAAATCTAATGACTGATGACTAATGACTAAAAGGACACAACAATGTTGTGTCCCTACGGAATTTTTACAAATCTTGCTTTTAGACAGTCATTAGTCATCAGTTATTAATCAACTAACAACTAATGACTAACAACTAATGACTAACAACTAATCAGTTGTACTAACGTGGTCTATTCTCTCTAATTGCCAGAGGATTTGGTTGCCCTCGCGGCGCACGCGAGAAACTACCCAATTTCGCCAAACCCAGTTATCTCCGCGACTGGTGACAGCGCTAGCATTTACATCCATCAAATCAGCCAGTTCAGAACTGGTAATCAAGTAGCCTTTCGTCGCAACCTCGTCGGCGATGTGCAAGGTTTCGATCAGATTGCGGAGGTCCTGAACCCTCACCTCGCGGGGCAAGTTCTCCAGGGTGTCGGCAGTTGAATCCATCATGGTAGAGTTGGAGATCGGAAGGTCAGAAGTTATGACATAGGATTCTATCGTTTTGTTACCAGTTGTGTCCGTTTCTTCCCAAACAATTGTGTTTTTGGAACCTAGGGGCGGTGTCGCCACGCCGGCAAAAGTGCCCGCCTGAGTCTCGCCTCCTGTTGGTTTCTGCTGTTGCAGTTCGGGAGTGAGATTGTGGGAGAAGCTGCGGGCGATTTCATCGCACCTGTCGTTGTAGAAGTCGCCGGAGTGACCGCGGACGTGTTCCCACTTGACTATCCGGGAATTCAGCTTGTCTAGCAAGTGCCAGAGGTCTTGGTTGACGACATCTTTGCCGGCCGAGGTTTTCCAGCCTTTATTTTTCCAGCCTTGAATCCATTTGGTGATGCCGTTTTTAACGTATTCGCTGTCTGTGTAAAGGGTGACTGGTTCGGTTTGACCGGAATTAGCAAAAAATTCGAGGGCAGCGACTGCCGCCTGCATTTCCATGCGGTTGTTGGTGGTTTGGGGGTCTGCACCTCCGAGTTCGTGACAGTTACCGTCGGCGAAGCAAACTACTGCACCCCAGCCGCCGGGGCCCGGGTTGCCGGAACAAGCGCCGTCTGTGTACAAGCTTTTGATTTGGGGAATTGTCATGAGCGAATTAATTTGTCATTTAGAGGTAAGTTGTTGGCGGGTGCCATAATTGAGGGGAATAGCAATAGTTTTACTTGCTGCCATGAAAAACGCCAACTTAAAGATTAAAAAGGTCGGGCTATTTATTTGTCCTTTTTCTTTGTTAATTTTTAATACTTTCGCGCAAGCACAGCCAATAGTGCCTGCTGCAGACGGTACGGGTACTGCTGTCACCCCCAGCGGCAACCGCTACGATATCAACGGCGGCAGTTTGTCGGGAGACGGGGCCAATCTTTTTCACAGTTTTGGGCAGTTCGGCTTGAATGAGGGTCAAATTGCTAATTTTCTGACTAATTCGGCTATTCAAAATATATTAGCTCGAATTGCTGGCGGGGACGCTTCGCTAATTAACGGTTTAATTACTGTCACGGGCGGCAATTCTAATCTTTTTCTAATTAATCCTGCGGGGATTGTGTTTGGCCCGAACGCGAGTTTGAATGTGCCGGCGGCTTTCACTGCGACTACTGCCACTGGTGTCGGTTTTGGTTCTAATTTGTTTAATGCTGCGGGTACAAATAATTTTAGCGCCTTGGTTGGTACGCCAAATGCTTTTTATTTTGGTGCGGGTGTACCGGGCAGTATTGTTAATGCTGGCAATTTAGCTGTCACTCCGGGGCAAAATTTGGCTTTGCTTGGCGGTACGGTTGTTAGTACGGGGCAGTTGTCGGCCCCGGGCGGGCAAATTACTGTTGCTGCGGTTCCGGGATCTCAGGTTTTGCGCATTAGTCAACCGGGGCATTTGTTGAGTTTGGAAATAGCAACTGGCGGGAATTTTGGCAAGTCTCAACAGACTTTGAATCCTATTTTTTTGCCGCAGTTGCTGACAGGTACGGGTCAAAATCAGGCGGCGGGTGTTGCGGTTGCGGATGACGGTTCTGTGCGGCTTGTGGGCTCTGGTTTGCAGGTGAATTCTGGGGATGTGGCGATTTCTGCTAATATTTCTGGGCTTGGGCAGTTGAATGCGGGAAGTGCGAATTTATGGGCTGCGGGAAATCTCACGTTAGCGGGCGCTAGGCTGCAAACTATGGGGGATTTGAGTTTGCTGGGCTCCTATGCGGTCCGGGTCAGGGACAGCGCCCAGAATCCTTTTTTGGCGCGGGCTGGGGGGAATTTATACATTCAGGGCGATCGCACTATTGATATTCTCACTCAAAACGCGATCGGCGGCTTGTCTCTTCCCGCACAATTCCAAAGCGGCGGGAATTTGAGTTTGGTTAGCAACGGTGTTATTTCGGGGGATTCTCACTTTGTTTCGGGGAGCAATTTTTCGGTGCGGAATCTATCGGGAATGCCGGGAAATTTTGTGAGTTTATTTGACCCGATTATCAGTTCGGAAGGAGATGTTTTTTTTGGAGATTATACTGGTGTTTCGCTGAAAGTGGAGGCGAAGGGGAGTATTGTTGGCGAGGATATTACAATTACCGGCCCCGATATTGCATTGGGTAATGAAAATCTGAGTCCTGATGCGGATATTGCTATTTTAACAAGCAGTCCGGCTTTAATTCTGCGGGCTGGAGTGCCAAATCTGGCAAATCCTGCTAATCCTGGTACTGACAGTTTAGGTGAAGATACAATATTTATAGATTCATTATTATCGAGCAATTTGATTTCTGTTGAAAATATTTCTGCAGGCGGACCGGTGATTTTGTCAGCGCTGGGAAATATCGCAACTAGAGATATTAACGGCGGTCGAATTAGTCTCGAAAGCAGGGAAGGGGAAGTGATAGTGGGGGGCAGATTGATATCCAACTCGACTGTTAATATTCAAGCTCTCAACAATATTATATTGACAAATGACATTTCTCGTGCTGATATCAACGGCAGTATTAGTCTGAATACTGTTGGGGGCAATATAGAAACGAGGTCGATCAATACAGGGACTTCCGGGGCGATCGAACTCAGAGCTTCTGGCAATGTGAATTTTGGGAATTTGCAGGGCTCTAATGTTGATATTGTCAGTAGCTCCGGGGAACTGGGAGTTTTGAGCGATCCGAATATTATAGTCTTCAATACTGCACCAGTTAATATTACAGCCAGTGAAAATATCAGGTTGAGAGCTTTTAGGGATTTAACAGTAGGCAATCTCAACGCTGCGACTGTCAATGCTAGCAGCAGTAGGGGGAGTGTCAGCACGGGAGCGATCAATACTACCGGAGATGTGATAATTTTAGCCCAACAGCTAATCAACACAGGGATAATAACTGTTAATCCTACCGCCACAAATCCAGTTAATCCGATTCCCACAGTAAATCTGGATGCCCAAACTAATATTAATGTTGTATCGATCGACGCTGGCACTGGCACTATTGCTTTGAGAGCATCCAACGACTTAAAGGCAGGGAGTTTGCAAGGGGGAACAGTTACAGTCAATAGCGATCGGGGAACAATTACGCTCGGCAATACTACATCACTTGGGAATATTAATGTCATAGCTTCTGAGAATGTAATTTCCGGGAATTTGCTAGGAACAAGAGTTAATGTAAATAGCACTTCGGGAAGTATTGATATTGGAAGTGCTACCGCAACAGAAAATACCGTGGATTTGACAGCTTCGGGCAATGTAAATTCAGGAGCTTTGCGGGGAGTGGGAGTTAATGTAAATAGCAATTCGGGAAGTATTAATATTGGTGGCAATACGGACGCCACAACAGGAAATGTCAATTTGACAGGTTCTGGCAATGTAAATTCAGGAGAGTTGCGGGGAGTTGGAGTTGATGTCACTAGCAATTCGGGAAGTATTAATATTGACGGCAATACGGACGCTACAACAGGAAATGTCAATTTTACAGGTTCTGGCAATGTAAATGCACAAGATTTGGGGGGAGTTGGAGTTGATGTCACTAGCACCAGGGGAACTGTCAGCACTGGTAATATAAGTGCTTCCGAAAGAGTGGGAATTTTAGCCGGAAACGAAATCGCAATTGGGAAAATAAATGTTAATCCTGTTGTTAGGGTCGCTCAAACTCCGACAGTCACTCTTAATGCCCAAAAGGATATAAGTGTGGCATCCATAAATGCTCCGGGCGGTAACGTTAATATAGAAACTGCCGGTTTAGTTCGAGTAACTGATACTTTCATCAACCGAAACGGCACTCCTGTTAGCATCTCGACTGTTAGTGGCGATCGGGTGGGCTCGGTTGCGATTCGCCACGGCGGCAGTAATAGAAACCCGCCGATACCTTTTGTGGAAGGAGATGCAACAACTAACGGTAGTGCTGGGGCGATCGAGGGCGTGGTCAATATTATTCCGCCTGCTCCAATTATTCCGCCTGCTCCAATTATTCCGCCTGCTCCAATTATTCCGCCTGCTCCAATTATTCCGCCTGCTCCAATTATTCCGCCTCCTCCAATTACTCAAGCTCCTCCAATTACTCAAGCTCCTCCAATTACTCAAGCTCCTCCAATTACTCAAGCTCCTCCCAATTCCCAGGGAACATTATTAACAGAGACACCGCCATTAAATAGAACGCGATTGCTTTTCCGCGATCGCAACCAACCCCTTACCCCCGAACAGCTGCAGAACCAAAACCGAATATCGCGAGATCTAGGAAAACCCGGAGAAAGGATGCCGCCCGAAAGAATCCAATCTCCCAGAGGACTGAGAAATTTCATCAATTTAAATATCAGAGATTCAGTTATTCAGTCAGCATTTCGCAGTGACATCGACAGGAACTTAGAGGTCGGCAATATATCGGCCGCTATGTCTCTGCTGGACAAATCTTTCAGCCAAGAATTCCTGGAATATTTCGGCCGTAACATCAGCGACGAGTTGACCTCCCCGGAGGAAATCAAAAAAAAGTTAGCATCCATCGGCGCAGAAACCCGCACGAAACCCAGCTTAATTTATCTGTTCTCGCAGCCGGAAAAATTAAATTTAGTTTTAATAACTTCTTGCGGTGAAATGGTTTACAAAAGCGTGCCGTCAGCGAACCGGGGAGAACTGCTGAAAGTTGTAACTGAGTTCAGGAATGAGATAACTAAACCGGGCGTGCGGAGTACTACGAGTTATCTACCATCTTCTCAACAGCTTTATAAGTGGATGATTGCGCCTTTAGAGGACAGTTTGAAACAGTGCGAAACCGATACTATTTCCTTTGTTGTCGATCGGGGTTTGAGAGGTATGCCCTTTGCTGCTTTGCACGATGGACAGCAATTTTTGGTGGAAAAGTACAATCTCAGCCTCATGCCCAGCATGAATTTGACAGATAGTCGCTACGTCGATATCAGAAATTCTCAAGTTTTAGCAATGGGTGCGTCGCAATTTCCCGAGTTAAATCCTTTGCCTGCGGTTCCTGCTGAAATAGCGACTATTTCCAGAGAGTGGCAGGGAGTTAGTTTTCTGAATGAGGGTTTCACTTTGGAGAATTTGAAGCGACAGCATCAAAGCCGGCCCTTTGGGGTTATTCACTTAGCTACTCACGGCGAATTTCGACCGGGAGTACCGAGTAATTCTTTTATTCAGTTGTGGGATAGTCGGCTGCGACTGGATCAATTGGGGGATTTGAGATTTAATGATCCGCAGGTGAATATGTTAGTTTTAAGTGCTTGTCGGACTGCGGTGGGAGATGCACAGGCGGAGTTGGGTTTTGGGGGGTTGGCGCTGCAAGCGGGGGTGCAAACGGCTGTGGGGAGTTTGTGGTACGTTTCAGATGAAGGTACTTTGGGATTGATGAGTGAGTTTTATCAGCAGTTGAAGACGGCGGGAATTAAGGGGGCGGCGCTGCGACAAGCGCAAATTGCGATGTTGCGGGGAGAGGTGCGTTTGGAGGGCGGCAGATTGCGGGGTTCGAGTCGGGGTGAGGGGGTGGAGTTGCCGGCTTCGCTGCAAGGGTTTGCGGATTTAAAGTTGTCGCATCCTTATTATTGGTCGGCTTTTGTGATGATTGGGAGTCCTTGGTGATTGGTGATTGGTGATTGGTAATTGGGAAGATAGGGTAGAGTTCGCCCTGATTTTTCCCCAATACCTTAATGCTCTATTTTATAGCAAAGTGTGATTAAGCTATTGGTTTCTGCCAGACATAGAACGCATCTACTGTACACAATTCCTCATCAGCATACTCGCTTAATTGGCTTCTAATGTCGCTAGTCAAGTATTGTTCGGAACCGTAAGATTCGAGAAATTCCTCGCACCCTTTGGCTTCTGGTTCAAAAAGCGATCGCCACGCTCGACAGCCGCCAGTTATTCAAATACGAACTTGGTTGGATCAAATGGCTAGTTGATGCGCGCAGATGCGCCCAGAAAGGCAGTGGAAAACCAGTAAAAGCGCGGAGGTCGTGATGTCCCTTATTTGAGGTGTATAAATGAAGGCCGATGTACAATACTCCCCCGGCTCGCAGCGATCAAATCGCATTTTGTAGAGCAATTTTAGGCTCGCTCAAATGCTCGAAAGTTGACCAATAAACTACGATATCGTAAGCTTCCGACTTGGGAATTGCATGGCAGATATCTCCTTGGATAAAAGTAGGTGTGGGCAAGTTGGTAATTCCGAGTGCTTTTTCCCAAGCGAGCTGTTTTCCCCTATCGACCAGTAGCAGCTTGCGTCCAACAGTTTTCGCCAATCGCCCGAACCCATTCTCTTGGAACATTCGCAGATAATTTCCCCGATCAAAACCCCAAGGAATCACATCTAGATCGATCGCAGTGACTTGGTTATTGATTCCGAAATAGTGAGCGCGTTCCATCTGCTGTCCCGCCTATTTCCAGGATGTCGAGTTGACGAACGGGTTTGCCCAGGCATCGAGCAATCCGCTGTTCGTCTCGGTGAATGCGCTACGCCGGGCAACAGCTACGGCTTTATGGGCTTTATTTCGCTCGCGCAGTGCGTGTACCACCTCTCTGAAGGCGTTAACTACTCCAAAATTTGCATAAGTTTGGAGATTGTGCGGTTCTGAGATCAAAATTTTCTTCCATAACCAGACTTAGACTTCAGCAGGTGTAAGTCCCTACCGATGGAATTCGGGAAAAATCTAGAGAGCGATCGAGATTTTTCCCAATCAAGTTTTTTAGTTACTATCTAAGTCTGAGCAAATTTTCTGCTATTTCGGTTTCGGTATCGGATGTTTTCCCGCAGGTTTTGCTTACCAAGCAAATTTCCCGCTCTCTGGGATAAAGATCTACGAAATTGTCAACTACCCGTCCGTGCTGCTTCTCATCCATACTTATTTGCCAGATTTTCTCAATACTATTAAACTTAAAATCCTGAATCATGCGCTCAAATTTAGAACTGGTTTTGTGCAGATTCACATAACTTGTGAAGGAACGATAAGGATTCATTTTAAGCTTAGGATGCTGCGGGTCGAATTCCCTAGGATGTAGGTAAACTAATGCTGGTTTTTCTTGATTGTTGAGCTGCTCGATCCCAGCAGCGATCGCAGAATAGGGTGCGAGGCGAAAGTAACCGCCTCCAAACAAATACACTTTTTTATTGAAGAGTGTAGTCGGAGTTACTGGAATTTCCAGAATTTTGTTTCCTAGGGCCGTGGTAAGCCATACTGCCTCTCCTGAAAACCCCGGTAACCCACCATGATTTCTGTTCATGGGAAATATCGAAGCATCATACTGCAAACCTAATTCGACGAGAATGTCTAAGGCCCACAGAGATGAATTAGCGATCGAAAAACCTGGAGCGCGATATCCCAAAATCGGTCGTGAAGTAATTCGTGCCAACACCTCCAGAGAGCGAGCTACATCTCGACGGAACTCGTTGGGAGTTAAATTGTAAATTAGTTCGTGGCTGTACCCATGAGTACCAATTTCATGACCTTGCCTTTCTATCTCTCGGACTAAATCTGGAAACTGGTTGGCAACCCACCCCAGAACAAAAAATGTTCCTTTGGTGTTATGTTTGCTAAGTAAATCCAAAATTACCTGTGTGTTTTTGATAACTTTACTTTCCAGTTTCGACCACTCTGGGAGGCTTGGCGTTGAAGCAATATCTAAAATGTGAAACCAATCTTCGATATCGATTGTTAGGACATTTTCTACACGATTTTTTGGGAGTTTTGCTGAGGAGTGTAACATTTTTTTTGGGTTGGTTGTAAGTTTACTAATCGGTAAAAGGGTTTTTATAAATGTTTATTTTCTGTTTTAAAGCCAGCCCGAAAAAAGGTGGATCGTTGATTAAATAGCGTTTCCAAAGTCGTCGGGGTTCACTTAACAATCTATAGGGAGTTTCAAGTCCGGCATTACTCATCCATTTCGGCGCTCTTTTCTTATGACCAGCTTCAAAGTCAATTGTGGCACCTATGGCTAAAAATATTTTGACGTTGTTCAGCTTTTCTTTGTATTTAATAATCCATTTTTCTTGCTTGGGCGCACCAACCCCTACTGCTAATACGTTCGCTCCAGATTTTTCAATTAAATCAACTATCTGAGAACATTCTTCTTCTTTTTTTTCAAATCCAAAGGATGGCGAATGTGCCCCAACTACAATGTCTCTTCCCACTTTTAAGTTAATATTTTCCTGAGCTTTTTGAGCGACTCCTGGCGCCGCTCCTAGCAAAAACATTTTGATGTTTGGGTTGTTTTTATGATATTGATAGAAGGTTGGTAAAAGATCGGAACCTGAGATTTTTTCTTTAACGGGTGTTCCTAAAAACTGCAAGGAATACATTAATATTTGTCCATCACAAACTCTGTAGTCTGCCATTTTATAAGCATTGTAGAACTCTCGATCTTTTTGCAGGATCATTAGGTGATCTATATTTGGGGTAAAAACAATACCACCTCTTTCGTCAAGTTGCTGCAACAGTTCTCCTGTTGATAAATTCTCAATATAAATATTGAGAACTTTAATTTTTTGCATTTTTTTGTTGGATCGGTAAATAAAGCAATGTAAATATCAAGAAACTTACTTGAATATCTTACTTGAATATTTTTTTGGTTCTCAATTATTTTAAAATAATTGCTCCTTAAGTTTCTGTGTCAATATCTTACACCCTTATTCTCAGTAATGGCATCCGTAATCGCCAAGCTTCATCAAATCTTTAAAATAATTTATTAGAAATAGTTATTTTAATTTAATTTTAAGATTAGTTTATTTTATATTTAACTCAAAGGATATGGTTCCGCCATTAAGTTTCGGTCACATTCTGTCAATTTAAATCATCTTTAATATCATTTTTGTCAAGATATGATAAAGTTTCCATAACTTAAACGTATATAATTTGGGCATCGATCGCAGAATTAGCTTCATCAAATCTTTACAAAAGAGCGGTACAAATACTTGGTGGGTATCGGAAAATTATCAAAAGTTAGATGATGAAGACTTATGTAGTAAAGGATGTTGCATACGTCCTAATTGTGATAAATTTGCCAGCATTCTCACCAGATCGCCCTTTTGACTATTTTTTAGGCAGAGTCCAACACCAAACGATCGCACCCGCGATGATACCGATGGCGCAACTCAGAAAAAACGAGAATGCAAACGGATGCCACTCGATTAGAACTGGGATTTGATGGCCTTTTACTGTCTCAAAGAGTTTGTCTGTGCCGCTGGATGCTGCGATACCACTGGCTGCTAAACCTATGCCGATGGCCCCAATTTTTCTTTCTAGGCGATCGGATCGCTTTTTCTCTGCTTGCTCGCTTTCGCGGAGTTCGATTTGGTTCTCGCGATCGATCCGCGCTTGTTCTATTTCTACTATCCCTCGAATTGAGGCGATCGCCTGTTCGATTAAACTCGTTCCGTGTCGGAAATATCCTAAGTCGGCTGCAATTTGCGATCGGATATAAGGCGCACTTTTTATACTGAAGCGATTTAATATAGATAGTTCTTCCTCGTCGCTTTCAATTTTAACACATATTTTTTGCAAATTCTCATTGTAATTGTAAAGATTTATGGCAATTGTATTATCAAACTCTTCGAGTTTCCGCAGCAGGCGAGTATAAGTTACAGCTTTGCTAAAGAGTTGCTTTAACTGTTCCTGCAATTCCAGCAATTGGGAGGCAGTTAATACAGTTCCTCGCGCAAATTGCTGCTGCAAATTATCCATATTTTTCTCAATGGTGCGAAATTCTGCATCAAGTTCATGGTAAATCTGGCGGCTGTCTTGAAAAGCTTTGATGATTTTGTTACGGTGAAATAATAGCTTAAATATTTCATGTTGGCAAGTGTTAAAATCTGCGTCGGTTTTTTCGTCGCAAAGCAGCCAGACAAGCAGGTGGCGATAATTGGCAATATCGCTAACTGAACCGTATTCAAAAATCGGGCTGCCAAATAGTTTACCCGATCGGTAGAATGGAGGGGGAGAATCACCGGAGAATAAATTATCGCTGCATTTATCGGCGAGGGGTTTGAGGGAATCTAAGTTATCCGGTGGGGTTTGGGTAAGCCATGCGGTAATTATCAGAGTTTGCCCTAAAAAGTGGTCATTGCCGCTGATGAGTAAGGGTTGATTTGGGTAAAATTTCTTGATGAAACTTACCTTTATATTATCGGCGCTGCCATCTTCCCGACAACCTATATTTAAGCATAAACCATAACTATCGTCAATTCGGATCGGTTGCACAAAACCTTCGATCAGCGGATTACGGGTGCTAAAGTGGAGGGGAGTATTTGAAAGTAAATCCTGGAAGTAGCTGTGAGAGTTTGCTGGGAAAACTAGATGCGGTGTTACTCTTTCATAGGTATAAGTAACTTTTGCCATAATCTTGTCGCATTGTTGCCACAGAGGATTATCCCGGCCCTGGCTGTCATTGTACAGTTGGAAAGCGTATAAGTAAACGTTGGGTGCAGAAATGCGATCGTTCATGTTAAATTTGTATTTATAGAAGTAGGTGCAACTAAGCGTGAGTTAGTGTCAATTTTAACCGAGAATCTGGTCAACAATTAATTCCGTTTAAACCCAGATACCGCCAGGGAATTAATTCCCGGACTGATAGCTAAAGTCCTCATAGCGAGGAATAATTAATGAGTTCTTCAGTCCTATGCAAGAGGACTTTAGCTTTGAGGCAGGGGTTTCAACAATAGCCGGACTGCCGGAGTGTGGCCAAACCCGCTTACTCGCGTGGCGGCTGAGACTTAGCAAGCCGATTTCTGAGGTTTTCGGGCAAACTTGGATAGCGATTTGATAGCATAGGTTCTTGCCCTTCTTTCTTGATGGGTTTCGGTTCCAATTTTTTGTAGAGAATTATTGAATTTATCTCATTTATCTCATTTGTTATAGCAGGATATTTCTCGCACCACTCGCCAAAAGCATGGGCTACTTCTTCATTAGATTTATCCGTCATATCGGATATCGTATTGCTGAGATTCTTTAAAGCGTCAACTGCGCCTGGTTGTTCAACAAATTTTTGGGGTTCTTTTCAAATACTTCTAGGAAGCCTGCGATAAATTCTTCGTACTCTGTCATTGCTAATTTTTCCTTTACTTAAATTCAGCCGGGGCGGGTTTATGAGATTATTGATTTGAGGGAATTATGGTTGGTAAAACCCGCCCTACAAAAATTATATCTATTTAACCTGAGATTTTACATCATTTTCAACAAACCTGTAGAGAGCCATTGAAATCAAAGCTTGAAATCGCTACTACACAAACTATCGTCCCAACAGAGGGGGATTAAGAGAATTCAGAAAATTTAGTGAGAAAGTTTCCAGCATTCTCGCGCAATTTCCCAGTCTTCCTGCGTGTGAATTACTAAAACTCTCGCCGCTGAATCCACCGCCGCAATATCTTCATCAACTGGCGAGTGTTGATTCTTTTTCCCATCCAATTTCAAACCGAGAAATCCAAAAGCTTCGCAAGCCGCAGCCCGCACAACAGCGGAATTTTCCCCTACTCCCGCCGTAAAAATCAAAGCATCCAAGCCTCCCAAACTCGCCAGCATCGTCCCTATTCCGGCGCGCAAACGGTGAATGTAAATATCCAATGCAAGTTGAGCTCTCTCATTACCTTGGGTAATGGCTTCTCCTATCTGCCGCATATCGCTAGATACCCCAGAAATCCCTTTTAAACCAGAATTACGATTGAGAATATTGTCAAGTTTTTCAGAAGTTAAATCCGATCGCCTTAACAAATGAATTATAATCCCAGGATCGATCGCACCCGATCGACTTCCCATCATCAAACCATCCAAAGGAGTAAAACCCATCGTCGTGTCAACACTCCAGCCCCCGCGAACCGCCGCCAGAGAACATCCGTTGCCCAAATGACAGCTAATCAGCCGCAAATCGGTCAAATCGCGGTTGAGAATTTGAGCCGCCCGGCGCGCGCAATATTGATGGCTAATGCCGTGAAAACCGTAGCGGCGAATCCCGTCTTCCAGCCATTCGTAGGGGCCGGGATAAACAAAGGCTGCGGGCGGCAATTGCGCGTGAAAAGCTGTATCAAATACTGCTACTTGCGGCAGGTTTGGGAGGATTTTTTCCAGGGCTTCGATGCCTTCGAGGTTGACGGGATTGTGTACGGGGGCGAAAACAGATAAACGGGCGATCGCCTCTTTAACATCCGGCGAAATTAACGTACTTTGCTGATAGTCTTGTCCGCCGTGTACGACGCGGTGGCCGACAATATCGATCTCCTTTAAACTATTAATAACTTGAGTTTTACCCTGCCACAGAGTCTCCAGCATTCGAGAAATGGCGGCTTCGCGAGAGTCTGAGGGGAATTCTTCCTCCTGTTCGGTTCCCGAGGCTGTTTCGACTTTCAACTCGGCCACACCTTCGCGGTGATTCCAGTCAATTTGCGCTTCCCAGAGGGGTGGCGGCGGGCGATCGGGCAGGACATCGTTTAACTCGTAAAGACAGCTTTTTTGACTGCTAGAGCCCGCATTTAACACCAATATTTTCATGCTTTATTATGTCCTGTTGATTCGTTCTTTCGATCGCTAGGCGATTGCAATCGCGTTTTGTCAAACTTTCGTCCCAGCAGAGGGGGACTAAAAAATATTGAGATCCTGGGAAAATTATTAAGAAAAATGTCGAAAAATTAACTATTAATGCAATCTGTAGCTAACAGTTGCATTTTTTTGATATATCTTCTCAGCAGATTTTCATTTACTAAAGTTTAAGGAGCCGATCGATGTTTACACCAATTTTACTTGCCGCTGTCGCCAGAACCGTAGAGTGGAACCCCACGTTCGGTTTGATTATGATTGTTTGCAATATTTTAGCTATTGCGATCGGCAAATCAACCATCCAAAATCCTCACACAGGCCCAGCCGCGCCCGCATCGGGTTTGGTCGGCGGCTTGAGTTTGGGTGCACTTGTGGGAAGTCTCTGCTTCGGTCATATTTTGGGAACGGGTACGATTTTAGGATTGTCTTACATCGGTGCGATTTAGTTTCACACTCTAGGGTGCGCAGTGTGCGCACCTTACCCGCAATTTCAAGTACCGGGTAAATTGCGGAGGTTTTCATCCATGTACGATCGATCGCCCAAAACCTCCAGCAGCGGCCCGCGCACATCAAACTTGACAATACTCACAGAAGCTGCTAAAGCGCCTATGCGATAGCGATAACGTCCCAAATCAATGCCCAAGAGACTGCACAGAATAATTCTAATAGTCGCTTTGTGCGAGACAACCAAAACATTACCGCTTTTGTACTTTTCCTCAATTTCTGCGATAACTAAGGACGATCTGCTAGCAATTTCCACGGAAGTCTCGCCGCCGTTTGGTGCATTCCAAGCAGGTTCAGTCAGCCAATTAATATAATTTTCTTCGTATTCTTTTTTGACGAATTCTACTGTTTTGCCTTCCCACTCACCGTACTTAATTTCCCTCAGTCCGTCGCGAAGCTGCATTTCTATTCCCACAGCATCGCACAAAGGTTTTGCAGTAGCAATTGTGCGTTTCATGGGACTGACATAAACAGCATTCCAAGGCAATTTTGCGTAAGTGGCGGCAAACTGTTCTGCCATTTGAGAACCTTCGGGCGTTAATTCTGGGTCGATCGCGCCGCAGAAGCCGCCTGTTTTGCTGTAAGTGGTTTCACCGTGTCGTAGAAAGTAGATTTTTAAGCTCATGAGTTAATTGTGTGTGAATTTTACTATGTTAGCAAAAGAGTGTAAAAAACTCTTTCAAATCATCGAGAGCAGGATGAGCCCAATCCCAAATATCTTGTTTGTGTTCCATAACATACTCAAACCCATGCATACTGCATTTCTTTTCAGCTTGTTTCTGCTCCTGCTTTGAGCAAGTATCATACCTGAGATAGTTGTTAATCCAAAATTTATCAAAATCTTTCTGCTTGATTTCCTTTCCCTCCTTTTCTTTTATGCAACTTCTCCAGCTATCCAAACAATCAGCATAAGGTGATTCTCTAGCCTTTATTGCCTTTAAAAGCGTTTCCAGTTCGCCTTTACCTTCAAAATTTGTAAAGTAACAAGCCAATTTGGCTTTTGTTCCATAATCTGTACTAATATCGATAAATTGTTTAGTGCTTGACAAGCTTTCAGCTTGAAACACTTGTTTTATACATCTATCTACGAATTTCAGCCGTTCTTGCTCTGAATAATTATCAATATCGATAATAATCCCAATCTTTTCGATATCTTTTCGGTCAATTTTTCTTATTAAATTTTTTAAAGCTTTGATTAACTCTGTTTCGCTCAAGCCTTCCAAAGGTTCATAATCATCTATATAAATAGGTTTTTCTACCTGGATATCGCAGTTTAGTTTCTCAACCATTGCCTGCATGAAAAATTTATCATTTTTACTTTCTACTATGACAATATTACTCACCTCTTACTCCTTCTTTATGCTCTAGTGCGTAATTCAAAGTTTCCAAATCGAGCCGACTTCCGATAATTTGATTTGTTTTGAGTTTCCTTGCTAGTTCAAAATATGCGCTGCTGCATTCCTGATTTTGTTCTAAACCCACCTCAGCAAATGCTTGCAGCATCTCTAAACTGTGCGTTGTAGCAAAAATCTGCGTATCCAGTTCAACCGCCAACCGAAATAACACTCTCCAAAACTCCGGCTGACTTTTATGGTGAATGCCATTTTCTATCTCATCGATTAGCAATATTTTATACTTATTGTTTACCAGTTTAAGGATTATTTCTGCAACTCTGTTAATGGCATCTCCAAACAATGATAAAGGCAAACGCTTTTCGCCTTCTCTTCTCAAGTAGAGCGTGGGTTCTCCAATCGAAAAACTTTCTACTGATTCTATAGAAGTGTCTAAAACTTGAAAAGCTTTCAAAACTTCGCTATCTTTGTCATCCAAACGCGCTCGATCGTAGGCTTCTGTGATCTCTTTTCCAGAAAACATGATAAAGGAAGGAATGATTGGTACTTCGTCAGTAGTAGAAGTGCTACCAGTAGCTATTGAACCACTGGAACTGGCTATTAAAGAAGACGTAACAGCTTTTTTTTCGTTTATTATTAACTTAATAGTTATTACAGATACACCAGACTTGTCCTTCGGCAAAGAATCTATTATTTCTCTTATACCTTGACGATACAACCCCTTACCTCTACCAAAAATATCATCTATGCTCATAACTTTATTGAGCGATTCTATCAATATTTCTACTAGATTGTCTTTCTGATTTTCGTCTTTTCCTCTAATTACTATTATTCTATCTTTTTTTAGTGCATAAAATAAGTTATCCCAAGCTCTCTGAGGCATAGCTTCTAGGGCTTCTGAGGACTCCCTTCTAAGTTCTCTTAATATTTCTAGACTGCCAGCTTTTGGAGCAACATTCAGAAAAAGTGCTTCTAGCAAGGCTGTCTTGCCAGCATTGTTTTTACCGCCGATTAAATTGACTCTTTCAAACCCAGAAATTTTGATTTGCTCAAAGCATCTAAAATTTTGAATTTCTATTTCTTTAAGCATGACCGCCTCTTTTGAATGTACAAATTCTAAACCACCGTTGATTTATGCTAAGATTAATTATATCTTAGTTGTTTTACTTGAGCCGCAACAAGCAACGAACGTCATGCAGAATATAGACCTCTTTGAAGTGATTGAACGCGATCCGACCAAGGTGAGTGGTGCATGGATATTTCGGGGAACGCGCGTACCTGTTGCCGCCTTTTTCGAGAACCTTAAAGATGGAGCATCTGTTGACCAGTTTCTCGAATGGTTTCCGGGAGTAACTCGCGTCCAAGTTGAGGTGCTACTCGATCGCGCGCTAGCCTCGCGTCATTAACGCAGATGGCGCAAGCATGAAGATATTGTTCGACCAAGGTACGCCAGTACCGTTGCGCCGCTCGTTGCTGGATCATAAAGTAGATACTGTTTATGAACGTGGATGGTCAACATTAGCAAATGGCAATCTGCTCGACACAGCCGAACGCGAGGGGTATAATCTGCTGGTCACGACCGATCGCAGATTGCGTTATCAACAAAACCTGACAAGCCGACAAATTGCTATTGTGGTTTTGCTGTCTACATCTTGGCCGCGTATTCAAAGGCGTCAAGACCATATTCGGAACGCGATCGACACTATTGTTCCGGGCGCATACCTAGAAATTGATATAGTTTGCTGAAGCTTTATTTAACTGATGTTATATCAATTCCGGTTACACCGGAATGATGTTGACGGTTGACGGTTGACTGTTGACTGTTGACAGTGAACAGTGAACAGTCAACAGTCAACAGTCAACCGTCAACTCAAATTTACTATTCCGATGCTAACGGATTTGATATCACTCCCTATGATTGTCAAACTGAGGTGAAACCTCGATCGTGCGTAGGTTGTATACTCGCTAAATCGTTAGTTTTCCCTGTGGTTGACAATCATAGGGATGAGTAGCTTGTGTTCTACAAGCGATCGCACCTATCCAGGCGCACCCGATCGCACAGTTTGTTCTGCAGTCGCCCCCGGATCGGTCGTTTCCTGCGGCGGTTCCGGCGAAACCGGGCCCCCGTGCGGCCACTTCCAGTCGCGGATTTCCGGCATATCATCGCCGTGCTCGGTGATATACTGCCTGTGCTCGATCAGCTTGTCACGGATAGCTTGTTTGCCGTAAGCTGCTACAGAACTCAGTTTCGGAACGCGATCGAGTACATCTGCAACCAAATGGAATCGATCGAGGTCATTAACCACCACCATATCAAACGGCGTCGTAGTCGTACCCTCTTCCTTGTAACCCCGAACGTGAATATTCGAGTGATTCGTGCGGCGGTAAGCCAATCGGTGAATCAGCCAAGGATAGCCGTGAAAAGCAAAAATCACCGGCTTATCTTTCGTGAACAAACTATCAAAATCCTTATCAGACAAACCGTGGGGATGTTCTGTCGAAGGCTGAAGAGTCATCAAATCCACCACATTAACCACCCGCACTTTTAAATCCGGATAATCTCGGCGGAGAATGTCAACAGCAGCCAAAGTTTCCAGCGTCGGAACATCACCCGCGCAAGCCATCACCACATCCGGTTCGCCGCCTTTATCGTTGCTGGCCCACTCCCAAATACCGATGCCGGCGGTACAGTGTTTAATCGCAGCATCCATATCCAAATACTGCAATGCCGGCTGCTTTCCTGCAATAATCACGTTGACATAGTGGCGGCTGCGGAGACAGTGATCCGTTACTGACAGCAAAGTGTTCGCATCCGGGGGCAAATAAACCCGCACAACCTCCGCTTTCTTGTTAATTACGTGGTCGATAAAACCCGGATCTTGGTGAGAAAAACCGTTGTGGTCTTGCCGCCAAACGTGAGAAGTTAGCAGGTAGTTGAGAGAGGCGATCGGTCGGCGCCAAGGAATGTCATTAGTAGTTTTCAACCACTTGGCGTGTTGGTTGAACATCGAATCGATAATGTGAATAAACGCCTCGTAACAAGAGAAAAAGCCGTGGCGTCCCGTCAGCAAATAGCCTTCCAGCCATCCCTGACACAGATGTTCGCTGAGGACTTCCATCACCCGGCCGTCCGGGGAGATGTGGTCGTCTTCGGGCAAAATTTCCCCCGCCCACACCCGGTCCGTCACTTCAAACACCGGATCGAGGCGGTTTGAGGCCGTCTCGTCGGGCCCGACAATGCGGAAATTGGCGTTTTCGTGATTCAGTTTCATCACCTCTCGCAGGAAGCGGCCGCAAACGCGGGTTGCTTCTCCCATTACAGTGCCCGGTTTTTGCACGTCAATGGCAAAGTCTTCAAATTCCGGCATTTTCAAGTCTCGCAGCAGCAGGCCGCCGTTAGCGTGGGGATTTGCCCCCATCCGCCGAGATCCCTTGGGCGCTAATTCCGCCAATTCGGGAATTAACTTGCCCTTTTCGTCAAAGAGTTCTTCCGGCTTATAGCTTTTCATCCAATCTTCCAGGAGTTGGACGTGTCCCGGCTTAGAAGCCATTTCTGAAAGTGGGACTTGGTGCGATCGCCAATAATCCTCAGTTTTCTTACCGTCAACATCCTTCGGCCCCGTCCAGCCTTTGGGAGTTTTCATCACAATCATCGGCCACTGGGGACGGCCGGAATAGCCCTCCGTCCGGGCTTTTTCCTGAATCGCCTTAATTTCGCCGATCGCGGTATCGAGAGTTGCAGCCATCAACTGGTGCATGGTTTCCGGGTCTGAACCTTCCACCCAATAAGGTTTGTAGCCGTAACCGACCATCAAACTTTCCAATTCCTCTTGCGGAATGCGGGCCAACAGCGTTGGATTGGCAATTTTGTAGCCGTTCAAGTGCAAAATCGGCAACACGGCCCCGTCCCGAACCGGGTTGAGAAACTTGTTAGAATGCCAGCTAGCAGCCAGCGGACCCGTTTCCGCTTCCCCGTCGCCGACAACGGCCGCCACAATCAAATCGGGATTGTCGAAGGCCGCCCCGTAAGCGTGGACGAGGGCGTAGCCGAGTTCGCCGCCTTCGTGAATCGAACCGGGGGTTTCCGGGGCGACGTGGCTGGGGATACCGCCGGGAAAAGAGAACTGTTTGAACAGCCGTTTGATACCGTCTTCATCTTGGGAAATGTTCGAGTAATATTCGCTGTAAGTTCCTTCGAGATAGGTGTTGGCGACCAAGCCCGGCCCGCCGTGTCCCGGGCCTGCGATGTAGATGGTGTTGAGGTCTTGGGCTTTGATAATGCGGTTGAGGTGAACGTAGATGAAGTTGAGGCCTGGAGTGGTGCCCCAATGTCCGAGGAGTCTCGGTTTGACGTGTTCGATTTTGAGGGGTTCTTTGAGTAGGGGGTTGTCGAGGAGATAGATTTGTCCGACGGATAGGTAGTTTGCCGCCCGCCAGTAGGCGTTCATTTTATGTAGTTCTGAGTCGGAAAGCGGCTTTAATTGCGGGATCTCGGTTGTTCCTAGCATCATCAGCGATTGACTCCTGAGTTTTGGTTTTTTTGTAATGTGCGATCGAGAAGTGCGATCGATATTAATTTGTTATCTGAGACATTTTGTATTTAAACTCCATGTCTTCCACGCAAACTATTGAATTCTAGCTCGTTTATGTCTCCATTAAAGTTTAAATTAATGTTAATTTCTGGCTAAATATCGCACAATTGTGAGGGAAAAAAGGAGCCAACTCGCGGGGCTCAAGGAATTCAGCAATAGAAAATAGGATTTACACAAGAGTTTTTGTATGGTGTGCACTCCGCACCGATCCGTATATGTTGCGAGTCGTGGGATGTGTTGTGCAAGTCGCGAACAAGATACTTCTCAAGGGAGAGTTCATAAGGATTTATAGGTGAAGTTAATTTTACTTATGCAGGCGAATTGTCCGCTGACTCCTTTTCTGCTAAAGTTTTGTATGTTCGTCATATCAAAGTTCTCGTTAGCTTAGCTTGGGGAGGTACTTAAATCATACTCATCTTGAATATTCTTGATTCGGAAACTAGCATTAAATTTTTTCTTAAACTGACTTTGTAGCTGTTGTATACTTGTTGTCTGTTTTGGCACTCGTGTAGACACGACAAAACATAGCTTCTTAATCTTTTGGGGATTTTCCGAAAGTAATTTAATAGTTGATTCTATTTGTTTAACCGCCTGTGCAATATCGCTTCCTTTCAACTCTACATATATTTCTACTGCATCAGAAGGAATGAGTGCGTAGTCGCAACGCAAAGTCTCATTGTCACTAATAACGCAGCCATCAACCTTAATTATTAATATTTCGTCTTGATTCGGGTTGAGGAACGTTATTTTACTTTTGTTTTCCTGCAAGACAATCTTGGTGTCCGATCTACGTTCCTCACACTCGGGAAGACTTTTCATATACGATTCAAACTAAGTTGAGAAGTTGATCGAATTCAATAGCTAGTTCATCAGAAACAGAATCAATTACTCGCGCCTCAATCAACCCAGTATCAGGACACACAATACTCTGGCATTTTCCATCGATCAAAACATAGGCTGAGAGATCGTCAACATCTAATGATTTGTATCTAGATACAATCTTTTCTAGTTGATGTTGTATATCTTCGCTGGACTCTTCATAAAGAAGCCCAGCCTGGAGTAGATTATTAAGTGCTGTCAGGACATAAGGACTATGGGTAGTGATAAAGAATTGAAGTTGCTCTTTGCGAGAATTAAAGACTGTAGCGATCAACTCGACAATATTACGCTGTGCGCTTGGAAATAAATGCGCTTCCGGCTCCTCAATATACACTGTCTGACCGACAGGAGGGGAAGTTAGTAAAGGTAGTGCAGCTAGCATAATTGTCAGAGGCAATGTTTCCTGTTGACCGGAAGATGAGTTCGCAATACTAATACGTCTTCCATCTGCCACCTCCAGAAAATCTTTCCCTTTTTCGTGTATGTGCTTACCACATAAAGACTGCTCTATTAGCCTGTTTATTTCCTCTAGTATATCTTTTGTATATTTATCTTCAACATCAACTTCATATTGTATACCCAAATTTTTTATCCCTTCGTATGTTGAGCCAAACGATCTTAGAAATGGATCTAAGGTATTATTGCTTGACAGAATAGAAAAAATATTGCTCTGAAGATTAGAGAAAAATGAGCGGCCAGCAGGAATAAAAAGCTGATTGAAGGCTGCCTCTCGACCAATGGATCTGCCTAAACTTTCTACTAAGTGTTCTTTTAAAATGTTTTGAGATAAAAATAAAGTATAAATAATATCAAAACTAGGAGCTATTTCAGAGCCTTTCTCTCTGGTTTTTTTGAGTAAATTGCGTAGGTCGGCCAATTCTTTCTTGAAAAAATCTGAATAGCTGAGGGAAATTCTACCTTTGGTATCCTGTTTTCTCCTAACTTCTATAAACACATTGGAAATTTCATACCTGATAAAAAAATCTTTTTTTCCCCAACAATCAGGAGGGAAATATTCCTCAAACGTCTTGGAATAGTTTGAATCTAGATTGCGTTTTGTCTGCTCATTCTTTACAACCGATAAAATTTCCCATACGAAGTTCTTAAAATAAAAAAGGAGTTTAGCGCAAACACTTTTACCACTGGCTTGAGGGCCAATTAGTATATTTATTCGTTTGATTTCAATCTCTAAATCCTTGATGCCAGCAAAGTTTTTAACTATTAATTTTTCAGCCATAATTGAAATCAAGTATGGTAAGGGCTTGTGTCATCTTAACATACCAATTTAAATTTTATGGTTAAAATGGTCACGTTTGTGTTAATAAACCGAATTAGTCACCCTAGGAAAAACCTCAAACAACTCTCATTAATATCAAGATGGATTTCTACCATTTGTACCAATATACTTTTGGATTACCGCAGTTTTTTCGTGAAAGCCGATCGCCCATATCGCGTTTCTGGTCGCTGAGGAGATTTTAGACCAACGTCGGGTTATTGATAGGGAAAGGAATTACCGAAACCCTAAAATAATACCATTTTTACAACGTTTGGCTAGAAAACAAGTGTTGAGTTTGTTTACATCGGCTCTCGATGGCACAGGTGCGGATCTGTGAGATTGTCGATATGCAAGTTAGGGGTTGTTCATGGTGGCGCACCCTACGACTACTTAGCCGATCGCCACAAAGTAAACTCAAGCAATCTCAACCCGAAAATCACTGCATCGGTTTGATTGCTGGCTAGATACCATCGCCGATATTTCCCGCTGAAAAAACTTAGGAGGCGACTAAAACTGGACACTCTGAAATCTGGCAAACATTGGACACAGTTGGCTGGTGGGAAACCACTCGCACTTCGTGAGAATACCGGGGACGCGGGTCATTTTCTAACCAGATGGGCGGTACCATCATCACTTCATAGTAAGCGATCGTATGCAAAACCCCTGGCTGGGACTTCAACTCCACTGTTAAGCCTGCTCGGTACTCAAATGCTTCTTCCCAGTCTAAGTTTTCATTGATACCCATAGCGATCGCGCCTCTTAATCTTGTTTCTTTTCTCAATTGTAGGGCATTACATAAAGCATTGGGTACTTTCTGTTGCTTATGATACAATTTTTAACCTTATATGTTCGATCCCTGACAATTCAACAGAGAGGAGCAATTGTCAATAAGTAAATAGGATGATTTGACCGACGGGTGACAAGTAAGCCCAAAAGCTAGGCTTGACAAGAGTTTGAGTTGATATGTCTCAAAAAAAATAGGGGCGATGGAACCGCGCAGAGGTTTATGACACAAAGGAAGAGAACAGAAGAGAATTTTAAGGACGGAAGTACAAACCTATTTTTGCCAGCTTGTCTAGTATTTTATAAATAAAGAAACTCGGTTTTTTTAATAAACCGGGTTTCTGGAGGAGTGAAAACTAAACTAATTTCACTGGGTTTTCTTCTTGGTCGCAGTCGCCGTCTTTTTAGCAAGCGAGATCCTGCTTCATTTCTTTTTGGAAGAGATATAATACTCAAAGTAAAATATGGCATAATCTAAATATTAGTTTCATAGCTTTGCACCTATGACCGCCCAAATCACCCTAAATTTGCCAGATGAAGTCTATCACCAAGCAGAATTGCTAGCGCAGCAACACCACCGCACCGTGAGTGAGATTCTAGTAGAAACTCTGGAAAAAGTTCTCTTACCAACCGCTAAACCAGTATCAGCACTGTCTGATTCAGAAGTAATCACTCAGACTCAACTCCGGCTGCAACCACTCCAAGAGCAACGATTGAGTGAATTGCTAGACCGCCAACAATCCGGTACGATCGCATATGTAGAACGCGATGAATTGCAGGCATTAATCCGCATATATGAAACTCGACTATTGCGACAAGCTCAAGCCTTAAATGAAGCTGTGCGACGCGGCTTGCTCGAACCATTAAAAGGATAAGCAAAATGGCGATTTCCGAACAAGTGCAAGCCAGAGTTCGCGCACAAGCTCAAAACCGATGCGGTTATTGTCGCAGTTTACAAATGTATATTTTGGGAATACTGGAAATTGACCATATTATTCGTAAAGCGATTGGCGGTAGTGACGAGGAAGAAAATCTCTGGCTGGCTTGTAGTCTGTGCAATAATTACAAAGGAACCCAAACTGACGCTTTCGATCAGGTCACGCAAAAGTACGTTAAGTTGTTTAATCCGCGCACTCAACAATGGTCACAAAATTTTGCTTGGAGTGAAGACGCTACAGAAATTATTGGACTTACAGCTTGCGGTCGCGCAACAGTCACAGCACTACAACTAAACAATAATATTGCTGTTAGTGTCAGGCGTCAGTGGGTTAGTGCTGGATGGCATCCGCCCACAGATTCAAGTATTTCATAACAGATATTATTGTCAATATAAAAACCGCTGTGGCCGCTCGCAATTAAATCTGAAGGGGGCCTTAATGCTACCAGTTAAGAAAGAAAAGAGTAAGAGTCATAGCAAGAATTTCCTATTTTGAACAGGCAAGATGCCTGTTCCACAATAATTATTGGAGATGTCTAATGATGATTATTAATCAGCCCAATCGTAATACTGAGGTATACCATCCCAAAGAGAATAAAACTCTAGATTTCCCCAAAGATAAAGTTCACCATCATTTTTGTACTTCTTTTTTGCTCTGAACACCTTTTCTGCATTTAAATAGGAAAGAGCAGCAATCCCTGTATCTGGGATCTCGTATCCTCGAAGAGGATCATCACCAACTATACTGACCGTAGTCTTTGGGAGTTTCATGAGTAAAGCAGCTCCTTTTGAATCTCGAAGAACTATTGCAAAACAGTTCAGAATCATCCCACCGTAATTAGTAGCATGAAAAATCTTACCTTCCAGCGTATCTGTTAAACCATTTAAATTGAGTAAATATTTCAAGTGGTCAGGTTTTACTAGACTAGATTTATCACGAATAATACGCTCGGCGGCGTAAAAAGACCAGCGACTCACCTCGTCTGAAGTTGCTAATTTTATCCGTGTCTTTTGTCTAGCGGCGAAGCGTTGAGCACAAGGCAAGTATCGTGAAGTTGTTACAAAGAGTCCTTGATTTGCTCGTTCGTCTTCAACAACAGCACTTAAAGCTTGTACTGCTTGAAGGTCGATTGGATTGGATGTGGCGTATCTCTTAGCTTGCACTAGAGTCACAACTTCACCAATCACCTCGTTAGAATACAGGCGAATATCTACACCACCGTCAGATCGACCAGAACCAAGTTTAGTGTGATACCCGTTATTACGAAATATCCCATCAAGTAAAACCTCAAACTTCCTGGGATCGAGGTGGTATAAATCATCAGGAGATTTATGAAACCGTTCATAAACCTCTTCATACAGATCCGAAAAATCTGGTTGTACTAAATCGCAAATCCATCGCCATTCAAAGTAGTTACGATATGCTTCTTCTAACTCTTCATCATCAATAACCCAAAATGTAAATACTCGCCATCCCTCATTCTCGAAGTAGAACCCAGTATTCCGAGTTAGTTCGTCAAATTCATCGTATAGTTCATTACATAAGTCATTTAGAATTGCGCCAAGTTGCCCACAAGCACAGAGAACTAAAACGCATGGATTTTCTGGTGGTTCATCATCAAAATGTTCATTCCATGACTTAAATGTGCAATCGTCCCATAATTCTTTTTGTTGCGCCCACGAACGGATAACTGATTTGAGATCTTCAATATTTTTCTCAAGGCGAACGTCTTGCATATGATTAAAATCAACTGTTCTTATTAATATTATGAATTTTGGCGAGGATCGCCAGAGGGAGGATGCCACCCTGCCCTAATCCATAAACGACGAGCTCTGATAATCGCTCCTTCATTATGATATAGATCGTTAAGGTCTAATCGATCGCAAGTTCCCCTACCTGTTGGAGTAATACCCATTATTTCTAAACCATCCGCAGACCAGTTAAAATGCTCAGACCATTGCTGTTGACGGGGGTTAAACAAAGTTACTTCTTGTTCAGTTTCTGGGTCAGTACCAGTGACAAAATTATAGCGATTATTATTACAGCGATGACAAGCTAAAGCTAAGTTTTCAAGTTCATCGCTACCACCAATCGATCGAGGTAAAATATGATCGATCGTAAATAGAGTAGAGCTACTTTCTTCCGCTGAATGGCAATATTCACAAAGAAAATTAGCTCTACTTCTTACTAAATTTTTAGTAGCGCGGTTTACGGACATGAGGCTGCTATAACTTTAGCGTTAATTAAGGTAAAAATCCGATCTAGTTCTAGTAAGCTTGCTAATTCTACAACCTCTTCTGAAGTTAAAAGATTAGCCTTTTTTCTGTCGGCTAGTTCTTCTAATCGGGCTTGCAGGTTTTCCGTAAATTTGAATAAGTAAAGATTTCTGACTTTCTCAATCGAAATCTCACGATCGATCCAGTAGGAAGGTTGTACCATAAGTTCAGCTATCATGGTGATTCCATTACTCCAATTACTACATGGATAGTTTTGATTATATCATGAGAACGAAAGGATTACTTTAGAAAGAGCCGACCTAACTTACGCACGGCCCGATCGCAGAAACCGGGTTTTTTATCGAATCTGTCTGCTAAAACAAATTATTGCAAAAAACCCGGTTTCTGACCGTACACTGCCTAAATCCTGCTAACTTGACTTAGTTGTTTTCTTGGCTGTTGTCGCAGTCGCCGTCTTTTTAGCAGTGGTTTTCTTCGCCGCAGTCGCCGTCTTCTTAGCAGTAGTTTTCTTCGCCGCAGTCTTCTCAGTTGCAGTCTCCGACTTCGCCGCCGCAGTCTTAGTAGACTTCTTCGACTTGCTGCTAGATTTACCGCCTCCCGCTGCTTCCTTCGTTGCTAACAATTCCAGTGCTCTTTGTAAGGTGAAATTCTCCACAGATTCATCCTTCGACAAAGAAGCATTGATATCGCCGTGTTTCACGTAGGGGCCGTAGCGGCCATCGTAAACATTGATCAATTCTCCCGACTCTGGATGCGCGCCCAATTCCTTCAAAGGTGTGGCTGATTTGCTGCGGCCGCGGGCGGCTTTCGGCTGCGATAATAACTCTAAAGCCCGATCGAGCCCTATCGTCAAAACATCATCCGGCGGTTTGATCGATCGATAATCTTTCCCCACCTTACCCTGGTCATGCACCACATAAGGCCCGTACATCCCCAAATTAGCTTGCACCTTCGCCCCCGTCTCCGGGTGAGTGCCCAACAACCGGGGTAAAGTCAACAAACTCACCGCCATATCCAGCGTCACGCTATCCTTATCCGTCCCCTTCGGTAAAGAAGCCCGCTTCGGTTTCTTGTTCGTTTCCGAAACATCCCCTAACTGAACGTATGGCCCATAACTGCCAATCAGCACATAAATCGGTTCCCCGGTTTCCGGGTGGAGTCCCAATTTTTCCGGGCCTTCGGTTTTTTGCTTTAACAGAAACTCCACTTGTTCCGGATCTAAATCTGCAGGCGTCAAATCTTGGGGAATCGATGCTTTTACGACGCCTTCTTCGCTTTCCGATTCCAGGTATGCGCCGAATTTGCCGATGCAGACTTTAGCTGAAATATTCTCCAATACCACAGTTCGGGCAACTTTCGCGTCAATCTGGCTTTCCTGTTCTTTGACTTGGGTTGCGAGTCCGGTTTCCCCTTTATAAAACTTTTGCAAATACGGCAGCCATTTCGCCTCGCCGGTGGCAATTTCATCGAGGGTTTGTTCCATTCGGGAAGTAAAACCGGTGTCTACTAAATCGGGAAAATGTGTTTCCAATAAAGTAGTGACAGCGAAAGCGGTGAATGTCGGAATTAGGGCGTTAGCTATTAATTTGGCATATCCCCGATCGACAATTGTACCGATAATACTCGCGTAGGTACTCGGACGGCCCACACCTTCGCTTTCCAACATTTTAACGAGTGAAGCTTCCGTGTAGCGGGCGGGAGGTTGAGTTTCGTGCCCGATCGCCTCTAAATCCTTACAATTAGGTTTATCCCCCACCTTCAGCGGTGGCAAAATCACCTCTTGGTCTTCCAACGCCGCATCTGGATCATCGGAACCTTCCACGTAGGCCCGCAAAAAGCCTGGAAAATCTATGCGTTTGCCGCTGGAACGGAAACCGGCATCTTCTACCTGAGTTTGTAGCGTAACGTGAGTTTGGCGGGAATCGGCCATTTGAGAAGCGACAGTCCGCTTCCAAATCAAATCATAGAGGCGGAAATCAATCCCATCCAATCCCGTTTGCTGCGGAGTCCGAAAAGTGCTGCCGGCCGGACGGATAGCTTCGTGGGCTTCCTGGGCGCCTTTGCTTTTGTTGGTGTATTTGCGCGGTTCGGGGCTGAGGTATTCGCTGCCGTAAAGTTCTTGCACGCAACTGCGCGCCGCTGCGATGGCCTGTTCGGACAAATGTACCGAATCCGTCCGCATATAGGTGATAAAACCGCGTTCGTAGAGACTTTGGGCAATGCGCATGGTTTCCCGCGCACCCAGCCGCAGCTTGCGGTTAGCTTCCTGCTGCAAAGTCGAGGTCGTAAACGGCGGCGAAGGTTTGCGGGTGACTGGCCGTTCTTCGAGATTGGTGACAGTCCAAGGTTTGTTTTGAATGCGTGAGAGTAAAGCCCGCGCCTGTTCTTCGTTCAGCAAAAGTACGCGGCGGCCGGAGATAATTTGCCCGGTATTTTCATCAAAATCGCTGCCGTTTGCAACTTTGACTTTGCCGACTGTCACGAGTTTGGCATCAAAGGCACCCCCCTGTCCCCCCTTAGCAAGGGGAGTAGGGGGGGTCAAAACAGCTTTTAAATCCCAGTAACTACCTTGGCGGAAAGCGCGACGTTCGCGTTCCCGGCGCACCAAAAGCCTGACTGCGACTGACTGCACTCTACCGGCGGACAAACCCCAAGCGATTTTTTTCCACAGTAGGGGAGAGAGTGTGTAACCGACGAGTCGATCGAGAATTCGGCGAGTTTCTTGGGCTTGCACAACTCGATTGTCGATATCGCGGCAGTGAGTTAAGGCGTCGCGGATAGCTTCGCGGGTGATTTCGTGAAACACCATCCGCTTGATGGGAACTTTGGGTTTAAGGATTTGCAGCAAATGCCAGGAAATGCTTTCGCCTTCCCGGTCTTCGTCAGTGGCTAGAATCAGTTCTGTGGCGTCTTTGAGGGCGTCTTTGAGTTCTTTAACAATTTTCTTTTTATCTTTCGGGATGACGTAGAGGGGTTCAAAGTCTGCCTCCACGTTTACGCCGAGTTGCGCCCATTTTTCTCCTTTAACGGCTTCTGGTATTTCTTCGGCGGAGGATGGTAGGTCGCGGACATGGCCCATCGATGCCTCTACACGGTAGGTGGAAGGCAGGAAGTTGCGGATGGTACGGGCTTTTGTGGGAGATTCGACGATGACTAAGGTTGACATGGCATCTTTTAAATATGGATAGCAGCGCAGCTAGAGGGTCTAAATTACAGAGTGTAGGTCAGATGTCAAGGCTTCTTTCAACTTTGGGCGATTATTTTCAAACTACCTTAATTTTTAAGTTACTGCCGATCGGGTGGCCGGTGACAAGCTGATGGGATTTTACTGCTTTCGGGGCAGAGGCTGCGAATCGCCTCTCTAAAAGATGCACTCTTTGGATGACCTGACTTTAGCAGAATTGTCGGTAACTGGATGTTGAGACTGCTGGATGCGGGCTGATGGTTCCTCAATCAGGTTGTAACTTGAAGCTTATGTCCGGCTTGGGGCGATCGATTTTAGATTTTAGATTTTAGATTTTAGATTGGGAAAGATTTACTGACTAGAGGTTTGGGACTATCGATTTTAGATTTTAGATTTTAGATTTTAGATTTTAGATTGGGAAAGATTTACTGACTAGAGGTTTGGGACTATCGATTTTAGATTTTAGATTTTAGATTTTAGATTTTAGATTGGGAAAGATTTACTGACTAGAGGTTTGGCACTTTGGTACAGTACGCTGTGCAGTATAAGCGGGGCCATCGGAAAAAAAGCAATCACAGGGGATTAAAATTACTTGAGCGATCGATTCTCTGAACAATACTATGACATTTGAATTTGACCATCTTTTCATCCTTACTGATATTGGTGCTTCGGAAGCTAATCGTTTATCCTCATTCGGTTTAGTTGAGGGTGCATCTCGCATTCATCACGGACAAGGTACAGCCAATCGCTGTTTCTTTTTCCATAACGCCATGTTGGAATTGTTATGGATTCACGATCCAGAAGAGGCGAAGTCTGAACCAATTCATCTGACTCGTCTTTGGGAGCGATCGACAAATCGGAATAATGGTGCGTGTCCATTTGGCATCTGTTTGCGTCCAGCCAAAGGTTCTGAGGACACAGTTGCATTTTCTAGTTGGGCATATCGTCCACCTTATTTATCTGAAACGATGAGTATCGCAGTAGGAACAAATAGTGATGTTTTGACTGAGCCGATGCTTTTCCAAATTTCCTTTAGTAAACGTCCAGATCAATACTCGGCCCAGAAGTCACAGCCTTTGGATCATGGTGTGGGTTTCCGCGAAATTACTCGTGTAGAATTAGTCAGTCCTGCTGCCAATAATCCGTCACCTGAACTTCAAGTAGTGCTTGAGACAAATCAGGTAAAGTTACGGATAGGAACCGACTATTTTGTGGAGCTTGGTTTTGATGGAGAAGTGCAGGGACAACAGGTAGATTTTCGACCTGGATTGCCGCTTATTATCAGTTGGTAATGTAAGCTGTAGGAGTCATACCAGTAAACTGCCGAAACTGTTTGCTTAAATGGCTGTGGCTATTGAAGCCACAGCAATAAGGCAATTTCTATAATCGATCGCTCTTTTTGTTTTAACAACTGCTTCGCCTATCAATATCCGCTGTTGCAGCAAATATTCATAAGGAGCCGTGCCGATCGCCTCTTTGAACAGATGATATCAAATCCGTTGACATCGGAATTATTATCTCTCTCTTCTCTTTCTCTGTGTCCTCTGTGGTCTCTGTGGTTTAACCATTCCGATATAACCGGAATTGAGATGACTCAAATAAAATTTACTCATGCCTAGCAATGCAGCTAAGTTTGCAAGTTTGATGCCTAGAATTAGATCTTTGTTGATGTATAGCAGTTATCAGCTTTGTCGAGCCACGACCCATATAAATAATCAGCTTTAAAATTCTATTTCACTTTACCTATTGGTTGATTACAAAAGCGGTAATCTTGTTTTTAGGACGCGTTTTTAGATTAATTATAGTTTCATCTTGATCTCGTTTCCGGTTGCATCACAATAATAAAATCGAGTCAACAGTTAACACTCAACCATTGAGTTTTTCCACCCCTCCTTCAACAGTCATCAGTCATCAGTCAACAATCATTTTTTTTTAGTTTTTTTAAACTCGTCGGTCTCCCGAGCTTTTTCGTTACTCACAGGCTGTGGGTTCTTTAAATTGGCTTTCATGCGATAGTGTAAATGCTTGTGTAATGTTTGATATTTGACTGATACTTGATAGTTATCTTCTACCCATTTCCCAATTTCTTTATAAGTTTTAAACTCACAGGATTCTTCACTTAATTTTTCTGAAATTCCTTCTATTACCACTGAGGGAATTACTCTGGGTCTACCAGTTGGTGGCCGTATTTTTAACAGTTCTGGCAGACCGCCAGCCATATATTGTTTTAACCATCTATGTACAGTAATTCTATGTACACCTAAACGTTCAGCTACCTCTGTAAGGCTTTGAAGCGCTCCAGCTTTTAACCAATAAAGTGCCTGAATTTTTTGTCTATTAGGTAGAGTTCGCTGCTGCGAGAGAATTATTTTTAACTCGTCTGCTGTTAACTCAATTCTTTCTTGGTAGTTTACTTTTATAAAAAATTCCTCAAAGTTTCAGCTTTATTGTAGCAGATTTTTTGGGGAATAATATGATTAACTAAATTTCCCTTTTCAGTAAGGTCAGCCTGCCGCTTAAAGACTAGCAACGTAATATCATCAACCACTTTCTGCTGACCGATATGTTGCCGTACATCTACAATCACCGCATCCTTAACTTCAGCAGCAGACTTGTGCCAATTTTGACTAATCACTTCACATAGTTGCTTAAGTCCATACTGCTTTTTGCCGATGTTATAGGCTTCTGGAATGCCATCAGTATATAGCACCACGCCATCTCCAGGTTCTAGCTCAATCAGGATGTGACTGATGAAGCGTGCGATATCATCATCTAAACCGATCGGCAAGCCTAAATCCATCGTGTCGATGCGCTCAACCTCTCCATTTTTTCGCACCACTAGCGTTTCTTCATGCTGACCGCTGATGCTGATCAGTCCTTCGGAGTAGCTCAAAATCGCCAGCGTCAGACTTTTCTCAGAATTCATGCGCTGCACGTTTTTGTAGAGGGTACGGTTGAGTACATCCAGGAATCGAACGGGGTCTAGTTCGCGAATCTCTTGCAGAGTGCGAACTGAGGTTTGCGCCATCAGCATCAGAATGCCGCTTTCGAGACCATGTCCGGTGACATCACCGATAGCCAGTGTGACAACACCATCGATCTGTAGCACGTCGTAGTAGTCACCTCCTACTTCATCGGCGGGTTCCATGTATGCGGCGATATCTAGTCCCTCAATTTCTAGTTCATGAGGGTTAGGCAAAATCATTTGCTGGATATGACGCGCCACATTCAATTCTGCACCTAAGCGGAGGTTGTCTACTTTGAGTTTTTCGTTGAGGGCAATGATTTCCTGATTAGCATTAGCGAGTTCTGCTGTTCGTTCTTGAACTTTGGCTTCGAGGGTTTCAAAAGATTCTTGGAGTTGCCTCGCCATGCTGTTGAAGGATCGTGCCAGCAGACCGATTTCGTCTCGCGATCGCATCTTCACACGGATGTCTAAGTGACCCGCCGTAAACTCGGCAACCGCTTGGGTGAGGTAAATCACAGGCTTTGTTAATAGTTGTGCGATCGCAACAGCGATGATAGTTACAATTCCGGCGATGATTGCTAATAAAAGAAGTGCATCCTGTATTTGTTTTTCTACAGGCGCTAGGGCAACGGTAATGGGCTGTGCGAAGACGACTGACCAAGGTTTATATTCCAGGCTGGCGATCGCTAAGAGGCTCAACTCATTATTACCCGTAGCTGCCAATCGTGTGGTTAGATAAGGCTGTTTAGTGTCTAATGCTTGCTTGAGGTCGGGCAAATTGATTGCAAGTTCTTTCGTTAGAGTCTTAGCCAAACGCCCTTCGCCTTGCAGTTTCGCTACAACATTGGGTGACAAAGGTACGATCGATTGGAAAAGGAGTTCAGGTGTAGTGCTATGTGCCAGATGGATATAGTGTTCATCTAAAAGAACTGCTAAGGATTTAGAACCTGCGTGTTCAGTTTCCCGAGTCACCAACTGCTGGACAGATGTGGCATTGTATGTCACCCGCAATACACCCAATATATTTCCCCTCGCATCGCGAACAGGACTGCTAAAGAAGAGCGTAACGAGGTTGGGAATTGTCGGCGATTGCCTAATACTAGAAACAAAAGATAGTTGAGTTTTGAGCGGTTCTTGGAAGTAATCTTGACCGGCTTCATCTCGTCCAACATCCAATGTATTCGTATCGAGTACATTCCGTCCCTTTAAGTCGAGCAAGGCATAGGAGATAATATGAAGCATATCTTTGCGACTGAGGCGGCTTAAGGTTTCAGTCGCTAACATATCTTCGGGACTATCATTTCGCCGTTCTGGAGGTAGGCCCAGATAGGCAACCAAACCTGGTAAAATCGCTTCTACGCGCACGGCATTGAGATTCCCATCGATAAACTCATCTATTCTGTGAGCGGTTTCGGTAGCCTCTGCAGATAGGGTTTGTCGTGCGTTGTCGGTCAATGCCTTTTCAGTTGTCTGTTTGTTGATAAATGCTAGCAACAGCAACGGAATTAGAGCAACAACGAGAAACGACACGATTAACTTTGTACGAATGCTTTTGAAAAACGAGCGCTTCATGGTTTCAAACTAGGAGGGGGGGGTTAAGAAAGAAGAATTGAACAAGCTTTCTAGATTGGGAAGGCGCGTCACATTGCCCGTGCGAATAAAAAAGTCCGCATATTTCTTGGCGGTTTTGTAGATATAATTAGGACTGTCAGATTGAAAAAATTTTTGGTTTTCTGCAAAATCAGTGAGGTCTAATCCCTCGAAAGAGATTGTATTGCTGGGAATATTTAAGGCTTTGCTCGCGATCGCGTTTCCTTCGGGAATATTTGTTTCCCAATAAGACAAGGCTTGAAGCCAGCCTCGCACAAAGGCGCGAATATCTTCGGGGCGATCGCGTATCACCTCACCCCGAAACGCGACCACATCCAAAATTAAGCCAGGGGTTTGCTTGCTTGTAAACAGGATATGTGCGCCTAATTTTAATGCTTCAGAAAGATACGGTTCCCAAGTGTGTCCTGCTTGGATAGCATTGTTTTGTATGCGCTGGGGAACTTCTAAAGGCTCGACTTTAACCACCCTAACATCATCGCTCGTCAGCTTGGAGGTTTTCAACATCTCACTAACGAAGATTTCGCTAAAGCCGCCTAGATTTGCACCAAGCTTTTTTCGTTTCAAGTTAAAAATAGTTTTAATGTCCGATTGCGCGACTACCACATCTGCACCTGTCGATTCATCCGCAACCATCACAGCTTGCATATCAGGATTTGGGGCACTCAACATAATAAAATCGCCCAAGCTCAATGCGATCCCATCATACTTCCCTGCACTGAAATCGGCTTGTTGCAATTGTGAGTAGTCTACATAGCTCAGTTCCACGTCTATCCCTTGCGCTTTGAAGAATCCTTTCTTCTGAGCAATGAGGACAGGCATATAGCCAACAAAAGGGACAAAAGTTACGTTGAGGGGAGGACGTTTTACTTTTAGAGGTTCCGAAGAATGACAAGCAAACAGCAGCCAGCCGGTAATAATAAATATACAGATGTAAGAGAGTAGTTTAGACATACTAGCTAGAGCATTCCTGGTGTAGAAAAGACGACTCATATTTGCTTGCTCCCGATCGACCTAAGTGCATCCTCCGCCATCACCTTAACCTCAGAATAGCCAGCCCTGTCAAGAGGATAAATAAAAATGTCGGGGGAACTGCGACGAAAGATAGCTGGTATTGACTAAAAAACCTGATTTTCGCAGCTTTCTCGACCTAACGGGCTTGTCCGGAGACCGCCAGCCTGGAGGCGTTGGAATTTGGGAAGAGACAAGGTAGGCTGTTTCAGAGCCTAAAGAGTCAAGAGTTGAGGCTGGAAAAATATTTGAGAAATTTGTGCAAAAAAGTCCCATCAGCATCAGGGTGTGAGGTCTGATGGAGCGTGTATTTAGGAGTGAGTGACGATCGGATTTAATAGACCTCTCCAATAATTATTGTGGAACAGGCCGGAAAGCCTGTTCAAGACTGGCTTTTCTGGAGATGTCTAATGTACGACTAAACGAAGCAATGGCAAAAGTCGATCCTAGTAGCACTGACGGCGCGAAACTATCGGCTAGCTACCTTACCAACTAAACAATCTGGAACCATATTTGTGCAGCCGCGGGGTTGGTGACGATCGCACTCTGCGGCGCAATATTGAACTAACTTCGATCCTTGGATCTGCGTTGTCGGTGCCGCAAACCTTCAATATCCAAAGTCTCTTCAATTTCCCATTGAAACTTTCCTTCTCCCATGACAGCCGCAATCTTGGAACTCGGGAGGGGGCGAACACCTCTGGCAAGTCTGGACTCTTGGAATCCATCTCCTTTAATCGTATACTGGAGGTCATAGTGACGGCATAACTGTTTCAATCTCTCAATCTTATCCAGTGGCAAAGCTCCTATCCATGCCTTACCATTCGGCTCTCCTGAGTTTATGGTGTAAAATAGATCAACCAATACAGTTAAAGTAATGAGCTTTCATTTAGACTATTTATTAGACTTGCCTGGAGTCAAGGTTGAAACTTGTACTCAAATTGAAGGA